>Ga0065711_1043475_pt1 | contig 14710 bp, 6 predicted proteins | sample Hoacrofraction12_FD_59098 | JGI IMG/M metagenome (GOLD analysis project Ga0065711, IMG submission 59098) | Hoatzin crop microbial communities from Cojedes, Venezuela - Epithelial fraction 12 v2 (version 2) | ecosystem: Host-associated > Birds > Digestive system > Esophagus > Crop | place... | reverse complement strand
CCCCCCGCCCCATGCTCTGTGCCTTCCTGCCTTCCTCATACATGCTGAACTACTTTTCTGTAGTTATCCTTCCCCCCGAATGGAAAGATTCAAGTATGTGAGCTTTGGGGCCAGCCTCCCAGCAAGGCACTGAACCAGGCTGACAAACTTCTGTGTAGTTTCCCTAAGCCAACCACACACTGGCTTTGGCTCTCTGGAGCCTGCAGCCATAAACAAATTCTTGCAGAGAACCTTTGTTACATTGCATTTGATTTATGCTTCCAGTTAAAGTAGATTTTTTTAGCTCATTTCCCAGCTCTGCTTTATTGCTGTTTACATGCCATCTCTATTTCCCAATTGCATTTAATAACCAGGTTACTTTTTAAGGGTGTATTTTTCTTTTGTGGAGTCTGGCTCAGACTCCAAGATCAGGGAAGAAGTGTATACTTCTAGGGTTCCTGAACCCTTTCCTTTCAGGTTGTGAGGAGAGCTTGGCCCCACACGTCTGGCTGCACTTAGGGAGCAGACTTCTTTATTAACAACAGCAAAGAAATCTCTTTGTGCTGCACATTGCTATTGTTTCTTCAAAAGGTCTTATGCACTCCATTCGCCCTGGAGTTCCCATAAAATGGTTCATGATATATTTCACAATAACCAAGTAATAATCCGTATCATGATTGTGTCTTTTGATAATGAACAGAATTCTTCACATATACACACACTATTAGCCTGAGCAGGAATATAATTATCATCTCACTTGTTGAGTCAAAGAACTGGTCTTTCAGGAATCCTCTACTGCTAAAGCAACAGCCAAGCCTCGCCCTTCTCATGGCCAAGTGTTCCTTAAGGAATTTTCCAGGCCAACTTCTACATAGGTAGGTAGCAGGGGACAGAACTATGTCAAGGACACCTCCTGGTATAGGTGTTTCATAAATTTCCCACTGCACATTTTCTTATGCTTTTTGTGAGTACCATTCTACAAATTGCCTATGATGTTAGATACAAAAACAAGAAAGGACGTCATTACTAGGGATAAATATAGTGTTAAAGATTCATGCAGAGGTGCTTTAGGCTGCAGATAACACAAGATTATTGTCTCCAGCTACCCTAGGAAAGATTACTGCACAGCAGTCACCAATAACCCATTCTCCAGATCTTCCAGAAAGAGCACTGGAAGTGAAAGGCTTAAACTGCAGCAAGGGAGGTTTAGGTTGAGAACAGTACCTTCTCTTTTCTACCTATAAGGAGAGGGAAGCAGGGCACTGCATTGCCGAGGAAGGTCTTGAGGTGCCATCTGTAAGAACTCTCCAAGAACAGGTTAAACAAGCATCAGTAAGAAATGATGCAAGTGTAATTGCTTCTGCCTGTTGGACTGGGGGGAAGAACTAAATGACCTCTTGAGACCCATTCCAGTCCCTCTGTGTCTCTGTCTGTGCAGTTCTGCCATTTAAAGAACTGCTTCACCCTGGAGAGAAATGGGATTCACTTATTAAATACTTCTCAATGCGTGAACAAAACTGTACCAGTTTTGGCACAGAAATCAATTCTGATCTTATTAGATGATTTCAAGTGCTGAAGAAGTACAAGGCCGGGCGGGATGTGGCTTTGAGCAGCTTGATCTAGTGGAAGGTGCCCCTGGCCATGACAGGGGTGGTGGAACTAGATGATCTTTAAAGTCCCTTCCAACTCAAATCATTCTATGATTCTGTGATTCTATGAAGCAGAAGTCTGACTTACAGTTGTATGCAGAAACAGGAAACAACAACAACAACAATAATAATAATTCCGTGTTTTGTCTGATTGTATGTTTGTTTATCTGTATGTCCTCCTCAATGCATGTTTAAAGAGAAGAAAGACCATTATCAATGTGTAAGAATCCCCAAGTAACCAGTATGTTCAGGTACTTCCTTAAAGCCATGTCACTTCTACATCAGCCGTCCTGACACACTCCTGTCCGGGCCTCTCTGCCAGTTTGTGCTGCTCTGTCATTTTCCTGGGAGGGAAGTTCACCCCAGGGAAAGCCCTTCCTGCTCTCATCAGGCTGTTTCTGGCTGCCCTGTTTTACACCTTTTGCTGAGGTTGGTGAGATGAAAGCTGTGTGTCTATGTAAAGGAGTAGGTCCAAGTTAGCTTAAGGAGGGATGAAGACTCAGTACATTTGTTATAATCAGATCTGCATCTTGACTGCTGTTAATTGTAGTCTACTGGTTGGCATGGTAACAGCTAATGACATTTAGACAGTGTATGTCCTTTTATTTTCAGTTACAGTGTCTGAGACTTTCAAAGGAGATCATGGAGAAGGAGTGGTGGGTGATGCTAGGGAAGAAAAGTTGGGAGGTGAAACGTCGGCATACATCTGTGTATCTGAGTGCAGCTGTAGCTTGTCTATCTATCTGTTGTTTATCAGGCTGGAGAAATTCACTGCTGCCTGTTTAATGACCTGTATTGCAGGGAAAATCCACCAGTTCTCTGGGTTGAACCTGACTCCTATCCAGGAACACACACTAGTGAAAAGGAGCTTCCATTTGTTCCTGCAAAGCCTCCACAGCTGGAAAGCTCACAGATGTGCTTTGCTTGCTCTGGCTACTCATTAGCAGCTGCAGGCTACAACTCACTTTATCCTTCAGGTTTGAACACAGTTCACGAAAGTGCAAAATATGAGACAAGACACATAATGAAAATCATATGGCACTTCCCTGTGAAATGGATTGGCTAATCTTACTTCAAGGCTGTGAGGAGGATCGGTTCATCTCAGTTCATTAGAAACTAGTTCCTCTGAGAAAGAAACTGTATGTGAAATAACCTGATCCATCTGGAGAGACTTGAGTTAAAAAAAAGGAAAGAAAATGACGTTGTCCTTCCTTGAGTCAGCATCTTTCTAACACAGACAGACAATGTCCTGAAGCATATAGTGCCTGCTGTAATTCTTGTAATTCCTTCTGGTTTTACAAGAGGAAATGAATTTATATCCTGATATCTAAATTCTCTCATGCTATCAGACAGGCCTAAATTATCTTTAGGTAGGGGCATAGCATATACATAATAGACACTTTTTCAGAAATCTCCATTGGCACGAAATTGCTTAATATTATCATTTGCGTGTTGCACTCTTTTCAGATTCACAAAGACAATTCCCTGATTTTAGTAGAATCCTAGTGCCTTCCCAATAAATAGCATCTTAGTCCTGAGCAATGACTACACTGTAGTTCATATGATTTTTCTCTTTGTTGAGCCTATCTATGCATCTTGGAACTAAAAGCTGTCTTGTGAGAACTGTGTTTAATGAATATTCAGCAAACAAAAACCATGAATGCAGATAAGTAACATTCTAGAAGGAGATAAAGATGAAGTCTAGCAGAAGCTGAACATACCAAGAATGCACATAGCTTCGCCTTTGCCACCTTGGTTGTTCCCCTTCCTATTGCTGTATGGAGTTTGGGCTACTCTTTGCCTGGAGCCTGGTTTCAGGTGAGGGATAAGAACCTCTCATACTTCTCTGGAAAACCACATGCCACTTCAGACTGCCAGGTCACAGAATCTGCACTCCAACTGTGGCACAAATACGGGGCATCTCTAAGCAAAATGTGCACATATGTCAACTCTACGGGCTTGCAATGCAAAGCCAGAAACCTGCACTCAGGCAAATAGAAACCTTTTGCATTGTAGAGACTCTAAATGCAACATTCATTTTTGCAACATGCAACATTCATCTTTGACCTGAAGGTCTTGCCAAAAACTCCAAGTAGCTAGGTCACTTGGTAGCTTGAAATGTCTTTTATGAAACATTGTTCTTTCAGATTCCTCCTGGCACTGACATACTGAGACCATGGGTTCAACACGTGCTGGGAGCACATTAAATCACTGTAGCAGAAAAGCAAACATATGAGCAATGGTGGCACTGAGAATCATCGTATGTCAGCCCTGGCGTCAGTAAGATTAAAGTCAATGAAAAAAGGAGGAGTGGTGGGGTAAGAGAAGAAGGCAAAAGAAAAAAGTGAATAAGATAGGAAAGAGCATGCAAAAGGTGGCCTATGTTGACATAATTTGTCGGATACAGTAACAATCATTCTGGCAGAACTTTTCTGAATAAACACATACTATATGCTTTTGATTAAAATGCACCCAGGAGTGACAAGTTTGCAGATGATTTCAAAGCCCTTACAGCACAGCCATACATACATTATATGTAAGTAGATATAAACTGTTTCTGTCACTCTCTTGCAAAAGGCAGCCTCATATAGGATCAGTCCTGACCTGAAATAAATGGTATTTCTTTCCCCTCCCCCTGCAAGGTCTAGTAAAAATTAGCACTCTGAATGCAAACTCAGCTTCTAAAGCAGCATCAGTATTCATGGCTGGGAATGAAAAAGTGAATTACAGCTGAGTGCATTCAGTGTGCCAGCTGGTGAACAAAGAAAAACAGCTGCTGGTGGCCGCCAACTGTGAAGCTCATGCGGACAATGTTATGTTCAGAACATAAAATGAACAAGTTGCATGCTGGCATGGAGTCTGTTGCAAGAAAAGTGCCTGATGTCTTGTAAAACGTTACAAATAGAGTCCAACTGTACAGATTCACTGTCTTTTAGAAGAAATGCAGACTGAAATGTCATAGTTGTGGCTACACAAGTGCTGCAGCTAGCATGGGCCTTGTATTGCACCATGTGCTGGAACCAAATATGAACTATGCACTTCTACTGTAGGGTTTAAATCTGATTCCTGCTAACCTGGTGGAAAAGGATACACAGAAATTGTGAGCCATTAAACCACCATTCAATAGCCACATATTTGCGTGTGCAAAAGAAGCACTAATTCATGCTGATACTTTTATAGCACTTTCCTATTTCAGAACACGGATCTGTAGTTTGGAGTGAGAACATGAGTCTGCGTTAGGGAGAGGTGATAGTCTGTTCTGCAGCATGAGTATAGGGACAGGGAATCACAAGACTTTGAAGTCTGTTTCCAAATTATTCCCTGGCCAGTTCTGTTAACCTGGGCACCTGCTACATCCCAGTTACAAGAACGGAAGGCTGGCTCCTACCACACTTTGGTTGTTCTCTCTGCAGGGGAACACAAGGTCCACAGCAGTAATAGGGATGTCCTATGAACTTAGATCTTCTATGACCTGCCTGGGAAGTGTGAAAGTCCACGTGACCACATCTCCAACATGGTGGCTGCATGTGGGAGGATGGGGTCACTTGACAAGTATATCTTGTCATGGGTGACTGAGACAGAAGCATCCCTTGCAGCACAGCCCCTTTTAACACAGAGACATGTCTTGCCCAGGTACAAGACCATGTCTCAGCATCTTTTATCCCTCATATCTGCTAGTGTGAACACAACCCTCAAAGTGTGTAAGGCCTGAGCACTCTTGTGGGAGTGGGAGGCTGCAAGCCTGACACACTTTGCAGAAGCCTCAATGGCTCTTCATAGGACATCAATTTGTTGTGATGCTAGACCACTTGCACAGGGCAGCACCTCATTTCTTCCTTTTTTACTAGTGTTGAACATTTTTCCCTGGCATTTCTTTTGCCTCTCCTGGTTGTGGGACCCCTTGTTAAACTTTTCCCTGCAGGCCACTACAGGCTGAACATTTTTGAGTGGTTAGTTGTTTCTCCCCTCTACCATTTCCAGAGTATGGTCTCTTTCCTCCTCAGAAGGCCATTTGTTAAGATACTTCAGATATTTTCTATTTCTAATGCAGCAGTTGCCTGCCAGATGGAAATGTGGATACTTGAGACATTTCTCTCTGTGTGCGCAAGATGCATTTCCAATAGACAGCTCCTCCAGAGATAGCCACTCCCACCTGAGATGTATTCACTTGTTAAAAAGACATTCCCAATTTTAAGTACCAGAGATATCTCCCGCCAGAGCCCTCTCGGAGGCTCATGTGGCCCTCATGACTGCCACATCTGACATTTCCAGCACTTGCCCTGGGCATGTCCCTGCTGGAGGAGTCCAGGCCTGTTTCACAAACATATGAATAGAGGTGCAGAGAAGTTGATGGTGGGATCGAGCTCACCTCACTTCACCTACCCCCAAAATCAGGCATCTAATCAGAGCTAGTCACCTAGGCTCTCTCTACAGTCAATGAAGAAAGATGGGTACTGCCAGAGCGTGATTCATTCCTCCTTTCTTGGACAACTATGCTAAAATACGTTGAATTATACTCCAGAGATGCCCGTCTGTCTACCTGAACAATACAGGAGACCCAAATAACTAGCTTAGCTGAGGTACCTATCCACGGGATGGCTTCAGCTAAGTGCTGGGCTCCTGCTCCAAGTGACACACCCAAGCCCAAGTGGAGAGTCTGGGGCAGAGTCGGGAGTCAGACTCTTTCTCCCACCTCCCTGGCACCTGCTTAAATACGGGGTCCTTCTTCTCTAGGGATACATTCTTCATAGCAGGAAAATGTTAAAAACTTTCTCCCTGTGCCTCTGACATCACATCTCTGACACCATCATTGTCTCATCCAAATCCTTTTGAAATCCTAAAGCTACCATTAAAACACAAAAGTAGAGTTTTTCCACTGTCTTTTTCTTCTTTCTTTAAAACAGCAGCAACAATAACAACAACAAAAACCCACAAGCAGGAAAGTTCAGGAGGAAAAGACTCAAGGCTAAGGCATGGTTTCTATCTAATTTGAATTCAAATAAGTTTTTCATTATTTTTAAATTTAATTATAGCCTTCAAATGTATAAAATTACATGCGAGAATAGTACACAGAGCTTAAATATACCCTAGAACACCACACAGAATCACAGACACTGCTGATTTTCAGGCATGCTGTTGTCTTGATCAGCATAACATCACGATATCTTCCTTTGTGTCTGCAGCCTGACTAAGCAGATGGAGAAATTTCTTTTATATACCTTATAAGCACATATAAATATGGCCCTATCCGAGGATCAGTGAGCAGATTTGACCTTCAGAGAGGATGCTGGAACTCCTTCTCAGTTACTAAGTGCCCTGGAGAATGTAAATGGAACAAATAATTTTCCAGAAGTACTATTTAACTAACCATAATCGTTCTTATATCACCTATATAATTTCCTAGCAAATGCTATTGGAGATTTTCAGAAATCACTGTATCTTAGCATTAAAATACAGTGCAAGTGTCTCAGAGGCCTTTCTACAACATCCCCTTTTGGTCTTGTTGAACCGTCTTGGCTCATTCCCATTAAATCCTCAACAATGTTATTCATAGAAATAAGGTCACAGAACATGATCCAAATGTGGTAACAGTTTCTCCTCCTTTGTTCAGTGCTTTCACAGAAGTCTGTCTTATTATTTCTCAGACAACACACGTGAGAGTGGGGGTAATAGTGAATTGCAGCAGGTTTTTTCTTTACAACTCCTGAAAGGATTTTCATGCACAAATGTATGGTAGCTCTTTCACCCACAAGCCTTCAAGGCCTTATAAGAGTAGTAAAAATGCCAGAACCTCTTCAGTAAGTCTTTAAGTATGCTATCTTTGAAGTATTAGGTAACTTAATTCAACAGGTCATTAATAGCTCTCACAACACCAGTAATAATGAGCAGTTATGGAGCTGAATGGGGAAGTTCACATCTTTCCCAAGACCTGCATTTTAGTTTATTTGTTTGCTTATTAAATATGACAGACCTGCAGGGCTCAGAGATGTACCCAAAATTTAACTTACAGCCATTTAGGCAGAAAAAGTACAAGTGTTGCTTCTTTTTTTTTTTCTTTTCAGTAATGGAAATTCAAATTCTTGTTCTGGGCTACCCTCGAGCACATTTGTCAACAATTTAGTGATGGATTGTAAATAGTTCAAACTTCAAAACTGTGTCATCCCAGACTAAGAAAATTTGGGATTCTTGTGCTCCTTCTAGTTCAATATTGAATTCTTTTTTATTGTCACAGATATTTCAATTATTGTGTGTGTGTAGGCTTGTGTACAGCACACACCACATACAGTGACAGTTTGCACACATAGTTTCTGCTTGTCCCTTGGTGCTCAGACCTCCAGGGACTGGAGCAGAGATTCCCCTGCAGCCCAAGGAGCAGATCATGGTGAGACAGGCTGTCCCCCTGCAGCACCTGGAGGTCCATGATGGAGCAGATCTCTACCTGCAGCCCACGGAGGACCCCATGCTGGAGCAGGGGGATGCCCAAAGGAGGCTGTGACACCATGGAGAGCCCACACTGGATCAGGCTCCTGGCAGGGCCTGTGGACCCATGGAGAGAAGCCCGCGCTGAAGCAGGTTTGCTGGCAGGACTTGTGATCCCATGGGGCACCCACGCTGGAGAAGCCTGTTCCTGAAGGACTGGACCCCGTGGGAAGGACCCACGGAGAAGTTCATGGAGGACTGTCTCCTGTGGGAAGGACCCCACACTGGAGTGTGAGAAGTCCTTCCCCTGAGGAGGAAGGGGCAGCAGAAATAACATGCGATGAACTGACCACAACTCCCATTTCTCGTGCCCCTGCGCTGTGGAAGGGAGACGGTAGAGAAATTGGGACTGAAGTGGAGCCTGGGAAGATGGAAAGGGTGGGAGGAAGGTGTTTTAAGATTTAGTTTTTATTTCCCATTTTCCTGCTCTGATTTTGATTGGAAATAAAACTAAACTGATTTCTGCAAGTCCAGCCTGTTTTGCCTGTGACGGTAATTGCTGAGTGATCTCCCTGTCCTTATCTCGACCCATGAGCCTCTCGTTATATTTTCTGTCCCCTGTCCAGCTAAGAAAGGGGAGTGATAGAGCGGCTTTGGTGGGCACCTGGCCTCCAGACAGACTCAACCCACCACAGATACATTCATTGTAAATTTATAGCAGTACACTGGAAAATTAAGGAAGTACAGTGTGTTATCACCATGAGGAAATGAAATTACCTGCCTACAAAAATGCAGAAAGGATGTAAGGTCAAGCCATCCGCTCTTTCAGTCATGGAGAGCTGAACATTGCTTCAGCTGTAGCTGCTCCTAACATGCAGGGCAGGCTGCCGCTCAGTGGAGGCCTGACGTCGGAGGACTCTGAGTCAGATCCTTACCCAGCCACTGCCAGCCCTGGCCCCTTGCTGCTGGTTCCCATCCCATCCCAACAGGGTGAGCCACCAGCTTCTGAAATGATGAGCAGCTACCCAAGCCCCCTCCCACGACTCGGTGCTTGCAAAGACCCTATCTGTCCAACTCAATGAGAAACAGAAGCAATAAAATGTGCATGAGCCTCCCTCATACTGGCACAAAGTGCCACCAACAAACTCGTGACCTGACTAAGCATTCATGTCTAGGTCTGACACTGTCTTTCACAACATTTTCCCTTTTGTGTGCTCAGGATTTTGGTTTTGCCTTTGGAAAAACATCTCCAGCCTACAGCCATCCTCCATTAATAAAGTTCACAATAACTTGGCTTCGTTTCCACCTGGAAAATGTCCTCTGCACTAACAAGCCACCAGCCAAATTTCTCCCTGGGCAGCCTGAATCCTGCCAGACAGAAATGAGATCTGTAAAACTGAGATGACAGCACGAGGTCTATATAGACTTTTCCAGGCCATTTGCCAGGCTCTAGTGGCCTAGTTTTAGAAAGACAAATTGAAACCATAACTAGCTAGCTAAGCTCTCCTCAAGTCCTTTTAGAGTGACAAAACTCTTTCCTTGCCAGGCCTAACCCCTGGTACTGAAGTAATTGCCAATGGCTCTAAAAATATGTAGCAGAAGAAGCCAGGGAAATGTCGACAGAAGCGAATCTGAGAGACCCTCCAGTCACTTCTCGTCCTGTGTGACACTGCCCAGAGGGATGGGGCGGTGGCAGGTTCTGGGATTTCTCTTCCTGTGTCCTGGATGTTGTGTGCTGGGTACCGAAAAGGAGGAAAACAAGCCCCTGGGATCCAGCAGCAGTACACTTGCATGCCTGCAAGATCATGTGAGAGAAAAAATAACCCAGAACCTGCTATCCTCCTGCATCCTTCTGGATGTGGTCCTGCAGCCTGCTCCTTCCCCCCAGGTCTTAGTGCCCACCACCGCCGCTGCCTCTCACAACCCATGGACTGTCCAGGCGTCCATCTTATCTAGGGACTGAGTTTCAAAAGTGAAGATTTTTAAAGCACACTCTGTTCTTGACCCCTGGTTTTGTAGACATGAAAAACCATGTAGGACACAAGCCTACAACAACATTTAGGCACGCATCCTAAATACCCCTCGGAGGTGACAGAATATTTGGACTTAAGTGAATAACATGTCCTTTTAAGAGTGAGGAACACATTGTCATTGCTTGATGTTAATCGATGTTCTTTTTTTCTTTTGAATGAACATATGCATAGGAATTAGTAGGGCCAGAAGGTGGGTTTTTTCAGGTGGTGGCACTCTTCTGTTGTTAATGAGCTGTATTTCTCGTAAAAGTATTGTGGAATAAAGGGAAATTACAAGTACTTTGTGTGCCTAAGTATTAGTGGATATCAAACAGAAAAGTACGTGAGAGTTGGTGTTTGCAAAAGCAAACTATGCTTATGAGATACACAAATGACTACAGAGCCCAGCTCTCTGAAGACTTAATGCATTTATTTATAGCTGACTGATCAGAGACTAAAATATTGGAACAAGTTCACATGTTCTTGTTTCTTCTGCCTCAGCTTATAGTTGTTTTACTGGTTTTTTTTGCCAGCAGCCAAAAGAAAGAGAATGTTTTTAACCACAGCACTTGACTCCTTGCCAAGGCATAATAAAATAAATAAACGTTTACTAAGCACAACTCACAAATCGAGGGGAGGATCTTTTCTATTCAGCAGCCTTTCATCCTGGAAAACTGAAAAATAACATTGACTCTCTCTTACACGAAACTCCAGTTCACTATAGAAATCTTTCAGTAGAGAGGCAGAAAGGCAACAGAAAAGCAGACAGTCATGGCATCTTATGGGAGAGAACAAGACTTTGATTCTTCAGCATGCAGTGCAGCTGCCCAGCTTGAAACAGAAAACCTTGGGAGCAGAGGAATAAAATAATACATACTCCTTGGACAGCTTCCTTACCTTAACCACAGTTCCCCTAGTCTGTAGTTTTATATTCTTGAACTATTGCCTTGTTCCCTAGTGCATAAAACACATGTATACTGTGAGTGTTTTTTCTGCAGTTAGAAAACAGTTCTCAATGTTGATTTTGATGCTAATCTGTGATATTTGGGCACATGCTGCTGCACATCTTGAAAAATCCCTGGTATGGAAGTAATCGTGGTTTTTAACATGTTCGTCTGTATATTACCTAAGTTGATGGAGAACTTTGCACGAATCACTTCGTGTATGTCTAGGTTTGCATTTTGGATAGATTATCCTTCCCTGCTTTTTGACAAAGCTTTGCAGTGTATCAGAAGACGAGGCTGTTTCTCAAGAGTACACTTTGTGCTATGTATAAAACAACGTTAGTGACAGGGTGTGCTTTTTTCAGTTGAAACTGACATTTGATACATTAGCCAAACGAGGACTGCAGCCAGATCATAATTGGATATGTATTTTCAACATCCTCAGCCCTTCAGCCAATTGGCTGAGACTCCAGGAGGCTTATTAGTAGAAATGCAGCTTTATCTTTTTTGCTAATCTGACTAAAGTGAAACCATCAAAGAAGGAGCCAAAATGAGGGAAAGAGGGAAAGATAGAAATACCAGACCTTAGGCAGCAAGCAGCAGTTCAAGAAAATTGTGGCTTTGTAGGCAATGGCAACGTGCAGAAAAGGTAACACGGAATGGCTTTAAGATGGAGAATATTTTTGCGCTATACATATCTGTCATAACCAAACACTTCATGGCTGAAAGGAATATTCTACAGGAAAATATTGGCTGAAACCTAGAGATTTTAATTCTGTTTTCATTTGCTGCTTAAGCAGGTTAAAAAAAGGCTGCCATTGAATGCATTTGCAAAATTACACTAAGTCTTTTTCAGGCACATCATTTTGTCAAAAGCTTGTCATTGCACATCTGGAAGAACAGTTTATGTATGGTGTCACACAGAGAATAAATTGATTAATTTAGATTTAATCCACATATTTTGTTGGCTATGTTTAAATGTAAGTAGGTTAAAAATCCTTCCCTCTTGCATGGTTCATCCTGATGAGGAGTTTAGTGCATTTAACTAAGTACAAATGACCGTGAAAAAGGGACAGCAGAAACTGGGCAAATGGCTGTTGTAAAAGGGATGGAACGGGAGAAGTTTTGCAGAAAGGTTTGTACTGTGTGCAAATTATAATCCCAGCATTTCTGAAAATAAGTCCTCCAAAATAGATCTAAGAAAAGACTGCTGAAGTAAGGCAGCACATGGATACACCCACACAGAGCTCACTGCAAAACTGGAGCTTGCCTGTTCATTTAGCAAATTAACAAGCTATAAGACACTTCAGGAAACTGTGCTTTCGCATGCCTACTTCCAGCTGCTATCAGCTGATGCCTTTGCCGTGTGTGAACTGCGCTGATTCTGCACTGGCTTGACACACAAACTTCAGCAATGAATCAGAACTAGTGAGCGGTAAAAGCGGAAGCTGTAACAAACATGGAAGTGGCAATCAGCCATCATTCACTGCTGGACAATAGTTTGAATACTAAAAAGAAAGATCGCCAGCCAAAAATTTTCCATGAACTGTTCAACTACCATAATATGGAAATGCTTAGAAAAGGTTTCTCTGGACTTTTTCATTTTAAGCAAAGCGAAAATTATCAAACCTAGATCATACTGTGGTCTGAATGGTTTAGTATTTTGTATCTGACAATGATCAGTACCAGATGCTGTCTAGAAGCATTAGGAGTTGACTACACTCCTAGGTTTTCTTCTTAAGTGGTTAGAGTTAATATAAAAGTCAGAGAGATACGCCTGAGCACTTAGTTAATTTTAAAGCCAGCAAAATATCCATCTTTTTGCCCACAGCACAAGGGAGGTAATTTTAACTAGTTTAGCAAAACCTTCGAAGGATCAGAGTCAAGGAGGCTGAGTTTCACCCCCCATCTTCTGCTGGTGAAGTTCGGTCACACAATGGCCATCAGGGCGGAGATGAAGTGCAGTCATTTGTTTTTCACTGGTGTTTTCCCCATGTAGATTAACTGGGAAGTTCTGTCTGAAGGGCTTTCACAGCATTGCAGGCAGTGAGGTTACCGGTTTCCTCCAAGCCACAGCTCTGGGATGAGAGATGACAGGTCTCAGGGTTTTACTCCTCAGGGAAGATCCATCTGGCAACGACTGTTTGGTCTATATCCGAAATATTCCCCTTCCTGAAATGTTCTTGATGTATAAGCAAGAGGCTGAAGGGGTGTTTTTAAACCAGAGCAAATTCACATCTAACAACAAAATCCGCTGGAAAGCCCTATCGACCTTCCCATGGTAAAGTGCTGCCTTGCTTCTCTTCCCCTTTTCAGTTTCTCCCACTGTTGCCAGTGTAACTAATGGATAACCTCTCTCCCCATGGTAAAAGCTTTCTTTTTTGCCCAACTGCATTGCCCCTTGACTCCCTGGCCACAAAGCTGTCCCACCCTGGGAGGCAAGGACCCTTCCCAAACATTGCCTTTCCACTTCTCACAGGGGATAAAACCCTGGAGCTTCAGCCATTTCCATAGTTTAAATAACAAGTTTAGCTTCACATCTAGGGTGGCCTAAAACTGGGCAAGCAGCAATTTGACCACTTACAATCATCTGGCCATACTTTTGGCTAATTTCTATTCCACAACAACATATTACCCAGCCAGACAATATTTACAGTTTTTTCATTAGCCTCTGGAGACAAAGTAATGAGAAGGGGAGCGTTAAAGCCTGAAATAAATTGTTCTACAGAGTTCACTGTTTAGCTCGTATTCACAAGTAATTCAAACAAGACCTTAGCTTTAAGCACATGGAGTCTTTAGAATGTAGGCATTTAAGCAGATGCAGAACTTACTTTTTGCAAAGCATGGTTCTGTTTCTTTCTGCAGTGCTCCTAATATATGTTTACATGCTGCCTCATTTTATGATAGATGCTAACATTATTTAAGCATGTCTATTGAAAATCATTCTCTTAAAGAGTGCAGGTGGCTGACTAATCATCATCTCTGGTAAAATATCTGTACAACAATGTGCTACCAATGAGTTTTGTTGTTTACACCACAGCCATAAGAAGCCAGCACTGGCTGAAGCCATAGAAGTCATGGGTGTCAAAGCTGACTATACTTCTTACAGATTTTCCAGGGTAACAGTCAGCGATTCATGGGTTGTCCAAATTGACTGTGAAATAGCTTCTTTAATTTATTATTTTACTAATACTCTTCAAGAATTGTCTGTCTTTTCTGTCCCTACAGATGACTTTTGTTCTGCTGATCAGTTACCTAGCCTTTTTATTCATCTCATCCAGTGAAGATACTAAAAAGTATGTGCACATATGCCACTATGGTATGGTGCAACTCCACAACAACACCACTTGGCTGCAAGTGTCCTCACGCACTTGCAAGGGCCCTTGTGCTGTGGTTGTTCATAATACTCATAATAGTATGTGGACAACGCGTTGACCATGAGCCAGCAGTGTGCCCTGGCTGCCAAGAAGGCCAATGACATCCTGGGATGCATTAGGAGGAGTGTGGCCAGCAGGTCGAGGGAGGTTCTCTTTCCCCTCTACACCGCCCTAGTGAGGCCTCATCTGGAGTAGTGTGTCCAGTTCTGGGCTCCCCAGTTCAAGAAAGATAAGGAGCTGCTGGAGAGTGTCCAGCGAAGGGCTACAAGGATGGTGAGGGGACTGGAGCGCCTCTCCTATGAGGAGAGGCTGAGGGAGCTGGGCTTGTT
>Ga0065711_1043474_pt1 | contig 14711 bp, 12 predicted proteins | sample Hoacrofraction12_FD_59098 | JGI IMG/M metagenome (GOLD analysis project Ga0065711, IMG submission 59098) | Hoatzin crop microbial communities from Cojedes, Venezuela - Epithelial fraction 12 v2 (version 2) | ecosystem: Host-associated > Birds > Digestive system > Esophagus > Crop | place... | reverse complement strand
GCAGTGTAGAGGGGAAGGAGAACCTCCCTCGACCTACTGGCCACACTCCTCCTAATGCACCCCAGGATCCCATTAGCCTTCTTGGCAGCCAGGGCACACTGCTGGCTCATGGTCAACCTGTTGTTCACCAGGACACCCAGGTCCCTCTCCACAGAGCTGCACTCCAGCAAGTCCGCCCCAAGCCTGTACTGGTGCATGGGGTTGTTCCTCCCCAGGTGCAGGACGCTGCATTTGTCCTTGTTGAACCTCATCAGGTTCATCTCTGTCCAACTTGATCTAGTATTCCATTCATTTAATAAGTAATAGAGTGAATCTTGCCAATAAACTTTGTAAGAGCACATTTTATAAATTTTCAGTAAAATCTTTTCTTGCAAAACCTTTGATTGATTATTTAAGTGACCTAACCACTCATTCGCGGCAAACTGGCACTCACATTGATGAATGTGACTGGATTTGCACTGCATGTTAAACTTGGGTCAGAAAAAAATTTGATCTGGTAGCCTGCCTCCTCACTTCTAAACTCTTACACAAAAAAGTGCATCAGGTGCACAGGTCCCAGCCCTGTTACCACTTGCCAACACCTGAAGCCTAATTTTTATGCTGTGCTGTTGGATCTTCAGGACTTTTTCTCAGGAATGGATGTGAAAATAAAAACGGAAAAAGAGAAAGTAAATTCCTAGCAGTACTACCATTCAGCTACTCCCAGAAAAAGTCTTCTAGGAATAAATGAGAGAAGAAGTAAGGCTCTGGAACCAGACAAGCAACACTTGACTGGGGTTTCACTGTGCAGCAGTGATGCTTAGGCACCTCCTCCTTTGTAAAGACTGGCAGCTGGCTGGGAACAAAACAGCAGCAGCAGGACACAGTTCCAAAATGCAGGACTCAAAGCTAGGGTTAGCATACAAATGCAGCCTAAACTCTGCCTGCAGCTTTGAACTGTACCCAAAAGGAACAGTTTAGATTGGAAGTGATGACCGCACATACATATGTCTACTTGGATAAACAATGGTGGTGCATTCAGACAGCTGAATTTGGAAGTCCTGTTCCTTGACAAATAAAATCAGTGTTAAGGTGGTCATATGACAGATTGTTTTTCAGTGCACAGCTCATTATTCAAATACTATGTTCAGAGAGCTTACCCTCAATTCTTTAACAAATGCTCATTTGGCACACTTTAAAAATGACCAGAATAAAACCTCAGGTTTCTTCATTTATTGGTTGTATTTGAACCGTGGTGTCAGTAAAATAAGCAAGGTATTGCCTGGTGAAATGCTGTGTCTCTATTCAATGTTCTTTAAGACATACGACTCCTATTTAAGCAAAACTTATGCCCAGGTCAAGCTGCAGTGTACATACAATAGTTTCTTATGTGATCTTCAGGAAGTCCCTTTTTATATATAACAGAAATAGTGACATTTCAGTTTGGAATGAAGTGAATTGCTATTGCAGAATTTTTCTTCTTAAGTACATTGGACCAAAGTTTTAAATGGGTTTTTCATTTCATGTATACATCTGGAGACACCTTGACATAGAAACAAAGTATCTGAGCTTGAAAATCCCAAACTAAATTTTTTGCGTGGCTCATCATACAAAATGGTGTTCTGCCTGGAATGTTAGGTGTCCCTGTTTACAGAAATCACAGTGGGTGGGTGTGTGGAGGGCTACTGTACATTGAATGGAAAATAAGAATAACAGGAAGCAGACGTACCTAGCAGTGTCAAGACACAAGCCAATATTGCTACTAGGGCTCCAGTGCTAAGTCCTGCGGGCAAGATATATGCTTCTGCATTGCATGTCTGAGCAATACCATCTGCATCACAATCACAGACTCTGATGGTGAGGGTATTAGTGCTACTAAGTGAAGGTGATCCACTGTCCACAATGAATATCGGCAAGTAGAAAACAGACTGTTCCTGTCTTCGGAACCCATTTCTTCTGGTTAATACTGTTGCAGTGTTGTCTAGATAAAGGAATAAAAACATACATATAAAGTACATGACCTTTCTAAAACACGAGCCTATAAATAATACGATCTTTCACTTAAAAGAATTTATGAACACATTTATATTATTTCAACAAGTTTATCTTTCCTGGTTACATATTTTTGAAGTGGCAGAGACAGGATCAGCTGAGAAATGATACCCAACTAAACAAAAAGATTTCTGTTTTCCTTTTTCAAAATTGCAGAGGTCTGTTTGGTTTTAGCTGAGCTCACAGTTCCACTTGCTTGATAGATAGCTAAAGATGAGATCATTATAAAAAAGAAAAAATTTACTCTTCAGTGATCAGATTAAGTATCTATATACCTGTTTCAGACAGGTCTAATTTTAAGGGATCTATTTCAATTATTCACAAATATAAATATCACATGAATGGAAGGGATGAACATATTAATAGGAGAATAAGTTCTAAAGACCAATGAATTATTTTTGAATGCAAAAAAAATCCAGTTGGTGCACAAATACAGATAATTGCACATGTAGCAAAGACGTGCACTTGTTTTCAGTCTGAGAGTCAAGATGACTAATATAATCAATCTGTAAGTGTGGTTTGATGCTGCTCTGAGTCGGATGATTAAAAAGTGCATGGGTTCCAGAAAATATGTGTAAAACTCACTGTGTTCAATACAGGTTGACAGCTCCTGAGTGGTAGGGAATTACATCTCCTAGAATGCATAGAAAACGTCGGTCGGTCTGTCTGTCTATCTATCTACTTATCGATCTATTTATAGACAGATATATCAGTAGTCCTGTAAAGTTATCTTATTGTGTCATCTGTTATGACCTATCTGGCAAAATATGCAAGCACTTCTTCATATAGCATCATATGAGATATGCATAAAATTAATTAACATTAAAAGAGGCAACTGCTGCTATGTGTTGTAACTTCATTGATTTTACTGGCATTGTAAAAGTCTATTATTACTTTTCCCAAATTGTAAGTTCTCTGGAAGAGAGCCTGTCTTTTCACTAAATACTTTACAATAGTTGTAACAACGTCAGATTTCTGAATAGAGTCTTATTCTAATGCATTTGTATTATTTTGATCATTATTCCTATCACAGTCTGTAGTTTTGAACTGCAAGCTGCTCATATGAAGAAAATTAAGCATGTCAGTAACTACATGCAGAGTAAAGCAATAAATAGCTGTGTGAGAGAACTTTATTAGGTGACATGTTATACTTAGTGAATGTTGTTCAAAGTCTGTCTGTACAAACAGTATCCTTTAGTCCACCATATGTCTGTTTTCTTGTTTTATTAACAAGGACAACTTTGTAGCTCTGGTTTAGTACTGACCCACAAAAGAGCAATGCAAGAGTAATTTTGTGTCTATTTAGTCCTATTTGCTTCAGATATTAGGTGAACTGACTGACACATGCCCAGCTGTCATACGATGCAGTGCAACTAATGAGAACACTAATTAGAAGAGTGTTCTCAGATATTTTAACTAATGGAAACGTGATGTCAATGGGAGTCTTTGCATAAGTCTTTGGGGAAATAGTCATAAGAAGTCTGTGTAAATACTGTAGGCAGCTTGCATTATCAAAAGCTTTCTTCAATATGTGGTATACTTACTGAAAAGATTTGTTTTTCTAAAAAAAAAAGAAAACCTCTCAATTTATTGTGCACTCACTTTTTATGCCCTGAGTTATATCAATAAAACATGAATTCCTAGACATTTTTCAGTCACTGCCCCAAGGTAAAATCTAATTTGGATAAAAACCTATAAATACAAGGAAAAAATGTGAGAAGAGTGATTTCTGGAAAAAAAAAGAAGGAAAGATTTGAAGCTGTTCTGTTTGGCTCAAGGCTTTAAATCATTCAAACAGCAGCTTAATTCCCTTGACAATAACTCTATAGATAAAATTATTTTGCCAGTTGATAGTAGTTTAATTTATGTCCTTACCAGAATAGAAGTTTATGTAGGTCACAATCAGCATGACATATTCAAAGTAAAAGGTACTAGCGGTGAATATTTACCCAGATAAAATGTCCTTACCTTTGTTGTCCTGCAGTGTAAAATTGTGGTTATTTGCTGCCTCTGCTGTTAAACTGAAGTAGAACTGATGACCATTTGGTGGGTCGTCTTTATCAATTGCACTGATTTTCTGGATCACCTGTTTTGAGATACATCTGGATTTCATTGTTTGGAATAGTAAGAAGTGTAAATACATGTACATTGTACAAGCCCTCTATAACCTATCAAAGTATCAACCCTCCCTTGAGTCCTGCTCATACTGCATTTTGGTTTTCTAATCTCCTAAGCATGTACAGACACTGTTAAAGCTAAAATGTGACTTGACTCTTTACTTTGCATGTACCAACTCTATTGGCCAGCTGCAGTGATCTGCAGGGCCTGTGAGACAGTTAGGTCCTGTCATTCACCAGAGCATGGAGCATGAACTGCACAACAGTGGAAGAAGTGTATCTTCTGGATGGTCCTTAATGCAGTGATCAGTGGCTGCAATCAAAGTTGTAAACTTTTGCAAGGAGAAGATTATACTTTTGAGCATTTTAATTATTATACTTTTTTTTTTTTAATATCATGAAAAATAAAAAGCCAAGTCATAAGTATATTAGAATTTTCTGGGATTTCATTTTTATGATAATCATTATTTTTCCAATTTTCTAAAATTCTGTAAAAATCTGTCTCTAAAAAAATGTGTCACCATTGCTTAAAACCCATAAAGAATGAGTATGCAGAGCTAACAGTTCTGACTAGATCATAGGGAAAACAAACAGGTGCTCCAATATGAGCATGCATATTTTGTGTTTCTTATGAGCACAAGCTAATAATCATAGTGTTTTCTGTTAAGGATTTAAATTACACTGTGATATTGAAATGTGCAATAAACAACATCTGCCACAGGAAGGACAACATTGTGGGAGAAGGCACAAAAGTCCAAAGTCTCCCAGGGAATACGTGGGATCTATGTGGGTGAAACATCTACTAGTTTTCTAGGAGAGAGAAGAACGAATGAGAAAATACACGAATTTTCTGAGGTCTTACAAAGTAGAGAGAAAAAGCCCAAATATTAGAGACACCAAGGATAAACAAGACCAAATACTTTTAGTTGAGACTAAGACTACTTGGAAGACATTCAATGAGTTAAAAAAACTGTGAAATACGATAGGAATATGTCTCACTTGTGAAATTGTGGCCTTATGGCCCATACTTCCTAAGTGAAATAAAAGTGTGTACTCATTTTAGGAATGGTAGGCAGGTAGTCTCAGAATAATCTTTGTGTCATGACTTCCCACTTCCCAGGAAAATTAGGAGGAAGCACGTATTCTATATATTATTCAAAATTAGGTGAGTTTAGCACAATGTGTCAGTTGTATCAGTAAGAAAGCCAGAGATTTTAACAGTACCTTCAATAAGCAGTTTTTACACCAGAGTCTTTTCTCCTTAGATTCGATTCATATTTTCTTGTGCTGCACATCAAAGTGTCATTTTTACTGCCATAAGCTGATTATATTTTATCTTAAAGCTGGTAGGCTTTCATAAGGAATGGCTGCTTATCTGATAAAAATAAACCTAAAAAATCCTATCAAGCCATACCTGACCAGGTTGAGCATTTTCACAGACAGTTGTTTCATACTCCATGGCAAACTCAGGGGCATTGTCATTGATGTCAAGGATAGTGATGGCTACATAGCCTCTCCCAATTTGTGCTGGATTCTCTATAGGAAAAGAAGCCAACAAAACAATCAAGAAGAGCTCCTTGCAAGTTATTCTCTGGGTCAGTACGGTTTTCATTTGCATTCTTCTTTTGCATATACATGTTAAATCAATTACAATACTTCCTAGAAAGACAAAAGAAACTCTTGGCTTGATCTTCTGGACCTAGTGGAAAAAAATGTTTATGTTTTCCAGCCACTTCAATTAAACTAAGATTTTACTCTAAGGGATAAACTGAAGATCTAACTCACTATTCACATCACTGAATCACATCATATGGAATGATGAGAGCAAGATGATGTAAAATCATCATCAAGGGGTATAGCTAGCCAGAACAGCACTATTCATACCAGGAATAGCATGGTTATTATGGGTTAAACAATTTTTTGTTGCAATTCCTATTGATTAGGCTATTAAAAAGTTAAAACAGATTTCCGTCAGCTATGTATAACAGAAAAGAGAGGAAGCTGTATTCCCAAGCAAATCCCAAAGTATTTAAAGTGCACACACAACTAAGCATTTCAATACTGTCATTAACACGATGAACACCTTAAATATGAATCACATTCTTAAACTGATGCACATCTCTAGCTAATGTATGAATCTGCTCAGGGTTCAATGTCACCATTTAATCTTAGACAGTAGATATTTTTGGACTAAGCATAAAGGAGATCAGTGAGTGCTATACTTATTTTGTTAGAGAACGCTTCTGTTTTGGAGCAGGGAAAAGAGAGATTGCATTATTTTTTTACCACGGGTAGTGATAGTAGTGATAGAGCAGGGAAGAGTGAAAAACTCTACAAACCTCTAAATATGTATCTACTGTTTTTGAGGGTATTGCATGTACATTTAAATAAATATTTTAAGTATTTAAAGCAATGCATCCAAATGTAGATCGCAAAGTGTTTTGATTTGTTTTATTTTTTTTTAATCCATATGTGAAATACCAGATGATTAAGCAATTTTGACACCAATTTTTTCCTCTGCTGATCTAAGCTTATTGAAAATCAAGCAGGCCGTGAACATAAATTAAAGCATTGTAAGGTATTTCTTGTGCTCCTAGACTCTCACTTGTGTCAGATATGCTCCTTGGCTACCTTGTCATTTTTATTACTACCCAGGAAAATTTTTGGTATTCATGATGGCCTCCTAGACCAAAATTCTACCCCGATAATACAGGTGAAATTCACAGACACTAAATGATAAACGTTAGCTTTCATGTTAAACATTAAATTAACCTCATTGAAAGCAAGAAGTGAGGATTTTTAAAATAGCAGGCCAGAGGACTGATAACTTTTTTATTATCAGGGCCCAACAGCGGAGTGATAAAGATGGCAACCTGAAGGCAAAAATACATAGTTTTTCACAGATTGTATTCGGAGCTGAACAAGTTTAGGTTTAAATCCGCATTAACAGAATTCTTGTTGTATGTGCTTGAAGGCTTCGATTCTTCAACACTTTTCATCTCACACCAGAAAAGACACCAAGTACAAAATATCCTCTACCGTCCTACCTTAGAGTCAGGAAAGTGAAACCACAGATGCGTTTACATTCCTTTTCCTTAATACATTTTAAGAATGTTGTGGTTGACCAACAGCAATCAACTCTAAAAGAGTGCCATCACTAAGATGGGCTAAATGGTCTCCTCTATACTCCATATCACTTTTCCTCTAATGACATTTGGTCTGAGACTGCCGACTTAACATTTAATCTTCCTTTGTACTTGTTTTTCAGAAGTCAAAAGACTACACAAGGTGTGAGGCAAAGGAAAGAGCAAATACTTCATCTGTTGTATTTCTCAATTTTTATCACAGAAGTTTCTTTTACATTGATTAAGAAGTCATTTTTATCTGACAGGGTTTGAAATTGTCATAATTTCTGATCACAACTGATCACTACCAAGCCTCAAGTTTTACAAATAAACAGCCAATAAATTGTTTAAATTGTTACTTACGACTCTCCATAGCCAAAACTGTGATATTATGAACTGCATTAGTTTCCCTGTCCAAAGATTTGGCAGTTGTAATGACTCCACTGTTGGCATCAATATTGAAATACCTCTCCAGGTCTGTGTTTCGATCTATCGAGTACCTAGGTGAAAGACGAAAGAAAATTTTTGATTTTTTTTCAGTTACAACTTGTAAAAATGTTTCACTGATTTCTTATTAGAGAGTATGAGTTTCCACTGTTTCCCCAGTCTGAGTTTTGTTTTGTCCAGTTGCTCTGGGGTGCTGAGAGAAGCAAAGCCATATGCAAAGGCAAGACAGTTACACAGTGACCTGTGCTGACAGTGGCAGGCTCCATTGCCACAGTACTCAAGTGAGGTTGTAGATATTCCCCTCTCTCTTCTTTCTTCCTCTCTGCTATAAAGCAAACTTTCATTTATTCATGCAGTAGCATCCTCTTGAACCCCAGCTAAGGAGAAGGCAAGTTGGAAGTTTGCTGCATGGCTGTATCAGCTGGGCTCTGCTCCCATGCGGGCTGGTAATTGGAGCACAGAATGTTCTATCACCAGTAAAAGAGCCCTTGAGTCACCCAGAGTTGCAGAGGCAGGGAAAAAAAGAGACATGATGCAGAGTAGGTCAAGGGATTACGTGTCATCACTGTCAGCTCCAGGTGCTCTACTGTCATTAGACAAACGCAGGCTCATGCCCTTAACTCTTTGGCTTAACATAACTTTTACCTCCAGATTTGTTTCAGGAAGGGGAAACGAGCTCCTTAGCAAAGAGAAAATAGCATAAGGGAAAAGGTCAAAAAGCCTGTGAGTCATTTGCTTATAACCCTTTTGAGAGAAAAGGACAGTTGATTAGGCAGATTTAGATTTACAACTGGAATATTCTTTACATTCAATTTAATATTGGGTGAGATTCCTGCACTCTCGTTTGGATCAAGTATGTACTCCAGAGCACCTCCCTACACTCAGGATGAATTAAAATGTCTGAATCAGACCAAGTGTGATCATTACAATTACTGTCATACTGATGATATAGAGAAATTATTGATGTAACATTAATCAAACACTTCAAACAACGTGGAACAAGATTTACGGAAGTTAGTTTAAAAATGGGACTTCCCAGATATAACGATCTTATGACACTACTTGTTCTGTGTTGCATTTTACCAGCTTCTACTTTGCTGTATTACTGTTGTTCTACCTATGTCTCTTGGCTGCAACATCTTACAGCAGAGACTTATTACATGATTAGAATTGTTTTACCATATTATGTCATGGTGAGAGAATGGAGTAAAGAGTTGTAACAACAGTAACAGCAGTTTCCATGGATTAAGTCTTTCCTTCTTTCACTCCCCACCCCCACCTTTTATGTTTAACTGTAGTTCATTTTTTACTGGTTTTCATGCCAACATTGTTTATTTGGTTTTCATGCCAACATTGTTTATTTGGTCAGCAGTTCTTTTCAGCTGTTGTATGGCTGGCAGGCTTCCCCAGGAGACTATGGCTGGCACCTCTGCTATATTGTCAGTCTTGGCAGGCCCCGTAGCTGGGATTCAATTTCCTGCCAGCCCTTAGATTTCCCAATTATTGACACTATCCCTATGCATTTTGAAGAGCCAAAGAACTTTCTTAAAAAAATAGTAAGAAAGAAAGAAAGGAAAAAAGACAATGACGAGAAGGAGGAGAAAGAGAAGGAGGAGGAGGAGGAGAGAGGTAAGAAAGAAAGAAAAAGCAAAAGAAAGCAAGGAAGCAATAAAAAAAAAAACAATGAAAAGGAGGAAGGAAGGAAGGAGGGAAGGGAGGGAAGGGAAAGCAAACAAGTTATATGAATTGGAAAACAGATTCTTATAAACCAAGAAGAAAAATAATTTTTATGCACAGGAAACAAGCAGTTTCCCTTAACTTATTTAGAAGTGTAGTATCCATATTCAAATTCTAAAAAACCTATTTTAAATACTTTTAATCCTTTAATTCCTTGTAGTCATTAATACTTGAAAATCTTTGAGCTGCAGGAGTTTTAAATCCTTTATTTAAGCTAGTTCAAACATCAGTAGTTCTCTGGTCCACATGAGATAACCTCTTATTTCCAAAATATTTATTGCTTTCCCCCCCCCCATATTACTAAGATTTTAGTTGTGTCTGATCTCGTAATTTCAACATTTTTCTGATCTGTAACAAATCTAATTTTTAAACAATATCAATATAATCCAATGTTTCAAATTTAGAATACTTCTTTACAGACTAATAATTTAAACTTCTTAAATAGATCATGAAAAGTATTATGCATTAATCTTCCTTAACACATTCCAATTTTAGGTGAATCTGGCTCTGATGTGCATCATAGCAGATGCAGGACAGCTTTAAATTATATGATCTGTCAGGACCCCCAACAATGTACTTAGCAGGTTTGCAAGCATATAGATAAACTTTCACTATTTCTTATTTTCCTCCCTTTCAAATGCCAACCAACTTTGAAGCAGAAGAGATCTTCAATATGTTAGTGAAGATATTTTATGCTGGAATTATAAAAATTAACCAGATCAAGGCAAACAAACTCATCCTCATATTTACACAGGGGCCAAAAGCATTCTGAGTATGGAATGCATTTATGGATCCGGATTTAATCGTACTCTACATGACTCTACTAAACCAGATATTATAGACCAGTTGCTAACATCAGTGCCACAAAACACTGTCACAGCAAAGAAAGAGCTCAACAAAGATAAATTTCACAAGTAAATCCATGCCAACCATCCAGCTAGGACTTGTTTATACATGATAAGAATCAACTACATTGAATACGTTGCAAATACATTAGGAAAGAGGGAGGACACTTACGTCAGCTCTAGGAGTGAAACACACGCTTTATTTTTACAATTTAAGATTGCTGCTTTAGAAATTACAGAGCTACACTAGAGTCCCAAGTTCACCTTCTACACACGAAAGTAAAAATTTAACATCACCAGAAAAGCTGACATCCAAATGAGTTCTGCACCTGTGAAGTTCTTTTCTATGTATGCCCTAAACAAACAATAATAACAAATGAAAGTTAGTACTAACTTTCAATTGTGTATATGTTCCTCCTCCTGCAGATGTTTAAGTTCACAGAATGCCTGAGTCAGAACTATTACCTTCTAGATCCTTTGCACGTTCTTTTGACAATTAATGTTACTACTCTGCACAAGACAAGTAACTCCCTACTGGTTTAACTTCGGTAGAGAGTCTTTGTCCTCTACTTTGACCTTAGATACAAGCAAACATAAGTTTGATACTTTGTGTTTTCTTATGGTTTCTTTATGATCCTGGACATTAAGTTGCAGAAGACTTGCAGGTTCTCCGCACACTGAAAACAAAGGAAGAGGCCCTTGACAGTTTTCATGCGTCTGTAGTGTTCATAACTATTCCCATTCAAATGAAGATATTTGGCTGCGGTAGAATTTACAAAAGGCGAAAGATTATTGCCTTTAACCATTCTGACTAGGACAGGATGTGTCTTGTCCTATCCATTTCTCTCATGTAAAGAGTTTTTTCTAATGTTTTTTTTCTGTGGGACCTCAGCTCTGTTTTTCCATGCAAGAGTCTATGTGCTATTATATTCTTCTGCATAGTGCACACAGAATATGAATTATTATGCACATACACACAGACACACACATATATGTATAATATACATATATTTCTTGGACCTTGTTGATTTAAGAGAACATAACTTATTATAGATAGTGCTAGACTCTTCCTAAACTTAGAGATAAATAAACATGAGTAACATGTTTAGATTGCTTTCTCTGGAATGCTGAAATTATATCTTCTTTTCTTTGTTTTACAGAGATTTAAATATATTATTTCTTCAAAGGTTCTGTAGTTCACGACAGTCAAAATATGGAAACTCTTAGGACATCTCTATCTCTCTCCGCAAGGGAAAAAAGCTAACAAACTGCTTTTAGTGCAAACAAAGTCCTTCCAACAACAAAATGAACAACTTCAATACAAAGGCTAAATAAATAAACAATTAAGACATCTTATGATTACCTGACAGGACTATTTGAGGCATCTGGATCATGGGCTGCTACAGTTCCAATGACAGTACCGACCTTTGCTGCTTCAGACACCACCACAGAGTACAAACGTGAAGTAAATATGGGTGGCTCATCAACATCTTCTACAATTATCTTCACTGTTGTCATGTCACTGAAGGGTCCCAGACTCAGGAAGCGAGGGTCAGCATGCATATTGGCTGCTTCTATCCTCAGGCTATAGCTTGTCTTAGATTCGAAATCCAGTTCCTATACAGGTAAAGTTATTTGGAGATTTTATTATCCAGTGAATTGCTATTTGTACCCAACCAGCACTTCTGACTGGCAAAGTATAGTTGATTTTTTATTTTTTTCAAAATGCTGTTTGCAGTATCTCGCTAGTGAATATTCCCCAATGACTTCGATAGTAAAGGTAGTTCTACCCTGTGAAAGAAATAAGAATTCTCCGAGTTACCAGCAAAACTTTCTGTGACCTGTCTAAGGACCAAATTCTCCCTCATTATTTCATCACTGGGAATGAATATTTCTTTTGTCTTATTCATCTTTTATCTAAGGTAATGTCAAATACAATGTGCCATACTACCCAGGCCTAAGAACTCGATATAATATTCACTAAAGAAAGCACCTCATTCAGAAAATTGTGGGGGTTTTCTTTGCATAGCATTGAGATTGACTAATGAATTATTACTCCAAGCTCTGTATAAATTTGTGTAGAAAATGTGGCAATCAGTTAAACCACATTGTTTATATGACAATATTTTGTACTGAGATGCAGACTGAAGATTGTTTTGGTTTGCTTATTAAACAAAATGCACATTAATTTTTTTTCTGCCTGCATTCTGCTTTAATTTTCTTTGATGCAAGTATAGTATCTTTGGGAATAAATACTGCATTAGAATTAAAAATTACCCCCCACAACTAATGAGAACTATGTGATCTGGAGGACAGTCCCATAAAGAAAATTATTTTGGAAGAAAAAAAAGCATCTTATCTCACAGGCAATTATTGAAAGAAAGCATCGTGTTAATGTTAGCACCATTTACCCTATATCTACAGTCTTAGTTTGTCAGCTAGCACACCTGGCTAGCTGTTCCTTTGCAATTCTAAGTTTCAGCATGAAGAACAGCAACTAAAGACTTAAACATTTCTAAAACTGCAGTGTGGTTACTCAACTACCTTTTCAAACTATAATTCCAAGTGTATAAAACATATTAAAAACGGTTTTCGGCAGTTCTGATTCTGCATACATCATAGGGATCTGAAATGTGCTTGCAGAATAATCTGGCAACATCTGCAAAACATTCCTGTACTCACTCAGGGGAGTGGCAGAGGTGAAACACACATCTGTTGACCTACACATACAAGGGTCTAAATTCTCCATCAAGTTACAGTAGCATAAATCCCAAAAGAGCATCTTAAAGTCAGCAGTTATCCTGACATTACAATATTTAAAAATGAAAAACAAATTGCAACACATCACACTCAGAAAGGCACTGAACTTTCATAAACTCTATGTGGCAGCAAAAGGCTTCTCCGAAAGGGAATACATGTGATCCTCATGTTAAGAAAGCACTTACTTCTTGCACAGAATCAGAGCCATAGTATCCATAGCTCTCCAAACACAGATACGCCATAAAAGAAATGTTGGCTGGATACTGGTCACTGTACTGGATACAACTGGTCAGTATTTATTACTAAAGCATGTTTAATTGTTTTTAACTTTATTTTTGCTTTTATATTTAAAGTACATGTCCTGGCTACAGTGACTTTTCACAGGAAGCTGAAGGGGACACAGCCAGGACAGCTGACCCATTCGCCAAACGGGATATTCAATACCTTGTGATGTCATGCTCAGTATGTAACCGGAGGAGCTGGCCGGAGGATGGGAATTGCTGCTTGGGAGCAGACTGGGCATCGGACAGTGAGCAAAATCGCACTGTGTATCCCTCAGTTTGTGTATTCTAATTATCAATATGGTTGTTTTTATTATTCTCTTCATTTGCTGTTAAACTGTCTTTATCCCAAAACATGAGTTTTGCCCTTTTCTTCCAATTCTCCCCATCCCACCAATGGGAGAGGAGTGAGTGAGCAGGCGTATGGTTCTTTGCTGCTGTCTGGGACTGAGCCACAACAGTACAATATGTGTGCTATGAAACAAACCTTACAGCGATAATGCAAGTGCAATGGGGTGTCAGGATGACCAAAAATGTCTCAGAAACTGTATTGTGTGGTGACAACAATTAAGAAACCGGTATATCCAGGTGAGCAGCAAGGTTAAGGAGAAAACAATCAAGCACACAAATATCTTAATACTTCTCATTTTTCAAAAAAGGCATTATGTTAACTTAAGAAATGGTAGCTTGAAGAATGTCAAGACAAAAGGCTGAGGTATGTTTAACCAAAGGAGAAAAAAGCAAAGCTTTAGCAAATAGCATATATTTTCAGTCAGAATGTACAAAAATACATAGCAGAGAAGGGAATCACAGAATCACAGAATCACAGAATGGTAGGGGTTGGAAGGGACCTCTGTGGGTCATCTAGTCCAAACACCCTGCCAAAGTAGGGTCACCTACAGCAGGCTGCACAGGACCTCGTCCAGGCGGGTCTTGAATATCTCCAGAGAAGGAGACTCCACAACCTCCCTGGGCAGACTGTTCAGTGCTCCATCACCCTCAGAGGGAAGAAATTCTTCCTCACGTTCAGACGGAAATTCCTATGCTTCAGTTTGTGCCCATTGCCCCTTGTCCTGTTGCTGGGCACCACTGAAAGGAGTTTGGTCCCATCCTCCTGACACCCATCCTTCAGATATTTATAAGCATTTATTAGGTCCCCGTCGCAGCCTTCTCTTCTTCAGGCTGAACAAGCCCAGCTCCCTCAGCCTTTCCTTGTAGGAGAGATGTTCCAGTCCCCTCACCGTCCTTGTAGCCCTCCGCTGGACTCTCTCCAGTAGCTCTTCATCTTTCTTGAACTGGGGAGCCCAGAACTGGACACAGTACTCCAGATGAGGCCTCACTAGGGCAGTGTAGAGGGGAAGGAGAACC
>Ga0065711_1043473_pt1 | contig 14711 bp, 11 predicted proteins | sample Hoacrofraction12_FD_59098 | JGI IMG/M metagenome (GOLD analysis project Ga0065711, IMG submission 59098) | Hoatzin crop microbial communities from Cojedes, Venezuela - Epithelial fraction 12 v2 (version 2) | ecosystem: Host-associated > Birds > Digestive system > Esophagus > Crop | place... | reverse complement strand
AAAAAAAAAAAAAAGAAGGGAGAAACTTGAGCTTTAGAGATGAATATTTGTCAAGAGAGTTGACGTAAGTTTCATTTGCATAATGACTTTGTACTTCTGCATTAATAAAATTTGCATATGAAGCCATGTTAATTACTCCTGATCATGCTTTTTGCATTCATGCATAGTAATTTTCTCCGACTTGTGAGAATTAATGTCTTGGCATGGGGGGAGGAAGGGGGGGAGCTGGGGTACTGTCAAATTTCTGTGCCAGTGCCCCTCACTCACACTCTTTCTCCTTCTGGCTCACCACGTCGCTGTTCTTGATCTATGACTCATTTATGTATTATCATTCGAAATTCTTGGGAGAATGAAATGTATCGATTCAAAGGGAATCCTTGTCTGCCAAAAAAAAAAATCCCTGAGCAAAATATAACAAGAAATCCCTTTCCCGTCCTCCTCCTTCTTTCCCCAGTGCAGCCTTTCCATTTCCAGCTCGAGCAAAGTTTTAGCCTTGGCATCGGAAGGTGGTGCAGGGCAACGGCTCCAAAACCGCTGTGTGTGTGCTGGGGGAAGAGGTGGAGGCTGCTGTGCAGGTGTATCTAGCTGGGCGCCGGACTCCCTGCGTGAACGCGTATCGTGGCGTGTCTGCCTGTACCATGGAGTCCTTCTGCCTTTCCTGGGGAATGCCGTATGTGCCCGCCACTGGCAGGGTGTGCATGCGCTGCTCTGCTAGCTGCTGCTGGAAATGTTGGTGTGTGTGTGTCTCTATACGCTCGGGGGGTGTGTGTGCGTACACGTGTGTGTATGTGCACGTTTCCTTCATCACGTTTGGTGTCTGTGCAAAACGACGTGGTGGAAAGATAATAATCCCAGGTGGGAACAGTCCGCATGAGATGGTGCGATACAGATGAGACAAGTCGTTTTAGGAGAAGCTTGGAAAAAAATCTGTTGGAAAGATTAGTGAATAGATCTGTCTTTCACTTTCGGATGTGTCTGTTCAAAGCTGCTGCAACGGTACGTGTAAAAGCCGTCTCGAAACCCCTGCAGTACTCTCCCTGAACGCGACGGGCGCGGGGCAGGGACGAGGCTGCAGCCTGCACTCTGAATTTGTAGCCATACGCTGTTTGAACAGATGTTTTTCTTTTTATTGAAAGCGAGTTTTTTAATAATGGAGCTAAGCTTTAGTCTCTAACCAGCTATTGATTGATTTTCCATCACCAGACAGGCACAGAGACACACACAGAAAAACTTGGTTCGTGCCCCGTGAAGTGGCTCACACGTCTGCCTGTGCACCTGCGTGTCTGCCTGGGCACAGATGCCCACCCAGGCACCCACCCAGGCAGGCACACAACGCCCCCAGGGACGCACCAGCGACCCGGCTACGTTGGGTCCACACATGCGACGTGGGATGTAAAGGAAGATCTCTTACATTGAGATCGAATCCCCTGATCTGAACCGCGTGGAGGTGGGACATTGTGAATGCTGCTTGTGGCTCCATCTTCGTGCTTTGCTCAGGGACTTTTCTGCAGATGTGCCAGAGAAGCGTGGTGTTTTACATATACCATATCATATGGCCAGTCATGCCTAGGCTCAGGGAGAGGGACAACAAAAGGATGCAATTTGTGCCTTGATTGTGGTTTTTGTCATGTTCATCTAGGCTCTTATGCTCATTTCCATCTTCTGGGGTCATGTCCAATTTACCTTATTCTCTTCTTTGCAAGTTTAAAAATAGCAGAGAGCAAAAAAATTACTCTTAGCAGTGCCTGGGAGTCAACATAACCTGTGAGCTACTGCCATGTACAGGCACTGAGCGTATGCCGAGCCTGTTTGAAGCATAAGGACAAAACCCTCCTTTACCATCAGCAATGCAGATCTTTTATTTACACAGTGACAGTCCCTGTGCATGTTTCACACTCATGCTACTTGCAAAATTCCCCTTCACATCCGTGCAGAATGAATGCAGAATATATAATTGAGATCTGCAGTGCAGGTGAGTGATTTCCCAGTGCTGACCCAAGAGGAAAACTGAACCTCACACATCGTGTCAGCCATGTCCGAGCCCCACGGAGCTGTATGTGTGTGCCCGCTTGATCCAGCCAGATCGGAGTTTTGCCCCTAAGGCTGCAGTTGCAGTTCTTGAGGTCTGCCTTCCCTTAGTGCTGGTTGTGGCTGTGCCCTTTGTGGCAGTCAGGAGCGCACAGAAGTGTTTTCTTTTTGAAACCTGTGTGCAACATGATGTGGTCGGTCAGCCATAGGGTTCTGGAGACTGGCTCCCCTCCCTCTCCTGGTGCTGTGTGGGTGGAGCAGAAAACTCTCAGCACCACCTTAGGATACTGTCTGTCTATCTATATATATCTGTCTATCTTTTTATCTATTTGTTCATTTTATGTTTGTCCATCACCTGTAGCAGTTAAATTGAAGAACAATAGAACCCCTGTCTTCATTTTCAGCCCTAAACAGGGCTTTTAAGGGGAAAAATCCCACGGAAGAGGAGCTGGAGAGGTAAAACATGGGCATGTTCCTAGCAAACACAAGCTGAGCGTTTCTGAGCACTACTGTTATTGTTTCTACAGCTGTGAAGAGGTATCACATACCTAACAGTGGAGCACTCTTTTATACCACGTCTTTCCTTGAGGCCAGTGGATATGATTTCCCGCTCCATGATTTGCCACTTGATCTGGTTCTGTAGGACTGTGCTGTTACCTGTGACAAAGAGGCAAGCCCTAAAGTGGTAGCAAAGAAGAGGAGGAATCACCTGGTTTCATGTTGCTTGTAGGGGCAGACTCAGCCTCCTGGTCTGGTAGCCCCGTGATCTCTGTCTCTTAGCGCTGGACTCAGAGTGGTGGTGGGACTCCCTGAGCATCTGCTGGAGTCTCTGCCCATTCTTCTGCTCTGTTACCAGTCTTTTCCCTTCTGATGCTAGGTTACACTTTTTAGATTTCTTCACGTATATATCAAAGGACAGAAGAAGACCTTCCGAGTGACACGTTCATTTCCATTCATTCACTGGCAACTGGTTCATATAGCCCTTCCCATAAATTTGTTAGGGACCTTGTTAAAGCGGATTGCTGGCTTGCCCCAGTGCCTCTGTTGGAAGACTCTTATGGGATCCCTTTGCCCAGATGGTTAGAAACCTCCTATTTGAAACCTTAATTTCCTTTCCACGCTACAGGAAACAGCGGATAAGAGCAGGGAGGGCTTCCCTGTACCCACTTGGTAGAGCTCTTAGCAGCTTCTCAGACGCCTCAAGGCTGTGCAGATTGTATCAAATTCATTGTCAGTGGAAAGGTGGGACCCACCAGGGCTGGAGGAGAGGCTGTTGCTCTCAGGGTGGTGTTCCGTGTTAGGACCTACACATTAAAACCCCATGCGGTTTTGGCTGATAGTGCACTTGGTGGGCTTCACGCAGTTCCTCTGTGTGATGAGCCCCTTCAAAACCTGTAATATGGCGCCATGATGTGCAGAGGGTTGAGTGACGGCAGGACCTGCGCCCTTAGTCATGGTGGGGCCGTGGACATGTCTAGGTGTAGCTGCCCTGTGGCCCTACTCTGAATCCTGATTTCAAGCTCACAACTTTCCCAGCAAGGACGAGTGCCCAGGCAGCAAAACATAGCCCATGCTAGACTACTTATTTTTGTAATATTTGGAACATAAGATACAATTGTTAAGTCATTGGAGGGAATCTTTGTTACTCTTTGCTTGTTCCACAAAAAAAACAAATTTGTTATTCATCACACTGTTACAGTGCCAGTACAGTCACATATATATACACATAGAAATCCATGTCTGCCATCAGCTTCCACATGCCTGGTGCACAGTCCTGCCCAAAATGCAACGTAGGTACGATTTGGATAGTACTTACCGATGCCTGCTTGTGTAGTGCTTCCAGAGAGATCAAACAGTTACAAAAGCTAAGCATCTGAGCCCCCAAAATAAAAAATCCTTCCGCGTCCCACGAGCCACAGAGATGGCTTCTATTTAAAACCAGTCCTCACAAAAGAGCACAAATTTTATCCTAGATGCTTGAAGCTCAAGTATTTACACAGGGAATTTAGACTCTTCACTTGTGGTTTTGGCAAAAGCTTCACACAAATGTTTTGCACTGGTGGTCTCTTAGCCATTTAAGATAAACGACAAAATCAAATGCAGTCCTTGCAGACTGGAGCGCTGGATGCTGTGCCAAGGATGAAGTATCCCCGTTTGCCTCACATGTGTAGCTGTCAGATCAGCATGCAGGCCTCATTTCCGAATCGGGACTCTCGAGGTGGAGAGTCTTCCTTAGAAAATGTTGCTTTTCTAGGGTTGGAGGGAGCGGGGATAAATATTCCTCCTTGCTGCCGTGGTGTAGACTCCCTTAGAAAATGTTGCTTTTCTAGGGTTGGAGGGAGCGCGGATAAATATTCCTCCTTGCTGCCACGGTGTTTGCGTGTATCTGCAAGGTGCACACGCATGCACAGGCAGAATTGCCACCATTAATAAAAAAAGGAGCATTTGCCAGAAATTACCCCACAATTAACACACATATTTCCTGATCTAAATACAGGGGGAAACTGTGGTTTCTGATCTACCACTGTGCGGTAACTGTTGGCAAATGACAGCTTCTTAATGGCGACCACTCCACCACATATCTTCGTTTAGAAACTTCCCTTGATTAGTAGCTACCCTTTATTTAATAATTAAGTGGCAGGCATGGTTTTAAAAGAAGGGAGTGGGATTCTCAGTGGATGTAAAGCGGTGCCATTTGCTCAACTTCCCTTTAAACTCTCCTAATTTGCGCCAGCCAAAACCATGGCTCCTACCTGATTCTGCGTGTGTGTGTACGTTTGTGCGTATCTGTGTTTGTGCAGGTGTATATCGATATTTAAGACTTCTATCTTAGCTTTTTAAAGCCGTGGAGCTCAGTTTGAACTAGTGCCAGGAGGAGCGAGCATTTCCAGTGGAGCAGGAGAAAACTCTTAAATACAGCTTTGAAATGGCAGGTGATTCCTGGAGGGGTTAAAAATAAATAACACGGTTGGAGGTTACAATATCATCTTTCAGCTAGAAGGGAAAAGGTCGCTCCCTTCCTCGCAGGCACGATAGGGAAGCGGCCCTGCATAACCGGGGCACGCGAAATGCGCAGCCGGCTGCGGCTCAAGAGGGAAGGCGGCACAGTGGCCGCCGACACTTCCTTCTGGGAGCCCGGCTCCTGGCACCTCTCTGAAGCCATCTGAGCTCTCAGTCACCACACTTTGTCCGGGCTGGTGTGTGGAGCCCGCTTCAGCGGTGGCTCGGCAGAAAGCCTGCCTGGTTTTGTGTCGGCTCAATGCATTGACACAGCCGTGAAACAATAATCCCCCTTTTGATTCGGTCCCTGAGCAAGCGCCGGTGGCGATGTCCGCCACCTCCGGCTCTGCTCCACGCCAGGGCCGGCTGTCCCTCCCTGCTTCGCCCCTCTCTGTGCCCGCTGCAGACCCCCCGCCCAGGCTCACGGGTCCCCAGGTCTCTTCTTGCTCGTCCCCTGCCCGGTGCGAGCCCCCAGCCTCAGCCAGACCCAGAGAGGGGCTCCGACCAAGCGTGCCGCGCGTTAGGCAGCCAGCCCCCGCCTCGCCTGTTACCCCTGATGATGCCTCCTCTGTCCCTTCAAACTTAGATCCGACTGACAGTTTTTTCTATTGTTTTTTCTCCAGGGCCGTCCAGGCCTGCAAACCTGCCGGGGGCTCCCATAGCTGCCTCCTCCCACCCTCACACATCCGTGATCACGTCACCTCTCCGCGCACTGGCCTCCCTCCCGCCCTGCCTTAGCCTGCCCTGCTGTGGTGCACGTGCAGTCTCAGTTGGCGGGACTCAGACTGAGATTCAGACTGAGACGTCAGGCACATTTGGATGTCATTGTCAGTTGTCAGGTAATAGAAACATTTTTTTTTTTTGTTGCTATCTGAAGGTCAGTAGTGCTGCCGAGTCATGCTGTCTTTGCTGTGGGAGAGCTGCATTCGCTGGGTTGCGTGGGGAAGGCAGAGCAAATGCCCTAAACCACCTCCCCCTCCCCTTCCTCCTTCCCCCTCCACCGTGGCGGAGGATGGGGAGTGGGAACGGAGGATGGGGAGCGGGAATGGGCTGGCGACTCCCTCCATTTCCCCATCCCTCCCCTCCTGCCTGCCCACTTTCAGCTGTCACCAGCGGCCGCTGCCGGGCCATTTGTACCACGTTGTGAACAAATGTCTGAGACTCCTCACAGAATGCTATACCCTGGTATCAAGATTTCATCTCTCTGGGCTGTTTATTTTAAGCTTAATTGGATAACATTTAACATCTGAGGTATTTTTTCCCCCCTCCTTTTTCTTCCTCCCCCCTCAATCACTCCTATTAAAGGCTCTCCTCCGCGTCCGTGTGCACGCAGGATGCATGTGCTCCATGCTGTTTTCTCCCCTGCTTTCAGAAAATGCTCCTTGGTAACTTGCCACACACCCCTCGCCTCTCCCCTGTCAGCTTTTCTTTTCCTTTATTCCTTTTGGATGCCTGACTTTTGTCGCCGCGAGGAGGGGAAAGTGATGTGGAAATGAGGGCGCACTGAGCTAGCCAAAGAGGACACGGGCATATTGTTGCCAGACCCCATCATTTCAGACCCAGTGATCTCTTTGAAATCAGTGGGTGTTTCTGAGCGTGGCTCAGTCGCAAGATTGGGTCTAGGATGAACTGCGGGCTGGAGAGGTGAAAATGGGGAGGGCTTAAAAGAAAATACAGCTGTGGCAAAATCCGCAAGTGTTTATGGAGTCTCACTGTGGTGGGCCAAACCCTGCAGCCCTCATTCACGCTAATGTGCATGGAGTTTTAACAGGGAGTTCCCAGAATGATGCGTGAGGACCAGAGGATTTAGAGAGACAGCAACGGCTGTCAAGCCTTTGGGAAATGGCTTCTCTTGTGCCCCCGAAGCCCGCAAAACTTCGCTGTGCTCAGCATTTTCCTTCTGCAAGAAGTGGTACCACCTGCTGCAGCATGCTGTGTCCTGTGAGAATGTCCCTGTACATCGCTCATTGTGGTAATAAAGCGAGACAGAAAGTTTTGCAAGAAATTCAAATTTGCGTCTTGGAAACCCTGGGTCTTGAAAGATAAAATGTTCTCGCAGGAGGAGGCTGAGAGCACTCCACAGGCTCCTGTTTCGGCCCTGGGTGAAGCTCAGGGCGTGCGAGGAAGGCTCCTGTGCTGCCTGGGAGAGGCACTGGGCTTGCACGCCGCACTGCCTGGTGCAGTGCAGTCAGCACGCCCGGGGGACCTGGTCAGGCTTCCTGTCCCAGTGCAGTCAGTCAGCATGCCTGGGGGATCTGGTCAGGCTTCCTATCCCAGCAGCCGTACGCAGCGTTGGGGGGAGGCTGTTTTAATCTGGCTCTGCTTTGTCAACCGCAGCAGGTTGACCAACTGGCCTGAGACGGGCATAGAGATGGGCTCTTCCGAACGATGAGTGTTGCGTCAGAAAGTCAGATAGCTCTCCTGCCTCCCCCCCGTCCCTCCTCCCCCTAACCAGTAAAGCAAACTGGAACTGATCTCATGTTTTGCTGTTCTCTCTCTTCACTGGTGCGGTATGCACGCAAGTGCCTTTGGTAGGCAGGTAGCTGTAACAGTGAACTGGATGCCCTGGTTCCCTGTTGCTTCCGATGCCAGCAGCTAGTGGGGAGGGAAGCAAGTATGACTAAAAATAGAAGAGGAAGGAAGGAATAACTTATTGAAGAACGTGGGAAGGCGAGGCTTTTGTACTTTACATACTTTGAGTTCTCACTTCGGAGTTGTGTGCCGTGAGTTTTCAGAATTGCCTGTTTGCTGGGAGAGCGATGCCAGCTCTGTGGAGAGAGAGACCTGTTATCATGGCTTCCTGTAATTACTGCTGCAGTCTGCGGCACTTAGAGAATAGGTTATATCAAAGTGCATGCTACATGTTTATGACAGTAGTTGGTCAAGTTCTGCTTGAAAGAAACACTTTCTTTCCTTGAAAAAGGAGATTATGTCTACTTAACCCTTTCTTAGTGCCCGTAGTATTCACTGCGTATGAGCCTGGGCATGGTTTAAACCCTGTGGCAAGGGTTAGAGGATCTTTCTAGTCCCTGAAATGTTTTGTGGAAATGAAAGAAAAGTGAGTTCTTTGTGTTGACTAATAATCTAGTGATGATCCCTGCATTGTGCCCTCTTTTTTGATATAGACATTTAGAACAGTCACTTGCTACAGCTTTAGAGATCTGCTTGTCTCTGACTTGATTAGCCTTTTATTCTGTCAGCCCTGTTCTTGCTTCTGAGGAATTGTTTCCTCCTTTGAACAAAAGCCATCAACAGTTCCTGCCTCTCCTCCTCCTTCATCATTTCTTACCTTTCCTGTTTTTCAGCATTCATTTAATTCAGGACCTGGAGTTTTTCCATGCAGTTCTCAAGCAGGCTGTAACTCTGAAGGCTTGAAGTTGCAGGTACTCCCAAATCTCTGCTAGGCACACACAAATCGGGCCCTCTAGGGTCCCAGCAGTTTTGTGCTGAAGGATCTAAACTTCTGGCTGCCAGTGGGATTTGGGGTATGCACATCTGAAAACTGCATTTGGAAATCTCCGACCTAGATAAGAGCAGTCGCCCGGAATGCTGAGCAGCGTGCGGTCATGCACAGGGGGAGTCAGCCTGCCTCATCCAGAGCTGTTTGCGATCTTTAGAAAATGTGCTGCTGATAGTAGCTTCAATCTCAGTAAATGATGCTGGGAAGTCCGCTTGGGCATCCACTGTGTCGCTCGGCCGGTGCTGGACGTAGTCCCTTCTGTCTTTGTTCAATTCTTTGTGTTCAGGGCACCACAGGATGAGGAATTTGCAAGTAAAGGTCTATGTTTTTCCATGTAATTTAAAAAAAATATCTACCACTGGAACAATCTCTCTCTCGGTCTCTTTATTTATTTATTTTTCGCTTCAGAGGCTTCTGTCTGTTGAATTGGGTTCTCCCGTTTAAATGTTTTTAGTGCCTATTTAATTAGAAGTTGGAATAGAGTCATGAAATTCACAGGATTGTGTAGCTTGGATCTAAAATATAAATGGGCAAAGCATTCATTTTGCTTTACCCCTTGCCAGATTAGGGTGCTTTTTTGAGCCTGCTTTTTATTTCATTTCAATGAATTGCAACTGCTCAGAGTAACTGTAAAACACACACAGGTTTTTTTGCATAACAGAGACGTGCAAATGATTGTTGAGAGACGTAATTATGTAAGGAAAAGTATATGCCTGTATGCATGCACACATAGACTGCAGTGCTTTTTGTGGGGCTATTTTTTCACAATACATCTTCATAAGGCTCTTTTTATGGTGCTGATTTATTAATATTGTACATTAAGGCTTAAATTGTCAAAGCTGCCTAAGAGATTTGGATGCCCATTTCCCATTAAAGTTAACGAGAAATGAGCTTTGAAAATCTCAGCGCAGAAGTGAAGGGCACTTTACAGTGTGTTCACCAAAGAAAAAGTCCCTGCCCTGAAGATCCTACAGTGCAAAAGCCCCAGAAATGGAATTATAATCGGCGTAAGACAAAGTGGATTGTAATGGCACAGGTAATAATTCATCCCCTATGCCTGCATTCACCTGATCCAAAATCTTTGGACCTGGGCCCACGAGTGAGGATTTTATATAGCTCCGTAAAGATAATTAAATCTGTCCAATACACATATATTCAGCTAACCAGCGAAACGGCTTCCTTCCCACATGCAGGCTGATGGAAGGAGGTGGAAAGCAATTACGATACTTAGTTGCATATATAAAAACAGCAAGTGGGCATGGACAGCAGTGATTAATGGACAGGGCTGTGAAGTTTAAGGTCTAAAATAGAGGAAGGCATGGGGCCATAGCTCAGGTGAGTGGAACAAGCTCCTGTTAATTTAAGGAATCAGCTGTATTAGTTATCAGGACACTCTGAAAATCACACAGTCATCTTGCAAAGTTAATATCAATTTACTTGACTACTGAAATTCTACTTACTGCATCATTTAACTGGTCTGGTGTTTTCTTGGCAAAGGTTAGGGTGACAGTAAAGATAAAAGAAGTACCTGTAAGTAAATAATAGGTTTTAAAAGAATACTTTTTCCTCCTTCAATTATATAATTTTATTCAATTTGTGTTGGTTTTATAACTTGAGTCAGAAAATAAAAAGAGCTAGATTAGACCACCCTGCTGTAAAAAGCTTGATGCAATTAATACGGTCTGTCCAGAAAGCAGTATTATTTCAAAAACTTTTATGTTAATGATATAGTATGCACTCGGCACATTTCTTACTAGAACAAGAAGCAAGCTTTTGTTCACTCCAGACTGGGTTTTATTAACACAGGAGCATCAATGGAAAACAAAACAGTAATCAGAGTGGAGAATGCAAACTCATCCAGCAAAAACCTCCTAACTCATCAAGTCCCAGGATGATGGCTGATATTCTCTACTCTTCATTTTTTGTTGAGTGGAATCTAAAAATTAAGACAGAAAAGTCCACTAAAACTTGGTTTCCAATCAGCATTGGGTGCTTTTTTGAGAGGAGAAAGAGTAACTGGGTATATGTGTAAGAGGGCAGACAAAGACCTGTAGTTTCCCCGAGATCCAATGTAAATGTATCCTTTCATTTTGCTGCATAAAGAACAGGTTTGCATAAAGTACTGGCTAACATTCAGGAGAGATGTCCTTATTAGTCATGGTTACATGTATTTATTTGTTTTAGTGAAATATTTAATGCCAGTTATAGTAGAATTGACTTTGCAGACACTGCTTACAGAGTGCAGGGATGTGTGAGAGATGTATATGCTGAAAATGGTAATGAATCAGTCTGAGTGTATGCATCCATCTTTTCATCTGTCTATCAATCTATGTGTTCATCCATCTATCCAAGTATTAAAATCATATGTGATCTGTCTGTCTATGCAGCTCTCTGTCTCACCAGATACTAAAATCAGATCCAAACTCAGAATAGATGGATCTGATCACAAACTGATTGTTTTTGACTGAATGGTGTGTTTGTCAAGAGGCAGCAAAGAGACCTTGATATTGTAAAGAGGCGGCGAAAATTAGGGTGCTGCATGGGGCAGAGGCGCTGGCAATTTGAGCGCTGCTGAGGCTTTGTTCTAGACAGACGCCCAATCACTACAACTTTGTAAGTCCTAATTATGTCAAGTTAGGAACCAGCAGGAGCAATAGCTATATTTAAAGGTGCTTTAAAGTGGATGTCTGCCATTTCCAGACATCCCAGGAAAAAAAAAAGCCCTTAATTGCAATATTACCGGGTGGAACTGAATCTGGTAGTCTCGGGACAAAAAGGTTCAAGGCAGTGTTTTCTGCAGTAAAGACAATGGCTCCAACATTGAGAGAGTTAACTCGATCGCATACCACTACGCTGAGCCCGAGAGTCTGAACTCTTCAAACGCTCCAAATGGAGAGCTAAATCAAAGAATCCTGTTTCAAATCCATCCAAGATGTTGCTGTTTTTCTCCTCTGACAGGAGAAGCATTTGGAAGTGCAGTTTCTTTCTTTTTTTATAGCTGTCTTAAAAAGGAGTTTGGATGTTTAGCACAGCTGGTGCTCATTACATTATGCACTATCAATAAAATAGCATGTGTAATTAATTTTTAATGCAGTGCTGTATGCAGCGCTTTAAAGCAGTTACTGTATGGGGAGAGCCGACACCGGTCACTGACATCAGAAATATTGAAATAGAGGGCTAGATTTTGCATTTTTAAAGGGTGTATGTGCGAGTGGGGGAAGGGTGATTCCCAGCAAGCAATTCTCTGACCACAATCAAATTTAAAAATATAGAAACAAGACAGATGAAGGTGATTTTATAATTTGCTTATTGGAATGAACGAATTTATTTCCTTTTAGAGGTTGCTGAGCGATGGCTGGGTTAGGAGTAGGTGACTTCAGAGTGTAGGTAAGCAGCAGGGGACCACGCAGCAACTGATCCATCATTGTTAAAGCACGAGCAGGCTTTGGTGGTATCAGGTGGGAGATGAGGTGAAAGGGGAGGCTGTGAGAAAGCAAAAGAAGGATGTCTCTGTTCTATTGCATTGAGCATTTTGTTTTTGCACAGCTCCTTTCTTGTGCCTTGTTGTTCCCATTAATAATAAGCCCCATTTTTCCCCCTTGATTCAGTAAATATCTGGGAGTATCAGTAGTTTGGAAAGGAGAGAGTAGCTTGGTTACAGAGAGGCACCACTGATGGCAAGTTGCCTGCTGCTCTGACAGGAGACCCAGACAACTCAGAGTCTTCCCTTTTCTTGGTGTTTGTGTGGTACTTTCCAGAAGACACCAGCGTAAATAAAGACTGCTTTAATGGGGCGCAGTAGGCAAGGTTTGGGCACCACCTTTGCTTTCAGTAGCCGTTAAGTCCAAAACCACCTCGGTTGTCCGAAGGAGGAGCAGACCTATTTTTGCAGTTGTAGCATGGTGCGTGTTTGTATTCATCAAAGGGAAAGGAATGGCTTTCGTGTTTCTGCAGCACAGTAACCACCAAGGCTGGTTTGCAGGATAGGACCAGCCTCTCCCTACTGCCGTTTCCTTCCCACTCTTTTCAGGGAGTTGAATGCCTCTTGGTGAACACTTCCTAAAAAGAGAAGAAATCAACTACAGGGAGAGAAGGAAGGAAGCAATCACCTACAAAGCAACAAAATTAGGGGTAGTGTTTGTCAGGTGCCTTGCCTTTTGGTTGGGCAATGCACCAGCTTTCTAAAAGCTGATTTTTTTTTTTAATACACATAGACGAGGCATAAGTGTTTGCAATTATTCTTTCTTTCTGTCAGTAAATTGCCATTCATTTGTATATAGCATATGCTAAACAGTTCACTTGTACAGCCTCACCTGGCATATTCAGGATGGAGTTTTCTCCTGCCCCTTCAGCAGTAGCTTTTTGTCATCACTTTTCTTCTCACTTTCTGTCAGATACGTGCGGATGTGTTTGTGTATCTGAGCCAGGAAGTGAATTGGGCCGTTCAGTTTGTGAGAACAGAGATAAATCTCTTGTGCACAAACATAACACTCAACGTCAAAGGAAGTAGGGCGAGTCATGGTGTATAGTGTAGGTAGTTGTGATGAGAACCGCTCTCTCACAAGCCAGAGTGGGAAAGGTGGAGGCAACAGTGAGGTGTTGCACATTTTGTAGTAAAAATGGCTTTATTTTATTTTTTTTAGAGGAATTGGATCACATATTCCTGGCGTGGCTCAGGTTTAGGCCAGAGAACTGCAAAAAAATTTGCCCATATCCCTCCAAAGCTGCCTAATTCAGAGGACCTGGGTTATTTTTCTTCTCTGAGTGCTTCATAAAAATAGATGAAAGGAAGAGTTCTGTGCTCAGATGGGACACTTGATGTTCAGAAAGGGATTTGTGTCAAGCATGCTGATGCACCTCGTGTGTGCCCCACTGGGGTCCAGTGTGCTGCGTGTTGGTCCTTCTTTCTGCTGAGCAGTAAACAGTTGAGCGACTGCTAGCAACATATGTTTTTATGCTGTTTGCTTTCTTCTGGACAAGCTTTTTCCAAGCATTTTTGCAGTATGTACAGAAATCTGTTAGGCTGGAGTATGGTATGTGCCTTTGCTATCTTTATTTCTCTCTTGTTTTTGTCTTAATCAAACCTCTTCTGTCGGTCCCTGTTCCAGCTAATGCAACTTGCCTTAGCACAAGCTGGGGAAGCCACGTTCAACGAGTCAGTAAAACATGGACTCAGAAGGACGCAGACAAAAATCCCACATAACGAGAGCTTACATTTTTTATGAATTCAGCTGTAAGAGTCAGAGGTCCTGGGACTTCTGGAATGAGGTTAATGCAGGCACTAAGCAAGGCGGTGGGGAGACACAGGCGCTGGAATCATGCCACAGAATGGTGCTTTCTAAATTACTGTCTTTGCTATTAACAGGAAGAATCACTGGTTAGAGAGAGGCCAGCTTGCACAACATACCTGAAGCTTTTGTGCTTGTTTAAATGTCACTTGGCTATTTGGAGCCAAATGTAAATGCATTATTTTCAGTACATCCCCTGGCAATGCGAGGGGAGCGTTCTATCCTTTCTGTGTGTCAGACTGTCTCCTTACATGTCCTATATTGACCTAGATTACTTCATGTGAGACCCACATCTAAACCTGATCCTTATGTCTCTTCCATGGCTGCATGATGAGCGTGGTGCTTCCAGGATGTGCTGTACCATGCCAGCAGTCCACTGAGGGATGGGTTAGGGACTGCCTAGGGATGCTTAGCTGAGCATCTTTCAGCGAGGTGTCTTCTGACTTCAGTGGCGTTGTACTGTTATGCCAGCTGTGAACATAGTCTGTGGAATTCAGGGAAATACAGAGATTTAAGTAAGAATCAGAATAGTGTTAGGAAATATGTACCATTTAGAACTGTCCATGGCAGTCAGGGTGAAAAATAAAAATTCATGGAACCTTGTAAGACCTCAGCATAGCACCAGCACCCTTTGCCTGCGAGGGAACTATTTTTTTCAGTTTGCATCTTCTAATAGAGATTTGGGTGATTTTCTCCTCTCCTCTGGTTGAACAGGGAGAGAGTGAAACAGGCTTATAATACAAAGTCTGTCTAAAAATTAGGTCTGAGTGTTTACGGACTGATGAATCAAAATCCTTTATAAAAATGTGTGAACTGTTGATTAAATTGGGAATAGAATCAATATGGTTTTGCCTATGGTGAGGACAAGATTAGTGAGTAACTTGACCTTTCTGCAAAACCTCAATAATAATAATAATAATAATAATAATAATAAT
>Ga0065711_1010319_pt1 | contig 14711 bp, 8 predicted proteins | sample Hoacrofraction12_FD_59098 | JGI IMG/M metagenome (GOLD analysis project Ga0065711, IMG submission 59098) | Hoatzin crop microbial communities from Cojedes, Venezuela - Epithelial fraction 12 v2 (version 2) | ecosystem: Host-associated > Birds > Digestive system > Esophagus > Crop | place... | reverse complement strand
TATTCAAGACCCGCCTGGACAAGGTCCTGTGCAGCCTGCTGTAGGTGACCCTGCTTCAGCAGGAGGGTTGGACTAGATGACCCACAGAGGTCCCTTCCAACCCCGAACATTCTGTGAAACCTGCAAGCAAGTATTGTTTGCTTTTCTTGATACATTATCATAATCTATTTTTCTACACGTTATGTTGTTCCTGGATGTATCAGGAGTTAATATTATGTTCTATCCTCTTTCCACATTGAATGCACTTCTTTATTCCTCGGTATATCTATCTTTTTAATCCTGCAGTAGCAATTCTATGCTACAAATCCATTTGTTAACAAAAACACAGAGTACACTGAGTGTGAGTAATCAAAGGTCCTACTTTTCAGGCCCAGAGATAAGAGCATTGTAACTGGCTTTTTTCCTAAATGGATATTTGAATTTCTGTGTATTAAAGGTCTGAATGTTGATAAACTTGGTTTGTTGGCAGTCCCTCTTCAGATTCTGAATTAATACTTTTGCTGTACTTTCTCAAGCACTTTCATAGCACATTGTGAAAAATGAGTGACGCACACACACACTGAAGTTCCAGTGGCGCTGTGATCCCAACAGTTTCACCTAAGACTAGAAACATGCACATATCTAACAAATGTGAAAATGGACGACTTAGCTGACCACTGTCAAACATGGTGCAGCCACATAGTAATAAGGTTGCATGTAGCCCACTCCTATCTCACTCCTGGAACAGAAAGTAAAATCATGAGCTGAAGGAGAAGAAAGATTTGCAGTGACCAGTAACAGTTTCATAGGAGACGTTCCAGCAATGTTGATCCCATCATCAGGGAGAGCCAAGAAAATTTAATTTCTGCACTGTGCTTTCCTACTGGTTTGTGGTCCTGGAACTAAGAGACTAATATGCACAACAGGTAGCCATAGCTCCAAGGGAATAAGGTGGCACATAGAAGAAAGTTATGGGAAATTTGGAAGTGATTTAATGATGTCTTTTTTAATGAGGAAGAAAGGATTGTATAAATTAGACAGAATTGTATTACAGGGAGATTAAAGGAACTTAAGAATTTAAGAAAGCCCAACTGAGACAGCATTGCCCTGGTACTCCGCTACAACTTTGTAATTCCACGTGAATAAACAGAGAGGCAGCAATATAGGTCATGGACATAGCCTTCTATTTGGCAAGTGCAAAAATTGATGGCATTAGGAAAAGTTCCCAAATAATCCTTCGATGAAGAATTACTGGGTTCATTTGAACCAGCAGTTTTAAGGTTCCAAGACCTGTAGATACATTTGGATTAGGCTCTGCAAAATGTCTGCAGGCTCCAGTAGACACTTATCACTCTGATACAGTTTTTTGTTTTTTAATAGAGCCAGAAACCATTTTGAGATATCCATGTCCTGTGAAGGTGTAGGTTAATTGGTTAGAGTCAGAAGTGAGAAGGTGAACCAGTTTGATTGGGCAGGAAGGCAGAAAGACATTATCAAGGGTGAGAAAAAAAACAAACTCCAGAATTTCCACGCATTTCAATGAAAGAAGCCCTTAATCTCATCTATTAATTGTCCATTAAACTGCAGCATATCTGTTGTGTACTTTGCATTTTCCAGACAGATGGATCGAATCTGTGATCTAAAAGACAAATCACAGTGAGAATAAAAAAATGAGATGCAAGACTCTAGTGAAAGATTTGGGTGATTATCGGCTCTTCTTTTATTATATGATCTTATTTCCTTCTTTATTTTGTAGTTTCAGCTATGATCCCTATGGGACAAGAAGCACCTTTAGCTGTGTATTTGTAGTAGGATTTTGTCTCCAAACATATCCGAAACTACTGCATATCCTCAGCATTGCTGCTTCTCTGTCTAAAACAAAACCAATTTCTGCTGTAAATATATGTGATAATTATGAGAGTTCTTAGTTAATATCTCTGTCTGTAATAAACACTTCCTATTAAACAATTCCATCGTATCAGCTATTTTAATGATTAATAAACATCGCTATGCTTGGAAGCATTTGTTGTTTTCCACATTGTTTATCTATATTTTCAATCACTTTCTACGAATTAGAGAAAAGTAAATATTTTCTTCTTCCACTGATTTCTCCTTTTAGTTATTTAGAAGTCCAGTTCATATATTGTGTCCTACTTTAATAAGAAAGAGACACTATTGATATTTTTTATTTCAGTTTGATAAAAAGCATGTTTGTTTTCGTTCATAGATTTAAAGCCCCAAAATGGACCAGTACCGTAAATAAAACATGCAATCTCATTTTAAAAATTTATTACAAGGAATTTTGTTTATGATTTCATGTTCTCCAGTAATAATTAATTGGAGGTCTTCACTAGTCCCCACAGACTAACTATCATTCAAAATGCACTAAAGGATGATCAACACACAGCAGCACATATTCAGCAGTGAAAGTAACTATACGTATTTTTTGCTACCAGTTTAACATAAATTTAAAAACAAGTAATTTTACAGTGTGTGTGTTTTGCAAACACTGCCAAGAAAATAGCTAATTTACCAGTTTCTAAGAGTTTGAAAAATTGTTACTTAAGTTACAATCGTTACTAAATACTTGAATGATAATACTTTGCATTTTTACAGTGACTTCCATTGGAACCTCTGGAAAAGATTTAAAACTGTTAATTGATTAATTAACAATTATTTTCACGAACATATTGAAGAGAATTCCATTTGTTATTCTATGTGACTTTGACTATATTTGAAGCAACAATACAATACAAGCAAAACTAGCAGCACAGCAGTTTTACCTCTACTATACAAAGGAGAATTTTATCCAGCAAATATATGGCCATCATATATTTTCTTCCCTCGCAGGAAATCCCAAATTCTTAGGGCAAGGATGGACTTGGTAGCACATCTTCATTGAATACAAAATGGTCCTCTACTGCAGGGAGACTGTATTGCCCTCTTTTACAGCAGGAATGTTCCTGCATGAAGATGATTATGGAAGTTAGGGAAGTTAGGAAACATAATACAGACGGAGGACTATTCTGCACTCACCAATCAGACCTCGCTTTGACTATAATATATTACGTATGCGCTCATTAGTAGTAAGTTAAATAATACTACAGAAAAATAGAACACAAAAACTACCTTAGCATCCTGAGCCTCTCTTTTCCAAAGTGAAGTTCCGTCTGAACATGAGGAAGAACTTCTTCCCTCTGAGGGTGATGGAGCACTGGAACAGGTTGCCCAGGGAGGCTGTGGAGTCTACTTCTCTGGAGATATTCAAGGCCCGCCTGGACAAGGTCCTGTGCAGCCTACTGTAGGTGACCCTGCTTCGGCAGGAGGGTTGGACTAGATGACCCACAGAGGTCCCTTCCAACCCCGAACATTCTGTGATTCTGTGAATCATTGATTGAAACAACAACCCTTTCATGAACCTGTATCTTTATATATATATATATTTTGTATATATTTTCTTTTTCATTCCATTATTTATCTCTTATTTACGCAAATTCTAGAATTTCCCTGAACCAGTCATAACATTCTGTACACAACTTGTACATATCAGATAATCTCCTTACTGTTTGGTCTAAAACTTGTTTTGAAAATTTTAATTTATTCTGCTGTAGAAGTTTCCATGTTCTTCTCTTTCATGGTTTTTTTGTTTTTTCCTCATTTGACTACATATGTTGAAGTGAGCGAGCTAGTCACACCATGCTGAGTGAGCATGTACCACTGAGGATATTGTGGAATGATGAAATGCTGAGTATTATTCCCTCTTCTTCGTTGAAAAAAATGAACTTATGTTTGCATTTTGAAATGTTCAATCTCTTAGGTGGACTGGTGCCTTTAAGAAAATTAAATTCTTCCTAATCACTTCTATCTTCATTAATTTAACAGATGTTGATTCTAACTGGAGAATCAGAGAACAGCTTAGGTTGGAAAGCACCTCTATGCCATCCTGCTCAAAACAGAGTCAACTATAGCATGGCCATGTTTAATCAGGTTTCAAACATCTCCAAGGACAGAGACTCCACAACCTCTCTGGGCAATTTGTGCAAGTTTAAAAAACAAAACAAAACAAAACCAATCAACAAAACAAACAAATAAAAAAAAAGTCCTATGTTTAATTTTAATTTCTTGTATTTCAGGAAAGAGGCACAAAGGAAAAAAGAGATCAGACTTTTTTTTGTCCTTTACCTCTGACGAGCAACATTCGCTGTGCACTAGCCCCTAATGCTACACTATATAAAGTAAGAATAAATGGCAGTTGATGAAACATTAACATCATTCTCTGCCTAGCGTCACTGAGATTTAGTCACGACCTAAGGTACTATATAGGGAGCATATGATTACATCAAACAGTCACCTGAGTGTGAAGTATTTGTACTTTCATAGTATATACTATGTATTTCACTAAATGGTCAGGAGAGTTCTTGCAAAGATTAAATGATGTTGTCTTAAGATCAGCATTTCACTTCTGTAACTAGTTTGTATGGCTGACTAAAGCAAAGGTTCTGCCCCTCACTAAGAAAATAATTTGACCCACTAACAATAAAGAAAATGTGGTAAAAAGTAACAAAACATAGGACACCGGTATAAAAAGCTCTTCATCTTTGTAATATCCATAATTAGATCATGAAGGCAGCACTATATATCATAGCGCTTTTAATGACTGGCTTGTGGATCAAACTCCTACCATTTATTCAGGTTAACCACAGTTTTAAACACATGGTATTTACTTAACTAAGATTAACTGTATTTTTGCAGAAGTGCCAACATTATGAAAATGCATGTTTTTCTAATGAAATAGTCTATGATCCTATTCTTATTTTGCTGCTGCTTATTAAGGATTATTTTTAACAATCAAAATAAGCTTTCATTATTGGCTGGCTTAATCCTGCAAGGTACATAACTCGAAAGGTTTTTAGGGGTGAGAGTTGTTCATTGATTCTAATGAGATGTTTGCTTAGTTCAGTATCAGAGAATTTAGTCCAAGTCCAGAAATATAAGTTTCTTTGCAGTGTCTCAAATGTGCATCTGCCTTGACCTCCTCCAAGGACATCATGTTCCATTCATTCCTTACCCTTTATTCTTTCAAAGGTAAGCTTTTAGTTGTTAGCATTAATTAAGAAAATAGTCTCTAATATTCAGAATTATCGCACCAAGAACAAGATGCAGTATAATATATTTGTTTATATATCCAATGGCCATTAGATAACAATGTCTTTCATGCAGATCTTTGAACTATGAGTTTACGAGTGAAAAACTGTCATCTTCATGTGCCAGGCCTATAATTTTTAAATTAATTGTTGTTAGTATCAAACCTTTCCTTACCATGCTTCTAAGCCAAGCTTCTTCATCATCAAATCTACAATTTATTACACTAAAATTAAACCTTTGATATGTTATGCAAGTTCCTAGCTAATTTAGTGATTATCTTACAAGATATACAACAGTTGATTTCTACCACACATATGCATTTAGAAATTAAACCACATCCTGTAAAACTTAAGGACACTGTGCATGGACTATATCAACTCTGCACAGCAACAGATTTTGCTCATTAATGGCTAATTACACTCCATTAAGAACTTTCATAATTTAATTATTTAAGAATCTTCCAATACATTCACTACAAAGCAGCAATATTCGTAATTCCAATTTTGCATTATCTTTGAAGTGTATGCAGTTAAAAAAAAAGATATTACAGTGGAATAAATGAAAATATGTTGTTAAGAAGTCTCTACTCACCCTAATCTTCCCTCTAACCCTCCCTTCCCCCAATCCAAAAAACATTTTTCCTCATTAATTTTATTTAGCCTCTCTGCTGCCTGCAGACAAGCAGTGAATGTCCACAAGAAGCTACAGAATTGTAGACATACTTCATGTAATCTTATCTATACACTGGGAATTAACAGAATGTCTCTATAAGGCACATCTTAAAAATTCATGCAAGACTGAAAAACTTAATGCTCTCACTTGAATTCTGCTGTGCAAATGTAGGCAAAACCAATTTTATTAGTTACATATGCCTTTCTCAATTTTCTGATCTTTGTCTTTTAGATTTGGAATGGACCTTCAGAAACATTCTATTTCTTGTTTTTAAGTATCTTACCTGCTAAATAATATAATGTTCAAGTATCTAGCAAGCTGGCTGAAGACCTCTATAGGCTATTTTGGGGTCAGAAAGATGCCATGTTGTTCTGGAACACGAGAAGTGCAAAATGCACTGTTCTGGAGACTGACCATGCGGCTAGCATTTTATACAACATTAATCCAAAAGAACCGACAGAGTGGCAGCCATTCACTTATATTTCAAAATGTTAACCACATAATTGTATTTTTGTACACAACAGGAGGGATTCCTAAGGGCATCTTTCCATTTAAGAGTATTGCAGTGGATTTAGATGCTTCTGTTCACTCCCTAATGGAAGTCATGCAGGTCACAAAACCATAAAATACAATTTGGTATTTTAACTTCAGAGACAGGCCCACACTCTGCAGAGGACGTTAGCTACACCACTTTCTCAATTCAGTAGAAGTTTTCACAAACCAGGCACAGAGATCTACATACATCCAACCTAGGCATCCATTTATATGATCTTTTTTAGTCAGAGACGCCTTTTCTGGGATTTTTAGAAAGTTCTGTCCATCAATTATCAAATATTAAACATGAAAAGTCACCCACATTCCTAACTGATTTTTACCTGTCTTGCCAGAATATTTTCCTGTGCTAGAAAAGTGGGGCATGTCTCCAGAAACAAGGGAAAAAGATCCATACTGAATTTCCTACTGTGTAACCTTTTCCGCTGCAGAACTGCTACTGGTACATGGGATCATTTGATAACTCACACCTTTGGCCAAATATGCCAGTAGTGGCTTACTGAGGATTTACAAAAGCTTATTTTAAGTTTCATTGGTCATGATAGCTGCTATATAGACAACAAAAATGTTATTTCCATCTGAAGGACAACCAGCATGCAGATGCTGTAGCAATGTTTACCCTGTTACTATACAGTCTTCATAAAGACATTTGCTCATTTGAAGCCCAAGTAGCTCCAACAAACACGTGGTGTGTTGCTGAAGTTGCAGCCAAAACTTGCTGCCATTTCAATATCAAAACAAAATAGGTATATACAGAATGGGAGACAGGGATGAATATTTTTCAGCTATTTCCCAGTGATGTTGGCCATAAATGTATTGAGAAATCAGATGCAGTAATGAAAACAGACCTTAGTAAAAAAGACCCATCAGTCCTGCTTTTCCACATGTGCCGCCTCTTGCTTCTTATTCCCACATTGCAACAAAATACTAGCTGTCTCTTGAGCCCTTTACTTAATAAGCCTTCACTGTTATTAAACAACCCTACTCTGAAATAATGTGTATTATAGGTAACTTCTAATACTGTCTTTTTAAGCCGTAAGTACATCACTTAAGTAACTTTTAAAAAAAAATACTGCACTGTGCAGCCACATTCAGCTTTTCTGCCAATCCCTTACTATCAAATCCTTTTACAGTTCTTTATTGTTAAACTAAATATAGTGTTACATTGTCTGTCCTTACACACATTACTGCTGGATAAAGCCCTTAGTTCCCTAGACTAAAGCTGTGCTATTCTCTGCCCTGGTTTCTCAATGCTATCTCATTGCAACAGCTCACATTGAAAGCATGCTATTCCCACACCCACCAACACAGCTCTTGGGATAAGAACTGCACAATTGATACAGTATGTATTCTTTTCCATAGGTTCCCACCAGCATGTCACTAACAATTTCCTGGGCCTTATCAAAAAAAAAGAAATAAAAAAAAAAAAGGAAAAAAGGGAAAAAAAGCCTTTGAAGAGTGGAAACAAAGAATCAGACTCCATTGTTCTACTTTCACTGCCATAATCTGTGTTTTCCATCATCCTACATGTAGAGACTACAAACATCACCTAATACAGATACTACAGCCAACAATTTACTGTGGGCAGTTATTGTTCAGTATCTGTAATCTTTCATCTCAGTATTTGTGGTTTTCAAATCATCCCTTTCACTTCCTTTCAGCAACCTGAATTGAGTTGAGCCCCATCCCCCTGCCTCCCCCAAAAAAACCTTTTCCTTTGTCTGTCAGCAGGAGTAACAACTGAGCCAATTTCAAACTTTGGACTTGATTCATGCAAGATATCATACAGATCACATGTGTTTGCTACGGAAATTACTCAGAAACAAAATGTGGAGCATGCCACTTTGATTAAGTGTACAACTGGGATCCCTTACTTCTCAGCATGAGGCTTTTCCCCTGAGCAAAACTAAGGGCTTTTCAATCACACAAGAAAAACACTGGTAAATGGGCAGAGGGGGGAAGAGGGAGGGGGGGGAAAGGATGATCTTGGTTGTATTGCAGAAAATTATTTAAAAAAGAGGAGGTCTTTCTTGTCTTTTCCTCCCCCCCCCGCCCCGTCCCAAAAAGATCCCTATTAAAATTAAGCTTACCCCAGGGGACATTTTGTGGTTCAGTCATCCTTCACAAGCCCTAATTTCATTATTCAATACATTGGACACACTCAGAACTGAAGTGATATAAAGCAATAATAACATGCACAGTGGTCCTTCAAGAAACACTGGCCTTTTTTACAAAGAAAGTAGTAGGTAATGTGCTTAAGACCAAGGGCCCCTCAGTTCTGTTCCTGAGACTGACACTGAATTGCTGTGTAAACACTGTAAAGCAATTTAACTCCCCTCCCCAGGTCTACATTTACTCATCTACAAAGCTGTCTAATAATACGTAACAACTTGTTTATACATTTCTTACAAAAGTTATCTAATATTTGTGGGCTGCTGTAAGATAAAGCTGCTGTGAGATAAAGCCACTGTGATAATGCACTTACACTGCTGTATGCTCTAAACAGTCTGAAGGGGAAGATGAAAAGTGTAAGTTTAGATTAGGATATTCCAATGGTCAAATCTCACCATTGAAATCCTAGATACTGTAACTGTAAAAATTTTTAATGGAACTGTATTAATATAATGAGAAGAATAATACCTTGAGGTACTTTTATTTTAAAAATTAGAACTAAAAATAATATTAAATGCTAGATTTTTTCAAAGAGCAATGGAATTCAGGAATACATAAATTCTAATACAAGCAATCCGTGCTCTTTACATGCTTTGATTGTGTGGGGGAAATCTTCCTTAGGAAACTGAGACTGAAAAAAATTAAAAACTACGTTTCTTTAATAGAGTTAATTTTGTCATACATTCTGTGTGCTGTTCTACTCAAATATAGAGGTGTGCCCACACACCCTGAACAGCATGAATAACATCTGAACCATGGATTGTTCACTAGAGGTTCACTTAATCTATTTGCTGTTTAGTGTTCATGTTTTTTAACAACCATTGAAGTTATGGAGTCAAATTTCTGCTCTTTGTTCACAGAATCACAGCATGGTCGGGGTTGACAGGGACCTCTGTGGGTCATCTAGTCCAACCCCCCTGCTGAAGCATGGTTGCCTACAGCAGGCTGCAAAGGACCTTGTCCAGGTGGGTCTTGAATGTCTCCAGAGAAGGAGAATCCACAACCTCTCTGGGCAACCTGTTCCAATGTTCAATCACCTTCAAAGTGATGAATTTCTTCCTCATGTTCAGACGCAACTTCCTGTGCTTCAGTTTGTGCCCATTGCCCCTTGTCCTGTTGCTGGGCACCACTGAAAAGAGTCTGGCCCTATCCTCCTGACACTCACCCTTGAGATATTTATNTANNANTTATNNGGTCATCGGAGACGTGCTCCAGTCCCCTCATCATCCTCGTAGCCCTCCGCTGGACACTCTCCAGTAGCTCCTCAGCCTGGAGAGAGCAAATATGTTGGTCTGGAAATAAGTGGGTCATCTTGTGGCCATTACAGTTACACAAAAGACACATTTGGATTTCATTAGTGATTGAGAAGACCAATCATTAAACTAAGGATTTTCTTTCAGATAAATTCAGAATGCCTCAAACATGCACCACCTGGGGCTCAGAAGTATTTGGAAAGGACGCAAAGACTGCCATTTCTTCCCTATTTCTGGAGAATGAAAGTGACATATACTAAATATTATGTTCACTATAAAAGGTCCAAAGATTTAGGTTCAGAGACAAGAAGAAAGGAACTGAAATTTTCTTAGGAGTTCCTTGTCCCTTTACATGAATATTTGAGTGATTGCATGTATGTGTCACAAATTGCACATGATCAAAATGAGAAGAACTGAACTGATCTGACGTTTTTGCCATGATTATTTTTGAGCAGTGTTTTCTGTAAAAAGTTGCTGGTGCAAAAGGAGATGTTTTAGCCCTTGATCATAGAGGTGCAGCCATTGTTCACAGCTCATTCTTACATGTTTCAAGCTTCTTGTGACTTTCTCCAATGAGCTGTCTCAGTTTCAGGAGAAAGACAACCAGCCAGTGCGTTTATAGCAACTGAAATGGGTTGAATGAATGAAGCCTTTTCAAAACCTGCTATGTCCTCAGCTAGCAACCATCACCATTCACTTCATTGCTTCTCCTGTTCCCTTAACCAACTTCCCTCATCTTTCATGCCCCTCCTTGCACTGCATTTATGTCTTTTTGCTGGGAATCCCTGTGTCCTAAATTACAGAGGTAGAAGGCAATGAAAAATGGGAGTGGGATGAGTTCATTTTATGAAGAGATTATTTTTCTTAGCACTAAAGCTATGGAAATGGCTAAGATACTAAAGCATTAGATTTATGCTAAATAATTTTACATTAATTTACAGTGTTCTAGAAACTGATGAAATGGTGTGACACTAAACTTCCTGGTTCAAGTTAACCTCTGGTGTAACTCTACTTGATCCAAAAAAGAGTTACAAGAATGAAAATGACACTCTATACTTGATTAATTTTAAGTACCCTGCACTTAAAAAGCCACATTTTTGTTTCACAAACCTTTTTTGAACAGAATAATTTAATAGGCTCCAAAAAGGTAAAACATCAGCAAGGTGGAAACTATTTATGTCTAACACCAGTAGGTATATCAGGACATCAACTTCTGTACACAGTAGGAATTTAAAAATTAAAATACGTTGGTATTTGTTACTGTCATAAATGCTGTTGAACTACCCAGTATTTAAATTAATAATTTAAATGTTTGCCTAATGAACCGGACTTGATTACATTAAGGCATTCTCAATTAATTCTGACAGATCATTCTGAATTAGAATACAGAAACAAAATAGCTTATGGATTTCTGGTCAAAGTGTTTACTGAGTGAGTATTTCTTCAACAATTAAAAATAGCCCTGTTTTAAAGCAAAAATGCTTAAAAAGGAATGAGTGAGAAAGTTAGAAAAAAGAAACAAAATAACAAGCAAGTGCAGCAAATTCTCCTCTTAGCCATCCTGTCAGCTGGAAATTGGCAACTACAATAAGTAGCAACAAGAAGTGACAAGTAGTGGAGGAGACAGGCTACCTCTGGCAGCTATTAAAAGCAAGGTAACTGAAAGTTATGAAGACAGACAAAAGAATAAGCCATCGACCTATTGTCATATTACAAGTAATCAATGCATAGTTTTCTCTCAAACCAGCAATACAGCAAGACATACTAAGCCTCAGACCTACAGATCGTTTATTTTTATTTTATAAGGCTACCTCAACCTGTTGTCTAATTCACTGCACTGGATTAGGCAGCTTGCTTCCTACATGCTTTAAGTATTCGATTGGACATACAAGATTTCAATTCACTTCAGAGCAGTTTACAGACCTCAGTCAGGTCTTTGATTTTATAAGGAAATAAAAAGCTTTCACTAGCCAGAGTTAAATTTTCATACCGTATGTTAACACTAATTTCCATCCTGTTCTTTTTTATCCATGTAACTGTTTATCTTTGGGCAATTTCTGTCCTTTGGACATCCAAATTATTCTTTTTTTTTTTCTTAACAGTTAAACATCAAATGTGTATACTAGGACTGGATTAAGAGACAATTACAAATGAAAAGCAAGGAGAAGAGAAACGATTACTTATCAGTCATATCAGTGTTAGGAAAGAACAAGCCAGACACGTGATGGGAGCTTGGAAGGCAACTATGGATAGTTTCTATTTTCTAGAAAATTATTTTTTAATTATTCTCTAAATTTTTTTTTTTTTGGGGGGGGTGTGGTGGAGAAGATTAAACCCCACTATTATCCTTTGGGAACTTTTAAGAGAAAGAGAAAATTCGTGCTAATATTAAGCCACAACTGTCTTTCCACTACCACACAAGTAGCCATGTATTTGCACACGCATTTTAAAACTGAGATCGCGTAGGGAGGTGGGGAAGTATGCTGGAGAACTTTCTGTTCAAGAACATGCCACCTCCTACTCACATTTTCTACATCATTCACCATGCCCAGCTCTAAGCTCACTGCAAATTTGCAAAAACGAAGCTGTTCTCATCATTAATATTTTCCTAGATATTTTCATCTACAGATCTTAATGTCTGTGACATTCAGTCAGAGCACTTCTCTGTCAATACCATGTTGTTAATCTGGATAACTATCGTTCAGCATCTGCTAAACTGGTGATGGTAACTCATTTTCTAAAGCTGATGAATTTCACTACTGAGAGTCACGCTAACGGCCATTTAATGGAAACAGTGATTAAGCCAAATTCAGCTCTGGTCTCATTTTATCTCACTAAGGAACCTGACACATGGTGTCTTATCTCTGGCAGACCAAGAAAGCACAGCAGAGAGGCATTGAGAGAGATATCTAGGTACTCAAAATTCTGCAGAGAATTCTACACGTCAGAGCAGAAGAGCTTCAAAGCATAAAAGGTGCAAAACATTTGTGACTTGCACGAGGCCACTTCAGAACTTTTAGCCTCTAGGCACTCCCTTACCATCACTGGGATGTTCTCAGGCTTTAACTCTTTCTGCTTGCTTGGTTGTGCACAGGCAAATTAAGTCATACCTTGCCTTCAAGTCCAATCTGACCAGATGTTCAGCTAATGGTCATTGACACAGCAAGAACAATTCATGTGTCCTGAAGAGTTTTTGTCTGCTTTCTGCTAAACAAGTATAAAGATGTCAGCAGGTTAGCAATAAATAGAACAAAAATTACCACTTCCTTAGTTTAATTTATCTACATTAATCTACTAAAAACATACATAATCAATTACAACATTTTCTCTTGAAAGAACCAGACCACATCATATTAGAAAGCATCACTTTTTTCTTCAATTTTTCTTATTTTGTTTGCATATCTGAATTTCATATTTGATTCTTTGACTTACAGCCCAATTCAGCATCAGGGTATTTTACAAGACTTCTTCTAATGACCTAAGGAAGAGTGGAATTTTTTAATACCGATTTTGGAAAATTATACGAAGTGATCAATCTGACAAAAAAAAACCAAACCCAACAAATCCCAACACTTAACACTTAGGAAGCAGTGCTTTAGTTAGGTGTCTTTTAAAATCAAAAGCTATTTGTGAATGTCAAAATTTGTGATTAACAGTGAATGCTATATTACGACTTTTATTTTTTCCCCTAAGTTGCTTCGAAATATTTGGAGACATTCATGGTACCATCCATGAAAGAAGGAGGAACTCTTAGATGCCTAAACCCAGTAAATTCTTGACTTCAAAAATTGCTAAACAATTACAATTATTTATAGTAAGAGTAGCCACTGAAATATTTATAATGCAGAAACACTGATGGTAAAATCATTTGAATAGAAATTAAATGTAGGGCACTGAAAGGTAATCTCACACTTACATAAAAAAAGAAGACAACCAAATGTAATCAGACAACAAGAATTCAAGATGTTTAAAAGTATAAGAAAAGCCATAAACAACACAGAAAATGGAAAATTTGGATATATTTCAAAGACGACTTTGACATGTCTTGGGAACTGCTGCTCAGCAGGACTGAAGATTTATCACAGAGACGCCTACTATTCAGTTTGCAAGAGAATAATACAATGTTTGATGCGTCTTCTTCAACATAAAAGAATAACAAAGAATAAGACACAACACACACAAGTACAATCAAAGTTATTAATGCATGATTTAAACTTAAACTAGCCTGCTGTAGGTCACCCTGCTTGGGCAGGAGGGTTGGACTAGATGACCCACAGAGGTCCCTTCCAACCCTGAACATTCTGTGATTCTGTAATTTCATTGAGAACATTCAATTTACCAGCATAAAACTAGACAATGCAGAAGTAAACCAAGAAAGTATTCAACCATGGTTTAACAGGGTCAATGATTTCCTTTTAGTTTAAACGTAAAATGGGCAATTTTAATGAAAGTACTGTTACTTTGAGGTCTAACTTTGAGCCTTTCCTTCAACTGAAGACATAATAAAGCAATTCAGGGGTGAGATTGACAGCCCAGCTCAAGTGTGTCTATACCAACACACATAGCATGGGCAATAAACAGGAGGAGCTCGAAGCCATTATACAGCAGGACGGCTACGACTTGGTCGCCATCACAGAAACGTGGTGAGACAACTCGCATGACTGGCATGCTGTCATGGATGGCTACAGACTCTTTAGGAAAGACAGGCCAACAAGGAGAGGTGGTGGAGTTGCTGTATATGTGAGGGAGCAACTGGAATGCATTGAGCTTGGCCTGGGGGCAGATGAGGAACGAGTTGAGAGCTTGTGGGTTAGAATTAAGGGACAGGCTCATACAGGTGACATTACTGTGGGTGTGTACTACAGGCCACCTGACCAGGAAGAGGAAGTTGATGAGGCCTTCTACAGGCAGCTGCAAGCAGCCTCACAGTCACAGGCC
>Ga0065711_1043472_pt1 | contig 14712 bp, 9 predicted proteins | sample Hoacrofraction12_FD_59098 | JGI IMG/M metagenome (GOLD analysis project Ga0065711, IMG submission 59098) | Hoatzin crop microbial communities from Cojedes, Venezuela - Epithelial fraction 12 v2 (version 2) | ecosystem: Host-associated > Birds > Digestive system > Esophagus > Crop | place... | reverse complement strand
CCCGCCAAGCCCTGTGTTGGGCTCTGGCAGGTCCATCTCCCCATGACAGAGGGACAAATTTGGCAAGCAGACCTTTGCCCCACGGCCATGATTAGCCTTTGGTTTCTCTTTCTGGACTTCCTGGGGAGGACCTCATCAACCAAGGGCGGCCAGTGACCTCAACACTGTCAGCATCGCCTCTCGCCACAGAGCAGCATGCCTGGCCTGTCACCGTTTGGCTCTGAAGAGCCCCAAAAGTGAGGGAATGCCCAGATTTCACCAGGATTGCAAAAAAACCCCCACCCAACCCCAAGGCTCGAGCGAGCTGTTGAGCGTATCAGCATGGCCGTCACCCCCAGAAACCCATCGGTGGGAAGGGCCCCAGAGCTTCAGGCGCAGTGAAGTGACGCAATCCTTTGGGGTTTTTTTCAGTTTCTTGCTTTTGCAACAAGTATTTCCTTTATCGCGAGCGCTTGCGCAAAACAGAGCCGATAATACCCGGCCGTTACCACACGAGCAGTAACAAAGCCAGCAGCCAGCCCAAGGAGGGCGGCCGGCATCCCCAGCGCGCTGCGGGGCAGGTGGGCTCTGATGGGGCTCCAAAAGTCACTCAAGGGCAGATGCAGTGTCCCCAGCGTGGGGGGATGTGGTGCCCCTCCAGGACACATTGCTGAGCTGGCTGTTTGAGGAAGAGAGGGGCTGCTCACGCTAGGCAAAGCTGAAAAAAACCACATCTCTTCGGGGAAAGATGTTCAGCTTAATTTTCGATACCTGGAGTGGTACTGCTGGGATTTTCTTCTTCCCTTGGCACCTTGGTGGAAGCGGAAGGACACCCCGTGGGGCTAGGAGAAACCCAAGCCTTGCCCAGCAGCAGGCAGGGCTAAGGACTGGCCAGCCCCTGCCCTCCCAGGAGCTGGTGAGATTTTGCACCATGCCCACCATTGGGTGGCATATGGGCTTTGCCGAGGGTAATCTCCTTTCCTCCAGGCAAACCCCGCTGTCGGCTTCTTACCTGTCAGCCTGCGACCCGGGGCAGATACAGTGGCAGCTGGGTGCTGAGGTGCTGCAGATACCTACTTCATTGATAAAGACCAAGCCGTTGTCCATTTGGGGTGATTTCAGATGGGAACGCTGGATCCTTCTGCTGATTTCAGTCATGGCTGGAGTTACTTTTCAGCCTGGGTATGTGGGCTTATGAAGCTATAGCTTGGACACCTTTGTTGAAGCAGCTAAATTACCTGCTGCTCACACCTGAATTACCAGTCTCCATCTCACACCCCCATCTTCTCCCCAGCATAATGGACAAAAATTGCTTTTGGGAAATCCTTGCCTGCACGTGGACTTGAAAAGGTTTCTAGCAGCTCTGCTCTTGCATGGCTCTGAGCTGTGTCCATCGCCCAAACCCCTTCAGCTTTATTCTTCCTGTAGTCCTATTAGAAAGTAATTTCTCTCCCAAGCAACCAGAACAAGCTCTAGGAAGCATTCCTCATGTTGTCTCTCCCTGCTTGCCTTGCCTTTTCTGAAGGTTTAGGTGATTTGGTAGAAACCTTAACTAAAAGGATTTGAAACAGTCACAAGAGGAAACATCTTCCATGTCCAATGGCAGGACAACCAACCTTGGGATGTGGTGAAGCCTGGCCCACTAACTCTATGACGTGGACAAGCCTGAAGCATTATGGCTCTGAAGGTTAGGAGTTACTACTCACACTGGAGAGCAGCAGTCTTCCGGAGCAGCCAGTATACCTCAGGACTTGCTGTCAGGGTCCTAAAAGGAGCCAAAGCCTCTTAGATCAGCTTAAGCTGTGGGACCACACCTAGTCAAGGCCCAAAGTGCCACTTCAGACCTCTCATCCCTCAAAGTCCTAGGACTAAGGCACTTTGTACCTAAGCCACTCATCCAAGGGCTTTCACGTTGTGGGAAGTGCCCTCGTGCCTTCCCGGTCTCACATCCCTCCCCCTTTGCAGGGTCTCCTGCTGCATTTTCTAACCAAAGATGGAAATTCCAAGCAGAAGTCCACTCTGGCGTCACCTGTGCTGGATATCTCTTCGGAGATGCCTGCAGTCTGGAGGCACTAGTTATCAGGTGGATCTTGGCTGGGAGTTCCCTTTGTTTGTCAGGCAGCACCACTCCCGCTGTGTCACTCTGGTTTCCTTATCTCGGCCTGGACTTTGGACAGAGACCAGTACTGCAGACACCTAGGCAAGGAAGAGCTGTTTATGGGGATGACTGCCCACTTGGGCCAGTTCAGAGCTGACTGGAACACAGGCTAAAAGCACCAGCAGAAACCAAGCCGGTTTGCTTTTCTTAGCATCAGAAAGCTTCGCTCTGGTGGATCTCTTTGCATTGGGAAGAACCTCGTGCTCCCAACCCTGTAACCCCTGTGGGTGCCAAACTGGAGCAAGCAGTCACTGCCTGCCTTAATTAAAGGTTTTAGCCACGCAGTGTGGCCAGACAGGGCACATGCTGCATTAGGTAATGGGCCATTATTCCCCCGGCCTCACAGAAAAGCCAGCGCAGCGCACTGCTCTGCTGAGGAGCCGCAGGGACAGCGCAGCCTTCTGTCCTGGCACATCTGGCAAGCGCTGGCAGAGGAATGGGCAGCCTGTAGCTGCCTGGGCTTCGTCAGGCTGGCCAGAGAAAGCTCCCTCAGTTCTTACAGGGAAAGCATAACAAAATAACTGACACATGCTAGGTTTCTCCTGCTCAGACTGCAAATACAAAGATGACTCCCTGGAAGCTCCCCAACCCATGGAAATATGGGTTGAAACCTAAAAGGAAGAGATGGGGTGCTGTTAGGGAGCTCGAGCCTGCAGCAGGCTGGCAGCCGCTCCCCTGCGAGAGAGGAACGGGGCCGCGGAGGGCAGCATGCTTTGGAGACAGACAAACCTGCTTCCCTCCCGTCCCACTGCACCTCCACCAGCTCTTCCTTAGAGCCTGTTTCCCGATGCTTCCCGCCCCCCGCCAGCAGAGCAGCCAGCAGAGCAGCACAGGTCGGTAGCTGCGGAAGGCAGACCAGCTCCCTCAGCGCCCGGCTTACAACAGCGTGCGCAGCCAGCGGCGCCGGCCCCGCTGCCGGAGGGCTCAGCCAGAGGCTGGAGAGGAATCAGTCACTGACCCAGGGGAGGGGAACCCCATTTATTCAGGCTATTTGAATTTGGCACGCACAGAACACATCACAGTAACGCACTGGAGGCTAAGGGTTTGGTTTTTTGTTTTTTTTTTTGTTTTTTTTTTTTTTTCTTGTTTTTCTCTACAGACATACAGGAAAACTCTATGCAACTCCCATGTACACATTACACAAAGGAAACAGCTTTAATCAACCACGGGTGAAACATGGAAGCCTTTAAGATCTCTGTAGCTGGCACAGGAACGTTCTCTACCCCCGCATACAAAAGGCATTTCAGGTCAAACTTTCTAGTAGGTGATATTTCCATGCATTTCTACAGAATTAAAGAAGCTAACAGACAAAAAGCCCAGGTCAAGCCGTATTAGCCAGGCTGATTGGTTCTACTAAGTTAAATCAATATTAATTATGGACAAATGGACCAAGTGACCAAAGACTGGGGCCAAGAATACCACTTTTTAAGATGTGGTTCCTTCTCATTGTACTACCCATAACTGGAGAGCCCTGATGTAAGAATCTGCATTTGTATAAGCCTCAGAAGCATCCGATCCGCTAGTAAGTGTGCATTAGTGAAACTAAGGTAGTTCTAAATTAAACTAAGTCAACAGAAAAGCAATTTTGATAGAGTCACTCAGGCTGGAAGAGACCTCAAGACACTTCATAACAAGAAAATCGAACTTGAAGAGCAAGTGAAACTTTAAATATTATTACTGCACTACAAGAGTGGATTAGGACTATTTCTCCAGAAAAGTGTGTCTACTTTATCTCTATTTTAACGTTATAATTAGCCTTTATTAGTACTGATCTGCAACTGCAAGCACTAAGAATTTAACCCAGTTTTGGTGCCAACAGGTTGCTTTAGCCTAACTTTAACTACAGATTTTAAGTTTCGTATTAAGTGATTACCAGGGAAACGTTTTTGAGTTTGGCAATTTGGCCAGTAGCCTCAAAAAGACTGACTGAATTTTGCTTGTCACAATTTAGAAAAGTAAGAACAGGAACCGGATTGTTCTCACCTCCCCCACCTTTCATCCCATGATACACTGCTGCATTGGACCAAAATTTTTTAGAGACTTTTAGTGTTAATCCATTGGGGACAATATTGGGCTGGACAACCAATGCAAATATTAATACACCAAGATAAATCCTTAGATTTGATTTATTCAGGGTCATTTGTACATACAAGCTACATCTCCAAAATCTACTTTATTCTACAAGACAGCTTCCCTACAGTTAGTGAAACCCTTGCCTAGAATGGTTGCTTTACATAACTGATATATTAAAACATGGAATGCTTGTAGAGTTGTGGCACTGTATGACATCTACACGGGACATCCTTCAAAAGCTACAACTAGGGAGCCTCCTAGCTTCTCAGCAATGCAAGCTCGGTTGAGGTCCTCTGGCCCATTTGCTTGGCATTCATGCTTTATGCCTAAAAAAAGAGGCAAAACACTCAATAATGCAGTATTTCAACATGCGAGTAATCGACCAAAGAAACACACTTGGTAGTATTATTAGAAGAGGCAATTAGGTCACTCAAGCAGGTAAGTCCTGCCTTAGCTCAGGAATTTGGATGGTTTTCCCCCAACAGGTCACAGAAGACATCTGGCTACACACCACATATCAACGTAGAAATATCAGGGAGAAAGCTTCCACTAGACTGGTGCTCAGATTTTTTTCATTGCAGCCTATCTTGCGAGCGAATCTCTCATTTCTAGTGCTACACTGGATACGGCAGCTGAGGGAGCTACATGCAAGCACACAGAGATGACTGATTTGGCTCCCACTGGAAAGTGGGTGAAAGAGAGTGGGAACTTGAGATGTAAAGACTACAGACTTTGCTGGTCTAAGGAATTAACAGTGGTTTCTATTTTTTTGGAGGGTGGGGAGCCCAACCCGAGCCAGTCTTATGTGCAGAAAAGCAAAAACAACACAGGATTTCATTTTTTCTTTTTTTCAGCTTCCACATGTGCAGCACACAGTCACCCTGGCTAGTTCTAATCCACTGGTGAGTTGTCCTGTGAAGGCTGGTACTGCTGCACAATGATCCTGTCAGTCTTGCACGCTGCAAGATTTCGGCCCAGCGCAGCATGAGGAACTAAAGGAGGGGGCAGTGCTATCTGGCTACAAGCCATCGTAACGACTGGCTTAACATGAAATTTCTGAATGCTGCAGCATGGTGTTTACCCTTTCGTTAATGGTGCCTGACAAGCTGAACAGCACTTCACTTCTCCACTTGGAGATGCTATGCCTTTTGCAATGAGTAATCATAACCGCATCTCTAAATCAAGTGGATTGTTAATTACTACTACTACTACTACACAAACTCATAAACTTACAGTGCTGTATCTCAGCAGACACAGGGCTGAAAGTCCTCTGCCATAGAGGCAGCTCTGCACAAAATCCAACTTGCTGTTATGAATCTAATGGTTTCTAGCCTGTATGGTACAGGTGTGCGGCTCTGTACAGCACAGCTATGGTGCCACAAATTGCAAAGCCTGCTCTTGTCCTGAGCACAGTTCTAGTGCCTCTAAAATTCAGAGTCAGATAGTGTAAGTTTTAGCCAGAGCTCATTTTAGCTCCGTCACAGGGCATTTCACCTGTGAAGTTCTCCTCTCTGACTAGCAGTTAAAAAAAGCACACCAATTAGCCAACAGTTGAGCCTTGCTGCGTAAGCATTCTAGGTGCGCGGCTAGGATCTTTAACGATATTACATACCTTGAAACTTCTTTTTGATTGCATCCTTGGAGCTTGCGTAGATCATCTTACTTTTGAGAGGTGCTTGTTCTGGTGCCCTAGTGGGATACACCAAAAAAACCGTGCAATTAGCGACATTTATTATCCAGCATAGAGAGAAGCAGTGTCCTACCAATTATGAACAAGTGAAACGGCTCATGGCTCAGAATACAGGCACCAGGCTGTCCGGCTCACTTCAAGCCTGCCATCTTACCAGCCTGGGCAACAGAAATGCTCAGAGACCTCACCCACAGTGCTCAGACTGCACATTAGGAATGAGCAAGTTGGGAAGATGCCTTACCACAAGAAAAACATCAGCTCTTCTTTTTTGGATTCCTTGGTCTCGAAGCTTGCATCATACAAGGCATAACGGCAATCCTTCTCGGGCAGCATCTGCACAAAGTGCTTGAAAGGGTCGGTAACTGTCACACCGACATCTCCCACCAGAATTTCTTTGCCTTCTTCCACAATAATGCACTTTTTGTCCGGACTGAGGCAGAAGATGACAGCCTTCTTCCTCTTCTTAATTTCCTCAGGCGTAGAGCACTTCCGCACTTTCATGTCATAGAAGATACGGCATACCTCATCGGCAACTTGTACTCCAGAAGCCTGCAAAGACAAGAGCAAAGACCTTTAGGGCTACCCACCACAAATTTTCACAACTACGTTACTGCAGTGCCTTAAATCCGAGACTAGAAGACAACTGACGATAGTCACCAGTGGCCTGAGAGTCTCAAAAAAGGCTGCAGAACCTCTTTTTCCAGGCCAACTAAAGAATCTGGAGTCTTGATGCTGCCCACAGCCAGCTGCTAAACCAAAACTATTCCAAAGGAGGCACAGTCCTACTTATATCAGAGCATTGTTTTGGAGTAGCTTTACACGCATGTCCACCCCTGGACCTCCGAGATTCCGTTATGGCAGATCTTTTGGCATCACAGCAGCTTAATTTTCTTACCCATTTCAGACTGGATCGATAATCAAGTCCACAAGCATCTTCTGTTCAAAGTTCCCTAGCCATTTCTAGCATGCTTGCTAGCAGCTTTAGGAACAGAGGTAAAACATGGCCAAATTCCATGCCTGGCACATGGATTTGGTTTAGAGATCAAGAGAGGTGTAGTGGTGTACTGGGACTGTACTGGTACAGTTTTTAGCTGAACAAGCCAACTTTCAGAAGTTGCTCTGAATTAGGTGTTTTAAAGAGAGAACTTGCAAGCCTAACAGTTAAAGTGTCTACTTCCCAGCAATTCCTCCATCAGTTTTTAAAGCAGGCTGCCTTTTAAACTTCCCTTCCCCCTTTAAGTCTGAAGGGAAATTCCAGTTACTTAGTGGTATCCCCCTGCGCTAGCTGTAAAATGAGGTGCAGATGCAGCATTACCAATCTAATGTTAAAGGCAGCTGCACAGAATAAGGAGGACAAGACCTAGCAAGAAAGACAGAAGGCTGAACTGCATTTTCAGTCTGGTGCTTTTTTGGGAAAGAGAAAAAAACGAAAAGAGGTGGCAGAGCAGAAACATTTATATCTGAGTTTTGTTCTCATAGTGCAGCAAAGTTGAAGAGCTTATTTGCAGTATTTGCTATTGCACAGCTGCTTTTATGGGGACCTTCAGTGGCCAGCAGATGCTGCTGGAAGAACATCACGGCCAGAGCAGTAAAGACCAAACTGAAGCCTGTCCAACACTCATCTATCTGTTCAAAATGTTGCATGTGGTGTAAACAGTGAGATCACGTTCTAATACTGCTTCTTCCCCCACTGGCTTTTGGTCTTCCAAATGCAAATGACATTATCCTCAGATATGGCAATTCATATCTCAGAAGTAAAATCGCCCTCCTCCCGCTGTGTAAATTGCCACACGTCACTGTTACAAGCACAGTCAGCAGTACTGAACAGTCCGGTAACGCATCATGTGAGATATACCAACTAAAAAGGATTAAAGGTTGAAAAAGACTGGAAGTTGTTCTTTATTTTTTTTTTTTTCCTTAAGCTCAGTCCCAAAACATGTGCTTGATGGATTCATTTTGTGGGGGACAGTATACCTAGTCAGAGTGGAAGTGTTTTAAAGAAACAGCAGAGCTCAGCTGCGAAACCTGGGAGATCAGTGGCGAAGGAGAATTGCTTAGTGCCAGCTTTCAAACAGACTGTCCTTGAGAGATGGTTACTGACTGGACGACTACTTAAAGTGTATGGTTTTTTTTTTAAAGCCTCAACCAACGTCTACCACGCAAGGCCTCAGATGAGCCCAGATTCTCCTTTTTCTACCAATATCTCTCCTTCTGTAACTTCTAGTGGCTGGCATAGCTTTGCTAACCCAGCCAAGAGAGGTGGTACAGCTGGCAGAATGTATTGCCATGGAGTCTGGCACCTACATCTCCCAAGCGATGGTCATGCAAAACCAGGGCAATCTCACACAGCAGTGAATGAAACAGAAGCTTTTCTCTAGCTTCTCTAGTGCTCTTCAGGGGTTTACTCAAATACAAGAGGACCTCCCTCAAGATATACAATGCATGGCTTGTCTATTAGGAGTAATCTATCCAGAATCCCTTGCACTTACTTTGGGATAGAAGAACAGAGAGTAAGTCACTGTGCCTGAGCTGCCTGGTAGGCAGCCACCCTTCTGCATATCTCCAGTAAGCAAAGAAAGCAGAGAAAGCCTGTTCCAGGATACATTTGAGCAAAAGTGCAAACAGCTACTCAAAGTGACTCATTCCGATGTCACCTCCTCCATATGGAGAGACTGCACTTTGTCAGAGTGTGACTAAGACCTAATGAGGAATAAAGGTCTTTCTCCTCCTGTCCCTGTGGCTGGTGTAGGCAAAAGCTCCCTGAGAAGACTCTAAATAATACAAGGTTGCCCTAATAAAGCAAAACCGTTCAGTGACTAGAACTATTGCATCATTCACTAAGGACAAATCCACAGTGAACTCAAGACAACTTTTTTTTCCCCTGAGGTTTGTCTTCTAACTAATGGCACCTCAGTAGCTGACAACTGGTGTTAAGACTCAGTTTTTAGTCACAAAACCCTAAAGATTCTAAGTAGAAAATGCTTAGAAAGCCTGAACTAGCATGGGAAGGAGTCTAGTAATCACATAAAAGCAGCTCATGTCACCTAGCTCTACCTTTGTCAATTCTTGATTTTTGCTCCAAGACCACAACTAATTCCCCTGCACCAATTCCTGTTGCCAAGAAGCTCACTTTGAAAGATGAGGTTAAAGCTCAGCAGAGAGCCAGAAGCAAGCAGGAGCAATGGAGCTGCAGGTTGATGAGAACTGTGGAGTCAAGAGCATATGCTTGTGCTACTGTACAGCCAGAAACATGTCTCCAAGTCGGGAGACAAGTTGTTTCCTTATAAAGAAACTGAGCCCTGCTGGCAAGTCAGTTCAGATTCCAAAAATGTTGAGAGTATTTAGTCTGGAAACTCAAAATTCACTGCTAAACTGCAGCTGACAACTGGAACTGAGGAGAAGCTGAAGGGACATTAGTAAGAACCGGATTTTTTAGTTTTCCAAAGCAAAAGGCTGTTAGTAGCTGATGCTAATCCTTTTCACAGCTGCTGTACAACCCCTGGATTCATCACACAGGCTGACATTAGCAGCCATTATATTGCTAGGGACAATGCGGATTTGTTCCATCTGAGAAAACCCTATGGCTGTGTCACAGTATGGGTTGAAATGAACCCATAAACTCTCGGTGCAACCAACTGCTTCCAAGAATAGGATCCACTTTTGTAACTGTAGGACTCTCTCTTCACCCCTGGGCTTGTACCAGCCACGACAGGCTTCGTAAATATAATGGAAAAGCAAAAAAAAACCCTAACCCTAGGCAGCTTTTTCTGTAAGGTGGTTGCAACCATTCTGTGTAGGACAGCAACAGGATGACTGTTAAGAGCACTGAACCAGGAGAAACATCACATTCTTAAATACATGGCCTCATCTGACATTTTAACCGTGTCTGCTGATCTGTCCAGAAGAATAGCTGGTGAGAAGCCTCCACCCTATCAGTAATGACAGAATAAATGTTTATTTGTTAGTCTGGATCTTCCCTCTTTGGCCCAATATCATTCTGCTCAGAGGATTCAATACAGCACATTCATTATTATTTTGTGCTTTCTGGCTTGAATGCTGCAGGGCTAAAGCAGCTAGCCTGGTAAGTATGCAAGCAGTTATCCAACTCTGGACTGGTACACGGGTGACTGTTCATTGAGCAGTACATGTTGCAGGTACTTGTGGGATACACGACCATCAGCTGGTGACATTTTGTTGTAGGGGACAGATCAACTCTGTAACACAAGTAATGCCAACTTAAAACCATTCTCAGGACATAACTGCAGAGAGAAGACTACACTGAAGTAGCCAGCCTGTTTCTGTAGCTGTTGAGGACCTTAACTGCAGGGCCTGTTAACCTCACTGAAATAAGGCAGCAGCAAGGAGACAAGCCACCTAATTATCAGATGGGAAAATGACGCCAGTACAGCATTTTCAGGGAGACGTTCAGGCAAGAATGGACAGAGTTAGCTTCTCTGAGGCAATCAGCAAAAATGAGTTCTCCCCCAGTAGTTCCACGCAACTATTGCAAAGGCGGCGTGTCTCGCGGGCAGCATTGCCTTGTACATTATTCTGGAGCGCTAATACCAGTACCCCCATTGTATTTTCATACAGACTGCTGTGGGCACATGAGGTAATGGTTGCATTAAATGCCTTGTCAGCATGCGCTGCAGTAACACAGCGGCTCTTATTCCCTACACAAAGCCATCGTTCCTGCCTCAAGTGCAAAGCACTGCAGAAGTCTTGCGAGAGCAGAATGCCGTCCCTACACAGAGCAGCCCAGAGAGAGAGCCTTCTGTCTAGCAGGCTTCCAACTGCAAGAGCTGTCCCCAGCTGCCTCCACTAATAGCTTCCAACATTTTGCCTTCATCACCAAGTACCCTACAACTGAAATTTAATCTAAACAGAACTTTTGGGCAATACAATGGAGGAGGAAAGACTGAAAAATAATCCAAAGCTTTCTCAAAAAAATTCCTGTATACAAAAAGCCACTTCAGGAGTGAGGAACATGCCAGACACCTGATAAACTGGATTTGTAGCAAGCCTGCGTTGAAATGCAACTTTGACACAATGAAATTTGCCTTCTCTTTTGTTAGGAAGTGCTGTGAACTCCACTATTTTCCTTGAATATTTAACACCCTTTACCTAAGAAAAGTCTTTGTTCCCTCATCTGTAAGACAGCCAAGACGACTTCAAACATGACTTGCTTTGCCTTAGTTTGAAGGACTGAATTTGTTTTTAACTATTAACAATTTTACAGCGTGGGTTTTCTTCCTTGTGATCAGAACCTAAGAGTCCTCCATAGCGGTGCCTGTGTTACCTACAGAGACCTTTCAAGAACCAGTTCTCGACTTGTTTTGTTTGGGAACCATGCACACACATTGTATACAGCAGCATGGACTATCCACAGCTACTCAAGCGGAAACCTTTGCTTCTTGGAAAAGCATCATCAATTTTTCCAGAATTTGACACCAAGATCTTGTTAAAGGACGCCTTGTTTAATCGCAAAGGCAGAGATTAGAGAACACTGTGCTCCCATGTTTGCTAGTCACATTACTGCCATATATTTGGTTCTCAGTTTCTTCAGCAAACATCTCGTTTCCCCTATGTCTGGCATACCATACTTTCTATCTACCTTCAAAATCCTCTGCCACTGCCAGAACTGCCTGTGTAACCATGTGGCATTTCCATCTGACTCAGTACCGTGTCATAGGACATCCCTGTGACAAATATTTTTTCAATTAAACCTATTACCACCCGACTATTCTGGAACAGAAGCCTTCACAAAGCTGTCCCTTACACTGCCATGCAATACCCTGGGACATCATCAGCACCAAGATCTTAAAGGGAAAACTAAGACAAGTCAGTTGTGAGAGCACCTAGCAGATAGGGAGGGTCACATAGCCTGGCTGCAGCTAACAGACTGAGAGAAGATTCTGCTGTATCAGGCCTCTTGAGGCGGTCATCCATGGCCGACAAGCTGACTGAAAGTGTGAGTGGTTAAAAATACAAGCATATTAAATACTGCTTTGCTTCTATCTGTTGTTTGAGCACTGAAGAAAACCCGTCTGATATTACCACCCCCACTTCACTGAGTAGTAAAGGAGGCAACGCACGCAGTCACCAGCTTAACTTCACCCCAAAGACCAGCACCAGCGTGAGAACACCAGTGGCCTCCCATGTCCCAAGAGGCCCATGTCCTCTGCTACCCACAGCCGGACACCTCCGTTTACAGCAGGCAGCCTACGCATCTGAAAGTCCAAAGCTTCAATGCAGATCTGAAGCATGATAGGGAGTATAACTAGCTGCCTTTTTACTGCTGTTGTGTAAGAGGCCATTACTTGCACACCATAAACCAGAAAGAAGTACAGAGTTATTTGCATATCACTTGTAGACAGATCTTGCCAGCTAGACTTGAGTTTTTAATTTTGCATTATTTGGTCTCTTCTGGGGGTGGGGAGGAATCAAAACTCTTATTCAGCTTTTTTCCTGACAACAAGAAAAGTTATGGACTAGACGAGGAGAGATAAGTAAGAAAGCGATTATTAAGAAAAGCAGGAAAAAAGTCTCCCCTGAATTCCTGGATGTTATTTCCTCTTTGGCTGAAAGCTGATGAAATCATCACCTTCTCTGAGTTACCATGAAGTTCACTCCTGATACAATTATCAAGGTAGGTAGAACATGGCAAGACCCACAAAAGGAAATCCCAGCAACACTGCTGAAAAACAGGAAGCATGGTAGCCAGGAGCAGAGCAGAAGTTTTGAGTAGTACATGGGTGTTGAAACATGTTTTTAAGGTAATGAGAATGTAAGCTGGTACACAACAGGGCTCTTACAGAAAAGCAAAGCTTCTTAGAAACACATTCAGCACAGAAATCAGCTATTCTGAGCCCAAGCGTCTGTAAAAATTTTCCTGTGGCCCTCCAGGCACCTATGGCAACCTAAAGCTTAAACTTCACCCTTAAAAACAGGCTTTGAAGGCCTGCTCTGGGCATCCCAGATACTCATCACTGAGGTATCCTTCCTGGAGATCGCAGTGAATACTGAACAATCAGGCGAGCAAAAGGCTCTGAACAGCTTTACATGCAAGTTCTGGCTGTCTGCAAGCTCTCCCGCATGAGACCGCTTAGGTCAGCCCTTGCTCCCAGCAGGAGCCTCCTGATAGAGATACTCTGACAAGGCAAGTAGGAACATGCCAGACACCCACACTACCGACTGTCAGGAGGCTGTCATCTTGTACATGAGGCATATGTACCTTGTAATTACACATATTTGGGAACAGTATTGACTAACAACCAAGATAAATAATTTGCACGGTCCTCCAAAGACTATGGACTCATTTAATCCGGTAGCAAAGAGACTGAACCTTGTGGCAAGACTCAAAAGCAGAAAATCCAATGCCCTTTTGATACCAAATGATGCCCTCCTGCTGGCATCACTGTACTTTGCCAGAGGGCCTACACTCTCTCCCCAAAAGCAAGTTCCATTTGCAGCAACTAGAAAGCATCTTAAAAAAAAATAACAACAAAAAAACCACCAACAACCCAGACCCTGTTCCAAAAAGGAGATCACTATGAGAAATACTAGTTTTGACTGACTGGGGAATTCTCTGGTTCCAAACAAGATGAAGCCTGACACACTGAGTAGTCATTCTAAACTAGGTTTGCGTACTGCAGAGTTGCTAGCCAGCTTGTTCAGACAAGCCTATTTTAAACAAGAGCTGCAAGTCTCGTCAGACTTTTAGCAGCTTCATCTGCAACTCCCATTAGCTCTGCTCCATGCTGCAGAGCAGCCATAGATGCTTCAACTCGGGTGTTTTAGGAGGCAGGGAGATTAGCAGCACACCCAGTCTGCCAGGTCTATACAGACTAAATGTTTATTTACTGGATATACCACACGTTCAAGAAACTAACGGTAAAAGCCACAGGAAGGCCTCAATATGCAACCCTTCTACTAAAGGCACCTAGGCAAGTGTGTCGAAACACACAAATGTTTGTTGCTGGACAAGCGTTTGTGCATGACTCAGGCAAAAACAGGACAGCAGATCAAACCGTATGAGCTAATAATTCAAGTGAATTTGTCGGTCTCGGTACCCCAAGTTAAAAGGGGATGCAAACTTATAGCGTAGGCAAACCAACAGAAGATGAATGGCTATGAAGCATAATAGCTGTTTGGTCTATTCCACCCTATTTATGAAGGGAGTCTCCTGGCATTTTTTTGAAAGCCTGAGAAAACGGTCAAGTCAGCTTGTATGTTTAATAAATTCCTCTGTTTCCAGCATTGTATCTTACATATAATGCTTCTAGCATTTTATCTTCCCTGAGCAGAGAAGCAAGACAAAAGTCTCCCAAGCTCTTGCGGTGAGCACCTTTAAATCTACACTTCTTCGAGTGTTGGCTACAAAAATGTGTTTGCTATGACCAGCGCTTCCCTCCCGCCGGCTCTGCTTCCCCCCTTTTGTCTGCGGCCAGGACTGCTGACTCCAGCCGGGCCCGATTAAGCGCGGCCTGGCCCCGAGAGTCCGCGCACCGGGGATGGCGAACCGGGGCCCCGGCCGGCGTGAGGGCGGGTGCTCGCCTCGGCCGCCCCGCTCCGTCGAGGAGCCGCCGCCGTTTTCTAGGCCAGGCCCGAAACCCCTCGCCTTTGGGGAAGATGGCTCCCGCCCGGGGCCGACCGTCGGGGCGGATGAGGCAGAGGCCGCCCTTCCTCCCGAGCGGGGCACCCCCCGGGGGGGTCCCCCCGCGGCCTCCCTGCCAGGCTGCGGCCTGCTCCCCGCTCGGCCCCCCGCCCCCCACGGCCGCGCCCTGCGGCACGGGGAGGGGCCGCGCATCGC
>Ga0065711_1043470_pt1 | contig 14712 bp, 14 predicted proteins | sample Hoacrofraction12_FD_59098 | JGI IMG/M metagenome (GOLD analysis project Ga0065711, IMG submission 59098) | Hoatzin crop microbial communities from Cojedes, Venezuela - Epithelial fraction 12 v2 (version 2) | ecosystem: Host-associated > Birds > Digestive system > Esophagus > Crop | place... | reverse complement strand
TATCTCCAGAGAAGGAGACTCCACAACCTCCCTGGGCAGCCTGTGCCAGGGCTCCGTCACCCTCAGAGGGAAGAAGTTCTTCCTCATGTTCAGCTGGAACTTCCTATGCTACACATCTCTTCTCCTCCATGGCTGAGGGCTTGTGAGACCACCAGCTGACTTCAAAACCTCTGCCACACTGGGGCAGGGGGGGACAGGACTGTGAGACGCATTTCGTCTCCTTTCATCTCGTTACACAGGCTCACCTACAGAAAGTTAACAAATTGCTAGGGAACTGTGCAAACCCCTCTCAGCGCGGTGGCGGTGCGCGACTGTGACAGAGCACGCCGGCTGCGAGGCATGCGAAAGACTGACGAGATCTGGAAGCAAAATTAAAAAAAAATAAAAGCCACCCAACAAACTACAGACTAGTAAATTAAAACGAGCTTGTGTGGGCAAGTCGCCTCACTCCCTCCCGTTTTTGTAGTAGGAAAGATGCCATTATGAAGTGGCTGGAGCGAGTTAAACACCTTTTAACTGTGTTCGAACAATCAGTGGTATTATGAGGAAAAAAACCAACCCTGGCACTTGTTTAAAAAAAAAAGTTGTCTTATTTAACTACAACTCCATGTTTAAAGTATTAATAGCTGCCTGTGCCGCTCGTTCCTACATGCTTACATGCTTTTCAAATTGCATTTGGTAAAGCCCGGTCCATCTGTTTTCCCACACTGCGCCGACACACGCAACAAAGTGAGCAGTGGCTACCTACGGCAGGGCTGTAATTCTGTTCAGAACTTTCTGCTTGCATACCAGAAATTCAATGCTAATTCAACATGCTTTGGGGGCACTCAAGCTCCAAAGGAGGGGGGCTCAGGAAGGGGAGAACAGAGAGAGTTCACTCCTCACCATACACACGGACTTACAGATGAACAAGTGCCTGGGAAGGATTCGTGCATCGCCGAAGCCTGGTTGCGTACCAGTGCCTCTCGATTCCAGCGCAAACCTGTTGCGACACGACAACATTATGCACCAGAAAGCAGGCAAGCAGCTGCTAATTCGTGGCACCAACTTCAAAAAAACATGAATTTTCTTTTCAAACCCACCCAACGGGACAAAGAGAAGTCTGTTTGAGATTCATCACAAGTCCCGGGCTAACGGCTAATTTGTATGAAAATGGGTACGGTGGTTCCTGTAAAGAGCTCCCCTCAGATGCTCTGTAGGTGAGCGGCCTAGGGAGGATTTGAAATGAGATCACCCCCCAAGATCAGCCTGCACAGTCTAGAGAGAGCCAAACGCTCAGCCGTGTAGCCCCAGCAGAGATGGTGAGGGGTCTTCATAAAGAGAACCAAGGACCACCATGGAGAAGAAGCAGAGGCAGAAAATGAGGGTGTGCTAAGGCTGTGGCTTTCCAGGGGAATTCTTCACCAGACAGACATCCTGGATCACTGCTGTCCTGCCGCTCCTCGGCCTCCGCCTGTCCCCACAACGCTGTCTGCCTGCCACCCCCTCCGCCGCACCAGCACAACTGTTTCAGCAGCCACCTTCTGTGAACCGGATTAACAGGTCTGGCTCCCCCCCAGAAAAAAACTCCAAAGCGTTTTCACTGCTAAATTCTCCAACGTTACACAACGCGGCAGGTACAAGTGAGGGGGTGGTGCATATTAGCACACGGTATGGGCAGGCGGAGAAGGAGGATGCTCTTCGAAGGTAACGTCAGGAAAGGTTTTGTCAGATGAAATGTATGGCCTCACTTTCTCCTCCGTTAAGAGATCACCACGGCTGCTTTGCCTCCCATTGCCTTTAGGATGGCCTGATTTTGGAGTCATGTTAGCCTGTGTGCTAGCACAGACGTTTTAAATGGCTACTCATTTCTTCAAACTTCTACATTTTGACTTCTAAAAACACTTAAACAAATCTACCAACTCTTGGAAGAAAGCCAGCCAGACACAGAATGTCTTCTTTGGTAGGATTTATACCAGGGTGCACAACCTACATCAAACACTAGTGAGGCATTGAATGACCATCACCTGTATTATCAGATCATCTGAAAGTACCTGGGAGAAGGCACTGCATCTGGCAAAGCACAGATAGGTTAAAGACGCTGGCAAATGAACTGGCACTGCCATCCCTGGAAGCAGATTTAGGTGGAGAAATCAAGTAGCTATCACTTAAATCCTTCGTAAATGAAGCTTTGGAGGCATTTTGGAAGCAGAAACGACATTCAAAATCCATGAATGAAAAAATTCAGAGTTTTCTCCCTAAGGTTTTTTTTTAATTGATCATCTTTGCTGCGCATCACGGTAGATGAGCTGCTGAGCATTTACTGTTAGAGATCAGAATGGATATCTAAAATACCCCCTCTGTTACAGATGGGCTTCTGGCAATACAAGTGGGATGCTATCTACATTTACTATGAAACACACAGGCAGCAGCCAACAGCACGTCCTCTGGACGCCATCTGAATGTCAATCAGCAACCCTGAAAAGGAGCTCAGAACAAAAACATTCCTCCCATCGATATAAAGGTCAAAACCTGTCCTAATGCGAAGCCTAGATTAAAAGTACTCTTCCTATTTAAAGCTCTTGCGCTGTAACACACTGAATTCTGATGCAGCGATGGCTTGTGCTTCAGGACTCAAGCTTATTGTTTTAAAATAGGGGTCCCTACTTGATTCATATATCCCCAACCATATATTCAATGCCACCATAAAGTATTCCAGTAGCTTATGCCAATGTAAAACCTGGAATAACAAAACAGGGTCCCCACTCAGCTTTTTGCTCTTCCTGGCGAAGTCCTCAAGGAAGCATTTAAAATATATTCTTTGGCTAAAGATTTCAATATTTCATTCAAAGAATGATATCCCAGCCCTATTGAACCATAAAATTCAGTGAGGCTAAAATTTAAGCCCAGACTTTGCACAAAGGTGACTGCCTGGTGCATTTAAACCAAAACTGGTTTCCAAAACCCGTCACGCTGACTGCAGCGTGGAGCCACGCTGCCCGACCAACGCGTTTTGATTTTTGCCAGCCTCCCTTGTCTGGAGCTCTTCCTCCGGCATCAGGAGGCACTCACAGCTCCGTAAACTTTGACTCCCCAACAGAAAAATCCCCGCACCTTGTGGGATTTCCCCAACACGCAACGTGGTTGAACTTCCACTGTGTTTACGTTGAGTAGCATGGAAACTCCGAGTCAATTCGAGGAGTTTATTTGGTGTCACTGTGATTCCCCCCCCCCATTACTTTTTATACGTACAAAGGGGGAGGAGGGAGCTCTGCAAACACAGGAGACAGTTACAAGTTCTTCATTCAACTGTTCTGCTGCTGCTTGCAGTTAATTTGTAGGGATAGAGTAAAGTGTAAACATCTTATACTATGACTCTCCAAACAGCCTGGAAGCGAATAACGCCAGAAAGACCATAAAGGTAAATGGCAACAGAAGACTTTGAGGGAGCAGAATTCTTTTGTGGTGCAAAATGAGCTCGTTCACAAGAAAATCCAGAAAGATGGGCTATTGATTCAACTACCAGAGCTGGAATAATTCAAAGAACATTTCTCTGCTGTGTGCTCGGTTCACTTTTGCTTATGAATGGTGCAGAATTTAATAGCAACCTGGACCTTCCAGCCTGCTTCTGACATCTAGGTAGCAGGCACTGGATGCTGGTGGAGCCTCACAGCACCTCCAGCTCCAAACAACCCCAAACCTTGGTTCTGTTAAGGGGATAGCAAAGAACAGCTCGACTTCCATTCAACGCTTTTATAACATCGGCCAGGTTGTAATTTGCTGGGAACAGGACGAGGCTATCAAAGCAGCACAGGGGGATTTTGTTCACCGCTGTTTCTCTTCCTAAACCCAGCGCTCGCCTGAGAATGTATCACGTTATCTGGGAGAGATTTTCATTCACCAATGATTTGTCATGCGGCTCCGAACTTCTGGGACTGTATTGATTCCAGAACTGCAACTGCAGTTGCCAGCAGCACGGGCTCCTGCAATCTCTTCAACGCATTCCTTGAAGGTGGTCAGTATCCTCCCTTCTGCTTTCCTGTGGGAAAGGCAGCCGCGACGGGCTCTTGCTCACCGGCCTCTGGAAGGCTTCGCTGGGATGGTTTATTGTACTAAAGCCTCCGGGCTGGCTCTCCTGAGTTACACCCGGCGTGGAACAGACCCATTTTTAAGAACCCTCTTCTTCCGGGAGGTTTTCCAGTGCGAATTAAACCCTTCTTCAGACCCGACAGTGAGGTGAAAGGAGGTATAAGAAAGCACTCGGGCTCCTCCGCCAGCCCTTCAGCTGGCAGAGCCTGGCAGAGGGCCACCGAGAAGCAACGGTCCTGTGCTGATTTGCACCGGCTGAGGCTCTGCCAATAACCCTTTTAAGGATTTGGAAAGAGTCCCTGAGAACTAACAGGCCGAGAGATTTTAATCTGAGGGAAGGGCGATACCATCTGACCTTTGCCTCTTCTGAAGGAGGGGGAAGGAAAGAGGGAATGGTGGAGCTGAACAGATCTGAAACAAAAGCAGGTGTGGGCGTACAGCAGGTACTGCCTGGAAAACAGAAAGCTGCTGCAGCCTAGCCCAGCGTTCCCTCATACCAGAGACGTGAATAACACCAAATAATGCATGCAAGGAAAACATGCATCGTTCTCATCGATTCTCTGCTTCCTTCCCCCTTGTGCTCCTCGATGACGACCAAGGTCAAAGAAGCGGCTGTTCCGGTGTCTAGCAGAGGCTTTTGTTTATTTGTTTTAAATAAAAGTGCAATAAAGATGCCACAAACAACACTCCAAGTATTTGCATCCAAACAATCCCACCAAGGATGCTATGCGGACGCAGGTGGCACAGGGGCTAAACTCATGATGCTCAAAGCCTAAGAGGGATTAGCCGGCTGTGTTGTAAGAAACTCCTCTCTAAGCACTTTCTGCTTTCACTGCTGCTGAAACTGTTGCTAACAACGAAGCGAAGTGAAAACAGAAGAAAATTTGGATCTAACATGCTCTCGGCAAGAGAGGGCATTAGCTGGCAGTCTGCGTGGCAACGCAGAGCTGCGGAGTTTATGGCAAGCTCTGCCAGAAATGCAATATATTTAGTCAGCCCTTCTGAAAACTCTGCAGTTTGCCTAGAATTAATTTTACTGTCATATCATCTAGCTATATTCAATGCTCTTTACAGGAACTGCTGTGGATACCACAGTAATCATGACATTATCGAGGGCAAATGGCATGGTTTAAGAGCAGCCACTCGAACAGCAGCTCTTTTTACAAAATTAACTCAATTAAAGGGGAGCTTTCTCCACAGGCTTCACACAATCAACAGCAAAGGCCGCCAGCCGTGTTTCTAAAAAGGTGTATCAACACATAAGTGGACCTGTATCTCCTCAGAAAGCAGAAGCTATCGGATAAACACGAAGCGCTGTCGAAACGCACTCAAAACGGAAAGTGCAGGACACACTACACGCCTTCACAGACGAACCGGTGTGCAGACAAGAGTGATGTATTGTAAATATATATATGACTGCTATTATAGAAATTACATCTTACTAGTTATCATGTTCTTCTAGATATTAAAATCCCTTTCTCTAATGAACCGCAGCCATAAGCTACTCAAATTCTCTAAGCAGGTCACAGGATACTGGGACATCCAAATCCCTCCATCCAGCAGCAGTATATGCAGCAGCTACAACAAGGAAAGTGGGGAAAAAAAAAGAAATAATCCATATTTCATCTGGCTGCCCTTGTTTTGTTGGTATGCTCAGCTTGGTACCCTTTGCATGGGGAGAGAAAGCGGCAGTGCAGGTTAGATGCCTACGTTTGTACACACGAGGAGCGTAGGGAAGCAAGAAGCAGGGAGAACGGTGCCTTGCTGAGCTCCCAGGGGAGCGAAAACACTTGGTTACCACTAGCAAACCTTACCCCGACTCCAGCCCATACCCTACCATCTCACTGTCGGATTCTGCAAGGAATCCAAGGCTTTCAGTTCCTGCTTGTTTTGGGGACAGCTGATGGGGTTTAACATCCCATGCATCACCTATGACACGGCAGGATTTTCCACTTTCGTTGTAGTTCTGTTTCCCTAGCAGGTTAGAAAAATGCACTGGGCTATCCCCTAGCCTCTCCCCAGACTCCCAAAAGAAAAACATTCTTATTATTCTTATTTCAAACACAAATTAACTACCCTGACCAAATAACCAGAGACCCAATTTCTAGTCCAGCCCTACGAACAGTTGTACAGGCACGTGGTGGAGGTGGGAAACCACAGTAGAAGGCTATGAATGAGGGGGAAGAGCAAGTATTCCCTAAGCCAGCTTTCTGGATGAGGAAAACAGTCTTGGAAGCAGTTTCCTAGATACATGTATACAATAAGTTATATTGGCATTTCATGCACTGTCTGTATCTTCTACTCCACTGTCTATGTGAACTTCTCGTACACTGTACTCACAAATGTTTTAAATAAAGTAATGGAAGTTATTTAACTAAGGTTCTGTTCCACATAAAATGCTCTCCCCTGTGTGCTTCTGATTAATTTTCGTTAAAGCTTAATAGAGTAATACACATTGATGTGCCTTCTGACATTTCTCACTGGAGACTCTCCTCTCTTCCTGTCAACTCAGGCTACAGAAACCCCCCCAATTTAAAAAATCTGAGCTGAGATTCATTTAAAGAACTCTTCTTCCTCTTTAACTTTTACAATTCATTAGACCTCCATAATTAAACCAAATGGGAAATCTTCCAGTTCCCCAGCGGGTTTTTGTTAGTCAGTGCAGGAAAGAAAAAAAAAAAAGAAAAAAAAAAGTTAGTTTTCCTGCATGTGCCTTTCAGCTTGTACTGAGAAAATCCCAGGCTTTTGGTGTGAGCAGCTGCGGCGGGGTTACCCAGGGTCGGCTTGGGTAGGAAGCAAAGGGTTCCTCCAGTCAGTTGGGGGGAACATAGCCACGGTTGGCAAAAGGGGAAAGGGAAAAAAACTTCCATTCCATTGAAAGCGCTTTTAAAATGAAAAGCGGCAAGAAACCTTTAAGAAAGGGGCTTCGCTAACGGAGATGATGAAGAGAGGAAAAAACAAAAAAATCTAGACGAAGTCCTAAGCATTCAGCAAAAATATCAACAGAACCCAAGTAAACCACTGGCATGAACTTTGAATTTTACATCTCTGCACACGGTCACTGCGCCTTAACCTCGCAAACCTGTGCTCAACACCTTCCTTCCAACCCTCAAGTCTCAGTTGAAGCAGCTTTGACTCCCACAATCCCTACGTCCTCCAAGTGACCCACACCCCTAAGCGCCTAGCAGCTTGGGCACCCCAGGTACGTGGTTACACATGGCAGCATGAGCCAGCACTGGTGGCCTTGTCCTTTAAATTGCACTGTATTTACTTTGGAGCAGGCCGAGAGGAACATCCTCCTGCCCATCCAGCCAAAGCGGAAAAGGGGCAAACCCTGTCTTAGAGCCCCTCTGTAGCACCACCCACCAGCAGCCACTTCACATGAGCTCAGGTAAATCCCATGACAGTACGGGAAGGTCTCCAGGCCAGAAAGGAGATCCATTCTGCAGGCTTCGCTGCATCCAAGACCCCACCTCTCTGAGGACTTAAAGGTCAAGACTAAACAAAATCATCCTCCTCCTCTAAAATCCCCCTCAAACCCTAAAATGCACCATGGTTTGCAAGGCTCTTGGGAGTTTCATTTTCCATCCTGCTTACGAGAAAAGGTTATTCTTACCCATAAACGAAAAGCAAAAGCTGATAGGTGTTAGTATTACTAACCCCAAGAGCAGCTCTTTCTAGTCCTCAAAGCCTACCCCCAACTCGTGTACATGCTTATTCTCCTCGCCCAACGTGTGCCGCTCATTAAGACTGCTGGGAGACGTGTCTGTGTGAGCGGTCTGATGAAAATACCCACAGGATTTCTTTTCAGTACTGGCGGTATTTGCACCTCCTCCCCATTGCATAGGGTAAAAAGATGGCAACACAGACTTTAAAATATTTCTTTAAGACTTCAATGACCAGAGGAGCGAGCTGTAGCACCTGACAGACTGCAGTAGCTGCAGAAACTGAAATTCGGTTTGTCTCCGGAAGAACTGCAAGGCAGGGATGCAGCAGAAGCTACCCCAGCTCTCTGGGGCACCGTGCCCCATGGCAGGGCTAGGAGGACCTGCCTTCGGCAACCTCTCCTCTGCTTTAGCCGTAGCGAGCAATGCCAACCACCATCCCAAGGGCAGCCACTGTTTGTTTTGCAGAGGCCCAACAACCAGTGGTGACATGGCACAGGGATGAACTTGTGCTCTAGAGGTTTAACAAAAAAGGCAACAAAAGGTGGGGGTTTTCCCCCTTCTCCCACCCCAGTTGGGTATTCTACCCCCACGCCACACATTAGTGTTACCGGAGCCAAAGAATCCAAAGCTGTTTTATGTAACCTCATGTTTCCCTCCCAAAGTGTCAGCACATGTAAGTACATAACGTACATAGGTAGATGTCCAAATAATCTCCAAAATCAATATTGAATGGTCATAGATCTTGTTTGCCATGTTTTTATTCTACAAGCTGAACACCTCGCTGGGAAACCACATACCTATAGAAAAGAAAAAAAAAACAAAACCCAAACCAAACAACTCTTATTATTTGGTTCATGACAAGATTAATGACTTGAAACACATCGATTCGTTTCTTGCTTCAGACTACACCAATCCTGTAACAGCAGATCCCTGTTGCGAAACGAGAAAGAGTAGAGCTCAATATGCTATTCATGAATAATCCAATGTGGATACAGAGTTATTCAGCTACAATGCAATTAAGAATGAAAAAGAGAGGGTAACAGCAGTAAACACCCAGGGATATTTTGAATTTAATTGGGATTAGCACATAATATGCTTACAGTCTTTTGAAGGGAGGCTATGCAGCGGGAGTATTGAGAACACAGGCATCTGAAAGCCCCAAGCACCTCATTTAACGGTCTTTTCGTCTGGAAAAAGCAGCTTTCGACAGTGGGTTCACCTGCAGGGAGTTTAACCCAGCACTATTGCTCGAAGCTGAACCGCGCCGGGGGGAGCAGAGACCAATGCTAAAATACACTTTGCAGTTTCAGGGCAGGGAAGCTGAAGCGTGTGAGGGCGTTTCTGAAAGCCCCCGACCTCATCTCCTCTCGCAGACTCAGCTCCTCGCACACGGAGATACCGCGTGTAACACCGAGGAGCGCTCGCCTGGAAGAAGATTGCAGAATAAAGAACTGGAGGGCTGCCAACGTGACGGCGGGTGGGTGTGCAACGCACCTACCCAGATGCTACCTGGAGAGCAGGTGTCGTCTATTTGCTTTCCGTGCACAGTTCTTCTCGGGGAGGTATATATTGGGGGAAAATAACCGATGTATATATTGAGGGAAAATAACCTGAAGCAGAGGAAGTTCCATCTGAACGTGAGGAAGAACTTCTTCCCTCTGAGGGTGATGGAGCACTGGCACAGGCTGCCCAGGGAGGTTGTGGAGTCTCCTTCTCTGGAGATATTCAAGCCCCACCTGGACAAGGTCCTGTGCAGCCTGCTGTAGGAGACCCTGCTTTGGTAGGGGGACTGGACTAGACGACCCACAGAGGTCCCTTCCAACCCCCTAACATTCTGCGATTCTGTGGTATGTCCATTTTCAGCTTATGTTTTGGGAAGATGTATGGGAAGACATCAAACAACCCTTGATGGTTTATCCTCTGGCTCACAGGAATATGTCTGGCTTGTACCAACGTTTTGTTACTGCCCAAGGCATTCTAAGAGGCGATGGTGCAAATATCTGCATCCTGCTTGCAAGAGGAGGGTGTCCACTGGCATCTCAGATAGCTGTGCTGCTCTTTCCTCTGAGGATGTCTCAGGGCTGGTTCACAGTCCATGTCACTGTTATGGGCTCCCCCAAAGCATATTCAACAGCTACCAAGCTCACAGAAGGCACCTCTAAGGCTCTCTCATGGGGCTTAGCAGAAGGGAAAAACTCAAGTACCTTGCGAAGTTCCACAGCCCATTCATTTATTGGTGACTTCGTCTGCAGGAGGATACTGTGGAAACTTGGGCATAAAGTGGAACGAAGAGTAAGGAAAGCCTTTGATATTTTTTTTTTCCTTTCTACCTGCTCATTCTCTCTCCTTCAGATTGCCAAGTGTCAGAATGGTTTTATAAAAGCCAAAGTTTGTGGTATGGCTCCCACTGCAAAGGCCCCACTGTCCTTAAGCAGTCTTTGAAGATTTTTTCTTCCAAGCTGTTCCCACCACGCTTCTCCTCAGTTACCAAACCCGGTGGGAATGAGTTGCACATGTCGCCTCCAGTACTCCTACAACTGCAGAGGTTTGTTTGTATGTGGTGATAGTGGGGGAAATGGCTTTATTCTAAATATATCTCCCCCTTACATCTGGGTGAAGAAATAGGGATGAGGTTATCCTTTCAAGTGCTGGTAACCGGGGCTAGTCTATTTGTTATTGCTGCGCCTCTGAGAAAACTGAATGAGGGACCGTTGCACGAAGTGTTATTTTTCTCATGTAAGGACAACCTCTGGTCTGGTGAGCTTATACAAATCCGCCTTGTGCCAACAACTTAGCAAAACACGGAGCAAATATTCCGCTGACTTCTGTCTGCTGCGAGTCCCACTGAAATCAATGAGGTTGACCTACTTGTAAATCGAGCAGAATTTGATTCCTGTGTTTATTTGTGGATGGCTACGGAAGAGGCTTACCAAGCCTGCGTGGAAGAAGATAACCCAGAACATCAGAGGTAGCTTCTGCTTGGACCGAACTTCCGAGGGTTTGAGGACAGAACATGGGAACGGATGGACGAATCCTTACAAAAACAGCAACCGGACCGAGCAACTTCGCTTTGTGAACCTGAAAAGTGCTCAGGGAGCTCCCGTGTCGGAAGAAATCATGTGATCCCACTATTACGCTTACTACCGCTTCTCATTTCTACACCTGATTTGAATAAAAGGAAACCAGCTGCAGATCAATGACATAGGCCAATGCCACAGCAGCGGCAAATCGAAAGCAAAAGGCAAAGAAAAACCCAGGAAAGATTTTCAGCTACAGCATGTAACGGGCAAGGAGGCAGAGCCTGAAACGTGCTTCCTCAGCCAGGCACAGCGTTCGCAGCTGGCCTGAGTACCGCAAGCAACACAGCAATGTAAATCCGAATATACGCACTGTATTATAAGAGGAGAGCATTTGCCAGGCGGCTTCTCGTTGCCACGGGTTTAGCAGGGATAGAAGAAGTGAAGGAGCATAGCTCAGAGCCAAAGTAATTAAAGGTTTGGGCTGGTGACCAGGATTAAGATACCAGCGCCGCTGTTTACCTGTAAGCACCCAAAATCCCAGGAGGAGCTGCACCAGCTGCTGAGCTGCTGCCCCAGGTCCAGCAAGGATCTGTGCATCGCAGCCTGCAAGCATCACTCCGCAGGGATGGGAGGAAAGGATAGATAGATGAAGCCTCAGCAGTCTGGAGGACACTTTGAAGCTTGCACACCTCAGCTAGGAATAGCTTTTTTGGAGACCCCAAGTTTTAAAAAGGCTGGGAAGTATAAGCACGTAAGAATTAGAAAGACCCGGGACCTGGATTTGAAAATGGCCGGAGTAAAGCATCTCCTCAGCAGAAAGCAAGCCAGCCTGCTATCCGACCTAGGGGAAGTGGTGGTTCTTGCTCACTGACTAGCCAGTCAGGTGGGTTGAGAGACAGATAGCATCATGTCTGCATCCTCACTTCAGAGGCAAAAATCTGGACAGAAAAAAGTATGCTACCATTAAGTGAGCAAACACAGGAATTATCTGAAAGTTCACAGGGAACCGAGGAGGAAAAGCCTGAGCACAGGCAAGGTAACACATCTCAAAAATGAGCCTTCATACAGGGCTCTCCATCATTTCCAGGATGCTCTAAACCAAGCTGGCATGCTGCGGTACGAAGGCCAGTTTTGACTGGCACGCGATAGCTCCTGGCTTCCAGCGATTTCCAAACTCAGCAGGAGCTGGGAGCCAGGAGCCACTACCTCTCGCAGACACGCTACCAGCATGCTTAATTTGGGAAAGGAAAATATAGTCTGGCACATTAGCCTGGAACGGCTGCCAAGCCCTGCTCTCATCTAGGCGATGCTGGAGCTGGCCAAAAAATACACGAAAATAAAAGTCCGACATCAGGCTGGGCTCCCTCAGTAACAAACCCCCTTCCCAGCCATCTCAGTCTCGGTGCGCTTGCCTTCTTCTGAGCATAACTTGGAACTGGAGCTTATATTAAGAGCTGATAGAAACATAAAGCCACGAGCAATCTGGGAGAAACTGGGAGCCAGGCAACACAACACAAAAATGAGTCTACAGAGGAGCTTGCACATCCTAAAATGCTGAAAAACCCAGTTCTGGAGATTGTGAGCGGGCTTGCTGAAAAACCCAGTTCTGGAGATTGTGAGCGGGCTTGGTTCAACGTCCTGCTCGATACCACCACCAAGTATGACAAAAATCTTGCCTTCAAGGCTGCTCCACAATACACACTCCTGTGCCTAATCCAACAATAATTAAACAAACCTAATTTCAAATGGGGACATTTCAAACCTATTAAGACGAAACCCGCAGCTATTATACGGATTAAGGAACATTTTGGAATTATACATGCATACATTATTAACTCAAGTTAGGCCTAATCAGAAGAGAAAATCCCTACATCTTTGAACAGACCACTACAATCACCTAGATCTTTTCAGAAATCATAAAGTAAACAGGCCCCCAGAAAGGAGTTTTATAAAAATAAATGTATGATAATGAATGTGGAGATAGCTGTATTTATTTACATTTTAAGCCCTAGGAAGCATTGATGTCTTATTTCAAAACATTCTCTACAAGCAGGAAGACTAAATAAACCCAACATTTTGGGTGGGCTTGTTTGGGTTTGGGAGGCTTTTTTTAAACCATTTTGTCATTTAATCACTTGCTTCCAGGACACTGGGCTTTAAAGAAAATGTCAAGTGTCATCAGCTGGCAGCGCTGACAATAGAAAATAAATGGTTTGCAAGTACATACAGGATCTTCTCTCTGGCTTTGACCGGTACTAACTAGCAAACAATGCTTACCCTCAAAAGCCATGCTCCAGAAAACACACTTAAATATACATGCAAATATTTTTGCTTGCTGTCTTTTGTTGCAAGTACTGATATTAAAAGCCTGAAAGTTTTCTGCATTCAGTGAAGGAAGCGCAAGGAGAAAGGACTCCGCTAACACATTACAATGCGGGACAACACCACAGTGTGCAGAGCCCAGCGTGGAATTCAAAGCTGATCTATATATTCACAGCCCAATGAACTGCTTTTAGCAACAGCCACAATTCCTGCAGAGAACACAAGCAACGATGGATCACATTTGCCTCCGTCAGCCTCCAGTGTTCCCACTCCGTCATACCAGGCCATGGACTGGCCGATTGGTATCTCTGTCCATGACACCCATACCAGCCATCTCGCCGAGTCAGTCAGCTCCACGCCTCTCACTTTCCTCCCCAAACCTGCGGCACCCTCATGTTTTCATTTGCGGGAACGAGCCCGCCCCGGCAGCAATTTCCACGGGCACCAGTGGAACAAGCAGCTGGGACCAGCTTAGAGGATGTTCTTGGGGAGATGAGGTCATGTGTGCTGTCTCCCAACCCCTTCATTCTCAAGAACAGGAAGAAGCAGACATAATAATGGTTTTTTTATGGTCACAATGAAGAGTTTGCCCACATCCCTAGGTCAGCCCTGCCACCTCTCCAGCAGCAGGGATGTGGTGGACAGTCCCCCATCCACGCAGCAGGGTGAAGTCAACAGTGGCATGGACAGTAAGGTGCCCCCTCTGGTCAAGTACTAAATAAAGGGGATAAAATCACACCTTCTTTTGAAATGTTCCTATCATTTCTAATAACCAAGCCACCATAAATCTCAGGGAAACTAACCAAAGGTCAAGAGAATTCAAAAGATGCTGTCTTAGAATAAAAAAATAAAGGATTGGTTTCATTTTTTGGATTGATAAACTATTAAAAAGTCTTGGGAAAAAAGGTAAAGTTTTTCCAATGAACCGTGTAGTAAGGGAAGTGCCTCGTTTTGGAAGCTGTATCAATTTCTGATGCTTTCTTGCCTCCTCTTTGGTTCATTCAGCTAAAAATTAACTGCTCAGAAGTGGAGAATAAGCATAAAAAGATGACGCCACTCATGAGAAGTGAGCCCTCTAGGAAAGCAGCAAACAACCTGCGGATCCACTGCCCAGAAGAACTTTGCTCGATGTGTATGAAAAAGAGTACAAAACCTTAAATAAATTGGGCACTGTTCTCACAAAACCTGAAGATTCTGGATTGATGTTGCTAACTTGGCTACCTGCAGGAGCGGAGCAGCTGGTTTGCCGCACAAGGAGGACACAGTCTCTTGGACACAGCATAGACCACACAACGATCGCCCACTTTCAGAACCTGGCAGAAGCCTCCCAGCCTCACCCCACCCTGCTTTAACCACAGGCTCCCTCCTTGCTCTCTTTCTTTAACACCAGCCACCTGCTTACCACTCGCTGCCCAATGTTGCGTCTCTTGCAAACCAAAAACCTCAGTTTATCTCAGAGAAGGATGGAACCATCTTTAGCTCGCTCTCATCATTTCACAGAATCACAGAATGGTGGGGGTTGGAAGGGACCTCTGTGGGTCACCCAGTCCAACCCCCCTGCCAAAGCAGGGTCACCTACAGCAGGCTGCACAGGACCGCGTCCAGGCGGGTCTTGAATATCTCCAGAGAAGGAG
>Ga0065711_1043468_pt1 | contig 14712 bp, 7 predicted proteins | sample Hoacrofraction12_FD_59098 | JGI IMG/M metagenome (GOLD analysis project Ga0065711, IMG submission 59098) | Hoatzin crop microbial communities from Cojedes, Venezuela - Epithelial fraction 12 v2 (version 2) | ecosystem: Host-associated > Birds > Digestive system > Esophagus > Crop | place... | reverse complement strand
ATGTCAGAAGGATGGGGGCAGACTCTTTTCAGTGGTGCCCAGCAACAGGACAAGGGGCAATGGGCACAAACTGAAGCGTAGGAAGTTCCGTCTGAACATGAGGAAGAACTTCTTCCCTCTGAGGGTGACGGAGCACTGGCACAGGCTGCCCCAGGGAGGTAGTGAAGTCTCCTTCTCTGGAGATATTCAAGACCCGCCTGGACAAGGTCCTGTGCAGCCTGCTTGTAGGTGACTCTGCTTTGGCAGGGGGATTGGACTAGATGACCCACAGAGGTCCCTTCTAACCCCTACCATTCTGTGAATCTGTGGTTCTGTCGTAGTTTGTATTTCTTCATATCTGTCCACATTCAGACCCCTATGAAGCAGTGCATTTGCAAAGGTCCAAGAAACATTACCCTTTATAATCTGTCTTCTTCAATAGGAAATTGGTCTGTCTTTGTCATTCCTTTCTCTCCCTTTCTCTCTTTGCTTTTGCACTTTAGAAAGTAAATCGTGGCTTTACGCTACGTGACAGCTCTATCATATGGGGATATGGCCCAGCCAAGAAGCCCGCATCTGCAAAGAGAATACAAATACCTCAACAGTTCTGTTGCCATCAGCGGGTTTACTCACTCCAAAAGTCACATCATTGCCTTGCAACAAGGAACGAAAGGGACATTCAACAAGAAATGTGCAGAGGTGACTGGTCTGTTGAGGGAGGAAAAGAGACCTTTAATTATTTAACTGAGAGTTAGACACCTAGTGGTGCACCATGAGGAGTTTCACAGCCTTAGACGGTCTCCAGCATTCTCCAGTATTCACGGCTTTAGCTAGTCCTGTATTACAGGACAGTGGAGCAAAGGTGACAATTCCATGTTACTGTGGATTGCTGTGGTCCTTAAGGATGGGCTGATGCAGTAAATCACTCCATACAGGTGGAAATTATTTCAGTTGGAGGGGTAAAAGGAGCAAAGTCCTACAGCTACTGGGGAGAATTAATCAACTCCTCTTCTTCCTCCCCTCACCTCCCCACTCCTTCTGTGTCGTGGAGGGCTGGGTGAGCGTACTTGTACGCTGCAGGCAAGAGAGGAGATAATTGCCTGGTTTGTGGATCGCAACAAGACCTCAGTACTAATAAATGACATACCGGAGACCAGCTGCCTGAACAGCCAGGGATCTCTGTCAGGCAAGCAGGTTATTTCAACCCTTTACAGGCTTGCACGTTTGCCCAGGAGATGCTTCTGTTCCTAAATTTGGGCCTTGGTGGCTGTTGCTTTTAGCTCCCACTTGATTTTATTATTTGTCTTTTTTAGAAGTGAAGAGTGGTTTTATTCCTAAACTGAAAGATTTGTGTGAGGTTCATCAGGATTCATTTCTGCGGCAGCTGAAGGTGAAGAGGGAGTGATAGTCACCAGGGATAACCTAGTGGGGGAAATGCCAGGAGTGGAGAGACACAAGGTGTCCGAGGATGTGAATCACAGCAGGCAGATGAAACCCCTGTTCTGGATCACCCTCTGAAAAAGCTGTCTTTTCCCACTGAACTGGGGGATGCTGGAGGTGATCGGTTATGCTGAGGCTTAAGTTAATCTTTCTGTATATCTCGCTTTGGTAGTCTCATGGAGAAGCAGCCCTTCGGTTTGTGGCGCCCTAGGAAATGCATGGCAAGAGTGCTATGTTGATGGAATCCGACTATCTTAAATTCTGAAACATTTGGTTATTTCATTTCCTAAACAACATTTACTTCTTTCCTAGACCATCATTGCTGATTCTGCTTAGCTCCTTCACAATTACTTGCAGCTGGAGCCGTTAAAAAAAATAAACCACCCTCTCCCTTTTAGATCATACACGAGATGAGGGCAGACAAATTACTCTAACTACAGTGGGCTGCAGCTTCATTAATTTCATCAAATGCTATCTTCATTTCCTTCCTTTCCCACTTAGTTACATAATGTGAAAATGGGCCTATTTTGGTATTATTATGATGATTTTAAGCTTCTCATTCTTCTCTCACACAGTGTTGGCTGCCTAAGATGACCTCAGAAACAGTCTGGTTAAAAAAACAAAAAAAAGGGTTAGAAGAAGGATATGTTCCCTTGTAGTGGCAATCTTTGGGGGAAGAGTACCAGTGTAGCTCCTGCTTACTGAATGCTTTCTGGGGCTATTCTGGGAATGTGGGACACTCCCACTTACTCTGGTGAACTTCTGATTAATGTAAAGAATGAAAGCACTTAAAAAAAGAAAAAAAGAGACAAGCTCTATTTCCAGTGAATTGCTTTGTGTATGAGAAGCCATCCTATGGTACAAACAGGGGCAGAAAAAATATCTCTTTGATATTTATTTCTAAAAAAAGAAAAAATGAGGCAAATTGCTATTCAGGCTGTAGCCTGGGTTGTATGCCCATCTATCCATAATGGCTTTGAAGTGGTAAGAGCTAAGCTGGTGGCAGAGCCAGCTGAAGGCCTCTCAGTAGAGTAGGCAGAAAATTAGTTTTATTGATCCAGGAGTGAGGAGCAATCACTGTGTTGGTAAGGAAGGAAAACCTGGACCTGGGCTAGAGAAGGAGGTGGATGGATGAGATCATGGTGCCCCTACATAAATCAGGCTGCTGCTTCTCAGTGGGCAGCTGTGTCTTCACAGAGGCACAGGTGAAAATAGGCAGTGGGGCCTGTGTCATTGCGCTACGTCTGTAGCAGCCTGATACCCCGCGAAACTGCCTTTTTTGCCTGTGTCTAGCATGTGGCTTCCTTCTTGACTGAAGAGATTTCTGAAACCCAATTAAGTGCTGTATTTGTGGTATTTAGTGCAACAGGCCAATATTTGGGTTGCTACAGTATTGCCTGTGATATCATAGAATCATTAAGGTTGCAAAAGACCTCTAAGACCACCAAGTCCAACCGTGAACCCAACACCACCATGCCTGCTAAACCGTCTCCTGAAGTGCTGTATCTACACGTTTTTTGAACACCTCCAGGGATGACGACTCCACCAGTTCCCTGCGCAGCCTATTCCAATGGCTGACCACTCTTTCAGTAAAGAAATTTTTCCTAATATCCAACCTAAACCTCCTTCTGTGGGAGGGCGAAGTTCACATCATGGTTCTGCCAACCAGAGACTGCACTGAAGTGGGAAACCCACCACTCAAACCCAGCCCTAAGCTTACCTTGCATTCTGTGGACCCTCAAATCTTGATATACATTATTCCACACCAAAACTTTAACCTTTAATATCTTTCCCACTTTAATTAAAATACTTTAAGAAATATATTGCTTGTGCTTACCTACAGTATCGCAGCCAAATTTTCATCAATGTGTGTGATCATGTTAACCTAAAGGACACACAGGGAAGGCAAGTATGAGGCAGCCAGACTGTGGAAGAGCAAATACACAGTGAAACTCCAAAAGAAAAGAAGCAGTTCTTTCTTCCATGGTGGTCTGTGTTGAGTGTCCTGTTACTATTATGAAAGATAATACATATTTTGTATTATGACAGCATGCAGGACTCTCAGTGAAACTGTATCTCAGCACTCTGTAGAATGGCCTTTTAATATACGTGTTCTGTTCAAGTTTTCCCCAAAATCTGCAAGTATACAGACAGCAGAGTCAGGACTTGACCTAGGATTATGGGAATGTGGATCCTGTGTGAAAAACTGACATCCTGGACAGCTGTAGTTGATGAAGAGATCGTTTTTAACATGTTCTTCCATTTTGGCAGAGGATCAGGCCTACCTGAACCATTACTGATACTTGTTTAATCTGTTGCAAAGTGACATTTCCATTTTTCTGACCTATCTATCTGCACGATACTAAGAAATGAACTACTGGAATAAAGAAGAGAAATTAACTGATGAAAAACAAATAGCATACATATTTCATGGACTGACATTTATCCACAGTGTAACACTTATTTGCATTACTCCCAGTCTATGCTGTTCCTTCACTTTGGACTTCAAATGTTCTTACCACTAGGGCTCATAAAAGACACTGGCAGGCACTATCAACAGTTTTACATACCTTTTAGTGTTTTTTTTTAAAATGAACTAAATAACACTACTACACTGTAACATACATAGGGAGTAAGGAACCCAGAATATGAAGGATGTAAAGTATCAAGCAAGTTGTTCCCTCTTGTCAGAGTCTGTAATCTGGACATTACATTGGCAAATAACACTTATGATGAATTGCACAGCTCAATCTGCAGCTCATACATGTATATTGAAAAACTGAAGAGAATTAATGTGAGCAATTTTTTAATATTAAATTGAAAATGAGATATCTTTTTTGCCAACAGAATATTACATCAAATTGTTTTCTTTATTGCATTTTTCTTCTGAATATGATTACTATTTTCTATTTTCTTTAAGACTGCACAATCCTATTGTTTCTCCATACTAACTATTTGGGCTTTCCTTTGATCTAGAGCAATTTCATTTAATTTAACAGAACAGGAGTTGAGTTCTCAAGCATTTTAACATTTCCTTTGTGATGAAATCTGATCCAAAGTCCATGACTTCTGTAGAAAAATGCGATGTTATTGACATGAATGTGCATTGTGTCAGACCTTCACATTTCAGACATTTTTTATATGTCCTGACAATAGTTCTTGAACTGTGTAGACAGTACTGATGGATTATCTATTCTTCAGCATTTCCAAACGGAAAAAAATGAGTTGGTTGGAGAAAAAATCTTGGTTCCATTGTAGTCAAGGGATGTTCGTTACAAATATTTCCAAAAGCTTTTATTTTGAACTATAATTTGAATACATAGAGTTACTAGACTTCATTATAATACAAAAATTAATTCCTTTCTGACTGCAACTACCAGTGATTGTCTAGAGACCAGTGAACTCAATTTGATTACACTGAATGTAGGGTAGCCTCAGTCCAAAGCATAGTTATATTATGTATGATGAAATGGGATTATTAGGTAGGCTCATTCCACGTTCTGGTACCATAGAAAGTCAGCTGAGAGGAGTGCACAAGAGTTCCTTCAGTTGTTACATACAAAAGAAAGGTTAGTGAAGGCCAAGGATAAATAGAATTAAAGATCTGCCAAACACATACTGGACAGACCTAGAAGGGGCAGGAGAGATCAAGAGATGTGAGACTAGTGCCAGTTGTATGTTTGCTTAGCTGATTTTAAAGCATTTGATTACGAGGAAAAAAAGTTTTGACTTGAAGATGGGATGTCCATTATTTTTAAGTTGGCACATTACATGCTTACTTGACACGTTAATGTGAAAAATATGTTATGAAAGTGATTTGTACTCCAGAAAGGGATAAGGTATCAGTTTTGCCCTTGCTTTATCTCTTTAGTATACTAACACGGATGACCACGAAGAGATACTGGAAAGTGAAATCAAAACAGACATTAGGTTTATTAATAATTTAAGGAAAAGTACTGATTGCCCCATTCACAGAGGAAGATTGGGGTGGGGGACAGTAACTCTGCCAGGGGCAGAACAACACAAAATATTCTAGAAGGAATAAAAGCTTCAATAAGTGAAGAGCTCATTTATGTGTATAGTTTTAGTCGAGATAATTCACATGTTAAAGTGAATTAGACAAGATGAAGTCAGGTCTGGGAAATTCATTATGAATCAAGGCTCATTATGAACTGAAGGCTCAGTTTGAATGCAAAAAACTAAAAAACCCCACTTTTCTGAAGGAAATTATTTGGAGAATAGCCATTTACAAAGGTAAGAGAAGAATCTGGGAGAAAACCTATAGACCTTCAAAGTTCCCTCTTCATAGCAGCAAGCGAGATCCACAGTGGTCCTCAATTCTGTTAATTCCTTTGTGTCCCTTGCCCAGTTCACACACATTCACTCTTTTTCTTTTCATACATCCTCAATAGCTGTCTTCTGTGGGACTGTCATTTCAACTACATGCTCCATATTTTAGGGTCTCTTGTCATACCAATTTTTCCAATATTCAGTCAATCAGGTAACAAGATTAGTAAGAGACAACTGGAAGAAATTTGGTTTATCATGCCATTAACTCTCACATTGACAATGATTGATGATAATGATGTATATATCCACACAAATACACCATGATTTGAAGGAGAAAAAAGCTGATAAAATCCTAAACAAAACCTAGAAAGAAACAAATGCATGAACATTTGTAATTCTCTGAAAAAATCTGTAGCCAGAAATCATGGTTTGATGCAAGAGAAGGAGGAAAAACTGTACTAATTTAGGTTTGTCATTACAAATAAGGCAAACATATGTTAGAATAAAGGACAAATAAATATTGGATGATCTAAAATAGAAGTCACAAAAATAGCAGCCTGATTGCTAAAACATCAAAAAGAAAAGCATGTCTGGCAATGTTGAGAAGGTTTCTCCCATCAAGCTGGCAACAAAACACAGTAGATGGGAGGTGGCAGTACTATTCAGGATGCAAAAAGGACAGAAATATTCAGTCAATGTTTCTGTCCCTGCATTTGGAAATAAGGGGAATGATATCCTGTTTGATGAAGATGATAAGGTGTATTACCAGCCTTCTTCATTGCTAATGGAATAGCAAAAAAAGCTTCTAGAAAATAAGCACGTTTTACATTTGAGGGAGAAAGAATGGTTTCACTGCACAGTTTTGAGATTTAATTGATGAGATGTTCTATAAATGTAATGAACTTTTGCAAGACCTTTGAATCAGTGGTGCATAATATTCTGATTACAGAGTCGATGCTATGCAACATCAATAAAGAGCATGTTAAATGGATTAAAAATTGGCCAAATTACAGCTCTCAAAATTGCAGTCATCAGTGGTCAATGGTCAATGCTGAGTTGCTGTTGAGTAGTTGTGTCCTAGTGGTGGGAGATTACCATAAGGATCAATGCTGGGTTGGTACTGTTCAGCATTTTCAGTGCTGGGAATCAGTGACTGGAAAATAATGAACTGCAGCTATGGAAGGTCCTAGGTGACCGAGACGTAGTAGAGGTAGGCGCACAAAGTGATCTGTATCAGTTACAGCTGAGCTTATTCAAATGAACTGTTTTGAATGCAGCTAATTTGTCTTATCTAAGAAGAAAAATACAGGTCATTACAAGACAAGGGTGAGAGTAGGAGAAGCCCACAGCCTGGAAACAATGCAACTTAAATAGAGCATATGAGGTAAATAGTTCTCAGAAAACTTCCAGAACAACTGAAAGGCTGAAGTAATTCATGCGATCCTTGTGTAAGTGAAGGAAACAGTGTGAATGGGAAAGTGATCTCACATTTACACCTGGCCTTGACAAATGGTTGTAGAGACACCTGGAGTTCTCATGGCCATGCTTTTTTATTAAAAAAAAAAAAAAAGGGATGCTGAAGTATTAGGAAAAGTTCAGAAAGAACCACAAAAATTATCTGAGAGCAAAAGTGAAGTATTTAGTGAGACCAGTCTCTTTAGCTGGTCAGAACAATGGGATGTGATTTGATCACAGGTGGTGGAGAAACGTGTGGTACTATAGGACTACTTAATTAAGAGAGGGAAAAAAGCATAACCATGGCCAAAGGCTGAAACTTGACCCATTCAGATAGAAAATAAGGTGCACTTCTTTAACAATAGTAGTGGGGAGGAATAAATTGCCGCAAGAAGGCACCATATTGGGGGATCTTCAAATAAAGACCTTATGTCTTTTTTGAAGATGTACTTCAATGAAACACAAGTAATAATCTTAATACAAGGTAATGCATGTGGATTGCAAGAGCCTAGGATGTGTAAGAACTGCGGCTCAGATTTCTGGTGACCCTTCTGACTTTGCACTCAATAAATATGTGACTTAAGGTCTCAAAAATGTCAGCTTTTGTGAACTTCCTACAAATTTGTGGTCTGATTTGGTTCCGTTCTTATTTTATGCAAAGCAGTTAGCTTGCACCTTTGAAAAAAATCGTGATTGCTAAGAGCCTCTTAAAAACATAAGCTGAGAAAAGAAATGAGTAGATCATTAGCCACTGGTTATCCCTTACTTTTAAAACACACTCCACCTCTCCCCATCCCACGTGCCACATAAATGCTAAGATACCCATCTCAAAACTCCAGTTAGGGAAGTTGCTAGCGGAAATCCTGGACCTACCAAAGTCAGAGTTTGGTGAAATCCTGCCTTCTGAAGTGTTCAGCGGTATGATTATGTACTTTATTCTCTTTTTTTTAGGCCTAATTTCATGTTGCCATTTCTATCTTCTGCTCCCACATTTTTATCCCTCCTAGTCCCTTTTTTATATTCGATGCGTTAAATTCTCCATGCAAGGCATTTTTTCTTGGCATAACTAGATCCCCATTGTAATGAAAAAGAGTTTCCTGATACCGATAATATTACCTAGCCTCCTAATAGTACTGAAGCATGGAAAATTTCAGATGTGTTTGTGGCATGTAGCTGGTTTGCTGATATTATCTAATATGATATTATTACTGTAGCCTACAGACTGTGATTGCCTGTCTCTACATGCAGATAGTGATGAAGCAGCAAACAAAAACTTTGTAAATGAGGGAGGAGACATGGTAAAATCTGAAACTGTTAACCATACAGTATAACAAAGAGTAAGAGTTCCAAGTTTGAAAACAGAATATGAGATTACAGTTTGAAAGGAAGATAACGAAGTGTGGAATTATCTACAATACATCAATTTTTTTAAGAGTTTACCTAATTTAACCCCATAATCCCATATGTGAGCATATTATTGCACCATATCTTTTCTAAAAAAGCAGTTATTGCTGAAGATAGATGGACTGTGGAGCAGTTAACATGAAAAAAGCCCCTCTTTATTCACTTGTAGAATAAAAGTGTAGAAATTAGTGAGATTTTGGGATGAAATTATGTCTGTCAGCAAGTGGAGTGTTGGTAGCGCTTTCACTATTTGCAGTATTACTGGATACAGGTGAAGCTTAGGAAAGCAGTTTTATGGAAAAAATAATTACAGCAGTTCTAATTAGAAGACTTTTTTTTCAAGTGTAGTTCCAGCATTACTGTCTCATAGTGGTGAAAGGGAAAGCCCTTATTCCTAGAAATTAGCTCACTTTATTATGGAATCACCTACTGGTACAGTCTTCCTCTATACCTTGGGTTGATGATAAAATGCCACTAAGCAAAGGAGTTCTGTGTGCAGCTCCTTGACATTCCAGTTAACAAAATAACCCAGGCTTGGTCTCCATTTTGTGTAAATAGTCCTATGACATGTACAACACTGATAGGAAAGTAAAAGCATCCAGTGGTTTGGCAGGGTGCATTTTGCATGTGCAGGAAGAGACCACAGCTGAGATGAATCACTGTATCCGTATTTACATGGTTTCCCTTGTTTCTGCCTCTTTTAGTGCTGTTTTAGTCACATTTTGAGCCAAGAGCAGGTGGGGAGGTGTGTGCTGCAGGAACCACTGTGCTGATAGAGCTGGAGTTGCTCCAGGGAGTTACTATCAGGACGTGGGGGAACCAGGATAAGCCCTGTGATGGATCTAATTCTCCCTGTTCCACACTTCCTCCTGTTTCTTTAGATTATGCTTTGATGCCGTTAAGGTGTGCCCATGGATATAAAATGTGCTTTGCATAGGTGGGTGTGGTGTCATTTCCTCTGCCCAGCTTTCCTAATGCAAATTGACAATGTACAAAATCCTTATTCCACTCCTCTAAGAACCTCATTAGAAGAGAAACTGGAAACATATCTCCTTGAACAGAGAGTCCACGAGGCTGATGCAAACCCAGAAATGGAGATACTATAGTAGCATTTTTTAAGCTTCCAATAATGACCACTCACCTGAGTAGTGCAGTCATAGGTAAACACAGGGAAATTTAATTCAGCTGTTTCTAAGATGGGTAGAAGAGTGATTAATCTCGTTGCCCACTTTGGAAAATTTGGGTGAGTTTTTCCACTTCCTTGTTTACCACTATACAACTGAGAAGCACCATGTCCAGCTACAAGAGGTGAATGACCAGGTAGAAATTTTTAATCTAATACAACATACTTTGGAAACAAAAAAAGCCCACTACAAAATCAAAGCAGTATAGATTATTTACTTGGGAAAATTATTGTGGCCAGTCCTAAAGGATAAATTTAATGTAAAAGTCTAACTTTTTTAGAAGTTTTAACTTAAAAACAGCTGTTCAATATGGTTAGGATATGGGAAAGTGTAGTCCAGAAGATGCAGGTGAGAAAAGAGTTACAAAATCCTTTCCCTTTACCTGAGCTCTAGGAAAGTGCTTAAATTCAACAAGAAGCTGCCAACAAAGTTAGTACTCAGCAACTTTCCCTCTTCTGAGAATTGCAGTAGATCCACTGATAATAGAATTTATGCTTGAGCACGCAGCACTGACTTAAGATTAGTGCTTATGAATATATTAACGTTCCTTTCAAATTCTAAGGAACACGAGGACTTAAAAAATAATTAAATGTATTTAAATGCCTACTGTTCTTTCTATATGTTAGGTTATTTTGTTGTTTGGGGATTTTCCTCTGATGGATTTATACTGCAGAACAGTTAATCTGCAGGCTGTACACAAAATGACTGTTGCATGGAAAAACCTGTGAGTCGGCTGCCACTAAGTACTCTTTGCAGTTGTGGTCCTCTATTGCATGCCCAAAGTTAAGAAAGCATACTGAGGACTAAAGTGAGAAACTGAACTGAGGATGGCTGAACAAAGAAAACAATAAGCTGGGGGTTTTTTTAATATTTTTTAAGTTTTGTTTTGAAAAGAGAGAATGAAGCTACTCTTTCTCCTTCAGAACATGTGGAAGTTGAATCATAAAGGTCTGCCTTGCAGGGCATCCAAATTCCGATGGTTTGGCCTCAAAGTTTGGCTCTAAACCTGAAACTGTTTTTGAAGTGGAGGCATAATACTAATGCCTCTCATCTTCCCAAGGACACAGGTTTATTTTCTTCATCAAAAAACAAATGTGCTTTTTCAGACAAGTAACTTCTTGTTAAGAAATGAAATAAATCTTGGAGCAACTTTGGAAACACATACTGTATATTTGATTTATTCTGTGTCCTTTTGAGGCTTACTGGTCTTCCAAGCTATAGAAATTATTTTGGAGCAGGGAGACTCAGCATTTTTCTGTTCATGTCTCACCAGGACAGAAGGACTGAAAGTGATTTGTTCACCTACATGCTCCTGTGATGTAGAGAGAATTGACAGCTCTGTGATTATCATGTTAAATGAAGTAGTGAGGCTAAAGCACAAAATTCTGTTCCTTTGCTGATACTTCAGCAGTATGAAGAGAATGATACTGTTTATCTTGTGCTTTGTTTTGCGTCGTTACATTACAAGGTCTCCGAGTTATGGATTGATGCTGATTGTGGACATAGACATCACAGTGTCCACTGGAGCCCAGTCACAAGCAGCACTTCTAATAGTTATTATGGAACAAATAATAAATAGCATTAATGAAGAAATATGGACTGCTAAGAAATTAAGGAAAATACTACATTTTCTGCTGTGAAGTCCAAACTCAAAGAGCTTATGTGGTCTTTGCTTTTCTCCCTATGGGTGTTGCGTATTGTCACAGCCTTCACTAACCATTTCAGATCAGGACAGCTGAACAAAGCTGAACAAATCAGGTAATTACAATAAAAACATGACTTGACAAGCAGCCTCTGGACAGAATTACAGTTCTATACACAGCCTTCACATTCAATTAGGATGACTGGAAATGGTAAAAATATTTATTTTACTTTTGCTTGAAATTTGTGGGACACTGTTTCTAAGATATATTAGAGGTCTTTAGAAAAGAAAAAATTTCAAGATAAAAAGTTCAACTTAGATACTGAGTTCTTGCATCCATCACTAGAAAGGAAGTTAGCAAGGTGTTACCAGAAGTACTTGGAGCCTCTTCTCTACCCAAGTGCCTCGCAACACAGGACTTCCCTCCCTAGCATGGCCCCCTTCCCTCTCCCACTCTCTTTCTACAACCTGTTGGCAGCTCATAATTGGCAGGTCTGCAGAGCCATGCAGAGAGAAGGGGCATGTGCCTGTCTCCAGCCTCTCCCTTCTCCTTTCCCCACTAGGGAGAAATACAGGTATCACAGAATCACATAATCACATAATGGTAGGGGTTGGAAGGGACCTCTGTGGGTCATCTAGTCCAACCTCCCTGCTGAAGCAGGGTCACCTAGTAGCAGCGTCCCAACTCTGAGGGAACACACAGAAAGATAATGTAAATGGTGAGAACCAGAGACAGCGAAACATGAAGTCCAGAAAAAGGGTAGGACACAAGACTAATGCTATAAGTGTTGCTGTAGTATTAGCACATTCTAATATTGACATCAGCATGTAGAATCAAGGACACTTTACTGTCACCTGTCATTAGTGCATTGCCCAAACTGACAGATGTTCCCAAACCAAGTTGCAAGCTCCAGACAAAAATGGGAAGCAGAAAAACAGGTGATCCATGATGACATATTGCAGCTCTGTGCATTAATATCTTGGATCACTTCAATGTTTTTAAAGATCGGGTCTGTGATATCCCCTGTTGTGGTAAAAGGCAGTGGTGTTTAACCCTCTGAGTAGCCCTTTTCTTTGAAATTCTTCCCCCATGTCGACAATGTGCAACACTTCACTCTGTAGAAGAAATCTGAAATATACACCTAAGAGAAGGAGAAAACATGCTGAAAGCCCTGTGGGATCTTGCACTACTAAAGTGTGTGCAATAGTGCACATGGTGATGTCTGCCAGGCACAGGTCCTGGCTCCAGCAGGAGCAGATTGGTATGGGATGAAGCAGAGGAGGAAGATCCTTTCCCCACACAGTGTAATGTGATCTCAGTGCCCAAGGTCTTGGACCAGGGTGATGTGCAATGGCGTCATGATACATTGCTTTCTGGTGAAATGCTCAGATAGAAGCACCCTCACTGTGGAGACAGGGAATTGAAATCCAGAATGTGCCACTGGAAACATGCAGGTCAACCCTGAAACTCCAGGTCAAAGAGGAGAGCCAGTGCTCCCTGGATCTGCAGGACATCAATAAATTCCTAAGATCTGTAGATCTTAAAGCATCAAAAAAAAATTGGGGCAAATTCCTATGGAAACAACTTCTAAAGCCCTTCAATCCTACTGAAAACAATTTGAGCAGCATCCTGAAAAGCACAGAATGCTCAGGCCCACAATCAAGAGAGCACCACAATGTAGTTAAAAAAAATAGATAGGTGAGCTGCTCTGGTGAAATCCCTGGTGCTACTTCCATGCATCAGAGTTTAGCAGGATCAGGCATATGGTGAAACCAAGTCCCAAGCTGGCAGGAGATCTGGGATGGTTTGGATGAGTCTGGCAGAAGGACCCACTTGTGCAGACTTGCTTGGAATCTAAGTCACAGAGAAGTGTCTGTGGGGCTGTATTTATCGGCATCGTTTCTATAGTGCCTGGGATGTTAAATACTCTTCTGTCCTGGACTATGAGCCATGGCACAAAGGTTCCTGAGCTAGCAGAGACCCAAGCTGGCACATCTGTGTGGCCCACCTCTACGCCATATAGCTCCACCAGCGTGGATCCCAAAGCATCACGGTGACACTGGCATGGCACAGCACCAGGTTTGTGAGAGGCTGGTGCTTTTTCAGTCATGCAAGCACAGCACTATGCTGCTGTAGCTGGGCTGCCTCTGCTCTCAGCAGGAGCTCAGGTGCTGCTGGCCTGAGCATCTCCGCACAGTATAAAAACATCTAGTCACAAACTAGAACCCCACCGTGCAAAGTACTTGACAAACACAGCACAGAAAGATACCTTGCCTCAAGGAGTTTACTATCTAAATAAAATGGAAGTAGTGTAGAATACACATTGCTCAGTGTATAAAGCAGTGCTTGTCACTTTTTCTGCCGGCAATGTGCCAGAAGTCAAGCTATTAAACTGCAGTTAGCAGATGGGCTAGGTATTTTGCAGAGTACCATGCAGCGACCAGGGCTCTTCATCATACACCTGACTCTATCAATAATCCATAGTTGTATCCTAAAGAGTGATATAATGTCTCCAAACTCAATGAGTTATGTGCCCCTCGTTAATATACCCTTTATTTTCAGGGAGCTCCCATCTTGTAAAAGGGTGAAGATTACTTGAGGTTTTAATAAATAAACCTCTGCAAAGGAACATGTTGCCTTCCTTCTCCTAAAAAGATGCTATTTATATCAATAATCCCATTGCGGGTGTTACTCCAAGCCTCAGAACAGAACAGTGACAAGTTAACCAACCACTTTTGTAATAACATTTACTGCCCTTTATGAAGTTAACAAATCTATTTTTCAAATTTCAGTCATTTAAAATACAAAGGGAAAAGCCATTTTTTCATATGATAAAATGTAGCTGCTGCTAGAATCAAAGATTCAACCACATTTTTTTCATTAATTTTATTATTCTGAAATGATTGATAAGATTAATTAAAATTGGCTTGATTCAGAGATCTTCAGAGGACCCATCTACACAACTCTTGCAATTTCTACTCGAATAAAAATGGAACAGCATCTATAGGGAGACAGATATACCCGGCATGCCTCTTTTCCTCTCTAACTGTATGATAGTTATTATGCCTATTATTCTCCTTGTGAAGCTGCAGTTCATCCAGAATATTTTGAGATTTTTTTTAGTAGGATATAGAAGGGAAAAAAACCTGTGAGAGAAAGAAAGAAGGAAAGAAAAGAAAGAAAAAAAGACGAAAAGAAAAGAAAAGAAAAGAAAAGAAAAGAAAAGAAAAGAAAAGAAAAGAAAAGAAAAGAAAAGAAAAGAAAAGAAAAGAAAAGAAAAGAAAAGAAAAGAAAAGAAAAGAAAAGAAAAGAAAAGA
>Ga0065711_1011164_pt1 | contig 14712 bp, 11 predicted proteins | sample Hoacrofraction12_FD_59098 | JGI IMG/M metagenome (GOLD analysis project Ga0065711, IMG submission 59098) | Hoatzin crop microbial communities from Cojedes, Venezuela - Epithelial fraction 12 v2 (version 2) | ecosystem: Host-associated > Birds > Digestive system > Esophagus > Crop | place... | reverse complement strand
TCTGCTAAAGCTGAACTTAAACTGAGAACCAGCAAAACCCAGAACTGTCCAAATCATTGTTCTGAAATTGCACTCAAAATTGCAACTGAGGTGATTTAGAGAAATTGAATAGGGATGGGACTGAAAAAATTATTTGGTGATATCCCCGGGGAAATGCTTAGACGAAAATGTAACTGCACTGCGTGCGTACTACGCGCTGGCTGCAAACAGAGACACTGCTGGTTTACTGCAAGTTAAGTTTACGAGGGAACAGTGGGGAATCAGCCTGCTGACACCTCACGGGAGGAGACAAGTTCTGACGAGAGGTCCAAAAAGAGGAATTACTTGGTACCACGGATCGAGGGAAATACCCCAGGCAGACAAACTGACCAAAGGAAAAAAAAAAGGGGAGGGAAGAGACAACAAAGGATGAATTACTCGACTACAAACTGACAAATACAACAGACCAGCAGGGCTGTACACGTAATTATGGTAGAGTTACAAAGAGAAATAAGACTGAAAATCCATGTTGATTGCTCAGAGACCAGACATGCTGCTGTGTAATTATTGCTGTCAGTTTTGGGAAGCAGCGTGTCCACAGAGCTCAGATACGAGTGCATCTCTCAGACAAGCCAGCATTCCCTGAGCAATCCCATGGGTTGCTGTCAATACGGCATTGGTGATAACGAATGCTGAGGTTTAGCGAATTGACTGTATTCTAACAATCTAAAACCAAAAGTTTGCCAAGTGAGCTACAATTACCAAAATGCCTTTTCATACAGTCATGATTCATAAATTAGAAAATTACTTCAAATAACCATTAAATATAAATGCAGAAAGGAAGAGCTATGTTACTAACAAGTAGAAATGGCTTTGAAAATGCACCTTGTAAAGAACTATTTGGGAATACAATTAGATTTAAAATAGTTTAGTATGAAGAAATTGAATCTATTTTTAAACAGAAACGACCAAAATGAATCACACAGATGACTTCAGTATTGGAAAAATGAAATCTCTTTTTTACCTTGCTGTAAGCCACTCCGGTTTGAACACGATTTGAGCGTAGTGGGGGAGTTGCGCGGACGCGCAGCCACAGCTCACGCCGCATGACGCGGCAGCGCGCCCTGACTCCACCCGCACGCCTGGCAGGATGGCAAACTGGCACTCCACCTTTCAGCTCCTTTTCAAAATCATTTCCTTAGATTTTCAACTGCATCACCTACTGAGCTTCTTCATGCCTTGGAACTGCTCCTAAGTCATTCAGAAGAACACTTGGGTAGACGCAGCAATAAAATTATCTGGCTCCCATGCAGCGCTGTCTTCAGCGGGCTTGAAGAGTTTTACAACAGCATCGTCACCCCCGCTTCACAGCGGGGGAAACCGAGGCGCGGGCAGTCCGGTGACTTAGCCGAAGCCAGGTGACTCTCCTGACTTCCCCAGCAAGCCACCGGCAGTCCTGCAAGCAGAAGCCACGTATCCCAAGTTCCACACAACACTGCCCAACCAGCGCACAGTGTACTGGAGTTTGAGATAATTTTTGGAAACATGTTGGCTGGCAATGTATTTTTAATCTTTGATAATTACATTCAGAACTTGTGATAATTCTACACAAATTACGCAAACCAGTATAAACGCTTTGGTAACAGCCACAGGTGAACAACAAAACTGTTCTGTTGCCATCCAGACTTCTGCTCCCCTTCCAAAGATTTTCATTCATTGAACAAGCAGATGAATAACAGCAAACATTGCAAATTCATGCCAGATCTAGGTGAAAAACATGTCCAAGAAATGCAGTCTAACAGCTGAGATAGAGTTATCATGGATCATCCTCCAAACTCACCTCAGTTTACATTCCAAACTTTATTTGGTGTTGGTGATACCGTAAAACTGGTATTCTACCTACTATGAAAAGAGAAGACAAAGAACCATGGAACGGCCTCTGCAGGACGGTACCTCCACTGTAAGTTAGTGCTGGCACCGTCAGCATTAGCTCCTACTCTGTTTCTTGATATAGGTGGTTATGATGGCAAGTGTACAGACAAGAGAGCAATAGGGAAGGGTAGGAGGAAGAGTAGGCTGGGAATTAGCTCATGAAACATGATTTTGTCAGAAAAACCTGTCTTGTCAAAACACGAGTGTTTCGTAAAAATACACTAGATTTTGACAACCACTCACAATGTCACAGCACAACTCCCAGGGTTGCCCCAGCTTACCAGGTGGACTCCTTGGTCATCTCCTCTGGTCCCTGTGACCAGAGATGCTGGCAACGGGCTGCCTGGGACATGCAGGGGCCTTGGGAGTCCTGACACGTGCAGCTCCAGCAAAGGGAAGCCAGAAGCCTTTAGTAACCCGGGTTAAGGCAACCCTTGCATTGCATCTGCTGTCCTCTAGCTAAGGTCCAGATCACGGCGCCGTCCCGCTCTCACGTTGTCCACTACGTAAGGAGCCAAGTCTGAAGCCACTCAGCTGCGGCGGGGCAGAGAGGGGCACGGTTTTGCAAATTGTGTATATATATGTATACAGACATATATCTGCATATACATTACACGGTGGCAGTTATGCTCTTTATGACTGCTAGGTGGCAATGCCATGGACATACAGGCTCTGTCGACGGAACAGACCATCCAAATAAGGCATGTGGTCGGACAGCACCACCCCAGCACAACAACCCTGCCAGCCTTAGCCAGGATCCTTGTGACCGCCAAAAATACCAAAGGGGATGTGTGCAAGTGATGAAGGCAAATGATGCTAGAAGTCCTGCTGGCAGAGCAGACCAGCCTGGCTTGGGCCACCCCTGCTCAGTCAGGCACCGCTGCACCCCTCGCTAACGAGCACGCACACGAGTTTGGAAGCCTGGCTGCAGCCAGCCCCTGCAAACACCTCCTGCCATCTGTCACCACCGCACTGCTGCCCAGAAAAACCTGCCCAAAAAGCCTGCGGCTTTCTTTTCCAAGTGCTGCAGCTTGAACAAAACCTCCAACACGGCAGGAATGCTGGCATCCTTATTGTGATACCCATCATCCACAGAGCCAGGAGAAATGGCTGTGTCACACAGAGCAGGAATTCCCTCACCTCAGTACCAATCTGGGAAACCTGTAACGATCCAAGCATTACAGCAGAAGCCAGTCCTGGTCTAGGATCTGTCCAGAAAACAGCACCGCATGAAGCAAGTTTTACTGTGGAAAGGCCAGCACACCAGTGGCTCATTCTACTTTGAGAGACACGAGGATGTTTAAATCAGTAAATAGCATTTTTTTCGGTCACTGCTCAGCTTGGGGTAGAAAAAGCAGAGTTGTTCCAGGAGCAGGCTGCCTCCTGGAAAGCAGGAACGGAACAACTGCTGCCCTCTGTCCTCCCTGGCCTGGGCTACCAGCCGTTCCTCTCCAGCAGCCAGACGGGCAACCGCAGGGCTGCGGAGATCACCGAGCCCAGCTCCAGTCTGAGGCTGCTTCCCTGCGCCCTCCTACGCTTTGATCCCCTGTTCAAAGCTCTCCTCCACACAGTTCTCCTAGGAGATACGGCTCCACACGGTAAGCCCTGCTTCAGGATGCAAAAGCTAACGAGTGCAGCAGAGCTGGGAGCACGTGTGAGTTGTGTCTCCGGCACGCTGGCTGTGCAGGAGCTCAGCACAGAGCTCGGGAAGGCCAGAGGGCATTCCGGCCTCACCTGACCCCAAGCCCCTCGGTAGGAGGTCTGAAGAAAGCTGGGTCCTAGAGAGCTGAAGAGTGCCACAGAAAGATAAATATCTAGGTACAGACCTTGGTGCTGGAAGCCTCAAAAAGGGACCAGCCCAGACTGCCCCAAAGTAACTACTACGTGGAAAGCAAGAGGGTCAGTATTGCATCAGCAACGTTTTCTGCCAAAATCTGGGCAAAAGCACAGGGCCAGACCGGCTGTGATGTACGGGCACTTACTGCTGTGCCCGCCTGCCGCTTCACGCGCTGCCGAAGGAGCAGGAGGCACCACACGTGCACAGCATCAGGTACGAACAGCAAAGCTTCAGCACACTAACAAAAACATGACTTGGGAACATTCTTGGGTCTCAGACTATGACTGGGTCACTAAATGGTGGGCTTGGTCCACGAGATGCATGTCTGCCCATACCAGCCAGGCCTCTCCGGGCAATTCCTGCGCGCGGCCGGGAAACAACAACACTCCAGATCCGCTCCCCGGGAGTTCTGCACGCTGCCACACTCCGCTGGGACCAAACCAGTGTAACTGTGTAGGGACAGGTCCTTCTGTGCCAGCTGGCCTCAGTACTTGGGCATCTTGCTGGGCACATTTTACTCACCAGCAGAGATGTCACTGCAGGGACAGAGACAGTTAAGATACTTTATGTAGAGAGTACTGGAAAGGGAAATTAATAAAATGGAGTCCAGCGAAGCACAGGAGCCTGCACGGTCTATCACAGGCAGCTGCAAAAGCTTATGCCAAAGTGCAGTCTGAACACCGGCTACACAGGCAGAAGGAAGCTAGGCCTAACCGAGAAGTCTCCAACCGAAATGTTCTCTTCTAACCGTGTGGCCATCTTCAGGTCAGGCCATTTTCTGTGACACAATCCCAGGCTCCAGATGTAGCTTTGGAGGTTCGTCTCCCAGTACTACAGCAAGGAGCCTTACAGGTCAGACAACAACAAATAGGGACAAAACCAACCAAACCCCAACACTTACGCTGTGAGGACTCCAGGAGCCCAAGGAGTCCCAACTAGACCATCCCAGGAATCCGTGCAGACTACTCCATTTTCCTTAGGAACATTAAATTTGGAAATATTTGTTATTCCAAAGTAGTAACTGCTAATGCAAAAAGAGTCAGTAAAATGAAGCTACAAACTGTAGAGACATCCTTAAGTGTAAGAAACTGCTGAGGAAGTTCTCGGCTCTAATCACATTTAGTTATTTATGTCTTACTATGCAGATGCCCGAGATCTCTGACATCTGAGACGTGTTTTTTACTTCAGCCTTACTGAGAGAAACAGTATTGAACATTTCTGACCAGAATACTACAGACAATTTGACAATATTTTCTCCCCTCATCAATGAAGGCAATCATCGTAAATAACATAAGTATTTTTCCCCCCTGTCATAGCATACATTTGTGGCAAATCAAAACCATTCTTGAGACAAATATCAAAGTATTTTAAAGTCTAACCACAGAATTAAACACTAAGAGCCAAAAAATATCTATGATCTCTTCAAAAAAAGAAGCCAGTGCTTACCAAGCTCTGTGGGTAGCTCTTTTATATGATTCCCTTCTAAAAGCAGAGTTTTCAATTGCCTTTTCAACGAAACAGAAAATAGAAGCAAGTGTAAGAGCAACGTTCATTTAATTCAATAGAAACACAAGAATATTTTCCCCTCCCTTTTTTTTTTTCTTGTTTTTGTTTCCTACTACAGAAAGGACTCCACAACGCAAATCCACACTTCAGCACTGACATCAGTGCTGGAAAACAACACACCCCAAAGCTTTCTGGTATGACAGCCTGAAGTCTGCCTTTATGCCCATTTATCATATACTACTTCAGTATTTAGTATTTGATCTTTCTTTGCAAAGCCTCCTTATCGCTTTAAAGTCTGATACTGACTGTTCCAATTATAAACACAACATTTTCAGCTGTTTATAATTTTGCTGAGCTTCAACTGTTTGGGCTGAATGCGTTCCTCAGGCTAAATTGGAGCTAAAACTGCTCAGCCATTTTTGATAATGAGATTAGAAAGAAATATGCCCTATGCGTATTTAATTTGCCAACTTCTTTTTTGAAAAGCTCTAGTGTTCCTATGCTTGGAAGCAGCCCAGAAGCTTGGCATGGGTCACATGTGACATTTATGGCATTTATGTCACATATAAGATAATATTTTTTTGACATATCTGAAAATCTGTTGACATATAGACAAATCCTAAGCTTCTCAAAAAACCATCAGTATGCCCGTGCTAAGAAAACAACTGCTATTGTTTAGCATGTAAAACGCCCAGAGTTGCCGCGTATGCTGCTGTTTGGAGTGTCTCCGATGGGAACCTCGGGACTACCACACGTTTAGGACACCTGGACACCTCGTCCAAAGGCAGGGAGCTCGCCCCTTTCTCCCCTTGGACCACACAGCTGCTGACCCCCAGGCAGCCATGAAACAGAGACCATACAGAAACCATATTTTACCTATTCCCTCATTTCTGTCTGCTTCATTTTGACATGTTAAAAGCTATTTAAAAGAATATATTAATATCCAGCAACAGATCAGATCAAATTATATTCTACAGACATGGTGCCATCCATACCATAAACAAAAAACTGTCCTAACAGAAAAGTCAGTGGGTATTCATTTACTAGTGCTGCAATTTGACTTGTTTACTGTTGAAATTCAAGGAAACAAACAAGAAGGAAGCTTGGTAGTTTCTGTCATAATATTTCTTTACCTCTAGGAAAGAAAAACAAACATTTTGGCAGCTGCTCAACACCGGATTAACATTTGTGGCAATATTTTAAGACATTTCAGTTCAGTCAAAAAACAGAAGCACTGTATTCACGTTTGCATTTCTGAAGCAGAGTGCAGAACTGTGTTTAAAGCAAGACACTAAGTGAAAGCAGCAGGCGATGCCAGGCGCCGAGACCCGAATTCCCCCCGGTACGCCGGGGCGGCCCCGCCGTCTCAGAACCCCTCGGTGCTCCCGGCCCCGCGCACAGAGAGCCCAGGCCCTGTGCCACAGCCAGCGCCCGCTCCAGCCCGCTCCCGTCCGAAGGCGGCAATGCCGACGTGGAGCGTGCCCTCGGCTGGTCCCTGCCCAGCCGCACAGCCCCACCTTGCCAGGGTTTCTAGAGGGAAGAGCAGCACTTGACCTCCCTGCGCTGGGAGCTGGGCACCGTTTCCACCACCGAGGCAGCGTTTTCGTTTGTCCCGGAGAAACGTTCATCAGAGTATCTATTAAAAATCAGCAAAAAGATTTGTGAGCGACGTGAACGGCCAAGCGAGCGGGCCCCAAACTAGCACAATGTTTCAAAGAGTCTCTGCTTTTGAGAAAAACTACACTTTCGGCTGCTTCTAGAAAAGGATACCCAGAGAATTTCCAAACATCCTAAAATAAAGCTTGTGCTCCAATGTGTAATCAGGACAAAATGCAGCTAAGTAATACTCAGTGAATATTTCTGATGGGCGTTTTCTAAAAGCTGAGCTGCTGTCTGAAGTCGGTGGAAAAATACAAGCAAGACAAAGCACAACACATGTAGGCACTAATGACTGATGCATTATTTTCAAGGAAGATGCACACAGAGAACGTCTTAATCTGAAAGGATTTCAACCACTCATACAATAACGATCATACAATTTACAAGCCACATTAAAATACTATCAGTCCTGTCCAATTTAAAAATAATTTACGAAAGCTATATTTAAAAGATTCGAAAACATCGAACGACATTTTCCAGCTATTTTTGGAGGCATAACCCTCATTTACTGTATTTTTCTAATCAGAAGCTGAATATCACAAACAAGTGATTTTAAAATACCTTTAAACACCTTGTTTCAGTCACAAGATGCCATGAAATTATTTTTTTTATTTTGGACAATTCTGTAGCATATACTGTTCAAGAGTTGCCTGCTTTTCCTCCTTCCTCTTCACAGAAAGGTTTCTTTTAGAACCACAACTGCAAGCAAACTGTCCTGTGTTGTTTGGTTCTGTTTTTTTTCTTCCAGTAACAAAATAATTTCTTTGTTACTATTAATTACCAGATATCGTGACTTGTGGTCTTCCACTGCTGCAGTGAGAAGCAAGGAATTGTCTAAGGATGTTCAGAAAAACTCCTGGTGAGAAGCTAGTCTTGGTGATCGCGGCAGTGTGAGAGCAAGTGCACTCTGCAGGGTCACAGCAACACGGTGCACTTCTTCCTCGCACGCTCCGTCCGAACCGGTGACGGCCAGTTCATCCTTCCAACAGCTCCTACCATGTCAGACAGCCATCAAACACAGACTAATGGGTAACATTCTTTGACTCAACTGTCCTGCACTGTCACTTAGGAGCGACGTGAGGTTTGTAACTATGGGTCCCCACTTCCACCTCACCTACAACACCAAAAATAGTCACCTACAGTCAGCAAAATGGAAATGGTGTGAAACTTATGAGAGAAGACTAAGAGGTCTTACATTTCCACAGTTAAAAGAGTTTAGAAATTCACTATGTAATATTAATTGGACCTTTCAGTCCATACGAGTTTTAGTAAACAAAATTAAGCTTATTCACCGCTCTCCTGCACTGAGGTCAATGTCAAACAAAAGCACATAAAAGCCTGACTGTTGCAATGAAATTACAGTAAGGCAAATAGAAGACAAATACAATTGTTATTAAATTATCTATATGACCAATGATCTTACCTGTCCAGGGGGAAGAGCTTTAATCGTGTTACACCGGAGATCCAGCCAAACAAGATGCGGCAGCTTTTGAAATAAATCCTCGGGAATCACCGATACGACGTTTCCTTCCAGATGAAAGTACTAAGAGAGAAAAACATAAACGTGTTTTAAATCCAGAAAGAGAGGGGCCATTCTTTACCATGCACAATGTTAAATGTGAAAACCGTAAACGGCACTCTGTTTTTGTGGAAAAAACACTGTTAAAGGGGATTAAAGGATATACAACTCTAAAGTAGAAGTGATTTATTTAAGGACTTTCTCCAAAAAAAAACCCCCAGACATTAAAGATCATAGCTGAGAATCTATTGCCTTTCCACTCACCTGACAAAGCACCTCGCCCTTAACTGCTCTGTGCTGCACTTCAGCCGAGGGTGTCAGAACCACTCGTAACAATTTACTCAACTTTATGTTGGGCAGTTGGTGTATTTCCTCAGAAAGATGCCTAATACTTTTTCTGCTGACATCAAGACTACTTGAAGATGACAACAGACACTCTTCGACATCTCTCCTGATCTCTTCTGATGAGCTGGAACCAGCCGAATTTCTTTTTTCAAGACGTTCGCCTCCAAAATGACCGCCGCTGCTGTGAAACTCCCTCGCACAGCCGCCATCCATCTGCCAGCCAGCGTAGGACACCGGCTCAGCAACCCCCACCGAGCGGCCGAAGGCACGCCGTGCGCCGAGAAAGGCAACAACGCATCCGGGAAGGAGAACGTGCACAAAGCGCGGCTGCTGAAGGGGGACAGCCCTGCAGAGCCCCGAGCGACACAGAGGTTAGCCAGTGGGCACGTCGGTCTGAAATAAGGCATGCTCTGAATTTGCATGATGGTAGAAATCCAGCACTGGGACACGAAGCATGCTTGACCTTACAAATCCAGATAACTCTGTTCCCAGTAACCTGGCCGAGTTGGACCAGCAGCACTAGTAGGGATTAAAACACAGGAAATTAATTTCAGAGTTTAGAGACTTTTTTTTCCTGACATACACTGTGCTTATTAAACCAAGTGAGAAAACAAAGCTATTTTAATGGGATTCCTTTAGACGCCATTTCCTTACAGAAGAATTTTTTTTCAATTTGTAGAAGAGAACCTGAGACATAGCAGTCTGTAACCTCAATGCATATTGCACTCCGTAGGAAAGAGTATCTCACTAGCTGTAAGAACTATCACATGGCAAAATACAGCGCCCTGGCAATAATATTTTGAGGCAAATGAGTAACCTGCTCACGAGCTCCCAGGCATTGACAGTGTCTTTTGGAGCAAGTACAGCTGGAGACCGGAACGTCTCAAACGGCCAGAGATGCTGCATTAGCACAAAGCTTCGATTCCATCAAATTTAAAACTCTCTTACATTGACTCAGCTGAGCAATTCCCTTGTTTAGGAACTTCTGACCTCCAAACACTGTCCGGACAGGACCCTGGTTTGTAGTAGAGCATGTTGAACCTTGAAAGCTTCCATTTTATAGGAAATCTCTGAATTCTGAAAGAAAAACCTGTTGTCCTCCAGTACCACCATTTTCACGGGAACAGTTGTCTTTAATGCTTAACTAAATCGGCCTAAATCTTCATGGGTTTTTTGTTACAGGGCCACAACCTTCCAGAAAATACACCAAAAGACAAAACACCTATTCCTCAGCTTGAATACAACTCCACTTTGCAAATACAGATTCTACTAATTAGGCTATTACTGCTAATTTTAAGAAAAAGCAGGTATGACCAGTAATTTCATTATGCTTTTCCTGGAAGAGATTCTCTTTGAGGCTACTTAGGCAATTAAATGGTAATTATAAGCAATATCTATAAAACAGAGGGCAACATTTATGAAAATTAAAAATGGATCAATGAGAAAGCTGTACTGAAAGAAGTATTGCTTTGTATTTGTTTATGCAAAACCAAAAATATTTTAGGATAACTTTAAGATGACATAAGTAAAACATTAGGATTGAAACTGATGACATCATTCCATTAATTAGAGCAGGTGGAGTCCCTTCCAGCCCAAACCATTCTATGATTCTACGATTATTTCAGGTAGGTTTGATCTCAGCATGCTGTTTAGAATTCTATAACACAACAGTAATGAAGGAATATTTTTTTGACTTCAGGTAAGTTAGGAAGCAAAGTTTTTTCCTCATCTTTCTAAAGTAAGAAACATTGAATAATACAAGAAATACATTGCTTTCTATATAAAACTACTTCCTATAACTCTACATAGATTTCTTTTTTAATACTCCCATAAGTGAAAGAGCTAGATGACTGAATTCCAAGAATCAGTCTTATTAAAATATAGCAACATATGTTCTTAATTTCTTAGTGAAACATTTGGTTAACCTAAATAAATAGATAACATAAGCAGGAAAGTGAACAGACACACAAATGAAAGAAAACACAAGGAAATAAAAGGCGGCAGAAGACACCAAAACCTTAAAGGGCTGAATTGCTCCAACAGCACCAGAAATAAAATCACTCTTTCACAGGATTAAGCAAGAGAAAACATTACAGTGTGCAGAAAATTAAGCAGGATATATATTTTAAGCTGTGAAAGGCTAAACCAAAACAAGCAACTGAACTAGCACACGCTTACCTCGACAGCTTGAGAAGAAGACATTTGGGAGGATGGAAGGCACTTTCCTCACTCCGTGGGCTCGAGCACCCGCTGGTAACAGGCAGGCAACCCCTGCACCACCGCCAGCACCTGTGGACTCCGCAGGAGCCCTGCCCTGCAGGGAGAGCTGTAACCTCCTGCGACCAGTCTGCGCCAGCTTTTGGGCTTTAGCCTGCGTGGCAGCTCTTCTGCCTGTTCGAGCTTGCTGCGGGCCACGGCCGGGCATCCCGGCAGGAGCAGGTGATTACTCAGCTGCGGTGCTGTTACAGGACGTGGAAACAGCTGGATCAGAGTGATTACTATTAGCGTCTTGAAAAACAGGATTGGGACCATTTACAGAAACACTAATGATAGGGAAATGTGTGAACCTCCCCCCTCGTGTAATGTTTATTGAGAGCATTATGTGTTCTTTTAGAGGAACTTTTCAAAATAAACATAGGCTTTTCTCTGTAGGCTTTCTTTTTGATGAAGAAAGCATGTCAATTTTAGGAATCACAGTAATATTCCTTTCATCATCTTAAAAAGATTGCAGTTATAGCGTTTATATCCAAGAAAAGGGCTTTTTTCTCGGTATATACCATGGTACATTGGCCCCCTTGTTTCTATGCCTAAATTACGACTGTCTTACAATATTTGCCTCCTTTGCAGTTTTATGATAATTGGTAGCATTTTTGTTTAGAAAATATTTTCAGCAGCTCACCGAGAACAGAATGTAATGCTACTTCAGGCAGTTCTATTTATATTTACACTGGTTTTATTCAGGATAACTTCACTGATACCAAGGAACTTAATCCTGGTTTCCACTGATGAAAGAAGCAAACAATCACCACTCGATGCGACCAGTAAAAAGACAGAAGGGGAACCGTAAGCCATAGCTACCAGCAGAGTATAGCATCAAGAGATAAACTGCAGGATCCATACCGTTTAATTGAAGTGTGAGGTTAGCACAGACAAATTGAAATATTATCTTTGGTTTCCCTCACGCTAATTTTCATCCAATATAAAATACACAGCTCACGCTGCTTGGTAGTGAGAATGATCAGTCGTTCCTCAAAAGATACTCATTCACTTGCAGAACTGAGGCATTAGAGAACAACTGGATGAAATAATTCCTGATAGGAATCCTTTGGTTAAAAGAACAATCCTGGATTTTCATAAAGAATTGATTTGACGTGTCCTAGATTAGAACAGGTATCATGTCCCCCAGTCAAATGAATGCACGTTGGCTTTGCCTGTTGAATGTCAGTGAAATTCTGATGAGACACAACATAGGTGGTACTGACTGTACGGAAACCTGATGAGTTTGGATCAGCACATGTAATTCCGTAAAGTTAGAGACGATTTCAGGGCTGGTGAAATGAAAGGAAACGCCGATCTCTTGGAATCCGCGAGGAAAGAGAGAATATGCAAAAGCAAACACAGATGGAAAAGAGAAGCTCTTCCAAACACAAGAGTGGTTGCTCTGCCTTTTGCAAGTCCCGCCTTGCCTTTCGGCAGTCTCTGCTTACGCCCAAGTAGCACACAGGCGTGCAAGCCTCGTCTTCCTGAGGCTATGGCGGGGCTACTGCGCAGCACCTTCTCCATACTCTAGTCAGCAGTCAGGTCTGCTCTGGTCTGCATGGATGTGCTGCAGGTCTGAATCCAATTCCACAGTCAGAGACCAGGATGATGCCTGGTTTGGAGCACCGATTGCTGCGCTCCTGGCTGTGTTGCAGGGGTCGTTCCGTCCCCTCCCCACAATACCTGGCATCAGCTAGCTAGCGTCGGGCAGGGTGGTGGGCTGGGTGGGCTTCGTACACACCGCTGACTGCAGCAGCTCTGCTTTGCCCAAGGCTTTTCTCCTGCTTTCCCCTAGAAAGAATTGAACCTTCTCGCGACTCTTCTTTCTTTTCTAATTTAAGAAAATCATCAGCTCTGTCTGTTTCTAGGGACAAGCAGATGTGCATATAGTATCCCCAAGACTTTCACTAGTAAAATGCCTAATTGTCTCTTAGTAAAATATAAAACACAGAAAGAAGAATGGAAAATGGAAGAGGAAAAAAAGAAAAAAAAGGAGTAACGAATTCTTAGCCGTTTCAGGAACAGTCTGTTCCTAATAACCCCCTTGGCCACCCAGCTTGCACATTTCCACCTTAGAGGTGTAGTTAGAGATACATCCGAAGGTGTCTTGAAGAATAAATTATTCCAAAAGTCAGCTTTTAATCAAACTTCCTCATTTCAAAACCAAAGTGGATCTCTGTTTCCCTGGAGACCGGGATATGTCAGCAGGCAGAATTTTCTCTCCATTTCCCTTTTCCATATGGGGCCACTACAGAGCAGTTTTTGTATTTTACTTTTTTCTCCTGCAGGACAAATACTGTTGTCTGAGAGAAAACAGGAGGGCTACCTTTAGGATTTCTGGCACTCATTTTGCACCACTGCAAATGACGGTGCACGGGCAATCGTGATCCAGCATCCCCTGGTTCCCAGACTGATCCGAGACGGTCAGCATTTCATCCTTCTCTCAGTTTCTGTTGGTACAGAGAGGGTGACAACAACAGAGCCCCATCTGAATTACTCAAGAGTAGACGGAGAGTTAGAATTCGAAGTGCACTGGAATTTATTTGCAATGGTGTTAAAATATTGACAATGGAAAAGCTTATATAACACCATTTCTGCTCAATATTTGCAAACTAAATACAAATTTCACTTTTCCTAACGAAGTGAGCAGCTGTGGCAGTTTTGCCCAAAGGAAAGCCCACCACTACATGACTTAGAGTGTGTGTAACAAACACAATGTTTAACAACAGTGTTGTTTTTCTCCTCTTTTCCTCCCATGCATTCTCCAAGTTCAATGTTCATATGTCTCTCATGTCCCCTCCCACACATTCTCCTTTTCATCATTCATATGTCATCAGATATCACTTCAGATCACAAGCAAAAATACTGTTTTTCAAACTGGAGCATCACAAAATTTAGATAATCAAAACATGGTTTCTGAGGAGAAAATCCAGCCAAGCTCCGTTGACAGCGGCCCAGATTCTTTGCTGTGCCACAGAACTCTGGAGGAACTTTTCTGAACTTTCTCTCTTATCGCTTGGTTCTGTCATCGTTGTTGTTGGGGGTTCAAAAGGTGCCAGCACAGCACAACAGTCTCCAAATACCAGGTTTGGTATTTAGAGTAAGCATATCCTCTCCCAGATCACAGCAGAGGGCAAAAATCAGATTAATTTACACCTGACAAGAACTGTCTGATTCCATTCATTCTAAAACTCACCCAGTTTTCTGGTTTCGATTACAACGGGGCTTAGGTCTCAAACGCAGGCACCTTCTTCCTGCAGAACCCCAAGGAGAGGGCAGTGGCTGTCGTGCTGAGCCATGGGCACAGGACCCCGCTCCCGTTAGCTGTCAGGGCAGCGCCCGCGGTTTCACTCCGAATGGAGAAAAGCCTTTGGAACTGCGGATGGGTTCAGATACCCGGTGGTTCTCCGCCTAAACAGTAAGACTAAAATTCTGATCGTCTTGGCTATGCAACAGACAGCCCTCGTGACCTCATCATGAGGATGACAGCGAGGTGACATTTCCTTGGGATTTGTTGGATGCTTGTTAGGATGTGTGTGTGTGCCTGTGGCTGGGAAGCAGGAGTAAATGAGAGGCCCTGGTTTTACTTAGCCTGTATTACTGTCTAGAATTTTGAGCAGCACTTAGTCAGTAGTGCTCTGAGTAGCACTAAAAAAACCCAAAACCAACTTCAAAG
>Ga0065711_1043471_pt1 | contig 14713 bp, 10 predicted proteins | sample Hoacrofraction12_FD_59098 | JGI IMG/M metagenome (GOLD analysis project Ga0065711, IMG submission 59098) | Hoatzin crop microbial communities from Cojedes, Venezuela - Epithelial fraction 12 v2 (version 2) | ecosystem: Host-associated > Birds > Digestive system > Esophagus > Crop | place... | reverse complement strand
AGATTTCCCAATACACCTATACATATGCATCTATCCTCATTGCATATCAAAATCAGTTCCGAGAAATAATTTCCATATACTCCTCCCAGTTGCACTTGCGCAGTGCCTCCTAGTGGTGGTCGTCGGGGGTCCCAAGATGAAGGCCCCTCCTCTTCATCACGGTGTCCGCTGATTGACCTTTGTTTCTGCGCAAACTCAGTTCTCTCCTGGCTCCCATCCATACAGCAGGGTCGGTCTTGACCGGTTCTAGGCGACCCCCAGCCCCTATCAGGAACTAACCCCTTTGTATGGAGGTGCAAGACTCTCTGCTTCAGTTAATTTAGACAATAGATAAGCACTATCAGTTTTTTAAATGCACAGCAACTATTAGGTAGTGTCACTTGTATTAAAATCCCTTTTAACCCCTTCCTTCAAGAGAAGCTGTGAATGCCTCCTCCCTGGAAGTGTTCAAAGCCAGGTTGGATGGAGCTCTGAGCAACATGTCTAGTGGAAGATGTCCCTGCTCATGGCAGGGGATTGGAACCAGATGATCTTTAAGGTCCCTTACAACCCTTACCATTCTATGATTCTATGATTCTCAGAGATACAGATGACTGTTAACTGATGGAGGCCCCATTCAGAGAAGACTGGTGTAGTCTGCAAGAAAGAAAAGCTCTCGAAAAAGTTTTCTGCCTCTGTGTTTGACAACAGTTGTTGGGGTGTAAAGGTGAAGTTGAAGCATGGTTCCTTGTCTCTGTAGGCCCCATTTGTGTTCACTACAGAGAGATCAATGCCTTCACATAGCATTTCAAAGCATCCAAGGTGAGTTTCCTGCCCTGAACTTCCTACTTGAGGATCCTACACAGCTGCCAGGGAGCAGCAAGTTTGGACTTGTTCAACAAGAGAATACAAGCTGGGAGCTAGGGGTGGCTACAGCACAGGTTGCAGTGGGGATCTCGGTGGCTAGGGCACAGTCCAGCAGTACCTGAGCAGGGCCAGAATGGTGATAGTAACCACTTCTGTTGACAGTCGTGGATCAGCTGACAAGGTGAGGTGACAGTCAGGTCTCTCATTCAAGAGAGGCCCATTACTAGTGAAATTTCAAGAGCCACTAATTGTAACTGCAGTGTTCTGTTGTAAATATCCCCCTTTTTAATATGTTAGGTTGTTAAACGGGGAATTTGCTTTAAAAAAACCAAAACCAACCCCTCCCCCCCAATCTTATGGTTATCATTGTTACAATCTACATCAGACACTTTTTGTCTACGGGTCTTTTAGAAATACTAGTTTATCATGTTCCTGCTAATGAACTTTCAGACTCAATGTAGTGCATATAATATTGTGTTTCTTAATTAAAAATGGGTTGACTTTAGAAGAAAGTAAGAAAACAAATTTCTTAGACCTGTGCAGCTGATAGTATAATTTCTAAATGAGTTTCTAAAAGCCTTCGGTTTTGTATTCACAATGAAATCTTCCTGTAAGAAGAATGAAGATCCTTCTGTACAAAGAATGAGATCTTCCTTTTAAGACTCTCAGGATATATTCTTGACTGCTGTAATGTAAATACATTCAAAAAATAAATCTGGAAGGGTCTTTTACCATCTGACTCTGCGACACAGAACATACAGAAGGCTCCATCTTAGAAGAGAATTGTCTGTCCCACTGCAGAGCCTGTTGGGGTCGATGTAGCTTGAGAATTAGCACGACTAGGCCGTTTGAGTAAAACAGCATAACTCAACAGGGCCCTGGAAAGGACAGCTAAGAATAGCAATTGAGAAAGTTCTGAGAGTGTACATGATGTGGGTTAGCAAAAACAAGATGTGTTCAAGGACGTGGAGGCAGTCTGTTGCTATTGGCATTAGTGCATAGTTACTAATCATAAGGGAATGTGGGGCGTGTGAACAGTGTGTGATTTATGTCTGTAGCCTATCCGATGTAAGCGTAATCGTGTGTACAGATATGAAAAATGTATATAACCGCAGAAGTGGGGGAATAAAAGTATCTGACTGTGTATCTTACTAAGGCGTGTGAGGATCGTTCCCGTCCCTTCACGGATGTTGAGACCCGGCATTGCGGTGACCCTACGGATTTATTATCGCAGCCAGAAAAAAAGGGCACGGGACTGCCAGCTGGCGAGGTAAGCCGGGCTGCCCGATAAAGGCAGGAGCGGATCTGTGGCACGCTGGGGGGGGCATGAACATCTGCAGCATGGGTTCCACTGTATCAGTGTCAGAAAACACGGCGCTGAAAGGCCTGTTGGAATTGGCAGATCGAGCCAACGCTAAGTGCCGGCTCTCAACATCCGTGAAGGGACGGGAACGATCCTCACACGCAAGGCAAGGGTGACAAATTTGTGGCGTCAGTTGGCCACATAAGATGGGGATGTTTCATAAATGCTGCCAGATGTCACTGAGATGAGCTCATATGCAACAAGCAGATCTTTTTTTGTGAAGAGCTGATAAAGCTGCTATGGCGAATTCTCCTCTCTGAACTTATTTCTGTTGCTTAAGTCAAATGGTATTGTGATTTCTTGGTGAAAAGTCGATGTGTCCTGATAGCCAACATGGCATTGGCAGGAATGCGATGCGGAGTGGGGCAAGGCTGTACACAGCCACAATGAAGATGGTCTGCTGTGTGTCCTGCGCTGTACTATTACAGTGACACTTCCTTAACCTTGCTAGAAATCCCAATAGGAGGATAATGAATCAAATCGCAAATCATTTTTGAAAGGAAAATAAACCCTGTATAGAGCATCAGAAAATTCCTTTTTTCTTTTTTTTTTTTTTTTTAAGAAGTGGGATTTGGGCCACACATTGATGAAGATTGATTAATGCATTGAGCTTTGAAGGTATGACCTTGCAAACCCAGCAGTTGCTGCCATTTCTTTAAAGAAATAGCCAAGCACCATGACCTCAGACTACACGAAAAAAATTAATATTTAGTTTGCAGATCATGGGTTAAAAAGGTACTGAGTATGTGTTAAACTTGTACCCTTGTGTTAGACCGTGGTCTGCCATATGGTACTGGTATTTATCCCCCAAAGACTTCTATCTTGGGGCAAGGGATAGATGAACTAGGAAGAAAAATCAAGGTTGCAAGGATATGGTATGTTACAATATTTGCATGCTTAACTTTTTGAAAATATCATTTAGATTACATACATCTGAAAATAATGTTTATTTTTTTATTTGGTTTTGACTGGTTTACATGTGAGATAATTATATCCTTTGGGTTGGTGTATACTATTTCTGCACCATCTTATTCTGCCTTTCTACAGCCTGCACAGAGAATTTAATGTATTTTCTTTGCCATTTGAGAAAATTTTTGTCCCTCTTTCCTTGGTTTTGCCCATGATGGTAATTGCTGAGTGATCTCCCTGTCCTTATCTTGACCCATGAGCCTTCAGTTTTCTCTCCCCTGTCCAGTTTAGGAGGGGGAGTTATAGAGTGGCTTTGATGGGCACCTGGTGTCCAGCCAGGGTCAACCCACCACAGTCTTAAAAACTGGAAGAGAGTTACCAGGACTAGAAACAGCAGAGCTGTGAGAACTTGTGCATCCTGAGAAGATGCTGATGTATTGGTGAATCCAACTGAAGATGATCTCTGGGGGTTAGTCACAGCATTCGGACTTGGAGGGGGACTTACAACAGATCTGCATGTATGTGTGGGAGGAGATGCAAGAGCTTATGTTTCTTGGCATAGCTTAGTGCCAGCATTGCTGGGGTATGATGTAGAGGAAGTACCTATTTATATGTTATATATTGTAGCTGGTCTGAGTACAGTGGGGAAGCTGCAGAATTGTTTGCCTGGCAGGTTGACCCTAGCAGGGTCTCTTCTACACTTTGGCCTCAATGGGGTGTTTTCTGGAGCAGAGAAAGTAGACCTGGCTCACCAGGCTGCCTGCACTAGGGACCAGGCAAAAAGCAACACACAAACGGGGAGTTGCTCCTGCCAGCCAGAAATGCAAAGGTTAACCCGCTTCTGTGGGTAGCTAAACCTTTGGCACAGAGCAAAAAGGATGGAGAGCAGGAAGAAAAGAGTATTCTCACGTACATGGGGCAAAACATCTTCCTCTCTGAGAAAAGGTTGTGCTGTAAAGGAATAGGAAACAGGTTGTGGAGAGACCAGAATCCAGCCCCCTCCAACCCCCCTGAAAAATGAACTCCCATACATCACTCTGCTATATGACATCTCTTGTATTTGTCAGAAAGGAGATATTTGCTGAGTGATGTATTTGGAATTTTTCAGAGTAGACTCCCTCAAGGAAGGAGGGAGATGCTTGTTTCTTTGTTCGTGTTTGAGTGAGATCCAGATGCTGCAGCCTGCGGCAGCAGGGAGGGCCAAGAAGAGAAAGCTGGAAGCCGTCAGCTCTGATAGAGGAGCTGAGAGACACAGTGATGAGCCTAGAACAGCTCCTCGGGTCTCAGAAACACCTGGGGAGCAGAGGGGCTGGAGCAGAGTGTGTTTCCCTCTAAGCCAGTGAAGGACTGGTTGTGTTAGGCTGGTGTCTGGCATCTTCTGTGGGGACTCAGGACTCCTCTGCAGGGACCCTGTGCGTACCACCTTTTTCCAGTTCTGTTTCCTGGTCACTTGAGTTTTCTTTGGTTTAGAGATTAATTATCCTTGTTTGTTGGTTATAATAAATTGTGGCTTTTGTTGCTGTTTGAATGCGGTTCAGTCTTCTCCAAGGAGTTCACTACGTTGGAAGGTTGACATGGGTTCATCTCAGAGCTTCAGCTGATCCTTAGTTGCTAAGATATCCTGCCTCTGAGAATATCAAATCCCTCTCCTCTTCTGACAGATAATAGGGAAGATGGTGTGGGAACAGGAAATTTGATATGGCAAATGGACAGTGGAGTAAGAAAAAGAACTAGGTAGGTCACAGTGAGGGGACAGCATAGCAATAAAAGAGAGGCAAGCTGGAAAGTGAGGAAGGACATATTGGAAGAGATGGAGAAAAAGTAGAGAGACAATATTAGAAACAGAAGAGGAAAAATAGGTGACAAACTGAATATCCAGAAAATAATCCCCTGGCTATTCCCTCTTCTCAGTTAGTTGATAATGGAAAATATTGTCTTTAATTTTCCTGTCCTCTGGGGGCATCACTTACCTATAGCATACAAATCAGGGAAGCACTGTAGGGTTTACAGGATGGAGGACTACAGAATTTTTTTTTTTTTAAAGGAGACTAAATTTAGAGTATTATTCACTCATATTTGGGAAAGCATCATTTGAACTTTAAATAGTTTAAGCTGTATTACCTGAAAACATGACTTAGGTGGTTTTTAAATTACTTCTTTGTTTTCTTTTTTAGTGGATAGCATATGTTCAAATGGTTTGTTTTTGATATCTGCCTTTTTTTTTCAGAATTTATAAAGTAGCCTTTAATCTGTTCATTAACTGTTAACTTTTGCCCATTTGCCTAAGGCTCTCTTATGAAAATGTGTAGAACAGGTGGTTTATTTCAGACACAATACTTGTGAAAATACAGAAGTTAAGCCTTTTTTTTTTTTTTACTTTGTTGTCAAATCCTTAGATATTTAGTGCAAGTTCCTAGTGAAGAACACAGCTTTTGTCCAATTTCTTAAGAGTCTGGGAGTCTTAGTACATCTTGAGAAGTTGAGGCTTAAGTTACTTCGTTTGAACTTCAAAAACTAAAAGTAGGACAGTTTTTTCTTTCATTGCTCTGCAAAATGAAGTCAGGTGAAGCCACACTGGCTGCAAAACTGTGCCACTTCCTTGTTTTTAATTTTTCTCATCTGTGACAGATTTCTGGTACAAAGGATCAAAAGTCAGACATGCACTTTGAAAAATGAGAAACTTCAGAGTTGTAGAAGTAACATTAGAGTTAAAGAAGACTGACTTTTTAATTTAATAGTTAGCATTTCCTTAATTTTCTTTTTTCCCCTTTTCCCCCCATTTAAATATATCAAACCGTTGAAGTACAAAGAGAATTTGGGATGAAATATTAAAGATGACTCAGCCTCCATCGTCTGCACTGTTTTTCTTCTTAAAAAAAACCAAAACCTTTACCATATTGTAGGCACTAAAACAGATTTTACCCACCAGAAATAATGAGATGTTTGTCCTGTAGATTTTTGCTTCATGTTGGAAAACGGCACTTTTTTAATGTCTGGGGTGCATAACACTTCGAACAATTTCATGCTTCAGAAGTGACAAGCCTACATGACTGTATTATGTGGTATTTACTTTGGTCCGCTATATATTGAAATATCATCTGCAAAGTACGGTACAAAACTTTTTACAAACATGTTATGTTCCACTGTACTATAAAACCCCTGAAATTAATTAAATCCAGCAGGTCCCTAGCAGACTTCAATTAATACCAGTGAAGAGTCTCCAGCTGAATATAATAGAAATTAAAGGACACCCTTCAAATGTTGACAGCTTCATTTTCTAAAGGTCCTGAAATGAGAGTGCACCCTGTCCCAGGCAGAACCTTTTGTGGTATTGGAGCCTTCATTTGCACTCTCGTGGCTTCCAAAAGGCCAGTATCCAAATTTGCATCTCTTTCTGGGGCTCAGTAGCTGAAGCCTGTGAAGTTGTACAGTTTCACTTTAAAAGAGAGTGCTTCCATATAGATGATGTTAGGTGTATGCTGTTTCCAGAATTAGGTGAATCTTAAGGTCAAAGAGTTGTGTATAAGATAAAACAGGCGACTAAAAAAAGGGTCACTTACTATTCTGCCATCTACTCTAACCAGCATTCAACGCCTGCTGATAACCTTGTTAAAACCAATCTACTGGCTGAAATGTGAGAGAAGTATAGGAATCCATTAAGCTGTTTAAAATTTACTGGAATAATGCTTGTTAGATATGAAGCACCTTCCCCTTGAGGACTGGACCTAGTATGGTCTAAACTTGATCATACTAATCTCACAAATACTGTGTTATGGTAGGTAAGTATCATTTCTTACAGATAAGGTTGCTGAGACACAGACAAATAACCCCAAGTAATACAAGACCCAGAAATAAAACACAGCATTTATTATAAAGAAATTAGAGAGTAAATTGCAAATGACTGTTTGCCTCTCCCTAAGACTGCTACTGCCTAGCAACGATTGCCAGATAGGATAAACATCATTGGCTGTAAAAAGTTTAATGCTTAAAAGACTTTAGGATTACAGATATGCAGTCTTGAAGTGTCTCCGTACTATTTTAAAATATTATCTGGCTTTGCATTTTTGGTCGAAGAGTAGTCCCAGCCTTGCCTGTAGTGTGTGTATGTATGCGTGTGCACACTTATATGTATATAATGGAATTTGTATTGCAGCAATGCTATAATTACATATAGTAGGGAAATACTTTAGCAGCCAAAATAAAAATTAGAAATCTTGCACACTGCATGCAGAAGCTTCTCAGGAAATCATGCGATCTGATCTCACTCTTCCTTTCAGGCGGGGGACTGTGCCTCCTAATTTCCCCTGACAGAAAACATATCACCTCATCAGTAACCCTAAAAATGACAAAGCATCCTCACTGAAAAAGACCAGCTGTGAAACGCTTTCACTGCCACCACAGCAAGGGGGACAGGGAGAGAAGGGATGTACTTTAGAAATTTCAGGAAAGTAGAATATTTTACCTTGCTACCGGTAGAGTCCTGCTGTTATGCCTTGCATTACCGCAAAATGTTCATCTTGTAGACAGTGTGTGACCCTTGAAGAATTCATTTGAGCTAGAGGGTACATGCCCATTTAATTCTAAAAGAGTAGTTTATACACCTGAATCTGGATACTGTGAAATTCTCTTACAGTGTTTGAGCCAAGGCAAACATCTTGATGCAAAATCTGCACCTGCAGATCTCTTACATGTTTAAGTCACAGAACAAATGCGGCTCAGTCACATGTTGTGCTGCATGCATTAACCTATAGCAGTGGTAGTCTCATCTGAAATTACTGTGCAGTTTCTTAAAGACATTCTAACACTACTAATAACAAAATTTGAATTCATTGAAATATTTGCTATTGCAATTTGGCTTAGATGAGTAAGTAAATAAACCCAAAATTCCCTTGAATCCTTGGTTTTCTGAATTGCACAAAATTACATTCAGAGTCTGTGTGTCAAATGGTACATCAGAACAGAGGATCTTTGTAGGCAATTATTGTAACATTTATCATTACTTCAGTATATTTGTGTTGTGCTCTTTCTTTTCTTTTTTTATAAAACAAAATTATGGTGAGATGAGGACATTTTCTCGTCACTCTGCGTATTTGTGTAACTCTTGCATCACCATACTTTTCTCCACACTAACGGTGTAACTTTGTAAGTCAGTGACGGAGATGAGTGGTGTATACATATATATGGACATTACCTCTGATAAATATACTAATATTGTATTTTTATATAAATATACTACAGGGGACCAGCTTTCTATTACAGTGAAATTACACAGTCACGTAGAGGACTGCATAATTTACATTGCTGCATGAATGGTTGTCGTGTTGCAAAGATAATTTTCAAGCTGCGAACTGGGTGAAAACTTGTCATGTCTGCATTAAGTGTTTGGACAGCCTGAAACTCAAGCCTGGAGAGTTTTGAATGTCTGTTTTTTTCATTTTGGTGGAGATTGGACACTTGCCATGTAGTGGAGTAGGACGCACTGGAGTAATTCAGGGTTTCCCAGAGCTGCTGAAGTGATGATGAAATCTGTGGCTGGAGGTTTTTCTGTCATCTGTTGGTCATCTGTTGTGTGACAGAAATGGTGTCCATTTTTTATGTGAGGTGAACATCTGCCAGTCATTTGACTAAAAGAGGAGCCAGAGGACCCTTGGGAAAGAGTGGGACACATAAATGTTCCAGCAGGCCCAAGGTTGTGCACCTTCTGCTGACAGCCCCATAGAGATGATGACTGCAGTAGATGACCAGTCCTTTGTAATCTACCCTGTGCAGGATGCAAAATCCTTCCAAGTTCTGTATATGTATGTATAGGTATATTCTGTACATATGTATGTGTATTACAGACTTAAGTAGTGTTATATACATGCGCCAAGTATAGCTTGGCACGTTTGCGTTCTGATCTGGATGGAGGTTTTTATTACATATAGCTCTCTAAGTCCAAAGTGTTATATTCAGATCCAGGTCTTGACCAGCAGTGAAATTATGATATTGATTTATGTATATGTTGTGATTCTAAACATTTCAGAGCCAAGTTTACTGGCTGAAGCCTTTCTCTTGCATGTCAAATTAATGACTGTAATAATGAACTTTCATTGGCTTGGTTTCAAAGATTTATGTATCGTAGTGAGTTGGGAGTTAATAAATGTTAAAACTATGTGAGTAGCTACTTTGATTTGAATGAGTTTAGCAAAACTTTAGAAAATGCAACAGTTTTTCTTCTAAAATGTATCCAGAAAGCTAATATATTGGGAAAACAACTTGCCCATCCCAAAGTTTTGTAGAATCGGTCACCAAATGCCTGTTAAAATCAAACTTAATTAGATAAAGAAATCATGCCTGATTTTAACTTAATACTTTGCTTTGACTCTACAGTATGTCTGAGGGTGTAGCAGTAGGGTGTTTCTTTTTTTTGTGCAAACTGTTTCTTAACAGACACTATTTTAGAATTCCGTAATGAAAATATTTATTAGCAAATAGATATAAAAACAATCTGGCTAGAGCCAGGAGGGGATTATGGTGGTAGTTGTTTTACCTTGCTTGTTTCTGGCAGTTACGTGATGCAGTACTATTTAATAAAACATAATTTATGCAGGGGTGAGATTTTGAAGTCCTTGAAAATACTAGCACGTGTAATCCTGTATAGGTTAAGGAGCGAGTAATGCAGTGATAGTAAGTCCCAAGGACATAATTATAGGATGGTGTTTGGTTGTGTATTGCTTGTCCTGCCAACATGAAGAAGCAGGCACACTGAGAAGAATATGGTTGGAGAAATTTGAGGAATATAAACAGGGCATGCTGGTGAGACTGATGTAGAGGAGACATCTCTTCCATCTCCTCTGGTGCCCCATGTCACTTTATATCGCTCATTTGAAGATGTCTAGGCATTTCTTTAAAATTATCCAAGTTGGAATTGAACCAGAGAATGGGAATAAATTACTTGCATTACAGAATTCCTCCGTATTTTAAAGATGCTTACATTCAATGTTAATAATGAAGTTCCTCATTTAATTCAGTATATTTCTGCTCCTTGTACCAGCCATAAATTCTCTATAGTCCTATATGTGCTGATATACTAGAAAATGATGCATCTTGTTTATTATTTCAATATCATTAAATGGCCAGGGGGATTCATGTAGGAGGCATTTTTACACAGGGCTTTCGTCTGCAAAACAGCTGTAGCAATAGCCATGTGAGGTTGCATATTTCCGTCTCGTACAGCGAGAGCGAGGAAAAAATTGTTTTTGATGTGACTTCAAATGCAGGCACAAACTATGTGGAGAGGACTTGCTTTTTTGTGCGTGGTTCCCAGCAGCAGTGGCTTAGCAGCCCAAGTTCATTGGTACTTGTTACCAGCTCTGGAGTCTTTTGTGTGTTTTCCAGATATAGCTGGCTGGAATTTATTCAACCATTTCATTTGTTGGCCTATAAGAAAGGGAGACAGTTCCCTCGCTCTCTCCCTTACCAGTGTGGCTTGCTACAGTTCCTACATGATGAAAAAGATATGAGAAGATAGCTTTGAGCGCCTCTGTGGAAGAACTTCTAGAAGGACAGATCAGAATAGTTGGTTTTAGGAGTTGTGCTGCTGCCTTGTTTTTATTTTCAGTGTGATAAATGGGATTATGCCTGTTCATGTGGATTCTCTTCAGAAATTAAAGCTATCAGTTTCCAGTGTGGACACACATTTGAATGTGATTGAGCTACAGTTGAGTTACAGCTCCAGAAGTCCTACTTCCCGTCTTAGCTGCAGTCACAGTGAAGGTGCATACTCTTAGCCTGCACATCCTGTGAAGGAAGATGTCGTGGTTAAAGGCACAATGAAAGATCCCTCAGGTTCTGCTCAGGTGTCAGCTGAAGTCCAGCAGTGCCATCTTCCACAGCGTAACTTCAGTGATAGTTCTTAGATCCAATAATCTGACATTTATGACACAACATAAGAAAAGGCAAAAAAATTACATGACAGTACAGTTGGAGACCACAGTTCTTAGAGAGTGAATGCAATCTTTTAAGATACACAGAATTCATGAAGAGAACTTTCTTACTTCTTAGTAGGTGTTATGACATCAAATTCAGTTTGCAAATTTGTAATCTTTGTGTGGGCAAATGGTGGCTAATTCCTAAATTTGCTTTCTGTCACTCATTTATGACAAAATGCATTGTTATCTTAGCAGTACTACAGACCAGATCGTAATAATGTTAGTAGAAATGTGTAATGTGGTATTTGCTAATAGCATATAGTGTAGCTCGTGAATATTTGGCATTTTCTCCTTCCCAGTTGCTTCGTAGTTTAAAAAGAATTTCTCGTTTGAGCTTGTCACTTCTGATGCCGATTCATGCTTTAATGTCTTCCAGCTTGCCACTTTAGAATTCCCTCCAAAGAAACTCTTTGGAAACAAGGATGAACGAGTGATTGCAGAACGACGGAGTCACTTAGAGGTAATGCCAACTTTTGAACATGCTTCTGCAGTGTATTTAGGTGCAATACTCTCTGCTTGACCAACAGAAAGCATTCCCATATGTCAAAGTTAAATAGCCTGCATGTAACTATGAGGTTACTTGCTGCCTCATTTAACACAGGAGATGGCAGCAATAGATTGCAAAGTAATGAAACATGCCTTAAAAAAAAAATTAATCCTAGTCTAGGAAAAGAAGCATCTCTTTAAAGATATTCCTAGGAGGTACATTTGTTAAAGGAGGCAGGGTTGTGGGTGAGTGTTCACTGTAGACAGGCGGTCTCTGTACAGGACAAGATTGAAAAAAAATTGCTACTTTAAATGCAGTTTGTTAGCTGAAGATTTACTGTTTTATCGTAGTTATTATATCCAAATATCTCGTGACAGAAGGAAGGCAATGTTTAGACATTTTTGAGCTGTATTTTGCAACCCACCTTTCTTAGTGTGTTTTTTTCTTTGAATTACTGTTAAAAATGAAGTTTATTGAGGACAAGGTTACTGAGTTTGTAAGTGTTTGGTGTTTTTTGCTTTTTCTGCAGTGCTGTGTGGATGGCATAATTTTGACTCTTATGACACATTAGGTCTTTATATTTCTGTGTTAATGCATGTGTTATTGCTGCCCAGGGGCAGGAGGTGGGGTTTTGGGAAAGAAGAAAAGGTGTGAACAAAGATTAAACTATACACCCTGTAACTATATTGTGGTCACATGGAGATTACTTGATCATGCAAGTCACTAAGAATTATGTTCTTTGTAGAGCTAAAGTGGCATTAAGTAGAGCTTTAGAGAAATTAATATAAAAGTAGATTGCTTCCAACTGGAATTTTTCTTGCATGTTTTGAATTTTTTCTACATACTTCACTTTTTCTTTGATCTACAAACAAAACATCCTCCCACTGACTTTTGATGTGAGGCTGTCTTACATGTAGCATGAAATATATTCTCTTTTTTTTTGTTTCATGTCCTCTATAGAGGGCGTAAAGGTATGGCCACATTCCAGTGTAGTACTCAATTTGCATGTTTTTGTTCCAGTAAGAAATTTTATCCCTTAAACTTTCTGACCTTTCATTGATTTGCCAACAGGTTTTACTGTTAGGTTTCTACGTGTTAAAACTGCTGTGTATAGTGATGCTTTGATCATAGCCGTATGGTACTTACAGCTCTTTATATAGCCAGTTTTTAGCTGAAAATTAAGTTGTATCTATTTTAGCAAATTTAAGTCATTAAAACTTACTACCTGTATATTTTGGAAACCTAATAATAGTATATGACCACTGTTCACATTAATAGGTTTTGCCCCGTGCCAAATAGTACACTTGGCTGTGCCACTCAGTAATCCTGACAAATCACTCAGTGTTGGAGAAACTGAAGATCCTCCATGGCTAAGGGAAAGTTAGATAAAGAGGACAAGGAGCGAAGCAAATGTTACCATCCTTGCCATGAGGAATTTGATGCAACAGGCTGGTCAGAACCCCCTTATCTCTATATCTCTAATAATGAGATTTTCTTTTCATTATATGTGTTGCAGCAGTTTGCTCTGGCTTTACCAATGGCTGGAGAGTTTCAGCTAACATAGCTGCAGCCTACTTAGTGAAGAGTGGGAGAAACCACCTGAGTAGTGATGGTTTCCAAAGTCATGTAATGCTTTGAAGGCTGAAAGCACGTGCTGAATTATACTGGGAAAGTATTTGGCAGGCAGAGAAGGTGCGAGAGTGGAAGATGGCACAGGCACCAATTCTGTTTAAAATATTGGATGTTACTGACTCATGGTTTTCAGTCTGGTATGAACCTTGAGCCCACTTCAGTGGACTAATCTGAAAGTGGTAAATGGAGGGATTGCCTCTGTTAAGGACTTGGTTTCTTGGCCTTTTGAACATAGAGCGTTTCTTGCATGGAAATTTAATCAGGTAAAAGGTGAAGGCATTAGACCTTGATAACAAGCAGAAACATGGCTTTTATTCTGTTGGTTCTCATACCTGATCCTGCACCTTGGTTTGCTGAAAACACTTTGCGAGCTCTTTCAAGCCTCCTAGGTGATGTTATAGCTGCAGTGTGATATAAAAGCTTGTTTGATTGTTTCACATGGTTAGTCAAAAGCTAATGAGCTAATACAGCATTTTTAGAAAAAGCGAAGCACAACTTCTAGGCCAACAAAAATAAGTATTCTTATCCAGTGTCTGAGCTGACTTTATTGACTAAAAATAGATGACAGCCTGACAGATCTTAGTCTTATAAGTGTTCTGAACAAATACTCTGTATTGTAAGATCATTGGTACAGCTGTCGTCTTGGTGGTAGATGACAAAGAAATTACTCTGCTCTTCCAGTTTTTACATTAGGTATTTATATTTCCTGAATAGGCTGTGACTTCACATTGTTTTTCCTTAACTTTTTGGACTGGAGTAGTACAGCTTTGGCTAGTCCAGTGCTTTTCACAGGTCATCTCTGAGCAACAGCAGTTTCTTTTTTTTTAATTTACATTTTTTTTCTTTTTCAAGTATGTACATAAGAAATTATCATTTAAACTCCAGTGTATACCTGTGTGAGGGAAAAGACAACTTAAGCCATCATTTCAGTCAAACAGCCTGATTAGAGTATTTCCTGGAATTAGCAGCTGGGTACTGAAATGGCCTTGCAGACTCTTTTCTTTACATCAAAACTAAGTTGCAAGCTCACAGTCTGATCTGGGAAAATAAAGCAGATAGACTGGGAGTCATTGTGGGAGCAAAACTATGCTTCCAATTAACTAAACATACAACAATCAGAGGGCTGGTTCTAGCGCAGATATCTAAACTGTTATTTTAATTGACTCACTTTGGCTTTAGTCAGGGAAATTCTCCTTGTGCCTAGTTATAAAAAGATTTGTCCAAAACATGCTTCGCGGGACAATTTAGGATGAGTTTGGTTTTTCCTATGCATCACTTCTCAGATTCTTGCCACAGCAGAAGTGCTGAGGACAGCAGCAGGGTTTGTGGTACAGAATCACACAGAATCACAGAATGGTAGGGGTTGGAAGGAACCTCTCCACAACCTCCCTGGGCAGCCTGTTCCAGTGCTCCATCACCCTCAGAGGGAAGAAGTTCTTCCTCATGTTCAGATGGAACTTCCTCTGCTTCAGTTTGTGCCCATTGCCCCTTGTCCTGTCGCTGGGC
>Ga0065711_1043469_pt1 | contig 14713 bp, 10 predicted proteins | sample Hoacrofraction12_FD_59098 | JGI IMG/M metagenome (GOLD analysis project Ga0065711, IMG submission 59098) | Hoatzin crop microbial communities from Cojedes, Venezuela - Epithelial fraction 12 v2 (version 2) | ecosystem: Host-associated > Birds > Digestive system > Esophagus > Crop | place... | reverse complement strand
ATCCTGGCTTGTATCAGGAATAGTGTGGCCAGCAGGAGTAGGGAGGTGATCGTGCCCCTGTACTCGGCACTGGTGAGGCCGCACCTCGAGTACTGTGTTCAGTTTTGGGCCCCTCACTACAAGAAGGACACTGAGGTGCTGGAGCGTGTCCAGAGGAGGGCAGCGAGGCTGGTGAGGGATCTAGAGAACAAGTCTTATGAGGAGCGGCTGAGGGAGCTGGTGTTGTTTAGTCTGGAGAAGAGGAGGCTGAGGGGGGACCTTATTGCTCTCTACAGCTACCTGAAAGGAGATTGTAGTGAGGCAGATGTTGGTCTCTTCTCCCAAGTAACTAGCCATAGGATGAGAGGCAATGGCCTCAAGTTGCATCAGGGGAGGTTTAGATTGGATATTAGGAAAAATTTCTTTACTGAAAGAGTGGTCAAGCATTGGAACAGGCTGCCCAGGGAGGTGGTGGAGTCACCATCCCTGCAGGTGTTCAAAAAACGTGTAGATGTGGCATTTCAGGACATGGTTTAGTAGGCATTGTGGTGTTGGGTGGACGGTTGGACTTGATGATCTTAGAGGTCTTTTCCAACCTTAATGATTCTATGATTCTGTTCTTCTATATAACTGAGACCTGAAATGATAGTCTTAGTAGAATAATAGCATTCACATGGGGAATTATTGGTTATAATTATATTGCTTATGTAGTTTATGAAAGATTTATTTTTATGCCTGCAAGTTTCCAATGTCAACCAGATGTTGGCTGGTGAATTTTTTTTTTCTTGGCTCTTGGCAGTTTAAGGACAAGTGGTTTTATTTTCTCTCATATAATTGAATAAGTGGACAAAATCAAGGAGTTTGGATGGAATGAAGGGAGTCTTGTGAGAGATGTTGTGTAACACATGAGCTACTTGTTCCTGATAGTGTGGAATTCTCTGATGTTTCTCAGTTGCGTGCTTGATTGAGAAAATTCTCATTCAACGTAAACATGTTTGTCCAAGACTTGGAATATCATATTAAAGAAATATTGCAGCCTACAGCAGGGAGCCACTCTGTTAGCGGTCTAGGAGTGAAGCTTACATGTAATTCATAGGACGAAGATGGAGAGGTGAAGTTCCTTATTTAGTTAATAGAGAAAGCTAGGTACTGTGAATTACATTTGTGTCCTCTTCCCCCCATCCCCCCAATAAATTATCATAATTAAGTGCCAAGAGTAAATCGTGTAACTCTTCCCAGTGCTGTTCAGCAAGGCCGTCGCTGCTTACTGCTATGATGGTGGCACCGGCATTACAGGTGGATAATGGAGTGGAGCATAAGGAGAAGGTAGTAGGGATTTGCTGGATGGTTAGGCTCAGATATGCGGAGAGGAGGAAGGGATAGTAACAGCCCTAGCAGAAAGGGACATCTGGTGAGGATTTGGGTGGCAGTAAGAAAAACAAAGTTACGTTGTCTATAGTGATCCCTTGTACTTTTTTTTCCTCCATGAATTTTCCACTGCTCAGTTAAACTGAACTTAGGTTTCATCTTAAAACTGTCAGGCAAAACTGTGTTGGGAATATTGAGGCAGCTGCTGTAGAAGAGTCCTTACATTACAAACTTTTTCTCTTCTCCTTCTCCTCCCCTCCTCCTTCCCCTCTATTACAAACTATTTTCATGCAGCTCAAAACCTTTTATTTGCTACGAAGATCAGAGCATCTTAAATGCTTTAGTGTTGCAGATCTGGTATCTGTTCAGGCCTAACTTCAATATAGTTAACTGTTTCACCTGAGATTTCGCTTGAATGTTCATTTATAATCTTAGGTATGAACGTTAGCTGGTTTACTTATACCTGCTTGACACCGATGAGAAAGCTGCTCCCTCTTCTCCACCCACAACCAATGGGTGGGTGTTGGACTGCAGCTACGCCTCAGTAAAGTTGTATTTGCGAACCTCCAGTGAATGTCTCACACAGGCAGAACAATGTGTAAATAGCAGAAAATCTTCATCTGAAAACAATTAGCCTTCCAATATCTAATGTTGGTTTTGCCAGTAAAATTGGTCCACCTTGGAGTTCTTGCTTCACTGGTTCAAGTGCATGTGTTTCACTTACTTCTTGTTGACCCTGACCTGATGTTAATATGCTAATGTAGACTGAATCTATTCCTTCCCAGCTTAGCTAAGGAAGAGCTTGCTTTGTTGTTGTTTTTTTGGTTTTTTTTTCCTCCTAAATATGAGAGAATTTAAAAGAATGTCTGTGGAGGAGGGGACAATGCAGCACAGCAGCAATAAAATAGTATGGTATAAAACTGAGAGAATTTGTTGGCACTGACACCCACCCAGATGTATCCTGTGTACTCCTTGGTGTTGCCACTGTACAAACAATAAGAAAGGGTCTGTTTGCATTATTTTAATGACCTGCGTATTCTAGATTTGGAGTGGCTGTACCTCAGTAATGCAACGTTATCCTTGTATGTGTAGTTGTGCAGTTCTGTAAGGAGACTTGCAATTTAGAACGATGCTGTCTAAATCAATCAGTAACAATTTTAGCCTTGGATCTTGTGTTCTTGCATGGCTGGAGGCTTGAGCACGAAATATGAGAATTTAAAGTCCCAAGGCTTTAAACATTCAGGCCATTAAGTAATTGTGTCTGTGAGGTTTACCTAATTGCTGTGCGGATGAAAAATTATGTAACAGCATATTTCAAAAGGAGTAAGATGCGTGGTATCTCTTAGCAGTGTTCCTTTACATGATATGGCAAGTGAAGGAGGATAACCTGTCCTTTTCATAAAAAGGCATGCAAACCAGTTGAGTGTCCCAATGCACAGCTTTGCCATTCTGAACTTGTGGCTGAGCTGATGCATGGATTTAGATTTATATTCTGTTGAGACTTTTTGCATATGTATTTTGCATATGTGTTTAGCATTTTTCAAATGATGTGCAAAGTGAACTAATAAGTATCTATTAATCTGGTTTGTCCCAAGTTTCAAAAAAATCTAAAAATAACTATTTATAATTATGTAAGTTATATTTATGTAGTACATGGCTTTCGCTCCAGTTACTGAATACACGTTATAACCTGTATGTAATTGACAAAATATAACCACTGCGTATTCATTTTCTCCACTTCGTGGGTATATTTATTCAGAGATGAAGTATCACTGCTCCGACAAGAAGTCCAAGACTTGCAAGCTTCGCTGAAGGTTGGAAATGTATTTTACTCGCACTTGGTATTTTGTTTCAAATTGCAGTATTCCACTGTCTTAAGCAACCAAATTTACTGTTTTCTCTCCCCCATATCCTTTCTTTTTTTTTTTTTGTTATTTTTTCTCCTTAGGAGGAGAGGTGGTACTCAGAAGAGCTGAAGAAAGAACTAGAGAAATTGCAGGGGCAGCGGCAGCAAGTAATTGCTTTAAAATACTTCAAGCAGGTTTATCATCAGCATTGACATTGAAGATTAATACCTTTTTTGTAAGGCACGTGGCCTGATTTAGTTAGTTCTGTAATTTGAATATTGACATGTTTTTGAAAACAAAGCTAGTTATCTCTCCACAATCTAACTGTATATATACATCTGAATAACAAAGTCAGAATAGATAATGATTCTTCCGTATTACTCACTACAAGTTTAGTTCAGGTTTTTCCTTCTGTTTGGCTTATTCAGAACTTGGTTGAATAAAGAAAATAAATCGAATATGGTGCTTCATCTGTTACGAGAAAGGCAGATGGGGTCTTTCTTGTAAGAAATTTTGGAGAACACTAGTGTGATTTCACGGGTGTCCAGATGAACTAAACAAACAAGGCAAGGCAAATTGTGTGTGTTGTGCGCGAAGGAAGCTCTCGTTTCTTTTGTTACTATGAGCTACTTAGATACTGGATTGTTACAAACCTCAGAAGTGCTTTCTGACAGAATGCCTTCTCCGAATGTATTTAATGATGTCTGTAACCTCTGTTTTTAGGGTAGATTTCAATATCGAGGAAAGGGAGGGGGAGGGGATTGTTACTGGAGTCTTGCAAGTCTGGAAGCCTGATAGTGTAGTGATACATGAAATGGAAAATCATCTTGGCCTTTTCCGGTCATCTGGATATAACTGTTTGAAATCAGGTATTTTTATACTGCTGTGCAGTATTTGAGTACAGAGGTCTTTATTTCCCTGTCTTTTCAAAAAATGAGATGAACTTTGACATAGCAGTTTTTATTTCTGTTGTCTAATGATGTGTTTATTCTGTTTTCTTAAGGATTCAAAGTCTGATGGATTTACAACAGCTACATCTACAGGTGGCTAACATTTTATTAATTTCTGCACTCTGCTGGAATTTCTGAAATTTTTTTCAGTGTAGTGTTTAGGTTTATGAAGAAGCACTTTTGGTAAATTAAAGAGCTGGAAAGCTGGAATGGTATAAGTACTGGAAAAAAAGTTCATTTTAAGTGCTGAAGACAGGTAGCTCTTGGTAGCTATAGCCTGGGGAAAGGTTCCAGAGGCTCAGGGTTTGTAATTTCTGGAAGTGAGACAGGAGTTCTCCTGACTCTGAAAGTTGTTCTCATGAGTAATTTTGAACATTGATTCTTGATATTTAAACTAGAGCATTTGTCAATGCTGGTTTTATTTAGTGTTTTTCTGTACTCATTGCTAGCAAGGAAAACAATGATTTAGTTTGTTTGTTTTTTAGTTTTGCAGACCAATAATTTTTGTTCTATGTTTTTCTCTATGAGGTACTCATGGAATAAAATTTTCCTTATGTATGCATACAGTATCTAACTGATCATGATTAAAGAGCTTTTAATCACAGTTCGGGGCTCAGAATTCAGCAGCATGTTGCAGTGATCTGAAGGTTTATTTGTGACCAGTGAAAACCAATATGTACTTAATCCTGCAGAGTACTCAACTAGTCACAGGTTCCGGCATCATGCTTGTAGATATTGAACTTGCGTAAAGCTGTTCACTTTGCTAAGCTAATTGGATGTTAAGTGAACTTAAATTACTTTCTTACCTGTTGTGGTTCATTAAGGCTGTGAGTAACTGTATTGTCTTAGCTCTTCCAGAAAATAATACTGTTCTTTTTATGGAAATAGAATCATTAGAACGGCAACTAGAAGAGATCCAAGTAGAAAATTTTAACATTAAACAGATGAAAGACTTATTTGAACAAAAAGCGGCACAACTGGCCACTGAAATTGTGGGTAAGTATAGTAAGATGAGGTCTGATTGTGTTCTCGACTTGTGCGACTTGTGCAAGTGATCATTTATTCAAGTTCCTTCTTATTAGATCTTAAATCAAAATATGATGAAGAAATCAGCCTTCGGGAAGGTGCAGACCAGAAAGTGACAAACCTGACACAAGAACTGCAGAAGGAGAGAAGTGCAGTGGAAGACTTAAAGACAGAGCTGGTATTCTATATTGCACTAAAGTTTTTGTTATTTTCAAGTCAAGGAAGGGATGTGCTTAAATGAATGCAAATGCAGCTTTAAAGCAGCCAAACTCTGTTGAACCTGGAGACGTCTGTGGGCTGAAAAAGTTCGGAACACCATTCTTTCTGATCTATTTCATTGACCTATATTTTCAGTGTTTTTTCAGTAAGGAAATATATATAGTTTCAGACATATATTAAAATTTACCCTATATTATATTATACTCTGCTTGTTTGATGCTATATCCTTCAGCAATTTTTCAGGGTATTCCAGGTGTAGATCTGCTGTGCAAGCCTGTAGTTGGAGCATACTGTTGCTAACTTCCATGGTTGTGTTTAGGTCACCCTTTTTCCATGTGGTGTTACGCTTTAACTGTCCCTGGACAGCTGTGTTCATAAGTACTCGGAGAGGTGTTTCGTGACACAGTGGCTGAAAGGCTGGCAGCTGTCATCACCATGCCGATGTTGATGATGTCCCTCTTGCGCTTGGCTGATAATACCAGTGTGTGTATATTCCAGGATTTTGGCTCCTGGTGGCTTTTATATGCAGCCATGGCTCCAGGGAGCAGTCCCAGTGACAGGGCAGTCGTGCCACTTCAGAAGCAGTACTGAAGGGGTTGTCCCAGTTTTTCCCGCTCAACCACTGCTTAGACTCTGGAGGAAAGTAGGATTTGTTTATCCCCCTTCTTCCCTTGTAGTCAGCTGCCCTGAAGGGCTCGTGAGTCCCTCTTGGCCCTGCCTAGTCACTGGACCCATCCATTCCTCTCTGTTCAGTTGTTTCTTGTCTTCTTTTCTCCTTCTGCATTCTTAGCCTTTTCCTTTACCTTTTGTTTTCTAGATGCCTTCACTTCCTTTTCTCTACTTTATTCAGTGCCCAGTGTTGCCTTTCCCCTCCCTTTTCCCTCCATAGCTTTTCGCGTTGAGGGACGTTACGGTACTTTAGATGTAATGACCAGCAGATTTTACCTGTGGGTCTGGTATGAGGCATGCCCGACATGCCTTCAAGAAGTTTCCTTCAGCTGCCCTTTTTTGGTCTGTTCTTGTGGTTTTCTGAAGTAGTTCTTGAAGACAGAGGCGGTATTATTATAAAAGTCATTGTAGTACTGGTTTGTTATGTCTTTCAGTCCTGAGAGGGGCTTGTGAGTATTGCAACAGTAAAGTATATACAGTAATCACTTCAGTAGAGTAGTGGAGTCAATACAGCCTACTTCTCAGGGAATTGTGACTTCTGATAAATATATTGCATGAATTCCCTGTCACTTCAGTGTTTTCTCGCAGGGAAGGTCTCCCTCCTGTTACCTAGCCGTCTACCTGCATGAAAATTACAGAAATTTAATCTCTGAGACCTTATCCCATTTGTCAGATTTGGTTGAGTCAATCAACAAGTTCAAAGTTTAGTAGGCAAGAAGTGACAGCGAGCTATTAAATCATGTTTCCTTTGAGAATGATGCATACTTTTCCGTGGGTTAGGTTTTTTGCTTTTTTTCTCCCCTCTTTTTTTTTTTCTACAGCTGTAATACTGTATAGATCACCTTGTCTATAAATTGATGATTTGAAATATTTTGAGAGATGACATCGACACTGGAAGCATATCTGCCAACAGCATGTTGCTCATAGCCGCTCTTCTACTTTTCAGCTGCAGAGGCCTGGTGTGGAAGATGTGGCTGTCCTGAAAAAGGAGCTGGTCCAAGTTCAGACACTGATGGACAAAATGACACTGGAACGTGAAAGGGAGTCTGAAAAGCTGAAAGACGAGTGCAAGCACTTGCAGGCAGAGCAGGCTAGCTCAGAGGTAATAATCATAGCTAAAGATGCATGTGCTAGCTTTGCCATGATTTTCGTATAAAAGTGGAAAATATTAATTCATTATAATGCAAAAGTCTCTCTCTTAACCGAATCGTCTTACCCATCTAATAGACATGTTTCTTCATTACAGTAAATTGCATAATTCTGTAAATATTTACCCTCCAAAAATCCCCATGCTTTTTGTTGCAAAACCTTTCCTTGGCGTAAAACATCATTACAAGAGCCCAATAACAGAGGAAAAAACCTTCTGGCAGAGCTGTGCTCTTTCTGCTGGGAGAGAGAAATAGAGCAACACCTGTGTGATTCAATGACTTGTTTCTCTTATTGAGCTACATGTGGATAAAAACAGTTGTTACTGAAAATGGTTCTTTTGATTAATGTTTGAGTTGGTTTGCCTGAAAGTAGATGCTAGAGTGTTAAAATAAAGAAAAATAAATTATTAATAAAAGGTAGATAATAATTTCAGTATTGCTATGGGACATATATACTTACACAAGATTTTAAAATCTTCAGTGGATATTATAAACTGGTTTTCATTTTTGTTTTTTCTAGTTTTTACTGTCAAATGGGAGGCCTTTTTACTCCTCTTATTTATTGTAGGAATATTTTGTACGAATCCGTTCTGCATATGTACCGCCGCCAGTCCACTGCGTAATGGCCTCCAAGTGTTGCCTGTTATCCACTAGAGCAGAGAGTGAGTGACTGCCAGGCCTCACCACATCTTAAGGTCAAGATGTGAGGATGTCACCTGTAATCTGTTTCCAGGCAACACCACATTAGTTTTCCTCTCTTTGTTGCTGCAGTCCAAAGTAAAAAATAAAGTCTATTATTCTCATTCTAGTGTTTTTTTTATTCTATTTTACATTTTTTCTCCATATTTTTCTGGATTTGAACTTTTAAAATTCATCTCATTTAAAAGGGACCTCACTGTCCACTTGAGTTGCAGAATGTGCTGGTTTTTTTAGAAGTGCTTTGTGAAGGCTTGCCCTGCTTTGGCTGAGTCAGTGGGAGAAGTTTTAAATTGCTGATGGGAGATTTTAAAACATTTGTCCAGTTTTGTTGTTCTTGTGTATAGAAATGATGATAATTCGGTGTTTAAGGAAGCAAAGTTAACTGCCTCTCCCACAGCAAATATTCAGTTTTCTTGTTTTTGATTCCTCTGCTTTTATACCAGTGAACACTTCTGCTTCCTTGCAAGATGGAGAAAAAGGGATGCAACAGCTCTGACTTCGATCTTTAAGAGGGAACCTTACTCCTCAAACTGTCTCAGATCACTCCTGGCTAAAGCCTCTTTGATGTTGTTTACCATGACAGCGAGGGAAATCTCTGACAAAGATAATGGCAAGAAATCCTGATAAAAATACAGCAAAAGGCTTTTGTCTAACATACAAGTTATTCTACTGAGGAGTTGGTAAATCCATACCTGCAGAAGAATTCTTTTGCTGGTTGTTGTTGCGTCTTGCTAGTGGTTTGTTGGTATAGTTGTAACAAGTGCATGGCTTGACAGTGTCCTGGTCTTCACTGAAGACTGTCAGCTGTGTTTGAGACCTTTTAATTTTGTCCTCCTCCTTTTCTGTTGTCCCCCACCAGAGCAACAAAGCCAGCAAAACTTGTCAATGCAGGGCTGTGGCCCCTAGGGAAGTGGGGTCCTTGCAGAATTCCCCAGCTTACATGAGGGAACACCTAGAGTTTCTGCGGGACTTCTAGTATCCTCTGTCCCATTGAGATTTGTGGGTGTGAAGGATTCCTGACATCTTGTTAATCTGGGATTTGATGTGCCCTAGATTTCAGAACTGCTGTTTTAACTTTCTGTTTCTTCATTTGCCCTGCAGAGCGTTAGAGAAGTGCTGCCCAACATTATTCTGAACTCATTAGGGCTTTCCTCCCCCCCCAACAGATATGTTGAGCTCCAGGAATTGTACAAGGGCGCAGTATTGTACTAAACATGAATCTACCATTGTTTTCGAGTTAAAATTGTATGCCAAGAGCTTCACCAGATGTGAAAAAAAGGAACATCACAGTTGGAGCTATGAATATAATGTGGTTATGCGGCCGTGTAAGTTGCTGCATAATTGTAATTTGGTTTTAACTATGAGATCCCACAATTATGCTGCAGAATTTAGATTTCATTTCAAAGTACTGTCTCTGTAGTCTTTTGTGGTTTTGGATATTTAGTTTTCATGTGAAGATAAAATGACATAGTGACATGGGCGTAACAAAAATCTTTCATCCTAGAACATTCTCACAGAAGCGTGAATTGCTCCTGTTCCCCCAGACTGTTCAAGTTTTCGCATAACTAGCCATTTTAGAAGGTAGCTTTAAAATGCAGCCTTTAACAGGGAAAAAAGACAAGTGAAGAAGGTTTTTTCAGTCCTCCTGGAAGTAACGGCAGATCGAGGAGAAGGCTGTTATGATTTGTATGAGAAGTCTTAGGTGTATGAAAGGATTATAAACTACATTGCAGCAATTATAGTAATATCAGATGTCTGTGTAGTATCATCAGTATGTAGGCTGAACCAGAGAAGCTTCTCTGCTTAGTTCCAACATAGGGCAACAATAGCCCAAGACGTGTTGAAAATCAAAGCTTTTCTGTCAATGTGAAGTGACAGATCAGACTTTTTAAAAAAATAAAAATTACTCAGAGTCATAGTGGTGAAAACTTTTCTACTCATCTTAAAATAATGCAATAGTGAAAAGTGTTAGCCACAAGAAAACAAGAAATGGAAGTCCTTCACTGGCAGAATGGGTACAGTTCTGGCCATGAAAGTTTGGCCATGTTTGATCTCAGCTTTGCTGTTAAAGACCATCTCAAGAGCTGAAAGGGTAAAGCGGTCCTTAAGCTATCCTTGGCTATTTTGCCAGGATGACTGAGAATACATATATTAATATTGGTTTCCAAACTAGGATGTCTTTAAAATAAATTAAATTTATGGCATGGGTGAAGAGAATAACAAAGATCATCTTAACCCCATATGAGCATCTTGAAGTGCTGCAGGAGAGGGATGTGAAGAATAGTATAGCTCTACAATTGCTGCCTAAATGATTCATGCTGTCTGCCCCTTTTTTTTTTTGTTGGATGTTTGTGCCTTATTTCAGAGTTGCATCTGAAACTCTGGTGTCTAGATCTCTCAGATGAATGTTCATTCTGAACTGCTACTTCCATGTTTATTTTTTCACTATAGTGACTTCTGCATAGTAAACACATTATGAAGACAGCTGCACTGCTGTGGAGCTAAGCATTTCTGTGAATCTCTGCAGACTGGGATTTGTTTCAGTATCTGATAAATCTTCATAAAATACAGGGCCTAGGCATGCTTGTTAACTTGAGTGCCCACAGAATTAAGTAAGATTAGTAGATTAAATTATGGGTAAATTTGATAAAGCCAGGACTGTTGTTTGTTGTTGGTTTTTTTTTTTCCCTCCACAAAACAAAGGCGTTAAAAACACTGGAATATTTGAAGACAAATTTGCGTGTGTCTACTAGCAGCTTTTGTGACTGCTTATTTCCATCTTTGATCCATCCATTATATTTTTTCTGCTTTCTAATGGAGACACTTAAATTTGAGGTAAATTTTTTTGAAAGCTTTCTGTTCTTACAGTAGATTTCTGTTGCATCAAGATAATTTCAAGAGGTCATTAAACAGATACATTCCTGTTTGCTTATTGGTTCATTAATCATACAGACACATCAGCCAGACAATATCAGAAATGAATAGTCATCCATGATGTATTTCTGTGTTGAGTGAAATGTGAAGTGGGTAGGCTTCTGAATTGTGAATGAAAGAAGTGTATCTTTATGCATCTAAATTATAGTTCTAGTTTGAAAGGCTGCAGTGGTGTCCTTAAGCTTCTGCATGTTTTCTGCATTATATTCTCTCACTGGTCAAATACCCATACTCTGTTTTCTGACAACATCCTGGAATGTTTGTCTGCTTAAGACAGATCCCAGGATGTGTTTTACCTAACAGCTCTGTGATGAAACAGCCTTGTAAAGCACAGCATTAAGGAAAGTCAGAATTAATAACTATATGTAGGCACGTAATGCGTTCATATGTTCTCTTTGGTCTTCCTTTTTCTGTGAGAATGTTGTAAATAGTATTTTTATTGTCTACTACTTCTGCTTTAATTCGTTCTTGAATTCAGTATTTATACCTTTGTGCTGAAATCTGTGGTTATGAGAACAATACGAAAGAACACTCCTTTAAAAAGGTCACTATTATATAGGGTATTCAAAGTGAGTGCGTTCATACACAGTATGCTTTAGGGCAGTCACTGTTACCCGTCGAAAGTGTTTGCTTCCATTACTGTATTCAAATACTCTGCAGTCGTTGATATATTCTGTTTTGTACTAATCCTCTTTAACGGAGTTGTATTGTTCCCCTGATTATGCTGACCTGCAGGGTTGATGTGTCCAAAAGTCACACACCAAGTCTGCATCAAATGCCAGACTCGCTTCTAGTGCCTTTTCCAGTACATTTCCCTTACCAGGGAGGCAAAGATTGTGGGTGTGTAACTTCAATGACTTGGGAGGGTTTCACCCTGAGCTAGAACTGTGATAACAGTTAATGGATAATCTGTTGTGATTTTCATCGCTTGTGGGCTCAGCCTGGCTCAACCTGTTGGCTTGGGGCCAATTTTTGTCTTCAGGAAAAAATGACAAGGATGAATTGCAGGTGGGAAATTACACTCTGTGGCGCTTCTGTAGCTGATGGTGCTCTGAGATTAGTTTGCGAGTGATTTTTTTTCTTAAGCTGTTTATTTGTATACAAGATACTTTTTATTTTGCTCCCAGACATCTTGCCTTTCTTGGGTTATGCATGCAAAGTGTTGTTTTAAATGTGGACTTTTCTGTTTGTCTGTTCAGGCTACCATTAACCAGTTAAGAGCTGAACTTGCCAAAGGACCTCAGGAGGTAGCTGTGTATGTTCAGGAGCTGCAAAAACTTCAAAGTTCAGTCAAAGAGCTAGAACAGAAAAACCAGGTGAGAATGCTGTTGTTTCCTATGCTTGTCAGTTCACATTAAAATGGAAACGCATCACACATTGCTTGGGAAGCCCTGAAGACTGTGACAAAACACTTCTTGGTGTTGCAGAAGTTGAGAATTCCTTTGCCGTTTTGCTTAACACAAGGGATATCGTAATGTACAAGCAAACACTGTATTTTAACTATCATCAGTGTGTTACAACTGAAATCCTCAGGGTTGTTATGATTGCAGGTTTCTAATTGCTGCAGGTTATACTTACCTATCATTAACCAGTATTGCCATCTTACATATTAAAAGAAAAAAGCAGTACGCTTTAAAATATTATGTCTGCCTAAAAATCATAATTCAGAAAACATTTTGAGCTCTCGTCATTGGTTTTCCAGTTTCTTAGCTTTTAGGTTGTACTCCCATCATATTTTTTGGCCGTTTGTCAATCATGAACAGTAGAAAATGGAAATAAACTTCAGAAGCTTCTCAGGTTATAAGTATTCCTTGAGAGTTTTTATCAAAGCCCTTTGAGCTTGCTGCATTTTGTACTTGCGTTAAGAAAGCATGTGTTGTGGGGTAATAAATGGAGGTAAGGGAGGAAAGGAGACAAGGAGAAAGAAGTGCGCTGCTTTTTGTTGCGTGTATATGTAACACTGTGTATGAACTGTACACATTACAGATGTGTGTTTTCCAGCAAAGTTGTTGGTCTTGAAAAATAGGAAAGGACAGAGATCAAGCAGTGTCTGTTTAATGTAATCTAATATTAAAGCAGTGTTTGCAAAGAATATAAGAAAGAGCAATTAAAATTCAGTAAATTACCCTTGCCTTTAGTAGAATGACTCTTGGTTTGGCTCATTAAATCAGGAGCAGAACTGAGATGGTGAGAATTATCATGCTGTACTTTTCCACAGACCAGCAACACTGAATCAAGCTTTTGGCAAAATTATTGCTGTACAGTATAGAGCCCTTGCCTGAATATATTGCTATTCCGTTAACAGTGTGCAGTGAAACAGATTCATGCATACGATAACCATACTTTAAGAGGCAGTCCTCTGCTATGTCAGGTTAATGCCCCTTGAGAACTAGGAAGAAGAGAAGCAGCAGCAAGCTACTTTCCCTCTTTCAGTTTCAGTGGCTTAAAGCAGTTTACAGCCACCTCTTTGTGCAGCTTTTTGAAAGGCGAGGTCCTTAAGAATGGTATGCTGGCCAAGAAATTTTGGCCCTGGAGGACTTGGACCTAGAATTGGAAGAGGTAAGACTAGCTTCCCAAATAACAGAAATTGCTCCCACTTCGAACAGTTTGCCATTCTTGAAGAAGCTGTCAAGGCGGAGGGAGAAGCTATTAATGCAGGATAGAATATATTGCATTTTGATATGTACATCCATTTATAATTCCATGGCAATGCGGGGAGAGATTTCTGTGCATTGACACAGAGTTTTTCAAGCTCATGTACAAACTCAAGCAAGCAAGCTGTTTCTTACATTTTCAGGAGTTATACTGAGAAGAGCAGGTGACAAGTAGTTAAGATCAGTTCTCTGAGACCAGCAGGAACTGCCTTTCCTTCTTTTATAAAGCGCTGTAATTATGGAGGTTGGTTTGTCTTGCAGCGGCCAGTAATGCCCTGTAGCCCAGAAGAGATCTAGTGTGTAAACCCAGCATATTCTCTGAAGTATAAGACTTGCTATAATTCTAAACCCATTGTGTGTGTGGGTTTTTGTTTGTTTTCTTTTAGGAAAACTGTGATGCATTATCTACAGGGAAAAATGCTTAGTTTCTAACCTTCTGTTGATGTAACTATTCTGAAGTTCCATCAGTGACCACAGAGTTTGTTCCTTAATGCCTGGCCACTGTCACTACTAATCTATTATGTGTGTTTTTCCAAGGAATAATTATGAAAGAAGGGATCGATGTGGTGTTTCCCCTTGTATCTTGTGAGTTTTGAAGACTCAGGGCCCTTTGTTGGTTGCTGTGACATACTGTCATTCCCTCTTTCTTTTGTGTGGAAATCAAAGCTTGGGGAAGAGAGGTAGCTCATGTGTGCCCCAAATGTCTCGTTATATATCTGGGATGCAGCCAGGATGTGCATCCAGGTAGAAAACACTGCTGGGTCCACTGAGACAACCTGAATGACCATAGCGTGGCAGCTCTGTGGCCTCAAGTCTGCTCCTGGGCTCCAGTCACATGTGGAGGTAGCAGGCTGTGGGGCAAACCCAGCTCTTCCCCCACGAAAGCAGCAGTGGCTGTTTGCGGCTCGGTCTGGCCGTTCCTGACTGCAGAAGGGTGTTCAGCTGCCGGGGGCAGTGGCGTTGAACACCGGTGTTGGTTGTTGTATTGATCGCCAGACCAGGGAGGAAGAGAAGTAGTGCAGGATGTGGAGCGGCATCTCCAGCTGTGAGTAGCTGCTGGCCTTGGCTGTCCGTTGGATAGCTTGTAAGGTGGTGGTGGAGAGGCTTTGCTTCTTTTTTGTTTTACATAGCATTCCTGAAGGCTTTACAGAGTCTCAGTCTGCTTCAAGATAACAGTAACTATTTCTCTTTCTTTTTTCCTTCCCTGCCCCCCCCCCCCC
>Ga0065711_1014094_pt1 | contig 14713 bp, 12 predicted proteins | sample Hoacrofraction12_FD_59098 | JGI IMG/M metagenome (GOLD analysis project Ga0065711, IMG submission 59098) | Hoatzin crop microbial communities from Cojedes, Venezuela - Epithelial fraction 12 v2 (version 2) | ecosystem: Host-associated > Birds > Digestive system > Esophagus > Crop | place... | reverse complement strand
GGCAGGGGGTTGGACTGGGTGACCCACAGAGGTCCCTGCCAACCCCTACCCTTCTGTGATTCTGATTCTGCCCTAGATTCAGTATTTCCTTCTGCTTTCATCTGTCTGAAATTCCTGGTTCATCCTGCTGCATCTTCTGTAGGAGGATACTAATTCTTGAATGCTTGCAAAATATTCCCAGCTCCGTGGGTGGAATTGTTGTCAAATCAATGACTGTTTTGCCGAGTCCACCCCAAAACTGAATTTGGGATCACGTGATGTGTAGGGGGGGTTTTGTCTGTTTTGCACGTCTGCTCATAAAATGTTTTGTAGCCTCACCGTACTTACTTTCTTTGGGTATTGGGGTCATGTGGGAGAGAGGACAGATGTGCGGGGTTTTTTGCTTTGCTGTGTAGATGAGCCTTAAACTGTTGACTCAAGTTAGTCTTCAGGGAGAGCTTGCATACGAGCCCAAGCTTTTTAACTTGCTCTGTCTGGAGAGCTGTAACACCTCTGTTGTCTCAAGCACTCAAAAGTCTATAATTAGGTGGCCCATCTGAAAGTGTCCTTTCCAAAACCATGCATTCCTCTTCAGATTATTTGCCTTTTAGTAGCGATTTTTCTGTGTTGGTCTTCTGTAGCATGGTCTCATATCTTGGGTTCTCAAAACATCAGGCTTGCAAACCAGAAGTTCTGTGTAAGCCACAGATTTGTAAAGCTCTTTGTGCGAGCTGAGTATTAGAGGTACAGCAGGCCCAGACTGTGGTTATGCAGCCGTACTGTACCAACTGTACGCACGTGTGCACGGGCTCTTTGCCCCTCTTAACCTGTGGCTGTTTCTCGTTCCTACCAGGTACTTTGATTACTGTGCTGGAGAAGCTGCTGTCGCAGAAGACCGAGTCGGAGCATGCAGGCTGCCTGGTCATTTGTGCAGCGCTCAACAATGCAGCTAAAGTTCGGGAGCTCCTTCAGAAGTACCCGGACAAGGCAAGTTTTGAAGACATCCTGAGTGGTTGTTTTTTGTTGCTCCTCTTTAAAATATTGTCGTAGAATTTAGTAGTCAGGTGGGGAAAAGGATGGGAGAAAAATAGTAGATTTTTCAGACCTAGTATTAGCTCCTAACTGCTGGAAAATTATTTTGCTGCAATTTAGGATTAGATTTGTTATGCTAAATATGTGTGTTTTATGGCTCCAGTCTGTGGCATTGAACCTGAACTAGAGTTAAGTCCTTACAGCACATTTACAAAGCTAGCTTTTCTCAGTTTCCTGTATGGACACTGCACCTGGAGAACTGGGCAAGAGGTATTTATCTGTATGAAACCGGATGCTAGATACTCGGGCATCTTGTTACTGTTTAAAAAGAAAGCCATGGGTTATGTCTGGCTGAATGTGTCTGTCCCGAAGTGACCTTGCAAAATGGTATTGTTGGAAACAGGAAAGAGAAAAGCTGCCCAGATCCTGATGCTGTGCATGTCTGTGCCGCGTCTTATCTCATGTCTGACTGGAGCAGGGAACTGGGAGTGACTCGGTGCTGGACAATTTATGTACTCGAGGAGTGCCAAACTGTTAGGATCTCATCCACTCAAATCACTGCTCTGCCCAGCTGCCTCTTTGAAGGTTCAGCCTCCTTCAGTGACGGGTACAGGGTTTATAAACCGTTTAAAAAAGGAGAACCAAAGTATTTCAGCAGTGTCCTTGGAAACAATTGGTAACAAAATGTAAGTTTTGTTGAGGCTCTGTCTGTGTGGCTGGCAGAAGCAGCTGGATCCATGAAACAGGAAAACTAGGATCAGTTCTGAAGGAACCCCTGTGAAACTGATTTAGTGGTTCGTTGTCTGGTGTTTATTAAGAGTTCTTTATTTACAAAGTTAATGGGGCCTCTGGAGGTGGGAGGAATAGACAAATACCTGCAATTATCAAATTTATCCAGCGTAAGAAAGTGCCAAGAGTCAAGAATCCATTATGTTGTTAGTTATTTTTATTAAATTTCTATTTCTGTTATATACTCTATTTCTATTCTAATATTTATAGTAATAAATTAGTTATTTCTATTAAGAATGTTATGTACAGTAAGAGGAGGCTGGATTTGAGACTCACTTAGCAGTGCAGGTTAGAATTGCTTGCCAAGGCTTTTCCAGCTAATCAGCATTGTCTGTCTTGTGTAAATGGAAGAGTAACACATGGGCCTGGAAGGAACGAACGCCTCCTTGTCGAAATGACTCGCCCATCATTTGGAGTGAGTCAAGTGAAGCCTTGCCTGTCCTGCTCTTGTGACTGCTGCATAGAACCAGCTGCAGGGGAAAAAAAGAACTTTGTTCTCCTTGCCAGTCTGCTGAGGTTTTGCTGGCTCCTTCATCTCTTCTCCTTAGCCTCCCACTGATTTCAGTAGCTTCTTTTCCATTTTTTTTTTCCACCCTTGCCTTTTGTACAGCCTCTCTTTGTTCTTCAGTCCCTTTAATTCTCAAAAAATCTCATTGCAGCACTTCAGCACTGTGATGTACCCTCCAGCTATTGTGCCCAGTAAAGTACCTGGAGTAACGCAGAGCAGTGGGGACTTGGCATCTTCAAAGCCTTATGCAAAGCTAATTTGATCTCGTCACACATTTTCCTATTGGGAAAGGAATTGTTGGCAGAGATGTCAATAAGTGTTCCGCCTGCAGGCGGAGAAGGATTTGGCATTAGAGCTGCAACTGAGCCTTGGCTTCCAGCTCTGTTCACTCACTTCTCCTTTCTTCAATAACTGTGCTGTCCCCTTCCCCTTTAGAAATATTCTGGGACAAGGTCAGCCTTGTAGTTGATGTACGTAAAACAGAGCCACCGGGGCACGGATTCTGCTACACATTTCTGAGCCTGCAGCTCTTCTGCAGCTAGTGACTTCTGTCCTGCTAGGCCTGCTCTAGCAGGCAAGGTCTTTCCTAACCAAGCTGTCTGCTGCGTCTCTGCCCTTCCTGTAGGTCGACGCAAAGAACCAGGGCAGAACTGCCCTGCAGATTGCCTCTTACCAGGGCCATCTGGATGTGGTGAAGATTTTGCTGCAGGCGCATGCCACTGTCAACCTAAGGGATGAAGAAGGGGATACAGCACTGCATTACGCAGCTTTTGGGTAGGAGATCTTGTTGCTCTCTCTGATACAAGACCTAAAGGGCTGGAGGAGGACATTTGTAGGTATAAATGGGCACTGTGTGTGAAGGGGGTGTGGCTGCTGGAGGCTTTTCTCTGCTTTTACCTCACATCAGAAATTGGTCTTTGAGCTGCAGGGCCACAAGTGTGCTTTTTAGTGCACTGATTTAACCTCCATGGCTAGATCAGTTTCTGTGCTGGAAATTTTGGGAGGAATCAGAACAAGCAATAAGGAGGCTTTAGTGATTAGATTTTTTTTTTTCAGGGGATGGGGGAGTGTGTTGATTGGGATTACTTTGATTGGTTGGTTTCTGTAAGTGCATGTTTTCCAGAGCAAGGTGAAAGGTTGAATTGTGTTGTCAATTTACCAGGGAAGAATTCATCGTTAAGAGCGGGAGATTCCTGTTGATTTAAGGCAAAGAGACAGCAGACTCTAGAGTACAAATTAGAAAGGTTTTGTTGTGGGTCGTCCCCCGTCCCCCCCCCATACTAAGGGACTTGGGATGAGGTCAAGAGGATACAAAACCCAAGAAGTTCTGTTGGCTTGCAAGAAGGAAGGATTTACTGTCTGCATAGGATTGAATCTAATCTGTCTTACTCCTTGCTTTTAAATCAGAAACCAAGCTGAGGTTGCCCGTGTGCTTATTGGTAAAGGAGCCAGCACAGACCTGTTAAACAATGCCAAGTGCACAGCGTTGTTTGTTGCTGTCAGTCAAGGATTCACAGAGGTGGTGCGGACCCTCTGTGAGCTCAACTGTGATGTTAACCTCCCAGTAAGTCTGGGCTTTTGTGGGACTGGGGGGAGGTGGTGTGTTTGGGGCCGTGTTTTTGAGGTGGGGAGGTGCTGCTTTGTCTTACACCATTTGTTGCTCTGTAAAATTTGAAGGCCGTTCTCTTAAAATGCGCTGCTGTGCATTGCACGGAGGAGGTGTTCCTCAGTATACCTTCAGTACTCTGAAATTCCAGGTTTTAGTTGCCCCTTCATCATCGTGAGTCTGCTCGGCTCAGTCCAGTTGCCCTCTCTGCTGTGATTGACTCGGGTTTCCAGCAAGAGCTGACCTGCTGCTAATGTGCCTTGTTGAAACACTCCTGTTCCCAGCAATAAGGAGTGGTGAGATTTTTAAAACTGGTATTTAGGAACTTGGAGGGCAGTGATGGAGGATTGAACGCAGCCCATTTTTAGGGTGTGCTCCTATGATGGTGGGACTGGACTGTGCTGGGTCAGTCTCTCAAAGCTCGTTAGGAATGTTAGCACCTCTCTGCTCAGCAGCTGGTTTCAAGCCCCGGGGAAATAATTTCACAAAGGCTGTGAAACTGCTATGGATGCCAGTGACGTTTGGATGTTTGGCCTGGAGCTGGTGTGGCCTGGTGACACTATATATCTTCTTGTCTTGAGTTGTCCCTCAGGGTGGGCTGTTTCGTTTGATGCTCCGAGGTAGGTAACCTGTCTTCTGCTTTGGTATCCTTACACAGGATTCCCAGGGAGACACCCCCCTGCATTATGCTATCACTGCAGATTACAAAGTTGTTATTGAGATTCTCACTGAGGTACCCAACATAGACTTCACTGTCCAGAATTGTCAAGGCTTCAACCTGCTCCACTATTCTGCTCTAAAAGGCAACAAGCTGTAAGTGACCTTTTTTCTTTTTTACTGCTTTTACAGATGTTAACTCATCCTTGCCAGTAAGAAGGTGGCAGATGTAGTTCTAGATAGCTAGGAAGGAAATGGCTGGCTATACATGTCTTGGGTTTGGACGTGGCTAAGTATAGCTGTTGCCCTCCTTCATGCATTCACAGGAAAGTGCTGCCTGCTTTCCTCATCCCGTCTTTCTCATACCTCCCTAGCTTGGCTAGGAAATCTGTCTGTGTGTGAATAGTCTCCTTAGATGTTTGGGTGTGCACATGGAGGGACAGGAGAAGGTCTGTAGTAGTAAACGGTACTTGAAACAACTGTGTTTAACTGAGAGTCTTTGGAGTTCTTCCAAGGATAAATCTGCTCATTATTTTCACAGCAGTGTGAGTTTACCCTGCTTTGTTAAGTGATAACTGAGGGCTTTTGTTTCATTCTTGTAATCCAATCTGTGAGACAGAGGGAGCGCTCTGCATCACAGGTGCCAGCTCATGGTGCTGCCTATTAAACCATGAACATTCGTAACTACTGAGCAGAAGAGGCAGGCCTGTCTCTGCTCCATTGTCTCCCTTCCTGATAAAGTGACTCTTCTGTCTCTGTTAACCTCCAACACTCTAGAGCCATAAAGAAGATTCTAGCAAGAGCTCGGCAGCTGGTTGACTCCAAAAAGGAAGATGGCTTCACTGCCCTGCACCTTGCTGCTCTCAATAATCACAAAGAAGTAGCAGAAATTCTCATCAAAGAGGTAAGAAATAAAACTGCCACCACCAAAAGCTCCCATCTGTCCCATTCCCAAACCCCCACATTTCCTAAGCACTACTGAGTTAATGCTGGGACTTGCAAGAATATCTCTGTCTGTTTGCAGAGCTGGCATTGTTTGTCAGACTTTGAAGAGCAGTGGTTGGCATTCCTGGGGGTATTTTTGTTTGGCACTGGTAATAGAGGAGAAAGGTATCTTGCAGGCTAGAACAAAGTGGTTTGGAACTGGAGCTTGCTAGGACGTGTTCAGTGAAGTGATGGGCACAAAAGGAAAAGCCTTCAGAATAGCTGGTGACCTGCTCCTTAAGGAGTGTGTAGATCTGTATTCAGAACCTTCCCTACCTGATAGGTACAGGTCAGAGCTCAGTTCCCCTCACTCCAGGTGTACGCTGAAGCTCCCCAACTACTGGTTGTTCTGTGATGGTTTTCTCACTCTTCATAAAAGAATATCTGAAGGCATGTATTTCATCTGAATGCAGAAAAAAAATATTTTGACGTATTTACTCCAGGTTATTTATCTGTCTTCAGCCTTAAGTAAGTGTGAGACCTGCCCCTGGTAAGCAGCCTTCGTTAGCAACGAGAATGACAAACAGAAGGATGGCAACCCATCTGGCATTTTGCTGCTGATTTTTGTGGAGTCAAAGCTAGCCTCTCTCTGCTTTTGGGTGAGAGTGGCAATGAAGGTGGCAGCTGCGTGTCAGCACTCCTGGGTTTTGTTTCTTCAGTGGTTTGTTGCCCAGATTTCTCCATCTTTACAAGGGGATGCAAACCACTACAACAAGGCTTTAATGGATTTACGAATGAGTGCTGTAGAGGAGCGATGTCTGCGAGCACTAACTGCTCAGTATTATGATTGCTTTATTTCTGGAGTAATCACTGTGGTAGCATAGCCATGTCTTTAAAGGCTCTCTGTCTGTAACCCCTGCCTGCTGCCTGCCCCTGCAGGTTTGCCAGAGGGGCAGGATCATTCAGGTCTGCACAGGTTTTCTCCTCTTTGCTTTGAAGAGGGGAAATCAAAGCACAGCAGGCAGCAGGAATCAATGTTGCTTTAGAGGAGCGAGTCCATGTCTGTTTGCTTGGAGTGGTTCCAGGATTTCTTTGTGTCCGGGAAGTGATGGGTTGTCATATCCAAGTCATCACGGGGAAAATGTTATCTGTGTTGCCTGGGCACTTGGCTTCCGAAGCTCCCTTGACATTTTGAGGTGTGTGTGGACCATGTGGCTAAGACACAGAAACCTGAATCCTGTAGCTCTCTTGGAGATCTTTATACTCCTATTGTGATGAAGATGGACTTTAGGCTTGGGGCCTTAGCAAGCAGCGCAGCTGCAGTGCTCTGCTGCAGCCAAACTCAGCAGCAGCAACTCACTTTGATGCAATTCTTCCCTGCAAGGGTCGCTGTGATGTCAACCTCAAGAACAACCGTAATCAGACGCCGCTGCACTTGGCTGTCATCCAGGGACACGTAGGGATGGTGCAACTGCTGGTCAGCGAAGGCAGCAATGTCAATGCTGAAGATGAGGATGGGGACACAGCCATGCACATTGCCTTGGAACGGCAGCAGCTGATGTCCGTCATGATGGAGAAGCGTGAAGGGGAGATGGGGTTGTCCCTCCTTTCCAAGGTGAGCTGGGAGTAGGAGAAATTCCAGCACCAAGGGCAGGAAAATGCTTGATGTTAGAATGACAACGGATAGTAGGATCTAAGGCGACAACGAAAGGCAGGGAAACTGTGTAAAGTCAGTCCACATGGGGAGTGTGGAAACCTTCTTGCTTGTGGGAAAGCAAGAATAGATCCTCTGAGGGTACGCTTGAATTAACAGCATGAAACTTCACATAGTCAGACAACAATTCATACTGTCTCCCCTGATATTTTTATTAGCATTGTGCTCTTCTCTATTGACATGGGAAAGGTCATGAATTCAGTTGCAGAGCCAAGAGTCTTGGGTTTAATTCATGCCCCAGAACCACAGCAATTCATTTCTGTGTGATGGCATGGAAAATATGACGATAGCTAACCACAAACACCCCAGTTATCTGCAGATGTGGAGCAGAATGGGCGAGGTGAGACACATCAGGCTGAAGGATAAAGGCTACGTTGTTACAAAGCCTGACATGGATTTCACTGCGTTGCTCTGTATTCATAGATATAAAAGGCCTTTCCTTATATCTAGAAATCAGTGCGTGATATGCCAAGGACTGGAAGCTTAATCTGGCTTTTTGCAAAGATATTAAATTAGCCCTTCAAAGCGTTCTGCAGTCCATGTAAATACCAACATGCGTGCTCACCAGATTTGCAGTGCAAACCAAGAGTGCAAACATTGCTTGTACTTTATGGATGGAGTGAGAATGATTCCATTGTAAGGAGAATTTAGTACACTGGAAAATCTGGCATAGATTTTTTTTTTTTTATTGTCATTTGAAATGATCAGAATATATTAAATGGACATTCTGAAGGGCTGCGTGCTGTGTGCCAAACCACCTATTCCTCTTTTCTACCTGCTGGTGCTTGAAAACGCCTCATACATTGCTCTGCTTCTATTCTGCGTGCTACCACGCTACCAGTGTTGATAGCATGAGTTGATGGCTCGAGTGCATGCTCTAGCATCAGGTCATCAGGCTTGTTCAGCCACTGACATTCCACAGAGACACCCCACACCAGCTCAGCAATCGCTTCTTTCTACTGAATTTCTCTGCCTGGAATTTCGAGCAGAGAGGTCATCAGCAAGAGTGGGTTTTATCACCTCGCTGAAAGTCTGCGTGACAGCTTGGCTAGCTGTTGGCTCTTGGCTTGTGCTGGGGACAGCCAGTAGCTGGTCGTGGACGCAGAAAGTCTTAAAGCAACCTGAGGGATCTGTGCATGTCATTCCCAGTGCTATTTACAGTAACAGTATATCTACATGCTGTAGACTCCTTCATGTCTAATTTTACTTACCCTGAGATACATGCCCTGGTCTTTAAAGTCTGTGGGTAATGTTTGTTGACTTCAGATTAGTTTGGATAATGCACACAAAAACTTGGCTTTTTAAATAGCTGTCGCTTAGGGCTCCATACACCAGCTCTTCATCAGTTGGTAGGTACTGTGGTGTCTGCAGTGTACTTCCTTTTCACCACCTGAAGAAGTGAATGCCTATTACTATGATTAGTAATGATTAGCACCAGCTAGGATCAGTCTCGTGCACTCTTGTTCCTGGATGCAAGATTTGAATCTGCTATTTACGTGCTGAAGGATCTTTTTGTGTTTTCAAAAAGAAAGCTAAATTGCACTTTCAAATTGTAAGTACAAAAATTAAGACTTTGTTTAGAATTTGATACAGATCAAAGCCACCTAGCAGAGTTTTCTATTAACAGAGCGTGTTTCTCAACATCTTTTAGCTGCAGGCTTCTGGCATACTTGGAAATGTGGAGCTGAATGTTGGAACTGCAATTGCGTGTTACTTAGCACAAGAAGGAGCAGATATTAATTATGCAAACCATCGGGGAAAGTGTCCTTTAGACCTCATTACAGATGGAAGGATTGTCCAGATCGTCAAAGACTTCTCGCAGAAATTCAGGTAAACCACGTCCTCTGGACACCAGCTACAGTTGACTTCCTTCCAGAATGCTGAGTGCTCCCCCAGCACTGTGGCATCACTGCATGCAGCTCTTGTTCCAGGAGGGATGAAGCGTCTTTGAAACGCTGTGGATGTCAGCCTGAGCACCTCCTGTTTCATCTGGAGCTGGTTGCTGACCCTGTGTTTCTGGAGGGGTTATTGAAGGGTGCATACTGCCGTTTGAAAGAGTTGGGAAAAGCAGATTGGTACTGCTTGGTGCAGACTCGGCCTCTTGCCTTACAGAGAGCCCTGAGGCAGCCTGCAAAGACTGGCCACTGAAGCCAAGAGCAGCTTCTCTCTTGCAGAGTAATTCTGGGTTCTGTTTTACTTTAATTGGTTTCTGCAGTTACAGATATTTAAAGTCTAAACAGAGAGGAAGTGCAACAAAAGAGAGGGCACCAGAATCCACAGAATTTGTTCCAGAGCTAGATAAATGCTTGTTTTTCAAATGATAAGAGAAAACGCCGAAGAGGGAGTAGCAAGTCGAAGATGGCTTTATCTCAGGTTCTGAGAAACGTTTGTTTGGATTTTGACTTTGCAAATATGCAAACAGAGTTCCGTTTGATCTGAGGGCACAGACCCACAGTCGCGTTACCGCTGGAGGAGGAACCACGCAGCAGCCACTGGAACTGGCCAGGCTTCTGGTACACTGTAAATAACAGGCGAAACGTGTCCCTTTAAACACCTTCCCCAGGANTTTTGTCAGTGGATTATATGNAGGATGAGATTTTTTGCCTTAAGGAGTGCCAGTTCTTTCGGACTGANAGTTTCTCATAACAGTGTACTGGTTTCAGCTTCTGTGCTGAGGTCTGACTGGAGGATTTGGGTGTGTGTCTGCAGAGTGAAGGCAGCCACTGCAGACTGAGTGCTGCACGCTAGACCAGAAGTACACCACTGCGTGTCCCAGCATCACACGCAGGAGCTGTCAGGGCAAGATGGTTAGATGTACCTTCTTAAGCTGCATGGATAGTCTGACTGAAATTAGTAGATCTATAAGAGGAAGAGTATCTGAGGCTTACGTGCATTTGTAATGAAGCTACTGCAGCTTGGGTAGGACACCAGATAGCCGTTTCCTCCCAGAAACTCACCGGCTTTGTGTCAAAAGACCAAAACGCACCCTTTTGCCATACTCCTCGTGGGCATGGGATTTCTTGGCAGTACTGCAGACTTTTGCTAGTAAATGACTGTCTTTGTCCCTTCTGTTCAATCATTAATCATGCTTGTAGCTTAAGTAGTAGGTCTCGCTAGCGGATGACTGGCTGGCAGGAAAAGTAACGGATGGATTGGATGCTGAGGGCTTTGGATTTGGGGCTCATAGTACGAGGACAGAAGTCCAAATCCGAGCCTGTATGAAGTAAGAGGCAAATTCACAGACAACTGCCTCAGACATTTTTCAAGAATGTGCAAATACAGAGGATCCTTAGGGCTGCGCTTCTTAAATAGCTCTAAAAGCTCACGCCTCCCAGCAGATGATTGTACTGTCAATACCTTACTGTTGCCCTCCAAAAGAGCAGTTTCAACTTGTGTAAGCAGGTCATCCCTGCTCTTTCCCTTTCTTTACACAGATCCAGTCGGAATCCCGGCTGCTAGAGGCTGAGTTGGTCCCACTGGGGCAGTGGAGATTCATAAGTTTGTGCTACCTGAGCATCTGCTGCTCTGTCTTTACGTGGAGTGTTTGCCAGGGATCAATACGATGTTATCTGGTTGCTGAAGGAGGACCTGGAGTATGTTATCAAATGTTATTACGTGTTTATGGTTGCAGGGAACAGCAGGTTTCGTCAGACAGCTCAGCCATCACCTGCAGCCTTCGCCGTGTGCACACCACTCCCAACACCATGACCAACCTTTGTGTCTCGAGTGTGGCAGTCCCCACAGAGTGCCTGGTCTGCTCAGAGCTGGCCTTGCTCATCCATTTCTTCCCGTGCCAGCACAGTATTGTCTGTGAAGGTAAGTCCATTTTGTTGTGTTTTTCATTTTTCAGAATTTATCTTTCCTGTTCCACCACATAGCTTCCCTAGCTGGAGTCTCATAAATCAAGCTCTGAGACACAAAGCTCTATTGTGCTGTTTGTGTCCTGAAACAACCCCAGCATGATTTCTGCACCACCATCATAGATAAGATGTCCAAAGCTGTCTATGAATAGCACAGAGTGTTCTGACCGCCTGCTTGACTGGGACCCCAGGCAGCTTTGCTTGTACTTAGAGATGCCCTGGATGATTCAGAAGCAAAGCCAGATGTTTCAGTTCTAGCTGGCAGTGCTTTATCCATCAAAAACCTCCTGAGAAGGATTTCCCCTCTTCTCTGGTTTTTGTTACTGGTTTGCATTTCAGTTGTTTGAATGGCAGCCTGCTCAACCATGTCAGCGAGTCCGTTACCTCGCAAGGCACTCACAGTCTGACCACAGGGCGTTTGGTGAGGGCTGTGTGCCAGAGCTGCATCCGTTTTCCCCGGAGCAAAGGGCTGTTTTGATCCACGGTGCAGCCCTTCCAGTAGCACAGAACATTGAGGACTTAAAGGTGTTGTATTTGCTACTGGTATAGGAAAGAGTAAACCAAGAGAAGAAGACGTAGCTCAAAAAGAAGGTAGTGTCCTCATTTCCATGAAGAAACAATTTCTTAATTATCCAGGGAGGTCTCAGGGTGTTCAGAGCTGATGCTTTCGAGTCTGTCATCTTCCTCTTGATTCTGGCATCAGTGGGCTTAATTGTAATCTCTTCTTGTGTCATTTGTGGTAGAATGCTCCAGGAGAATGAAGAAGTGCATCAAATGTCAAGTGACAATAACCAAAAAACTGAAACAAGGTACGTTTGCTGTTCCTACTGTTCAGTGCTGTGGGAAGGGTCCTGCACAGCGTTAGTTTGAGCAGCGTCAGTGATTTTCAGTGAAATAAGCCTGAGAAAGGGAGCTGCTTTGGTGGTGGTGGTTTGGGGTCTTTTGAGGGGTGTGTGCACCTGTTGCATTGACCACCTTTAGAGAGGAAAAGGTAGATTCTCTCAGGTATCATGGGCCAAGCTCAAGCCGCAGAGACATTTGAGGAAGCTTGTCCTGTGCCTGGCTTATTTTGTCTATGGAAAGCAAATACCAGATTCTCCATGTGTCATTCTAACCGTTTTCACAGGCAGTGATTTGACAGTGAAAATTGTTGAGAAAGGAAAAATTACATCTTCTGAAAGCCTTGCTTCACCCTTGGCTGAAATTACAGTGCCTGTGCAGAGCTGGCATTAGCCAGCTACCCAGGAATCATCGAGCTGGATTGTTTTGATAAAGCTCTCAAGCCCAGTTTTAAACAGATTGCCTTCTGTCCACGTTACTGGGCGTCCAGAATGGGCAATGTCATGCATGTCAGCAAGCTAGTAGCAGATTTGCACTTGCCTTGGAATTAATGCAGGTTGCCCACTGAAGCTTTATCCGTCCGTAGTGGTTATGAGAGTTGATGTCTTTCTAGCTGAGATCGCTCTTAGGGCAAGTGCACAGGAAAAGGAATTGCATGTCCTGCTGCTCACAGTTTAGCAATGTGGACTCCTTTGTTGGAGTCGGGCTATAGTCTTGTGACTTGATGCCTGGACAAAAGCATAGAGGAACCAAGAATCTGTCACAGGGCATTGGACACACACAGCTGGCAAAGGCAGAAATCCTCTTTGGAACTCCATAATGCAAAAAATGGCAAGTTTACCAGTAGGCAGGAGCATATGTCTTTGCTACAGACTGACAACAAAATAGAGATGAGAATTCCAAATGAGACATTTGCGTGCAGATTTCCACTGGAGGAAGAACATCAAGGTCTCTTGAGAATATCAGCAGGACTTCCCCATCAGTGATGTCTTCAGTGTTTGCCTTTAGCAAGTTCCCTATCCCCAAACTTGCTTCACCTTTATGGATTTGAAATCACTTCTTGCACCACTGAAGTGCAACCAGTTCCAGAATGTTGGGGAAAGGGTTATCTATATTGAAGTGTAAAGCTGCCTAATCAAAGATTGAGGAGCAGAAGATGAACAGTGGCTGTATTAAGCTGAAACCAGGAGGAGTCTATTTACCTAAGCTGGCAGTTGTCCAGGACTTGGGGTCCTTTCATTTCATAGAGTTGACTAAATGACTCTATTTGTGTAGCTTCTTGTATGCATCAGTCAACATAAGTGATGTCAAATGGTTTCTTCTTGTTTTACCATGTGTGTCCTGAAAGACTTAACCAGAAATTTGAATCCTAAATGTGAACAGGAGGTTGAGAGAACATAGTGCTGATAACACTGTGAGGATTCCCGGACTAGTATGGCAGAGCATCACAACCAGCTTTGAATGTCTTTATTTGAAGGTAGCATCCAGCACACCAAGGCAGGACATTTCAGACAACGTTTTGTTTCCTTTAAAAAAAGACAAAGAAACAAAATCAAACAAAAACATAAACACAGAAACCAGCTGAGCAGCTAAAAAGAGGAAAGCAACACTGGCCAGACTGTAAAAACCGTCGTCTCAGGCTTTTTATTTGAGGAACCCCTGGATAAGGCTCAGTGAAGAGAGTTTAGTCTGAACTAATTGCTACTCTTGAGGGGCAGAGCCTAGTTAAAGAGACACTGCGTGAGGCAGAGCACAGTAGTGACTAACTCTCCTCCTGCTCTCCACCCCTGCAGACAGCACCGAGGTGGAGTGCAGCCCCAGCTCTGAATCCACAGATCAGAAGAAGCTCATGGAGGAGCTGCAGAACCGCTACCGGCAGATGGAAGAGCGCATCACCTGCCCTATTTGCATTGATGACCAAATCAAACTGGTCTTCCAGTGTGGACATGGCTCTTGCCCAGACTGCAGCACAGCCCTCACTGTCTGCCCCATCTGCCGGCAGGCTATCCGGGAGAGGATTCCGATCTTTGTCTAAGGATATGCTTGCTTCTCTTCCCATTCCCACCTCCCTCCTTTACTTCCTTTTTGTTTGCATTTTAGATGAGAGGCGCTAGTCAGGCTGATGCGTTTGGCTTCCTGCAAAGCCATCNTGAAAGAGAGGGAAGCAAATACCTGGTGTGACTTGGGTGGAGGTGGAGAGAGTCCTCTCCACTTCTAGTAACGTGAGGCCAAGGAGCGGTGCTTGAGGGCGGGCAGCCCCTTGCCCCGTGCTGCCGATCCATCAGAGTGACCTGAAGTAAAGATCGCTGACCTGTCTGCTGAAGGCAGAAGAGACTTTCAGACCAGAGGCAAAAAGACTTCCGTATGCAGATGTTTTCCATGGCATCCAACTCCGGCGACCGCGTCGTGTCTAGTGCCCTGCAGCGTCAGATCTGCAGCCTTGCGCTGCTCTGCAGGGAGATGCTGTAGGAGGATGTACCTTATACCTTGGCAGGCAATGGTAAAGTGTGTGCTTGCACTGCACGGGAGGAGATATGGGAGGAGATCAGTCATGGCGTCAGTTCTCCCAGATGCCTGTCAGTGGTAGGGAGGTAACATCCTATGGCACCATGCTCTCTGAGCGAGTACTGAGGGGCTCAACGAGGACTTGGACTGGCAGAGGCAAATCTGGGTGTGACGAGATCCTAAAGAACAGAGTGTGTGCCTTAGAGATAAAGTAGTGAACACTGATTGGAGAAAATGTGTTGGTACAACAAATATTTCTAACCTCTAAGTGACACTCTTCCATTTTTTTTTTTTTTTTT
>Ga0065711_1043467_pt1 | contig 14714 bp, 18 predicted proteins | sample Hoacrofraction12_FD_59098 | JGI IMG/M metagenome (GOLD analysis project Ga0065711, IMG submission 59098) | Hoatzin crop microbial communities from Cojedes, Venezuela - Epithelial fraction 12 v2 (version 2) | ecosystem: Host-associated > Birds > Digestive system > Esophagus > Crop | place... | reverse complement strand
CAAGGGGCAATGGGCACAAACTGAAGCAGAGGAAGCTCCAGCTGAACCCGAGGAAGAACTTCTTCCCTCTGAGGGTGACGGAGCCCTGGCCCAGGCTGCCCAGGGAGGCTGTGGAGTCTCCTTCTCTGAAGATATTCCAGACCCACCTGGCCGCGGTGCTGTGCAGCCTGCTCTGGATGACCCTGCTTGGGCAGGGGGTTGGACTGGGTGACCCACAGAGGGCCCTTCCAGCCCCGAACATTCTGTGATTTCAGAAGACAGGCGATCCCACAAACCTGGTGTTTTGGCACGCGTGCCAGAGTCAAGCGGGGTCCGAACACGTTTTGTGTGGCAAACAGCAGAGCTCCATCTCCCAGCGCACCACCACAACTCCAGAGTCTTCCCTGGCTTTGTTTCTACTTGCCATCAGCAAAATCTATCAGCACACCCCAAAATTTCGTATTCCCTTAGCACGCAGCTAGGAAACACTGCATGAGCTGTGCCCAAAGAAACAGGGCAGGCTGCCGTGGAAGAGGGGCAGCACACGGGAGTCAGCCCTGGCATCCAAGGGACCTAGAGGGCTCTGGCTCCAGCTGTACCAGCCACGGTGACTCCACGGACAGACAACCAAAGCATCTTTTTTAGAGCGATAATAAAGTTTCCCACTTTGCGCAACTCTCACTTTGTTCTGCTTTCCCTGCCGTGGGTTTGCATCCAGCGTGGGCTTGTTCTCATCTTAGACAACATCACAAGGGAAAAAATAAAGGACAGACAAAGGGATGGAATAACATCAAGCAGGCAACAAGGCAGGGTTTGGAAAAAGCTCATATGCAAAGACCTGTTAAAAAAAACCCAGCTCACATGCAAAGGCATTCTGAAGAGAAAGAGCCAGCATTTCAGCTGGGATTCCTGGTGAAGGTTGATCAGACAGCAGCACCTAGAAATAGATTTTGCAAGTTCTGAAGTCAGGCAGCGATACGCAACTGCCAGTTCTAGGAAAACACAGGACAACCCAGCCAGAAAAGCGCAGGGATTTCTGAAAGCAATGACTTCTCTTACTGCAGGGTTCTGACTTTGCCATCACGTGGTCATTGGCTTGAGAGCGATGGGAGGGAGCAGGGAAGCACCAGCACCGGGAAAGCCAGAAAACCGTGCAGCAGCTAATCAGACCCTAACGAGGCCTCGCTCCAGAATCCGGAGGTGCCATTTTAATGCAGTTCCCAACTCTGAGACCGAGCTTTGCAAGAGTACTGCGAATGCACAAATCCTGAAATAAGCAGAAGCGCTACCGGAGGTTCATGCGTCATTAGCGAGGGGATACGCTCACAAGGGAAAAACCTTCGGATCAGTCATAGAATCCATCAGCCACAGGTTGACTGAGCCTTTGGATCAAGGAAGGGTTGGTTGTGGATTTTTAAAGTTTTGTAACAAAAATCCACTCCTTGCTCTTGGGAAGCTTAATGTTCACCGCCTGCTCCGATCACTAAGGCTTCTGTTACCAATATCAGCGCTTTATACCATAACTCTTAAGACACCCTCGGAGGTGAAAGGGGGGAAGGGGAGCCCCCCACTCGCTTCGGGAGTGCCCTGGGAGGAAGCCACCTTGCTGGACACGAGCAGCCAGAGCTGCCCAAGTCAGGGACGCACAGCGGGACCGCCCGGCTCTGGGGCTGCCAACCGTCCCCTCACCCTGCAGAAGTTCTGCCAAACAGCGGGCACGAGTGCTAGCATGCCTGCGAGGCCTAGATGGTGCTAGTCATCAGCCGGACAAGTTCTCTAGCAGATCTGCTGTCACCTGGTTCAGAGCAGCTTCGCACCCGGAGCGCAGCCCCAGCCTTGGCCGAGCTGCTGGCAGAGAAGCGGAGATGCCACCTCCAGCACCCGAGGATATGGTGGCACTTGGGCGCGCAGGAAGTCGCTGCATCACAGAGGTCCCCAGGATGCTGCAGGACGCCCATGGAGTCTCACAGGGCGCAGAGGGGTCCACAAACACCGGCTGCCTTTGCCCAAGCTAAAAGGAGCACCTCGAAGTGGTTGGAGAATTAACTCGGTTGCCATCCGTGTGCCAGCCCAAGCTGCCCATGATCTCCCACTTCTCAGACCCAATAAAGCCATTTTGCACTCCGTTCTCCGTGTTTCCTTTGCGGAGAGCAGCTCTGCCTCTGCTTTGCTCTTTGCTGATGCTCTCAAAAAAAGCCACAGATCTGTGCTGGTTTCAAACCCTGGTTATCTCCGAGTCTATGGATGCCAGAGCCCCTGCCTCGAGGGCCGGGCAATCTGCAGGCTCAGGGCAAGTGAGAGGCAGAGAGGGTCAGCATCCTGCAGCCGGCACAGGGGGGGTAATCCAGCCCACCAGCCTCCACCTCCACTCCCCTGGGACAGATATTTCTGGGGCAAGCCCAGGGCTCGGTAGCAGCCAGCCACGCAGGGGAGTTCCCTGCCGCAGTAAATGCCCCAGAGTTAAATACTTCACTGAGCAGGACGTGCAATGCCCACCTTATACCACAGCTGTTAACATTCAGAGTTACTCTCCATAGTTCATGTCAGGAAAAAGCACATTTACCCAGTTACACGAGAACTTCGCTACGCAGCGAGGAACTAGATGCAGCGGGAGGAAGGCTGTTTGTTTTTTTCAGCAGGGCTCATCTCCGCTGACTCAGATAGGCTTGGAGGTGGTTTCAGGTGCTTATGAAAGTTGAGCCCTGAAGCTGTGCACCAGAGGATCTCTGGTTATTACACAACGCTGCCAAACTAGTTTCCACCGTGTTACCACCACAGCCCTTCTCCTGCAAAAAGCACAATTCCCCTTGTGAAGCTCCCACATCCTGAATAAAATTCCCCGAATACAACTCTTAAAAACCCCACTGGTTCTCCTCCCGGCCCAACCCAACAGCACCGTCACAGCTGGTAACAGCAGCGTGAAGCCAGGACCAGTGCAACCATTTTAATGTGACTCTAGAATCTCATATCAGAGCCCGCTGCTTGTGCAAACAACCCAAGGTCTGAAACAGAAGAGGTGAGAAGCAGACTGCAGCGTGCTCAGCTCTCTTACCAAGGAGCTGTGAAACAGCAGCTGGGGAGAATTTGGTGTAATTCACGGAGAAAAGCCAACACTTCCAAAAGCAAACGCAGATCTGTATCGCGTATCTGATTACCCCCCTCCCACCATGTATTTTCTACGCCAAAAAAGGCTTTATCTGCACGGATTTTCCAGAGAAGAATCCTTTTCTGCACCACTGCCCAGTTCCTGGATCAAACAACAAGAAACGGCACAGCTGACCAGACACCGTCACCCCCAGCCTCTCCCGCAGGGCCCTGGCCAGGGAATTCACCCCGTCGGCCAGGAACCTTCCCCAGCACAGCAGCTCGGGCAGAGCACCAGAAACATCAAAAAGCCCCATGTTTTACCTGCACAGGCAGAGGAGAGCAGCTCCTAGGAAAGGTGCATCCCTGCACACAACCCGTCCGAAGCCCATGCTACCAGCAAGCACCCAGCGCGGGGCTGGGGTCACCGAGCGCTGCGCAGCAAGCGAGGACCAAAAGCCAATCGCTCCTTTGCCTCATTCCTCCGCAGAGATGTTCCTCCTTGCTCCGACCTCCCTGAAAAAGGACTTGTGCCTACTTAGCAAGCTGATTATGAAGCAGTAAGTCACCCAGCAGGGCTAGACCATCTCAAGCCAGCCAGCTGTTTTAATTTAGCTCTTTATTAAGCTTAGCTGTGCCCTTAACCCCTCTGCTCCCGGGGCAGCAGCGCTGGGGAGCTCCCCCCGAGCCTGCTCACCGGTGGATGGTGGGGAGAGGCGAGCAGAGCGACCACATCAGCTCCAGCCCAAGGCCACGATGCACCCCGCTTCCCTGCGAGGACACGTCGTGGTTTGTGCTTCGCCGCCGCTCCAGAAGAGCTTCAACCACGTCCTGGGACACGTGCAAACCAACACAGGGCTCCTGTCCCCTTCGCTTCCAGCCTGGGGCCCAGCAAGGGCAGCTGAGCCACCCAAGGGTTAACACCTTGCTGACAGGGCTGCAGACCTTCTCCACCTGCACCCCCTTACCAGCTCCACTTTATATTATCAGGGCCCCGATCTGGCCCAGCTGGTGGCTAGCTGGCCGGGCGGGGAGGAAAACTCAGCCGACACTCCTTCCTCCTGTGGATGTTTGCCCGTTTTCCAGCCTGTGTGGTCCCGTGCCCACCATGTCCCTTTCCTGGTCTTCCAAGAAAACTCCAGGCTCCAGTTTGCTCCCTGCCCCAAGCCAGCTTCTGCCGCTTAACCACCAGGAGAAACAGAAACTACCCCAAGAATTGCATTCGCCCCAAATAAAACTGGACTCTGGAAGGGAGAATCATTAATTAAAATCCAGTTCTGATTTTACTGGGGGAAAAAAAAGAACAAGCCAATGCTATGATCCACCTGGGAGACATATTTCCAAGGGGCCTAAAAGCAAACTGTGGAATTGCCCTGGCCCTTATCTCCTCTCCAAGGACGAGCCGCCCGCACGAGCTGCGCGTGGGCTGCAGCTTGGGGACGTCAGTGCTGTCACACGCTGCTGCAGATGGAGGGCTCTGCGCCGCGTACTGCTATACCCAGAGCCACAGTTGCGAATTTAGAAACGCTGCCTGAATTCCTCCTTGTGCTCTCCCACGTCCTGCCCCGCTACAACTCCTGCCTGCTTGCATTTCATGTCTGAAGAAGCACTGCTTAGCAACCTGACAGCCTTTTCACTTGGAGCACACGGCAACCAGTTCCTCCCATGCCCACTCCTCCAACAGGGAAACCACGGCAGGCACGCGGTCCCGTTCCCTGACGAGCACCATCCGAGACGGAGCCAGGGTTATACCAGCTGGGTGGCCCTGGTGACACACGGGCAGTTTGTGTCACCTCTTGGCAACTCCAGTGTATCTGTGTCCATGGGAAGGCGGGAGGGCCCTCGTCCCTCCCGATGTCACAGATCCCATCCGTACTTCCACAAGGAACACTTCTGCTGTGAGTAACATCCTCACTGGAGCAAAGGACGGGTAACTGGAGAGCCTTCAGAAAACCTCCTGAGCCATCCACCCGCAGTCCCCAGAGGGAAGCAGGTGAGACTATAATACGCATTGCACAAGAGATGCCTATCTAGGGTATTTTGCTTTATAAAAATCTCTCCCCTCCCTTTGTGGTTTGTTTAAAAGGAATGGCAAAACAAGCCAGGTAAGCTGCAAGTCGCCGCTGCCAGCGCTCCCAGCACCGTCTTCCACGGCGGATCCACCCCGGCACCAGCGTGGACTCCGCGGGAGCCGCTCCGCAGACGAGCTGCTGGAGCACAGGGAAGGGCCTCGGACCAACGAGGAGGCACAGCTCTCCTCGCCCCGCCACTTGGACCCACGCAATCTGCCCAGTCGCCTTCGGCTGAGAGCGGAGGGAGGCAGGACGGGGCAGGTCCAGAATGAACAGGGAGTGCTGTGAAAGAGTCCGGAGGGAGGGAGAGGAGCGAAGGGGGACAGATGAAAGCAGGAGACGGGCATGAGTCACGCTGGCGCAGGGCCTCCGAAGAGAGCCCTCGAGCAAAGAGGGTATGAAGTAAATTCCTAGCCAGGCAAAAATCCACTAAAACAAAAGGCAAGGCAAAATAGGCTCTCGCATACCTGCCTCCTCTGGCTCATCATTAAAGGTTCAGCATCACACGAACTCGGGCTGTGGTTCTTGCTGGCATCTGGTCACGCTTGGCCCGGCCAGGGCAGAGGTGGGAGCACCCACAGCGTGTCTGGGGAGCGCTTGCTCCCCGAGGCCGGCCCAGATCTCCAGCTAATCCTTGCAAAAGCTGCTTTCCTTCCCCAGAGGGGAGAGCTCTCTCCCAAGAGTCAACACGAGGGCTGCAGGGACACACTCCCACTTGCACGCACGGCAAAGAAACACCACTGCAGGCAGCTACTTTCCGTTCAGCCTGCCCACACCTACCCGCTTACGAGCGAAGGATGGAGGAGCTTAAGCTGGGATCCAGAAACCAGCCCTCCCAGACCCTTGGGGAATGCCTGGCCCTGAAGTCAAGCAGCGTGGCTGTTTCTGCCTCAAGCCCTGCTCTCCCGCCCGGGGATAAGGAAGGAAAGCAATGCAGGTGTTCTCTGAGAAACACGCAACCCCGGCACGGCTCCTTGCAAACCGACCAGCAGGTCTGCCAGCCGCGGCTCGCGCTGCAGCCTTGGAGCTGGGAGAGCCCCGGGTCGGCTCCCCACCGCGCTGGGGCTGGAAGCTGCCCAGCGAGCCGTCCTCCAGCTGCCGGCCTGCTAGTTCTCACAACGAAGAGCCCAGACCCCAAGCCAGCTTTAGTAACGTTTCTCCTCTGCACGAACATCGTTTCTGCACCCTGAAGTTTCCGCTTTTGAGAAACTTTACAGGGGCCAAAGGCGTGGGGTAGGGGACCCTTCTCTTTGGTGCCTGTACAGCGACCCGCAGCACCGGATCCTGGCCCAGACCATGGCCCTGCAGCACTGGAACAACAACCAGCAGGAGAAACAAGTTCATCATGGGGACCAGACCCTCGGTGCTCCAGAGAACCTCAGCGGTGGAAAGTACCCCACCTCATCCATCTCCATCTCCGCAGCAGCAGCATCTCCTTGGGGGGCAGCACAAGCATCCCCAAATACTCGGGACTAGGAATAAACTGAGGATTTTCAGCTTCTTTGCTCCTTCTCTCCCTGAAGTCACCCTGTGGTAGCTTCTCAACAAAGCTGGAAGAGCTCTGGTCCCTGCACCGAGGAAGGAGCAGCCACCAACAGCAAACACCCCCAGCCACACAACGCTGTCTCTAGGACGGATTTGCAGACTGCTTTACGAGCTTGTGTCCCTCGCACAGAGGACTGCTGTCTCATCCAGAGATGCTTGTACCAACCCTCAGAGCAGCACCATATCCATCCCCACCAGTCTGGCTTTTTCCTTCCCCGGAGTCACCATCCCAAAAGGGCTGCAGGGACCAGCGAACAACCTCTTTGCTGTGCAAACATGCCCTCCACAGGGCAGGGGAGAGAGCTGAGCTCATTTCCCTGTGCTTATTTTGGGCACAGCCCAACACTCCTCACTAAAGGCAGCTCAAGGGCAGCTTGAGCCAAGCGCATGAAGTCCTACTGTGGAAGAGCACTGGGGTAACAGCAGAACGGCACGAACACACCTGAGCTGAAAAGAGCCTGCAGGCACTCAATGAGACACGCTGCCAAAGCCAGGCAGAAAGGACACACTGCCTACCTCAAACTCCTGACGCTTATTCTTTGTTTGTACAAGCACCTAATTCCCTCCCAGATGTTTGCAAAAGCTCGGGAACTTGGCACAGCAGCAAGCTGTTGGCCTTGAATTAACTAGAACTCAAATACCAAAAGGACGTCAGCAACTGGTGAGCGGCACTGCTCCCCTTGACCGGAGCCTACAGCTCTTCTCTGAGTCCACGCACGGTGGTGTCTCTCCATACCGATGTTCTTCCATGCCAGCACGTAAAAAAGGACTTTGCTGGAGCTGCCTACATTTCTCCTGATCCCCTTCCCACACGCAGCACTGAGTGAGCGGAACGGAGGCATTTCCCACCCCCCCTCCAATGTCACGCTCTCCCAGGACGCCAGCGTGCCCAGCACCAGTCAGGTGAGAAACCACTGGCGCAGAAAAGCAGCGCTGGGGACAACACAACCGCCACCTCAGCCACGCCGGGAAAGCCGTCCCCAGCGCCTGCCTTCAGCCCCGCAGCTGCTGCACGGCTCGCAAGCAGAGCTCGTCCATCCACAGTGCTGCCCGGATGCCACCGCGCCAGACGGGCTCAGGCGGGGTGGTTTGAGCGAGGCCGGCCAGAACAAACCCCCTCCGGCTGCCGCGGGAACGCCGCTGCTGACCCGGCCCCTCGGGGTGCCGGCGGGCTGGCGGCTGCAGCAGCCCCGGGGGATGCCCCGCGGTGGGACGGAGAGCTGTAGGGCAGTTCCTGCCCGTCACGCTGCAGCAGGCAGGCGAGCCCCAAAAGCTGCGCAAAGGGATCTCGCCAAGCTGCCCTGCACCCCCGCCCCGCTCCCCTGCGCACACACGCTCACCCTGAACGAACTGAGGTTTCCATCGCATATATTTAAGAGAGGGACAGTAGTACCAGAATCGAGCCCTGATTATAGGTCATCCATAAATACAGGTCATCCCTGAACATCAGCCATCCCTGAACAGAGGTAGAGCGCTGGATCTCCTCCGATTCCTCAGAGTCATCTCCCCCTCTGCGTCAGCGCCGCGGTTTTTGCACGCCTGGCCGCAGGGCCTCCCGGACTCAGCCCGGCGAGGACGAGCAGCCAGACTCAACTTCTGCTGCTGCCCTGCAGCGTCCGCTGGCCGTACGGCTGGCCCCGGTGGATCTTCACGTGTTTGGCTAAATGGTCGCTGCGGGCAAACTTCTTCTGGCAGGCGGCACACTGGTACGGCTTGACACCGGAGTGGGAGCGCTTGTGACGGGAGAGCTCATCCGACCGGGAAAACCTGCAGGAGAAGGGAAGCATGGTGGACCTGGCCTTCGCTGCAGGACAGGACGGGGAAGGTGAGAGCCCAGCACACGGGAGGCTGAGGGCTGTCTGCCACGGCCTCTTGGGACAACCTGAGACAGGTCACCCCTGCTCCGGTCCATCCAGCCCACTGGTGAGGCACAGGCACCTCAGGATCCTGCTGGAGAGATGGAAGGAAAGAAACCCCTCCAAGGGCTGATTTAGAGATAGGGAAAAGAATTCATGCAGTGGTATCTTAATTTCTTTCCACTGCTCTTACAGGACAGTGTCTACCTATATCTTCACCATGAGGGTGGTGAAACACTGGCCCAGGCTGCCCAGAGAAGCTGTGGCTGCCCTCTCCCTGGCAGTGTTCAAGTCCAGGTTGGATGGAGCTCTGAGCAACCGTGTCTAGTGGAAGGTGTCCCTGCTCATGGCAGGGGGGTTGGAACCAGATGATCTTTAAGGTCCCTTCCAACTCAAACCATTCTATGATTCTATCATTTTATATTCTTTGTTTTAGACTTGCTGAAACCTGTTGGGAGCTGACAGCCCAAGGCCAGATGTTGAGGGAAATTGGGTTTCGGGGCATCGGCCCAGGCTGGCAGTGACTGAAGGACACCGGTCAGAAGCCTGGGTGCAAAGGCTTTGCTGTCACTTCCCACATCCAGCCAAGAGCTTCGCTGCTGGGAGAATGCTGTTTTTTCTGAGGGAGCATGGGTTCTCCTTGCAAACTCTGAGCATGCCCTTGTTTCTCAGAATGGCAGCGAGTTTTCGCTGTCAGCCTGGGCTGGACTGGGAGCTGGGGAGAGAGAAGCAGCCTGTGAGCTGCCTTAAATACCGAGCCCAAGGGAGGAAAAGCAAGCGCAGCCAGCCTGGAGCAGAGAAGCAGAGGGTTCCAGGCCGAAGCAAGTCGACTGCTGTTCTGAGGATGCAGTAAAACAAGGACCACAGGAGCACCCAGAGCTCAATCTGTGTAATTCCCACACCCGGAGCCGAGCAGCTGACAGCCTGGAAAGCCCCTTCATCCACACGCACGTCCCCACTTCATTCTGCTGCACCCTTCCTTCCGCCTGGCACTGCAGACCCCGACCCGGGGGCACCCGCAGCGAGTTGGTCCACAGCAGTTTGATGAGGTCTCAGCAAGGCCTGGGAGCTGGGGGGACTTCAGCGTGCTTTGGACGTCCGAGGCTCAGGGGAGGAGGACTGGACAGGATTTACTCCCATTCTGCCTCGAAGGAGCCAACACAGCTGGCAGGAATATTAGGATGGAAGGGTTTTTCCATCTGGTTGAAAGGTGCCTGCAGAAAGCAAGGAGCTCCAGACGTCACCCCAGACTCCCAGCGACAGGATCTGCAGCTCACACCTGGTGCAGCGCGTCCCAAGGCCATCCTCACGTCCTCCACACAAACCACTGACTCCTTCTCCAGCTTTATGGCAAGAAGCGAGCTCCAAGGTCTCAGCTCCTCACAGAAATCAAGGCCAAAAGAAATGACGTATACATTTACAGTTAGGGCTGCATCTAGAAAAGGGAGCAGGGCCCGGAGAAGCCCCAGCCCAGCCCTCGATCTTGGAGCAGCAGGGCAGGGCAGCAAGCGAAGCCGAGCATAGCAGCTCAGCACGATGCTGTCGTGCGGGCCAGCACCATCCCCGTCCTCCTTCCCAGAGGGAAACGCGATGGCTGGGCAGCTGCCACCGGCCCCTTCCTCAGCCCCCAGGCTCTGAGCGTCGGGTGCGGGAGGGTTTAATGGTACTGGTTGGTACTGGAAAAGGAGCCAATGCCTGTAAACATGTACTGGGGTTATAGGTGAGCTGGAGGGACAATTGCTGATGGCAAAGGGGCAGCAGCTTGGCGAGAGGGAGTCCCAAAATTCAGATCTAGCCTCGTACCTTGCAGAGTTTCACCAGCCCGAGACAGAAGCCGCAACGCAGCATCCGGGGAAACAAGGCAGCGAGCGCCTGCCAAAGCATTGCGTAAACGACCAGGAAAGCTCAGCGCTGCCAGCACCAGGGGATGTGATACGCTTTGAGATCTGCTGGTGAGCAGGGCTGCGCGAGACCTGAGGACTGTCGGCCCCTCTCGCCAAAGGCTGTACCGGGCATCCTGCCCCGGGACGGGTACGCGGTACCAGGGAGAGAACCCCACAGCAGGAAAACAATCAGAGCAGTGCAGCAAGACTAAAGGGCAGGGTTATTTTAGGGAACACAGATGAAAGAATATGACAACCACCATCACGTGCAGAGCAAACAAAAGTAAATGCAAGATGGAGATCTGCTACAGGCCCAGAGGTGTCTGAGGGATAGAAGCAGCCAGGGCAGGCAAACAGCAAAAGAAAGCAAAGGGTTGCTAAACAAACCCCAAACTACACACTGGCTCCGGAGGAAGCAGACAGACTCCTATTTTACGGGACAAATCTGAATGGGAGAAGCCATTTTTGTAGCCCAGCTGCAGAAATTGCCCTGAACTAGGCAGAGAAAGGTCGCACAGTTACAAGAACACTTGGAAAGGCTGCACGGCCAGAGGGCATGTAGGCACCCAGCTCAAGGCGGGGCTGGGGTCTTTGGGCAGTGGTCGGGTACGCTTCCCCAGCTGGAGGTTTGCTGAGTGAAAACTACCCAAAGCGCCCACCAAACTTTACTCCCCCAGGCCTCCTCCCAGCTCTGACCTGGAATTCACTCGGGAAAGGAAACTTGTGATTTTATCCTGCATTTTCACTAGCCAAGAGCTCTCCTGCATCTTGGCAGGCAACGGCAGGCCCTCGGCGGGGACACCCACTCGCACCGAGCCCCGCGGCTCCCACTTACCGCCAGCCACAGTTGGGCCAAGCACAAGTGTAGGGCTTCTCGCCGGTGTGCCGACGGAAGTGAGCCTTGAGGTGGGAACTCTTGGTGTACATCTTGCCGCAGCCCGGGTGCGAGCACTTGTGGACGCGGATGAGGGAGGGGGGAGCTTTCTGGTACTTGGGGATTGCCTCCCCCTCTGGCACGTCCCCCGGTGCCCCTGGCCTCGTGGCGACGGGCAGGGGGGCAATTTTGACATACTTTTGGTCCATGACGGTCACGGGGCGCTGGACCTGAGGGAGGAGGGACAGGTTTTGGCCCTGCAAGCTGATCACCAGCTGGGCTAGCCCGACACCACCGGCAGCACTGGGAGCTAGCGGGCTGCCACCGTCCATCGGGAGAGGCTGGATTTGGAGGACAACAGGAACGCTCCCCGTGGCTACCGCCTGGTCACTACCATCAGCTGTCCCTCCAGGCCGGGCAGCGTTTGAGCCGCCTTCTTCTTGAGACACACTGGAGGCAGGCTGTCCCCCAGAGCTACCCAAGCTGATCTCAGATTTGATCTCGACCTTCTCTGCAGCGGGGTGAAGCTCGCTTGCTTCATCTTTGAGGAACTCAGCCTTCTCCCTTAGGAACTCCTCGATCTCCTCCAGGGTGGGAGTGAAGTCCTGGGAGAGGCTGCAGCAGAAGTCAGGCAGCCTGAGGTGAGCCTCGCAGACAGGGACTTGGGGCTTTGTGTCTTCCCCCTTTGCACCGGATGGGGGGAGCGAGGTGCCTTCAGCATGGCTGGTGCTACCTGCAAGGAGATGGCCAGAGCCTTCCGGGTGGCCGGATGGCCTCTCGCTGCTGTGCCCCGGCAGAAGGGACGGTGGCATGCTGCGTTGCAGAGCACTGGCAAAGCTCTCTAGCAGGGAAGAGGTGGTCAAGGAGGGTAGCAGCTCCTGGCAGCTCACAGAGACCATTTGTTGACTCACGTCCTCTGCCCACACAAAGCTCCTGGCTCGGCTGGATCAGAAGCTGCGGTGAGAGCTCAGCTGGGGCTCCTGGGGCTGGGGAAGTCTTGGTTCATCTGCAAGGGAACACCACCAAGGTTATTTCCAGATCAAAAAGTAAACAAGAAAACCTCAACCTTTGAATAAAAGGGACTGTGCAGTAGAAAGAAAACATCAAAACCAGCCAGTGGCCTTTGTTTTTAAAGAGTCTGTTGCTCAAAAAACACACACTAACCATTTTCCTATGCAGGATGCCAACAGGCTGCAAAGAGCTAGATTCCCCCCAAAAGCAAACTTTCCTGGGGAGTTTATGAAGGTAAAAATACACAATGAAACACCTCATCCCTCTTCCACCTGCACCAGACGGCAGGTACGTGCTGCTAGATGGCAGAGAGGATGACTTGCTACAATTAGGATTTAACTGAGATCCGAGAGAGGGTGCTGGTTTCTCCACACAGCAAACGCTGGTACAACCACAGCCTGATGCAGAGCTATCACGGCTGGATTAAAGCTAACTAGTCTGGGAAGAGATAACAAGATAGCCAGGAGCGTGCCTGCTGCCAGGCTGCCCGGGGCTCTGTGCAAGCACCGCGACTGGCGAGTTCACCAGCAACCACGCTGCCGTGGTCACGCTGCCGATCGGTGCCTGAAGAAGCGAGCTTCAAGCCAGCCCACGCAGGTCTGCCCAAGCTGGGTCACAGCGAGCATCGTGACAGACTGCCCGGGGTCAGCTCACAGGGCCCGGGAGGACACCGACACCGCGGTTCAGAAGAGCCGAGCAAGCTCCCGGTAGCTCCCGGTGAGACCCGCGTGGTCTCCAGAAGGCGACCGGTCTCCCGAGACCCAACGCCTTGGACCCATGGGCCACACACCATCCCCAGCCCCAGCACAAGGTGGCCTGGAGCCTCCAGCCCGCTCCTGCAGCACCTCCGCCACCCAAGGAGGCAGGGTCTTTTTACGTTTAATTTTCCAAGAGGAAGAAAACCTATGCCAAAGTCCCTTCTGAACCTTTTCCAGAATAAGTGAGCAAGTCCACGAGATCTCTGCAGAGCTGCAAACCAGCCAAGCCAGTCCTCGTTATCAGCGCTTCCTCAGGGTCCTGCGAGCAGGGAAAGGGAATTTTGGAGAGGCAGTCTGGGTGTGATATAAAGGTTTTTCCCTTAAGAAGAAATAATCGCCACGTCGCTCAAAATCTGCTCAGAGGAAGAGGCCACATTGCTCGGGGCCATCTGCAGTGCTGCCCACAGCCTGTCTCCAGCACAACTCTGCTGCAAAACAAGTCACGAGGAGCAGAGACCGCTGCTGCCCACCTGTGAGGTGAGAAAGCTGTCTGGGGCAATCTCAGCCTTCAGGCTTCAGGTTTTCATCACGGCACAGATCTGCGCTCTGAACCATCACCTTCCGGGCAGCACTCAACTCCACTCCTTCCTCCACACCAACTTTACAATCTCTTTCTGATCCCTGCTTCTTTGACTCTCGTCTCCTCCTTCTACAAGCTCCAGAGGCTAGAAAAGCCTTCCCCCTCTGGCGACCAAACACTTGTGTTTACCTCTGCCAGAGAGTCTTAAAACCTGATTTTCCAACACAGTCTCCTTGCAGAGCAGCTCAGGAAGTCTCCATCCCTTCACCGTGCCCCCAGGACAACTGAACTGAGCTACAAACGCCTCAGCTCAGGAGCCTCATTTGGTCCCTATCTCCTGAATTCAGAGTGTGCAGTGCCAAGGAACTAACAACGCCAAGAAAAGCGCAACCAGAGGGCAGGAAGGGCCGGTGGCTCAGCTGCTGGCTTGGGACTACGGAGGTCTGCGCAGGGTCTCCTGCTCTGCAGAGACTTCTCCTGCAGCCTTGGGGTAGCTGCCGGAGCGCTCTGGTCCTCAGATTCCCCTCTGAGTGGGGGCAACAGCCAGGTCCTACGGGGAAATGAGTAACCGGGTGGGACGCTCCGTTACCGACAGACTCTGCAGAGCCCCGTCACAGATGCCACAGCCCCGTCAATCCAAGCCATTCTTGCAAACCGCGCGTCAACGGCGCTGTCGTCCCAGACAAGCCGCTGCAAGCAAACGCCGACCCAGCTTTGGCCTTCGGCGAAGCACGCTGCAAGGCAAGGTCAACGACGTTTCCAAGCTTCGCTTTGCAGTTCTATCCCCGCCGTCTTTCAAGCCCCCACGAGCGCTCGGCCACCGCCAGCCACCCGCCGCGGGTCGGCCGCCGGGAGCTCGGCCGAGCGCTGCGACTCCCCTCCGGTGACGGGTCACCGCCGCCGAGGCCCGGTCCCCTCTCCCAGTGCCCGGGCAGGCTCGCGCAGCCCTTCGGGACCATCCAGAGAGCGAGACGGGCGCTGGCACCCACGCCACGTGCCGCGGGTCCCCCCGCGACGCCCCGCAGCCCACCGCGGGGAGAGGGGCCTGGGACCCCCCCGGGGCCGAGGAGACCGAGTCTGCCCACCCCGGGGACGGGGGGAACCCCAAGCACAGCCCCCGTCCCGGGCCGAA
>Ga0065711_1043465_pt1 | contig 14715 bp, 8 predicted proteins | sample Hoacrofraction12_FD_59098 | JGI IMG/M metagenome (GOLD analysis project Ga0065711, IMG submission 59098) | Hoatzin crop microbial communities from Cojedes, Venezuela - Epithelial fraction 12 v2 (version 2) | ecosystem: Host-associated > Birds > Digestive system > Esophagus > Crop | place... | reverse complement strand
GAATGCGGGGCGGCCTGCCTGCTCCCGCCGCTGCGAGGCCCGGCCTGGCGGCCGCCGCCTCCCCCTCACCCTCCGCCGCGGCCCGCGGGCCCCGCAGGTGCGCCTGCGCCCGTCGGGGTAGGAGGGTGCGTTGTAACCGGGGCGGTGAGGCCGTCGGGGCCGTGAGGCCCGCGCTGTGCGTCGCCTGCCCGGGTGAGACTGGGCGTCCCGGGCCGAAAGGCAGATGGAGGAGCGGAGGGCTTCCCCCTGTGGAGGCCCTTGTGGATGTTTCGGATCGAGCACCTTTTTGAAAACGCGGGCGTTGGCCTTTCCAGCGCTGTTTCCTAGTCCAGGCGTGGATGTCATTTCCTCTGCTGTAAAAAAACAGAGAAAAAACCCCAACAGTCCAGCTTCTGTTTGTGCGGCGACTTGTACGCAGCAGATGCTGTGTAGCAGGGTGTTAGGAACAGTGCATTTTCGGCATTTGAAGGCACTTAAGGTTTCTAGTAATCACTCAGTAGGAAAAACCTCTAACCCTTGATTGTGTCAGCAGATTCCCTTGTGCTAAACGAGGCTTTCTGCAGGTCTGCACCTTGGGTCTTGGATTTCAGTAATTAATGACTGGGGTTTATCGTCACAATCCTTTCATGGGCAAAATTAAAATTTGGAAATTATGAGACCAGTATCTATTCATTAACAACCAATCAATACATTGATGTTGGATTAATTCAGCTACTGTAGGAATTTAGTGACAGGAATACTTAAGGAATCTTTAGTTAAATAGGTACCAATACTGTAATTAAAGAATACGATAATTGTGAATTGCATACACACAGCTAAAGAGCTGCAGGAATATCATAGCCAGTTGCACAGACCACAGATTTGGTGGGCCAGAGGACCTTCCTCAGTGGAAGGCTCTTCTTCCACTTCTTTTCTTTGCTTCCAACTCACTTTCCCTGTTTCTCCATACCAGTCCATTTTCTAACATCAGCAGGTTAACAGCCTGCTCATACTTCCATGAATTTTTGTTTTATTTTCTTCCCAGTCTTCCAAATAAGAGCATAACGAACTCTGAAAAGAGGATTTATCTTAGCAATGCTTTGGTTCTTGCTGCTGGTTCATGGCTGTCAAGTATTCTTTTAAGATTTTCTGTCAGTCTCAGTTTTGTTAAAAGCTATTTCTCCTTTCCACCCAGGTGATGTCTGGAGTACAAACTCCAAAGTTTGTCTCCTACAAAGATGTAGGAGGTTTTGCTTGAGTGTGTGACCCAGCTGCACCTTTCTGCTGTTGGCAGGAATACACTGCAGCCCTGTTCAGACTATTGCACCACTGCGTCTTCTGTGGCATGTGTGGAGTTTGTCCCTCCATGCTAGTCGCTGTCTTGTTAATGCAGTTCTCATAAATGCTGCATACCCTGAATTAAATTAAAATTAGGGTGGTCCTGTAAAAGTAGATTTGGTTTCTTCTGGACGAATTATTAAAGCCTTGAAACAGGTCAGAGTGCTGGAAGTATTTGCCTCTCTTTCTCCACTGATGTGTATTGAACATACATTTAAATTAATCTACATCCTTGGATTTGTGGTGCCCCTCTCCAAAGGCATTAACCTCCCATGATCAGCGAGGAATTTTTGCTGAGTGTTGTCTAACCTTTCGTAGCATGGTGGTAGAATTTCGGACTGTCGGTAAGGCACAATCTGTGGAGTCATCTTGCTGTCAGGTGCTCCTACCCTGCAGAGAGCTGCAAAAAGATATTTGCTGAATCACCCTGGCTTGATTTAATCACCCGGCCTAGCATACAAAGAGAGCCTGGAGAACCAAAACTGAGTGAAGGGATTATGGCAGAGCTGCTAAACGGATGCACTAGACACAGGAGAGAAAGCTTAGGCTGAGATCTGTAACTGGGATTAAAATGTCTGCGCTTTGTGCCCTTGGGTGGGTATTAATGGAAACTGCTCTCACTTAGTGAGATGCCAGACATTCACAGCCTGATTTGAGAGATAAGACTTACTTGGTCAATGACTTTTTTCTGGAGGGGGCAGAAAAACTTTGATCATTGCTAAGTGGAGTCTTGGTACTAAATAGCTAATGTGCGTCTTAATTAATTTGTGCTGTCTCAGGAGACATGTTAAGTACCATGCACGTGGTACAGGGTCCTGTATAGAAATTCCCCTGTGAAATCACAGGAGCAAAAATTCCTTTCCATAGTTGTGTTGTAGAAATTGTGTAATTAAACAGGAAGCCAAAGTTGGTCCAACAACAACCACCACCTGAAAACGTTAGCTTAAAATGTAGAAAAACAAGTTGAAGGTATGTACTGTATGTGGCAGAGATTTGCTTATTTAGACATTTAAAATGCATCAGTGGTTTCCTGGAGTGGTTTCCTGCAACAGCGGACAGCAAATGCATTAGTATAAAGAGGTCAAAGAGAGGATCATAAATGTAATTAAGAACTCCTTAAAGTCTTTGAAAAGACCGGACTGAACAATTCACAGATTTTTCTATCAGTATCTGAACAAACTGAGCAACAGAGGAACTTGTTCTCATTAGTGGAACGGTATTCACATGTGACGTTAATCTGAACATTCACATTAGAAAGGCTGAAAGGCATGCTCTGAGCAGAAGACAGCAACAAAATTTGCTGTTGCCAAGTTTGGCCTTCAGCCAAGGGTGCAATTAAAAACAGAAGCACCACACTTGCCTTGCCATCTCTGAATAAAAAGTTCCATGTTGTACAGACCAACATTAGCTCTGTGTTCCAGAAAATTAAAATATTAAAAAATTCCAAGATTTTGCTAAGGGGATTTTAATTTTCATAGTGCTTAGAAAATCACATTCCAGACTGGCTCCCCTGAGCATGTGTATGCATACATGTGCATTTTAAAATAAAAAAATTTAAAATACTGTGGAGTCTGTCCTCTGCCTTTTCTTTGGTGAGAGAGACAGGTGACTAAGACACTGAATGCAGACCCAGAATTGGTGTTGCATTCTATTCTGGTTGCCAGGTCACTCTCGCTAAGCAAGTGCGGTGGAATTCACTTAAGTGCCACCTTGATGGATTGCCAGAGAAGAGGTATTGTGCTGCGTGCTTCAGTGACCGCACAGATCATTTGGCACACCTTCACGGAAGAAGTCATCTTAAACAGTGTGCACCCCAGCCTGGCAGCACCAGTCTTTGTTTGCTAGCAAGTTTTCAGTCACCAGGACTTTACACATACTGTGATTTTTTTGCTAAATTGTGGCTGCACAGAGCATAAAAGTAGCAGATCTGTAGTAGCTCTGGAGCTTGTTTTTTGATACAAATCCTAGGAGGGTACGTTCTTACTCTCTGCCAAGGTCATTGTTTTTATTGTCCTGCTCCTTTAGAAAAAAAAAGGAACTCAAAATACAGGCGAAACTCTGATTTTATTTGGCAAGAATGAATTCCTGTTCGTGGATCAAGGTAAAATATTTCAGCAGCTTCTTTAAAGGAGGAGTTGCTGATTTGTGTGTGCCTTTTTTTTTTTAACAGAAAACACATAGGCCTGTCAACTAACTCCCAGATGCTTTCATGAAGTGGACATTTTCCTTGCTGACAATGCTGACTTCCAAGGACAGCTGAAACAGATAGGAAAAGAAAATTATAACTGGAAAACCAGTTCAGGTATGGGAAGAGAAGTTCAAGTATGGGAAGGTTTTGAGGGCTTTATTGCTGGAGGAGTCAAGTGACAAGCTTGCCTGAAGAAGACAACTTTGAAAATGCATGGGTAGCAAAGCACTATAAAAAGCAGGGCAAAGTAGCTGTGTGGAAGAACAAGGATCACCCAAGACACAAGGTGAGACGGAAGAGGAGAGGATTTCAAAGGCTCTGATCCTTATGATGTCTATGAAAAGAATTCCATTGATTTTAGGAGACTTTTGATTGTGTTCAAAGAGAAGTCAAAGACAGGAATGAAAGAAATGAATGAAAGAAAGATGACTTCAGCAGCACAGATATTTCAGATAAGAATTCTTTCAAATTACCTTAGTTTAAAACAATCAAATTGATAATCAGACAAAACACAGAAATGGCAAGCATGAGCTAAATTTAGAGGTAGAGTAAGACCTTAATGGGGCAGTAAGTACAGAAGAGACCCTTATCTGAGATGACTAACTATGAATTTAAAAAAGTGTTGAGGGAGGAAGCAGTGTGTGAACATGTGAAGTATACAGAAAAAACGGAAGATAACCTTTGGAGAACATGAGTCTGAAATGCTCTTAAGACCTATACAAGGAGAGTTGTCCCAGAAACAACTTGAAGCATTTGGGAACGGAAAAGAGCATTTTGTTTAAAATTGTTACATTGATGTAGTAGATAAACCATGGCATTTAATGTAAAAACATAGTAGGAGGAGAAGAAACAGTATGTGGGGCCGGAAGCCAGGATGTTATCAAGGAGCTGTCATCCAGGACAGCAGTGGATTCACAGCATCTTCTCCATAGTTATACACTAACCATCTTTACGCAAGTGCTAACTCGGATCAGCAAAAAATAATTTCTGTAAGCAAATTACTGTCACGATTTGACATTAAGTAGCAGCTTCAGAAGCAGTTCACATTCAGGAAAGCGAAGTCTATGCTGTGGTTAGAAATTACTCAGGTCTAGGATTCCTAGTAAAGTTTGCAGAACTAGTTCTGGAATCTGTCTAGGACTGCAGGGAGTTTGGAATTGGAGAACCTTATCTGGCTGCAAAGCAGCATCTTGTGAATGCAGCCTAGGCACATCCTGTCCCTTCATGGACATCCTCAGCGCACATGCGTCTTGGGGGAGCGTGCTGGGAAGAAAACGATGAGCTGGTAACGTCGAAGGGGGTTAGAATCTAGAGTGGTGTAAAAATGCAACTGATCCTCTTCTGTTCGCAAACCAAAGGATGGAGAAGTTGCCCTTGTGGCTGTGGTTGGCTGTTTGGAGTACCACCATGCAGTTTAAACATGCATTTATACAATTAATTAGAAATTAGCAGAATAATCAAATAATGAAAAGTTAAATTGGTAACAGCAAGCTAAGGGAAAAGCTCTGTAAACAACATTTGAAAAAGATGGTTGTGTAATAAAGATAAGATTTATATTCTTTCCACTATACAAAAGTCACATAGAACTTGTACTTTACAACAGATTTTATTTTGTGCATACAAGATGCAGGTGCTCTACTGACCTTAATGTTATGTATGTTTTCAAAGGCAAATACAAACTAGGAAAAATATAAAGCAAAGACATTTTAATTAAGGAAAGGAACATAGTCTAATGGTTATAGCATGAACCCAAGAGTTGAGAGAACACAGGTGTCACAGTACGACCTTCTGCAAGTCACCCTGAAGTAGGCGAGATATTTTTTAGGTTTTCATGAACTTTAGTTCATTTAGTAGCTACTGCCAGTGAAATGCATTGTTAGGCAACAGAGAACTGTCCTTGCAGATGTAATGTAACCACACTACATCAGAAACATTACTAACTTGGAGTTAAATTGTCATGTTAAAAACATCAGTCTTGAATAACAAGCCATGTATAGCTGTATCGCCTAATTGCAAACCAGTCGACAAACTGTATCTCAGAAACCCTCTGTTAATTCCCCTTGGCTCTGAACAGGTAATTAGGAACTGAGTACTTGGGGTAATCAGGTACTCTGGCAGCACTCCTGTTTCCTTGGAGGGATAGCTCCAAGCACGCACCACCCTCCACCATTAGCCCTTCATGTCTTTCCTACCTGTTTGTTCAATGCAGGTACATTTGCCTTGTACTTACCTACTTGATTGCAACCACAGGTTGAGCAGAGATGATGATGACCTGTTCCCTTTTGCAACAAAGGGACTGTTAGCTTCTGCTGTGCAAAGTGTTCTGGGTATACTTAAAAGTTTTTAATAACAGCAGCTAAAGTAAGTATCATAGTGGAACTACCCAGTTTTTCCTGCTTATGGAAAGACACTAAAGTCATCTGGAAAATACTGTTCCTACTGTGGGACAAATTACTCAGCTCCCATTTAGTAGTAAATTATGCTGACTGTGACAGTCCGGAATGCAAGCTACAGTGGGTTTTAGATAGAGATCAGTATGCAGGACAAATTAACCAAAGCCTGGACAGCTATAATAAACAAGAATCCTTATGTGGATTTGCTGACTGAGCAGCACCTTCCCAAATAGAACTGGCAGCCATTCAACCTGCTACTGTTGTTGTGAAGAAACTTCTTACAGGTTGGCTTTTTTTTTAAGATGGATTTTTATTGACTTTCCAGATGACATCATTAATCCATGTAAACAGGATTTTTATTTTGCTCATAATAGAAAGTGTAAACAGAAACCTGAGCATCAGTATATGCTCACTTCTTCAGTGGTGATCCAGCACTCGCCTTCTGAAAAAAAAACCAGTCCTGTTGTTTTTAATTTGCACTTCCATTCTGAACCATTTGTAGATACTCCTTGTATAGCTTTTCTTGGGTTTCATAAAGCTTCTTTAGCTTCTTAATTTGTCCTTTGCTGAGTTCTTTTCCTTCTGTATCATGGGTAGGAAATCCCTGAAATATCAAAAAAAAACCCAACAACAACAACAATTTTTCAGATACATTTTTGGACTGCTTTTGCTCCTTATGGAATAGTTTTAATAAGACAGGGACATAATGTAATAATGACAAGGTGTCAGGATGGGGTGCATCTTGCCTAATTTTAGTCACCTAGAAGTTTGACAACTAACTGACTATTTGTGTATGTTCCCTTCCCAGTTAATGAAGGGGCAAAGGGTGCATTTATTTCATGTCCTGTGCTAAGTAAGGGAAGCTGAGGCAACTAACTTCTAGATGGTTACAGTTAAGAGAAGAATAACTAATCCCTAAACAGATGGTTAAGAGACCACTTTTAATCATACTAGCATACAGAATCCAAGGCTTAAAGCAAAAGCAGTAAAAGATTTCGCGATAGAGAAAGTACAATCAGAATTTTTACAGACAGACATTCTCCTTGGCTTGCAGGGGTATTTCCCAGTATTTACACTCTCTATTCTTACTTGCCCCCAGGGCCTGAATTATGTGGGTGAAGAGGACAGGCAGAAGCAGGATCAGTGTCCCGGATCATGCTTCATGCTTCACGTGCTGAAGAAATAGTGCTTTATGTTTTCCAAGTAACACCTTGTATCCTCAAGCGGAGCAATGAAAAGCAAAGTTATCCATACAACTCCTTCATAGATCCTTAGCCAGGAGAGCGCAAAACAGTGGGCAGAACCAAAATGGAAGCACAGCACCTCTCTGAAAAAAATGGCTGTCTCCATCAGTTCTGGCAGAGCTGGGGAGTTTGTACTTGCAAGGGAATTCCTTGCCTTGCAACAGCATAATAAATCTGTGAACACACATCGTATATGTTCCTGCCCACAATATATACAGGGAATTTTGCTCTGCAGTGAGAGGGGCCAAAGGAGAAGAACAATGAAAATACCCTTGAAATGATGGCTAACAGTTAGAGAGCCTTGCTCCTCAATGCAAGGTATGGGCAATAAAATTAATATATAGCCTTTTCTTTCTCTCCTTCCTTCCTCCTACTACATTAAAAGCACTGCCTTGGACGTTTTGGAACAAGATCAGCTACGTACACATACAATTGAGTATGTACAACTGGGGAAGGAAAACCAGTCCCTGTCTAAAGAGAAGTCTCTTACGTTTTCATCAAACACGGAATATTTGTCATGTTCTGATTTAAACATTTCATGTGGTGGAATCTTCATTTTTGCCAGTTTTGCTGCCTGTAATATAAAACATGCATTAACTGCGTTAGCATCACAGTTAATTACTGACAACCTGTCACATATGCAAAAGGAAAAGTAGACTAATTCGTAAATCAAAGAGCATTTAATTCACAATTGTTTATCACGTGAAAAGAAACTTTCAGTTTCAGTAAGTCTTAGCTGTGCTTGTCTGGGGGAAAAATATGGTTTAAATCTGTAGAGAGCCACTTAATAAAATAGATGTATTGCAGGAACTCCAAATAACTCACTTCTATACTCCAAAAACTACATCTGATTTTTGCTCATTTGGTTTCTTAGTGTTTTAGGTGTAAACACAAAGCGAATAGTTGCTCAGTAAAGAATTAACTTGCTGCAAAGAGAACCACCTTTATCAACAGTTTCCTGCAGACATGCACAGGTTTCTATGCAGGTCACAGCAGGATCAGGATGCAAGTAATTGCACTGAAAATAAGCTAAACTTTCACTTATCTCTAAACAAGCGCATCTCAGAATCCTTTCCAAGTAATTTATGCCCAATGTAAAGGAATCACCTTTTTGAAAGAATGTAAAAAGCTACTTGGAATTTGTGGATGATAAATGTTATTTATCTGGTTTTGTCTCCGTACATGGTGCTTTCTCAAAGTTTACTTCCTCTTTTAACCCAGGAATGCATTTCCTGTACTGTTAGAGTCATCAGCATGGCAAACAATGTTTTCTTCTTATGAGTTCATTTTCTCTGGCTATCTGCTCCTCATCCAAAGCCTAAAACCTTTGAGCTATCTCAATTCCAACTGTAGAGATAAAATGCATTTTTACAAAACACTACATTTCAGAGTTCAATCATAGGGAACAGGTGGATTCTTAGAGAGGAGGAAAAAAACCCCAAACATATTCACACATACCTATGACACTTGAAAGTGCAGAAAAAAAATAAATGACACAAGCAAAATCTTCTCTAACAGGTATGGAAGATACTTCTTTGGCAATTAAGGAAGTACTATTGTCTACGGACTGAAGGAAGTACTACAAGTTTTTCTAAGAAGCTTTTGCAGCCTTTAGTTGTGTTTTCAAAGATGGCTTCTCTATAGCAGGAGCTGAATATTCAAATCTGAACTCCAAGCCAAAGTCATTCTGAGCACGAAATTATAGACAAAAAATAAAAGGAAGCCCAGTTAAGGCCGGGCAGAGAGCCTGTGTTCTAATGTAATCTTTCCTGCACGTGACTATTGCTGCTAACACTTTTCTTCAAAACCAGATTAAAAGGATCTGAACACTTACTTCCTGCTCTTGTTTTTTCCTGGCTGCTTCTTGTTTCTTCCTTTTCTTCTCTTCTTCAATCTATGAAAGGCAATGTTAATGAGTAAAAGGTAAGTACTTCATTTGGTTGTTTTCTTCAGATCTGAGCCAGCTAGCTCCCCTGGATATCTAATTACAGACAGAACTGGCAGCATGATCCGCAGCAAAAACACCATGCCTTATAATTAGGATTGTCTGATCCTTCCCACTGTACGACTTTGATTTGATTTGCTTTTACTCACAGTTAAATCAGTTTTAACTGTTCAGAATGCATTTTGCATGCAAAGTGTATACATATAAAAGAATACATACAAAGCCTGAAAAAGAAATGCTCCTGCCATTTCATGGGGAAAAATATTTTGCAAATGACTTTAAAAAAAGACCATATTTCACTGATATTTTAAGCTCTTGCCTCATACTGAAGAAATTACAGTTTCTCAAGAAGCAGTTGTATCCCTTGATGTTCCTAGGGAAACAATTATCCAAATTTAGCCAACTTATAAAACTAAAAAAAAATAAAATCTGATCTTGCACTTGCTTAGGAGAGACCTATCAGTTGTCCAAGGGTTCTGCCAGTACTGAACATAATACTGTTTCCAGGGAAAATGTACTCTAGCTGTAGGTTCCACCCAGCAGCTACATACAAAGTGCCTTCAAATGTTTTTTGATCATAATGCCTGGAATGGGTTGAGACTGTATTTTTCTTCTCCCTTTTCTAAAAAACATCTGCACGGAAGGAGAAACATTGGAAAGTCTTCCAAACATTTCTAGTCATGATGGAATTTTATTGTTTGTTAAAACTGAAGACAGAGATAGGAAGTGTTACTTTTAAATGTTACAAAGTCAATATTAATGCTAGGAAGTGCTAAAAGGAGGGTTTCTGTACAGACCTTGTGCATATGAATTAGAATTCATTATATAGTAACATGTGCATTCTTGCCCCCACACCCTGAGTACCTCACTCATCCATACTACATTAAGAAAGATTTAGCCAGTGCATTTTATTCTCACATATCAGATAAATACAGTCTAGGTCTATGGGAAATGTCAACTTTATTTGTACGGTCAAAAAAAGTCCAAATTAGCTTCTCATTGGAATTGTTCCTACAGAGAGATAAAACAGTATGCATGCAATACTCAACATCCCTTAATTATATGAAGATCTTCAAAAAAACAACCAACGAAAAAACCTTAGAGGTATTAATTAGGTCCCATACAAAATTTTCAAGAGGCTACTGTTTCAAAAATTCTTTTCCTGAACACACTCAGATTTTAGTATTAATTCTCTTACATTATTTTCCTTGTTGCTAGTCTGTTAAGATTTTTCTTGCAAGTTATCAAAGAAATGTAAAAGTATCCATAAGCTTACACGTTACTTTAGATTTAAAAAATATAGAATACTTAAAATAATAACCTTTTTCTTTTCTTCCCTTTCTTTCAATAACGTGTCCTTATCCACTAATTTAACCACAGTTGGAAGTCCTAAAGAAGCAAAAACAGATGAATGAGTTTCCATGCTTGAATAGTCAAAGATAAATGTATTTACCCTGTGATAACTGTTTTCTTTTTGCTAGCTGAATGCAAATACAACTGAGTAACTATTCAAAAGTGAGTAAGAAATTAGGTACTATACAAGGGGATCAAAAAGATTGCAATGTATGTTTTTATATGCCATACTTATATTCCAATATACTGTTCTATAATATATATTCACACATCAGAAATATGATATGCTATAGCTCTGCAGTCCTTGAATTTGTTGGATTATTCCAGATTAGTTTTGATAGGTTATTTTCCCACTTCTTATGAAAACAGTAAGATTATAAAAACAGCTACCTACAAAATTGCAGGACATATAATTGGGTACCTTCATGATCTTCAAATCGAACACCAAGTTCAGGAAGGATGTCATCTCGAAGAGCATCGCTCAACTGCAGCACTTCAGTTACTACAGAGCATGGAAAATACTTTTAGTGAAGTAAGATTTGGTGAAAGTACACTTCTTTCCTGCTACATAGTTATTTAAATTAATTTAATTTATTAATTTAATTAAGAAATTGCCACTCTCTCAACACAGGCCAGAGAAAGGTCTTTTGTTTTAAAGTGATAAACCTTTTCAGTTAGTTCTGCCTTCTTTCAGCTACACAGAGAAGCAGCATGTTTCTTTGCAGGGACCTGAAATCCATAAATTTTCATCCAAGATACCCTCATTGTTCCTGAAGGGGAACAGAAAGAAAATCCAAGGCAATTCAGAAATGATGCGACAATTCTGCCAGGGTATAGTGGAAGGCTGTATGACTCAGGAAGATCCTAATGGTTGCTGTAGGACTTCCAATAAGAAGGGTTAAGAACCCTGTTCTAGAAAAATCACAAATTAACATATCCTGTGCTACATCTAACAGTGCCTTTGAAGGACTATTATTTTGTCAGTTTGATAACTACATACACATTTATCAGAGCAATTGTAATCCTCTGTTTCTACAGATATCTTTACCACCTAGTCTGACCAAGCTGTTTTTCAAGCAAGCTAGTGGCAGCAGAACAGAGAATTTTGATTTGGCTCTTTGGATGGTGATCAGGACATCATGACTAACATTTTTTTTTCTTGCAAACTTACCAAAGAGCCTTTGATAACAGCCAATGGTTAAGAATTCAAGATTTAGCTGACATAGATGCTATCAGCTCAAGAGGAAAATAAATCTTCATATAAAATACTTACTTGGATGAGAAATTGTGTCAGCCGAGAAACAGCAGAACAGTTTAGAGGAACTAAATGCATCAAATATATTGCTGTTGTGAATTTAATTCAGTGGCATTTTTTATAGACTGTCTTGTATTTAGGAGGAAATCCTTACCAAGTGTGACAAGATAGATACTTGAGTTAGATGATACCATGTGCTTACAATAAACAAGCGTTCTCCCTTTCAGCAACTCTCAGCTGGTTAAACCTGAGAAGTAATAGGGGTCTCAAAGGTAGTAATTCTGGGAGTAGAAACTAACATCGCCTGTACCAAACACTGCACATATCAGTAGATACAAGTGCCACCCCTGAGCCCTCATCCCTTCCATAATTGTCAGAGCCTCAGAGAGCTGAACAGTGAACAGAGCACTGACTATCCTAATACCATAAAAAGGAATAGCCACCCTACTTCATTGCATGGTAGTGTTCTGCAACTCTTTGTACAGGAAAGCACTGCAGTTTATAGAAGCTCTTTTGTCTGCCGTGAACTAAGTCGTTATTTTTCTTGATCCGGAGCAGTTAGACACAGTGAACCACATTCATGCTTGATGCAAGTCTAAATAAGCCATTAAGATAAACAAGGGATAAGATTACCTCACTGGCTGTTAACACTAAAAGGTGTTGACTCTAACCTAGGCACAGGAATTACACATACCATATCAAGAACGTATCAGATACACCTCCTGCTTATTCAGTAAAACAGTGTCTGCTCAGTTATAAATATTTACTTATCTGAAATCATGAATAGTTGAAAGTTTAAGAAGAAATCCATCAAGGTACAGAATAATGAGGAATGCATAATAAACCATGTATTATTTATGAAAGGACACATCCTCTGATCAATCTTCTGTCATCCTGAGGAGTCAGCACCATGCTTCATAAAGCTGAAATGTGCCTGTTCTTTGCGTGTGGTACCTCCAGAGCAAAGATGTTTAGGAATCGGGTAGGGGGTTGTTTCTGGGCTGCGCCAAGACATAAGCCATAATCCTCGCTGAGGACAGTGACCAGTGGGATAGTGCCTTACCACCAGTGCCCATGAACACCCTGGCAGCTACACTCCTTAAGCCTGTGACTATTGCCCAGATCTCTCTTCACATTTTCTGTGAATTTCAAGCCAAAGAGTCTTGGATGCGAAATAGATGTTGTGCTGTTGTGAATGGGAACACTGTGATGGGAAGGAAAAGGAGGAGCTTACAAAGTATTTTGAGAATGCTGGATGCAGCAAAAGGCAGGAGCAGACACGGTTACAAGGACCAAGTTTGTCCCAATTCTGGTCAACTTATTATATATTAGGAAGAGGGCAAAGGGCTTCCCACTGTGTCCTAGAAACAGCTTAGAGCAAGACACCATGTGGCACTAGCACCCATGGCAGGAAATGAAGATGCAAGCAGACTTCAGTCACGGACACCTTTACCACGGGGTAGTTAATTTAAGCAGATGTCCTGATGTAAGTAACCAACAACAACTGGAGAGACTTGCTCCTGTTTGAATATCTGAATAATAATTCGTTGCAAATGAGAATTCTTCCCAAGCATCGGGGGCTGCACTAGAGCACAGATCCGTTCCGCTGTGCATCCTTGCAGAGACAGCTATACGGGGTCTTTGCAGTTAGTGAAGTACTCAAGTAAAATGTCAGGATGCACAATATAGAGATGCTCTGACCAACCAATCATTCATGTCTTTTGCAGAAGTTTTCTGCATTTCTTTCCCCTGTACAGCAAGTACAGTGTTTTCCTGTTTACCATCACTGCTAGATATGTTCACAAATAAGGTCAAGACTCAGCTGAAAATAATCAGTGCAGGTCTCCAGTTTGCATACTCATAACCTTATAAAATAGAGAATTTATTTTACTCATATGTTGAATGTTAGCCATTCTGGATGACGGTAAAATTTTTGTACAGTATATACATTTTGATGGTTATAGAAAAACATAGTTTTACAAATGGCTATTCTGTGAAATGTTTTGTAAATACGGGACATTTCTATTACTCCACAGGTTTTAGAGAAGCAGCATAATTTTACTTAACCTCTAAGAATACCTAAAGCAATACAGATCATGTTAATTAATATTTAGCACCATCCTGCCAGCATCAGACTGTGACGGGGAAACTCCCTTCACTTGCAACCATGCAGAGGCAATATCCCCAGTCATTAATCAGAACAGCTTTTACAGTAATTTAACACTTCCTGCAAGCAAGAATTCAATGGGTACAGGGAAACAAATCAGTAGCTTGTCAGTGCAGGTCCTGCCAACCACCACTCAGCTTCCATATATCAAATACTTTAATGGAAGTGCCTCCCTGGTCAAACTGCAGAGTGCTATAACCACTTCGTACTCCAACCAAACAGCAACTAGAGCCAGCTTTATTCTTACTGCCCAATTTATTTCAGACAAAAAAATCAATACCTTCCAAGTAAGAAACTCTAGCACCAGTAAGCAGTCTAGCACTAAGTACATTCTAAAAATTATCCGCTAGAAGCCCCATAATATTTAAACCTTACCACTGTTAAGAGAGAGGATCAGTTTACCTCAACAATCAGAAAGCAAGGGGAAAAAAAGCGCCTCATATAAAATGAGTATTTACGTTAAATATTGAAAGAACAAAGGTCACATTTTTTGGCTGAGAATATACACACAAACTTCTTGAATTAATTCAAATTACAGAAAAAAATTGCTGTTAGGACCAATAAACCTATTTCTCAGCATCAGTAAGGCCTATAGGAGCTTGATGGCAATAGCTGAGTAGTCACAGTAACAAGTACAGTGTGCTAGTAAGGTGAATTTACTAGCCCTTAGAAGAACTCAAAACAGTAGCAGAATTAGGGTTCACATTCTTTGCCAGATGCATAGGTTATCAGCCAGACACTACAAGTAATATTATATTATATTTATATTTTATATTTATGTATAATATTTATTATTTATAATTATAATTAAAATAACAATTATATTATAATTATAATATTTATAATTATAATT
>Ga0065711_1043464_pt1 | contig 14715 bp, 9 predicted proteins | sample Hoacrofraction12_FD_59098 | JGI IMG/M metagenome (GOLD analysis project Ga0065711, IMG submission 59098) | Hoatzin crop microbial communities from Cojedes, Venezuela - Epithelial fraction 12 v2 (version 2) | ecosystem: Host-associated > Birds > Digestive system > Esophagus > Crop | place... | reverse complement strand
AGAAAGAAAGAAAGAAAGAAAGAAAGAAAGAAAGAAAGAAAGAAAGAAAGAAAGAAAGAAAGAAAGAAAGAAAGAAAGAAAGAAAGAAAGAAAGAAAGAAGAAAGAAAAAAGAAAGAGAAAGAAAAAAAGAAAAGGTTAGATGAGCAGGAGAAAAGTTTGAAAGAGGATTGAATGACCTGAAACAGAAAATTTGGCTGTGGATTAATCACAAATTCAGGAAAGACAAATCAGGCAGTTAATCTGTCTATTATCACTTGTTCTTCATGAGAGTCAGTGAATTTCCCTTTCTCCTCTCCTGTTTCAGCTGCCATGCCACTGTGTCTGCCTTATCCTATGTTCTTGGGCAAGGACCGTGACATTGTTCCCATTCCAGCATTATAGTGTGAGGACCTAGAGCAGGACAGAAAAGTCAGTCTGCTACCAAGCAAGACCCTGTGCATGACTTTGCACTACAGATATCTGAGTCCAATGCAGCACAACCAGCGTAACCGAGCTGCTAAAGCATCTGACATCCAATACCAGCATATGATCTGACATTTGGCATCCCACTGGGACTTCAGGAAGCTGAGAGGCATTTCCAACTCATCCTCATTCTCAAGAAGAGGTGCTGAAATCCTAGTAAGGATATTGCAAGTTCAGGGGAAATAGACAGTGAAATCGCTGGCTTTAGGTATGGAAGTCTGGAGGAGTGGACATAGCTTAATCCTGAAGACAGGATGCATTAGCATTTTGGAAGATCCCCCAGATCCATCAGCAGAAAAGCACTTAGAATGTTAATATTCTTCTGTTTTCTGCTTGTCAGTGTGGCTTTGCTAAAACCAACAGCAAGGGGCGTGGATCTCCATCTGTAGTGTATAATAAGAGGGTGTTCTACATTGGACAAACAGTATGATTTATATCCAAAAGGAGAGAGATGCCACAGAACCTTGTGCTCTCAGGGACTCTAATTTATTGCTTAATTAAATACTTGCTGCCAAATTGTCAGTCCTGTCATTTTTAATTCCTGGTCTAATATTCCAGGCAACAGAACACTTAAGGAAGCTACCTACTACAAGTGAGGCTTAAATGAAGAAATATGTTAATGTGTGCTTCCTAATCAAAGCCAATAGTCTATGAGCAGCAATTATTCTTAAGCAGGTCTGTTCTTCTAGCACTATGCAATGTGTGTGAATCTGCCAAGATCTGTTGACACCTTATGCCCTTGCTGTAGCGGCGAAGTCAAGGCCAGCTACTCAAAACTGAGCAAAACCCTTGGGGAAGACATCCAGGCAACAGGGACAAACAGAACATATTTCTATATATCCTAAAACTAGATTTGTTTCTTTCAACAAGTCTTGTTGGGAGTGAATGCCAAGGGGTCCTGAGGCAAGGGAGACCTGAAGACATAACAGCAGGCTACCAAGTGCTCTCACTGTCTTGGATGTGTTTACTCTTGCTTCATTCCTCTAAGATGGGATCATGGGGCCCAATCGCTGGTAAAATAGGGACTAAGCTTGAGCTTTAAAGAGTCCCAGTTCTTCTGTGGGTCTGCTTAAAGGTCTTACAGAAGGCTGAAAAATAGCTAGAAATTCAGACTGACTTTCTTGATTGGAGTCACAGCTTTGGTCTGATGTTGTGAATCCCGGTTTAGGATCCTGCTGACTATCCCTATTTGTTGCGAATAGGTGATCTAGATCGCTTAAAGAACCGCTGTCGAAGGTAGCAACAAAAGTGGTTTTCTTGAGAAATGATGTTGTAAAAGCGCAACTTAACAAAGTTTGATGGTAAGGTTCTCCCTATTACTGTACTGCAGAAAGGTTATAACAATGATTCAAAACTACCAAGACAGAGTCAAAGTTACCATGATAAAATCAGTTCCCAAGACAAAAATCAGAGTTACCAATTCAAAATCTTTGTGCACTGTATTACAGATTGATGTGTGATATCAGTGACTTACCAAAGATCTGCAGTTGGTGAAAGGTCTCTCTGCCTCGAGAAGCAATCTTGAAAGGTGTCCTGTCTCAAGGGGAGATCACCGCCATGCAGCTAGCTGCTTAGCAGTGAGAGATCAAAGATGACTCATTTAGGCTGTCATATTTATGGAATAAAGTTGTTGGCTTGTAGACAAATTGCGTGTGGTGGAATAGATATGCATGAGACTTCTTGTACACACAATTTTCTTTGTTCCTTGATAAAAGTCTTGGAAAAGCCACCTGCTATTCAAATATTAATCCCGTGATCAGTGTTCCAAGCTCATATGCATCGATTCTTACTGTGTCACTCTGTTCCTTTGTGGGTTTTCAGAGAACAGATTGGAACTAGAGAAGTTCTTGGACCTGCTACAGCTTAGACCTTTACCTCCTTTGGAGCCTGTACCAAACTGTCACTAGTTTTATTAAGGAGTTGAGAGCATCTGTCATAGACACAAGTGAGCTGTGTTTTGGCTCCTTTGCTTTTGCTGAAGCACCACACAGGAAAACTGTTCAAATAGGAACATCTGAACAAGTTATCTCCAGATTAGATGAAACATGCAATATTGCATCTCTCTGATCCTAAATGTTTTGCCATCATTGGCTTCCATCTCCACAAATTTCCCATTGGTACACCTTATTTTCTAGGCCAGAAAGAGTGAGGGAAGACAATGAGAAGGGAAGATTGAGCAGTTCAGGATTAACTCTGCCTACTGGCTGTTGTCTCTTGTCCCCCATTGTGTACCTCCAAGCAGAGTATGGCTCAGTTCTCTCCATAACCACTCTTTACAGAGTTGAAGATAGTTATCAAGTTCCCTTAGCCCACTCTTCTCCAGATTGGAGAAACTCAGCTCACTCAGCCTCATCTTTTGTGTCTTGTGCTCTAGCACCCAAACATTGTTTGGTCCCCCTCTGAACTCCATCTAGCTTATCAGTTTGTTTTTTTACACTTAGCAGGAGGAGTCCAAAACTGGACACAGTTCTCCTAGTGCAATTCCACAATTGCACACAGAGGGGACAAATGACTTTCTCAGCCTTCTGTCTACACACTTCATAATGCAATCCAGTATGCGGTTGGCTTAAGGGTGTGCTATACTGAGGTAGGACTTTTTTCAGCTGTATAAAGTTCCCATCAGCACATTTCCCTAGCCCGATCAGTTGCCTCTCAAAAACAGTCCTTACCTCTAGTGTATCACTCACTCCCCAGTCTGATGTCAATCACAGACTTGCTGAGGGTCCATCACATTGACTGTTTTGGTGATGGAGATGTTAAATGGTTTCACCTTCATCACTGACTCCAGTGGAATGACATCCCTAACAGGCTGCCAGGTAGCCCTTGAAATGCTCACTGCTGCCCTGTGAGTCTAGTGGTCCAGCCAATTTTTCATGCATCTTGTCATCTATTTTATATCCATCTTGCAGACCTTCTTAATATCCAGGCTAGCAGGATATTATTGGACCACACTGAAAATCTTAGAGTAAATGACATCCCCAGTTGTTGCGGATGGAGTGATGCACTTCACTCATAAGAGAGAAGCAACAACATATTTATTTATATAGAACAGTGAGTTAACAAAAATTTGATAGTAAATACAGCAATAGTTTAACAAGATCCAATGGCAAGGTACACTGCATTATTTACTGCATAGAGGTCACACAAAACTGTCAGGGAGATCCTCCCATTGAGTCATGAGATTCAAAATGGACCCCCTTGCTTTCTAAACTCCTTCTCAGGGAGGAGTCTAGATGCACTGGATGCAGACTTAGCCCGGACTTGGTCAATGGTTTGTGTCTAAAGGATTATATTTTGTGCACAATCAATCTGTTGTCTCACTTAGCTAAGGTTTCAAATTTTCAGTGCTTTAATTAATCACTTACTGAGAATCTGTTGTGGCAAGGAATCTCTCAGCCTCAAGGATCAAACCTTGAGGGGCATTCCCAAATTCAAGGGGAGATCCTGGAGTGCAGACCGCTGCCATGCAGGAGATCTCAAAGGGCTCTTGGGCTGCTCACTATCTATGAGGTAAGATGACTGACTCTTAGTCATATTTGCATACTCCCTACAGCTTCCAAATTTGGTTTCAGTCAGACAATGACCAGTACTGTGGTTAGGTAGGCACATTGCCATACATTAGCCCTTGATTATTGTTCTGTTATCTGTCTCCCCCAAATCCACTGTGGCCAGACACGTCCATCACAGTTGCCACTTGTGATTATTGCTTGATCAGGGTTACAGGGAGAGATCAGTTCAGGGGTTGAGGTGGAGCACACCATCACACCAGTTTACCTCTCATCCACACAGCTGGTCATCATATCACTAATGGTGATCACGCTGACCAGGCATAATTTTCTTTTGGTAAATCTTTGCTGATCATTGCCAGTCATAGTCAAACAGATTCATTAAAGTTGGGAGGGACCTCAGGAGGTCTCTAGTCTGGTATCCTACTCAAAGGGGTGTCAACGCAGAATGAAGGTTCCGTTGCTGAGGACTGTGTCCAGTAGTCTGAAGATCTGAGGAGACAACTCAGCATCTCCAAGCTCCCGTTCCTGCGCTTAATTATCCCTCGAGTAAATAATTTTTTCCCCGATACCCAGGCAGAACCTCCCCTGTTTCAATTTTTCATTACTCTCTCTCACTTTCCCACTATGGACCACTGTGAAGAGTCTGTCTGTGTCTTCTCAATGACCACACCAAAGGTACTGACATGCTGCTATTGTACCCCTTTGAAGCCTTCGTTTCCCCAGGGTAAGCAAGCACAGCTCTCTCAACCTCTCCTCACAGAGCATGTGATCACCTTCTTGTCCTTCAAGTGCCTGGAAACAGGTTATATAAGGTTTTTCTCTGTTATCACCCCAGGAAATAAGGTGAGGCTGACGATCTTGTAGTTCCCTGAATCCTTCTTCTTGCCTGTTTTGAAGATGGACATATTACTTCCTTTCTCAAGGCATCAGCAGGGTCAATAGGATCTTGTCTTGGCTTTCACTTCGTTGCATATCCCTTTGCCCAGTGTCTCTATGCATACTGTATCCAGGATGTCAGCAAATGCGTGTTCAATTTCTGTGCCACTAGAGTTGTGAAGTTGGTTAGCCGTTGTGAAAACCTCTTCACAGATAATCCTACCTAAACAGAAAGGAGTCTGGCATGGCTATGGCCATGGCCTCACTTCTGTATGGATCCAACAAATCACAGTAACAGGGAAAAAAGTTTGCAATACCTGTGAAACTGTCTCCAGGTTCAGGGACAGCACAGCTGCAGGTAACTACCCACATACCAGGCTTTTGTGAGGCATCCATCTCCCCTGTGTCTCTTTCCTTATTCATTCCTCCGTCTGTATTTAGCTTTTGTTATTTCATCCCTCAAATTTGTTTTGTTTGACAAGCCAGCATGAAAGCTGGGAATATGTAAATCTGGTGTGTGCTGTTTTAAGTAGCACCCTTGGATAAACCCAGTAATATCATATGACAAAATTTATATCCCTATTATAACCAATCCCTTTTCATAATGCCTCTTAGCAATTGCTGCATGTAGATTGTTTTGTCAAAAGGTAAGCAAAGACATGTATATTTGTGTCTGTGTATGAATGAGTGTATGTGCACATAAATACATGTTATTTGTTAGGATTTTCTTTCCTGTAATTTCATTTGTCTAATGACATTTCAGTAATATAAAATAAATCTCCCTCCACTAATCATATTATTCTTTGTGACTTTCCCAATCAACAAGCTCTGTTTCTTTTTTTCATCCTTTATAAAGCAGCAGCAGAAAAAGCCAATACCACTGGTACCTCCCTTACTAATGGCACACAAGGTCTTTTTGAAACAACGGGTTTTTTTGTTGAAAGCTTTGAACATCCCTTTAAGTTGGCAGTACTGGTGCTCTCTTTTGAAAGTAGAACTCTTCCGAATGTCCCGAGTCATCTGTTTACCTGAGCAAATGTAGGTGTCTAGTTGGGTGAACGAAACACTGACTGATTGAGTCTCAAGTCTATTACCTGAACAATGATAATTAAGTTAATATGAGAAGATGGAGAGTATCACCCCTGTCCCCCAGCTGTGAGGCCTCCTGCAGGTACTTTGTCCTGTCCATCAGCTCTATGCCAGACCTTAGATAATTTGTCTCGTATGAAAACGCACACTTATGCGTGGTTGGCTGAAGAAGGCCCCATGTCTCTACTCCTACGTTTCGACACCTAACAGACTTGCAGAGCCTTGTGTTTAGACACCTGTTTTATGAGTATAAGACTCAATGTGAATCCCATTTACATATTTAGCAGCAAAAGAATACTTTTCCCTCAGTTCTTATGGTATCCCTTTTCCCTGATCCTATACCTGTTTTGACTGTATAGGAGAAACATTTTGGATTAGGATGTTCTACTCTCTGCTCTGAACAGTTCCTATACAGTTATGGCACAACAGAGCCTTGACTTTAGCTGGCCTTACTGTAACAGACACGTTTCTTCCTTGCCTGTGTTCTAACCTTTGTCTTCCCTGTTTTAGTGCAGGCTCCTCTGTTTACAATAAGAAGCTTATGAAACAAGACTTGACTTGTTTACCTTGGGGACAGCAAGGTGCTATTGAATGAAAAACAGATTTTCACAGGGAATTAGTTTTACCTTTTCTCCTTTGCTGGGTCAATATAAAAAAATAATAATCCTTTCTGCTCAGCCCTGAGGACCTCATCCAGCAGGCTACAGACAGAAACCAACTCTAAGGACTTGCAGAGGAATTAAGTGGGGAATTGTAGAGGACAAGGTAAAAGAAGAGATGCCATGGGATTGGAGCTGTAATAACCAGAGGAAAGACACTGTGTGGCTTTGCTGGAACCCTTCCCTTTGGGCCAGCTTGCCATTCATTGCAGGTCCAGTAACTGAGTACAATTGTATGGATGAAAGTAACATTCAGTTGAGCTGCTGCCTCTGGGTCCAAACCAGCCTTCTTGCGAATGTCTTTCTAAAGACATCTGTGAATTTCAGCTGTTTCCTCCCGTCTTTTTCTGTGTGACTGTTGCCTACTGATGCAATGAGCAGACACAGGGCTACAGCCCTACTGTGAATGAATGGATGGATGCAAGACTTTTATGCTAGTTCTCAGTTGTGCACCTGCTTAGCATCTTGCTGAAATTTTAAGCTGTCTTTAAAGCTGTTTTTAGCTGTTTTAGCTGTTGTTTTTTATTTTTTTGTCTTTGAAGCTGGTTAGCTTTGTGTTTCCGCCTCCTGTCACCACAGGAAATTCTTTTGTGCTAAGAGATTGTTTTTGTTCAGGGCTGCTACAATAATTTATATAAGTTTTAAGTATTAAAAAGTGATGTTGTGAATAAGATAATCAGAAATATTAATAGGGTTTAGAGAAAATGTACTGGTTTCAGCTGGTCTAGTGCTGTGTTTTGGATTTAGTATGAGAATAATGTTGATAACACACTGACATTTCAGTTATTGCTAAGTAGTGCTTAAACTAAGTCAAGGATTTCTCAGCTTCCCACACTCTGCCAGTGAGGAGGTGCACAAGAAGCTGGGAGGGGCCATAACCAAGACATAGCTGACCCAGGCTGGCCAAAGGGATATTCCATATCATATGACATCGTGCTCAGTATATAAACTGGGGGCAGTTGGCTAGGGGGAAGCTATTGCTGCTTAGGGACTGATTGGTCATTGTTCAGTGGGTTGTGAGCAATTGCACTGGACATCTCTTGTTTTGTATATTGTTATTGTTATCGTTATCATCATTATTATTATTATTATTGTTATTGTTACTGTTGTTATTATTATTATTATTATTATTATTATTACTATTATTATTATTTTCTACTCCTTTGCTGTCCTGTTAAACTGTCAACCCAAGAGTTTTGCTTTTTTCCCATTCGCCCCAACCCATCAGGGCAGGGGGAGTGAGCGAGTGGCTGCATGGTCCTTAGTTGCTGGCTGGGTTTAAACCACGACAGACAACAACGTAAAAGCAGGGAGAAAAACCCTAAGACACAACGAAGTGTCACTGGAGAAGTAAAACGAGTGTATGGAAGTTTGCAGAAAGTGTACAAAAATAATTTGTAGCAGTTGGCTTAAACCTGAGCATGCATAGTGATCACATTTTTAAAAAATGTCCCTAGCTGATAGTTTTTCTAGGGAAACACTGTTTTTTTTTGAACCATCCAAGAGACTTTCTCTCTCTCCTTCCAGTGTGCTTCAAAACTTCCCCACTCCTCCCCCACCCCCAAGTTTCTCTTTTAAGATTTTCTTCCCACTCCGTTGCTCCCCAACAGTTTGAATCCCTTGGCCTTCAAAACATGCTGTAAAACTTAGTTCCATGCAGACTTTTGAATGAATTTTCATAGATGTAAGAATGGGAGTTTTACATACTTCGTGTCTTTGCAGTAGGTGCAGAGACCTTGTCAGCATAATACCACCTCCAGGAACTTCGCAAGATTTACATGCAGGTCTAATTAGCTGATTGCCAAGTGCAATAGCTCAGATGCAGTGATGTGCTGACACAGATTTTCTACTTCCAGTCTGGAGTTAACTGGCCAGACCTTTCTCAGTGTACTTTGGAGCCACAAGATTAGACATCTTTACATTGAATGCTATTACATGGTAAAGATATCTTCTACCTTTTTTCTGGTATGAAACATCAGAGTGTAAGTAGTACTAGATTGGACTTAAGGCAATGCTGGTTTTGCGCTATGTCCTGTCTCTCATATTAGTGAGAACTGGACATTTCAGAGGAAAGTATAAGAATCAAAGATATAGATTTACTCCTAGTCTCTAAACTAGGGACTGGCCTCATGTATGCTCTTGATACATGGACATTAAGGATGATGGTTTTCACTCAGTAGGGGGAGTACTTTCCAGAGTGCTGCAAGGCAGCAAAGAAACCTATACCTATTGTTTGTAAATCTGTGTAAAGGAATTTGTGATCTCCACTTATGATGTTTGGAAAATCTGCACATTGCAAGAGGATCTTCTGGCACTCTTTCTTCTGAATGAAAAGTGTCAGTTTGTGATTCTCCACCCAATAACTCTGGCTACCTCCAGAGCATCTAAAAGATGGAGGAGGGATGCAGGGAGCAGCCCTTGACACAATGTGAGGACGGGGTTATAAATGGCTGGGAGAAGGTGGCAACAGAGAGGAGCAAAGGAAGCAAGAGCATCCTCAGAGTCTGAAAGAAGCTTAGAAGATGTGTAGATATGACGCTTATGGATGTGGTTTTGTAGTGGACTTTGCAGCGTTAGGTTTACAGTTGGACTCGATGATCTTAAGGGTCTTTTCCAACCTAATTAATTCTATGATTCTGTGATGCTACAGAGAGAAGCAGTTGGGGATCAGCTGCTCAGCAGTTCATCTTCAGTGCATGGGTGCCCTGTCCTCAGCTGGACATCATGTTCCGAGGCCCCTTAGGTGGCTGAGGCTGATCTTTCCCTCTCTGGGTCATACTCATTCAGGAACAGCAACAGTGTGAATCTCATATCTTCTCTGTTGGTCTCAGATCCAATACCTAAATTGATTAATGAAAGAGAGGCCCAGGAGGAGGGTATGAGTGTCAGTCTGGGGACAGAAATGCGTGTTGCCATAACTAAAACTTTAGACCATGAGATAAAGAACTAAAATTTGGTAGTTGGAGATTTAAAAATCCCCTCTGTAAGATATGATTGGGAAAAAGTTTTCATGTGCACTTACAGGTGAATTCCCTGTGTAAGCAGGAGGAGAAGAACTAAAAGCTATAAAACTAGACTGGGTTTGGCTCTGGATTTCTCATTTTTAGCAGATTCTCAGTGAGATCTCCTTTTTTACACCACCTGTCTTTGTGGACCGCTCTTGAGCAGTGTTAGATGAAAACCCTGACTCAGGAAAAAGTGTTTTCATCAACCTCTTATGGAAGTAAAGCAGGCTTTGTGTCAAAGTCATGCCATGCCTTGTAATTCATGTGAAATCCTAACTTTAATTGAAAGCCGCATTTGGAAAAGTACCAGCTTGCCTCCCAGCAGCACTGACAGGGTGCAAGCAGTCATTTTAACCCAGCCTGACAAGTGGAGGAGACCAACTTTTTCAGCCCCAAACCCCATTCCTCTGCAATTAGTGACATGGCAACTCTATAAATATTGAGATGATGGTTAAAAACCATTATGCCATGAAAATGCCACTCATTACACTCTACAAACTTTAGTTTTGTGCCTTGTTCTCAGAGGCACGATGTACCAGGGTGCATCTCTGTTGTGAAGAACAAGCAGTGCCATTACCTCCTGGCTAACAATGAGAATAAAACTAATAGAGGCTGAAATATGAAGGGCCATTATAGGAAATTGGTTGATTGTTAGACTGTGTTTGCTAGTGCAGTTACAGAGCTCAGCTCTGTTCAAAAGCAAAAACCACAAAACGCAGAAACTCAATTCAAGGCTCAATTTTCAGATGCATGCTGGCAGCCTTTGGTACCTGTGTAACTGTCAATGGAGTCCCCGTGGGTCTCAAGCCTTGGACTTCCTTGGCAATAACTTGCCTGATCTCGAGGCAGTGGGTTGACTTTGATTTATGTGACTCTGGTTCAGTTCTTAACTTTGTAAAATAAACATTTTTTCTGCAAAGCTGAAAAGAAGCTACCTGTTTCAATCAGAAGTTTTTTGGGACAAAGAGTATTTCTCACTGTGTTCCTAGCACAATAAGCATTGATCTCAGATGGTGTCTTGCTTTAATACAGTAATTAATGAAACAGTAAGGATATTTCCTTTGTGTTAAGATCTGTGAGCAGGTTTCCATGGCAACAGTCCATGCACAAGCTTCTTGCCTGTAGCAAATGTGAAGTTATTTGAATCATTCAAATTATTTTAAAGAAAGAGGACTGGTGTAACTCAGATTAACTCAGATTTACTACAAGACATAAGTACACACAAGGGCGGTTACTTCAGGCCTGCTAATGCACAGAAACTTCTTACCCTGCATTAACTCACTGGTGTGTTTGAATCCTCCAAGCTGCCGTAGGAGCTTTTATGGCAGATATGGATGTATTTTCACTACATTTACGTTTTTTCTCTCTAGCCATTTTCTGTCAACAGAATTCATACTCATTTTACACTAGGACTGCAGTCTGCATCAGATCTTCATCTTTATAGTCCTGAGAGGGAAGGAGAACACATTCTTGCGTGACTTCTTCAGCAGCTATAATGAATGAGCAGACAGTCCCCAGTCTCGGTAAGAAGCAGAATAAACAGCAGGAGGAACTGTCTGCTGTTTCACCGTCTCCTTGCTTCTCTGGGAACCGAGGTCTCCCCCAGACATAAAATCATACTGACCCAAGTTTGCTGGGGTGGAACACGTCACTTGGGTCCTAAGCTCAAAGCATGCTGGGTATGCCAAGGCTTGGACAATGAAGGAGGTTTGTTTAATTTGAATGTGTGGAGGGACAAGGAACGTAGCCAAAAAAAAAGATATTTACAGGTGACAAATCGGTGGAATAGTAGACCTGCCATTTTTACATACTGGTAAAACCTCTCCACCCATGTTTGTCAGCCTACTGCAGAGTCAAAGAAGGATGAGAGACATGGGATCCCATGCAGCATGATCCTTTTTGGCTGCTGATCCCTGTATATCTCTTCTATCAAACGATATGTTCCTTGGGAGCAGATGGTGAAGCAGTTCTAAAAGAGCAAGTTTGGGGTTGGGACAAGTATTCTGAACCCAAAGTTTTTTATAATTTATTTGCTGTATCAGTGAATATTTTCACAGCCAAGGAGAGACAAAGAAGCAAATGGCTTCTGGAGAAAAAGGAGAAGTATTAATTATAATGCACATTTTTTAGGCATTTCTAACGCATGAGAAAGTGCCTCAGCAGATCAAGAGACAGACAGTAGCAATAATCACTTGATTTCCCTTCCAGTAGAAATTCTGAATACATCATAATGAATTTATCTTTAAAAGGCTTCACTACCAATTTTTAAGGAAAAAAGCCGGAAAATATTTTCTTCCACTTGTTTTGTTCTTGTATTCAACCAGCATCATAGCCTAGAACTGTTGCTTGACTATATGTATAAGGCTTGTATGGGCCTGATTCTTTGAGAAAATTTGTACTGCAGGGATGTGAAACATGTCAAACTAATTGAGATATCAACAGAATTCATGATCAGTACCTGGTCTGGGATGAAATATTAGACTTGGATAATCTAATACTATCAGTTTGTACCCAAAATAACACCTTGGTGACTTGGTAGAAGAAGATTCTTGGCCTATCTGAAATGTAAGGACATCTTCAGCTAAATATTGAATGTAAAACCAGACTTAGTAGAGATCAGAATGAGGTTTTTGAGAATATCAGTTGATTTCTAGTCTATGAACCATGGATGTCTTACTCCACTGTCGTTCCAATGTTTTAGTTCAGACCACCCCTAGAAAAAAGGCGCAGGGCTAGAAGCACCATGGAGCCAAACTATTAGGCTCATTCTTCACCCATGCAAAGTCTGGAAATGTGGCCCACTAAATTTAGACCTGGAAAAGGTCCACATGGCAGAGTCCCTGAAGAAAAGAAGTGAGTTATGCAAAAGCTCCTGCATTCTTTGTTTTTCAGGTCTAAAATACTTTCATATGAGACTTCAAACCGCTTTTTGTGCTAAACACACAAATGGAAATCTCACTGCACTACACACGTTATTTCACTAAAATAAATATTTTTGTCTTTAATATTTAAAGAGATTTTTGAAACAGCCACAGAGGATGAAAAATACAAGCCAGCAAAAATGCTCAGTGTCTAGGAGCCCTACAGAAGCGTATTTCAACTTTTCTGCTTTAATTTCTTTAGCTCTGAAGGAATTCTAAGGTCTCTGAAATGGCATTCTGGGCAGGGGAAACAGAGCTGTTGTCCCCAGGGCTTCTTTGGCTCTTTATTATTCACAATCACAGGAATTTTGTTCAGTGTAGGCTGAGGAACTGCATCATGTACCCAGAGCTGTTGGACTAGCAAATACATCAAGTCCACAGTGTCCAAAACACCAGCAGGCACTATGTAATCCTTAAGGTAGGACAGGGGATGTAGGATTTCCCTCATTCTGTCTATGTCACCAAAGCAGAGTTCAGCAGCTGTTGATGTTAATGGGAACTTCGCTTTACTGGGATGAAGAGAATTGGCATGAGCAAAGATACACTTGTCCTTCATAGACAGATTTCAGATGAGGTTCCTTGTCTTAACCCCATGCCAGAGCTTTGTGGCTAACCCTGCCAGACCTGTAACAACTGAGCTTGTTCCTCTGTGATGCTGAGGACACAGCCAGGGTACCACGCAATAAACAGCAAACCTGTGCTCCAAACACCTGTCCCTCCAGGTGAGTTCCCTGGAACACTCAAATTTTATGAGTGTCAAATTATACGGATGAATGATCAGCTTAGAAAGTTCTGAGGGAAGCATGTGGGTGAACTCTCAGGCAGTGGAAGGCAGGTGAAACTCAGAGTAATACTGAATGTAATTGGTCACAGTTGCTGGGACCAGAATTGCTAGCAAAAAAACAGTCATCTCTGTTGGATGCACCTAATTGGTGTTGTTTAGTCTGGAGAAAAGGAGTCAGCATCCCTGGAAGTATTTAAAAGACTTGTAGACGTGGTGTTTAGGGACATGGTTTAGTGGTGGACTTGGCAGTGCTAGGTTAACAGTTGGACTCGGTGATCTTAAAGGTCTCTTCCAACCTAAATGATTCTATAATTTTATGATTCCGAATAGGTGAACTATGAGAGCTGCTGCCATCAGAAAAAACACCTATTAATTTGGAGACTAATAAAATTAGGAGTACCCATATGGCTCAAGTGCATGTGTGCACACACATGCCCGTAACTGTGCTCAGCCATTTTTGAATTCTGCATTTCCTGATCAATATTCAGGGATCTGATTTTTCTCCTGGAATTGTCCCAGTGTAACACTGGAGTCATACCGTAATGAATCAGATCCTTTCTGTACACAACAGGCACAATCAAATACAATGCAGACGTCATAGCCGATGAACTTAGGTCTGCATTGCCATGCCCATTTAAAACAGAATTCAAATGCCTTTGCTTCCTCAGTCTGTTTTACAATTATTGCATTTAATTCTGACGTTGATTATGTATATTCCCCACATCTGACATCATGGTCCTTCCCAAGCATCATTTTGTACTACTCTCACCCATTTAGCTGGAAAATTTCCACTCTGTTGAGCAGAGGAAGGATTGTCAAAAAAGGCTCATTTGGGGACTGTTCTCCTCCCTTTTCTATGGAGTGAGACTCTCACTAAGTTTTACAGCAGTAAAAGAGGCTTGAAAATCTCCTGGCAAGGTTGTCTACTCCAGCTGCCTGCCCTAGGGCATGGTAAACTATCTTTAAGGACTATTTAACCATTCTTATAGAGTCATAGAATGGTAAGGGTTGGAAGGGACCTCTGGGGATCATCTGGTCCAAACGCCCTGACAAAGCAGGGTCACCTACAGCAGGTTGCACAGGACCATGCCCAGGCGGGTTTTGAGTATCTCCAGAGAAGGAGAATCCACAACCCCTCTGGGCAGCCTGTTCCAGTGATCCATCACCCTCAGAGTAAAGTTCTTCCTCATGTTCAGCTGGAGCTTTCTATGCTTCAGTTTGTACCCGTTGCCCCTTGTCCTGTCGCTGGGCACAACTGAAAAGAGTCTTCAGTGTGTAGTTCTCTTGCAAGCTTCAAAGATGTGTTAGGAACTCTTAAGATCATTCCCAGAAGCTTTAGCTGGTCTGTAGCCAGCCTCCATACTTCACCCTCCAAAATATCCTGCAAAGGATGCGCCCCCCCCCCCCCC
>Ga0065711_1007519_pt1 | contig 14715 bp, 9 predicted proteins | sample Hoacrofraction12_FD_59098 | JGI IMG/M metagenome (GOLD analysis project Ga0065711, IMG submission 59098) | Hoatzin crop microbial communities from Cojedes, Venezuela - Epithelial fraction 12 v2 (version 2) | ecosystem: Host-associated > Birds > Digestive system > Esophagus > Crop | place... | reverse complement strand
AAAAAAAAAAAAAAAAAAAAGGAAGAACTTATTCCTGTTTGTGAAATAGAGCTAAATACAGCATTGGCAAAGCAACTTGAAAACATGTACTTTTTAAAAGACCTTTTATTCCATTAGGTGACACTTGTGCCATTTAGAACACGCATTTGATGCAGCACCTGAGGATAAGCAGGCCACGGGATATGGCTGAAAAGTCCGTTGCTCGTCACTGCATCTGCTAGTAAGTAGAATACCGCAAGTGAAAGGATAATGGATACTGGAAGATTTGGTGCAAACCTGAACGGCTGTTAAAGAGATTGTTTGATTTCAGCAATATTTTTTTAAAGCTCCTAAGCAGTATTATTATATGAATCTATCACTTAGAGAGGAAAACTCCTTGAAATGGTAGCATAAAGAGTGTTCGTAGAGTAAAACAAACAAACAAAATTCTTCCTAGACATTTGTTCTATGTCAAATTGTCACTGACTTGTTACTACAACTGGGTATGCTCAGAAGGTAATCTTCACAGAGAGGTTTTTTGAGTTCTGAGTATAACAATATACTATGGAACAGTATTTTAGATACTAGATATTAGAATAACAGTACAGGTAGAGAAAAGGGGACATGACTGACAATGTTACTGCAAGCTGACAAGCTCCTGTGGACCTTGATGTGAAGTTGATTCAGTCACATGTCAGAAATAACAGCTAAAGTACAAGCTAATTTTCCTCCTCCATTTCCTAATCACTGAGTTTGTGATTCCTCAGTATTTCTTTGAATGCTTTTGTTTGTTGTTATTTGTAAATATTCAAGATTATAATTCTAAGATGGTCTAATTTTCCATACCTTTCTCTAATTCTGAATTTCTGTTTCCTGCATGGACATCTAGCTCCTTTTTTTTATAGTTTTCTTGTGGCAACATCTACATAAGTGAAAAATTACTTTTCCAGAGTAAGTTGAGATATTAATTTAAAATCTGTACTTGAAGGCATTCCTAAGAAAACAATGATTTGCTAAATGTTTATAAAGAATGAACGTAGTGTGATGTGAAAGGAGTCAAAGTTATCACTAAAATAGATGCTCGAAAGAACATTAAAAAAAGGGAATAAGACAATTATCTCTTCCTAGCCTTACTACAGGAATATAAAATGAAGTATTGAAAAGTGTCATCTCCAGAGTCCAGACAGAAAATCTGATATGCCAGATGTCTTTGCTAATTTTAAAGATGTAGTCTCTCCTCCACTGCATAGAACCTTTCCTGAAAACCTATGCTTTTGATCTTCATCAAAATCATAATACGTTACACTACATTACATAATACATTATCCATACTTACTTATTTTATGCTTAGTACTTTGAAAGGATACAATTGGTGTCTTTCATTAGCCTCATTCCTTGTGATTATAAATCTGAAATTAATTCTATCTTATGAACTTTGGACAAGTACAACACAATTGTGATCCTATACATCAATTTTAATCTGTTACTGTAATTCTTTTGACTTATTTGCCTTTTTTTTTCTGCATACAGATATGAGACGGGAAAGGAATTTGTTAGTTGAGAAAAAAAAAATATGAAAAGAGCATGTAATGGAAGCGTTAATGCCCAAAAGCACACAGAACTTTTGCTTTGAAATTGGTGATGCTGTTGTGCTCTGAGAAGGTCTTACTGTGCAGACAAGTATGTTAGAATAAGGCTTTCTACAACATCACATGGGCATAGCTGTTTGGTTCCAGATCTCTTCCATCAGACATTCTTCTACTTCCTCACATTAATCTGAAACTACAGAATGTTGATCCAAGTCTAGAAATCCTACAGCTGGGTTTTGAAATGAACCAAGAATCTCATGGAGGAAGAACGAATGTCAAAATCTGTGAAAGGCCATAGCTGATAAAGTTGAAAATACCAGTTAAGAGTACAACACTTGCATTTGAATGAGTAATCAATAGCGTGTATTATTTGACTTGGTTTTAAAATGCCTGGAATCATAAAAACTCTACTCAGTCTGATCCCTGAAGTTGCCTTTCTTTGCTTCCAGAAGCAAAACAACACCCCTGCACTTCCAACAGAGAGAAGAAAAAGTAATTTCCCATCCAATGCATTTAAAGACATGGGAATACAAAGAAGGAAAAAAAAGACACCTGGTTACTTTGGAGTAATCAGACAAAAAAAGGAGACACTGACAAAGGGTTGCAGGAGCTCTATTCTTATGAAAAAAGCCAAACAATAATAGAAAACATGTAAAAGAATCTCAGCTTCTATCAGCTAGAAAGAAACTTAGATTACATGAAAAAAAATGTAAACAGTTTTTCTCATAGCTTCTCAAATGCAAGGCTTCCAGGATTCCCCAGTTATCAGTACACTATACATTGGCCCAAAATTTTTCATTTACCTCTTCATTTTTGTGCGGTTCCTGTGTTCAGCGGTAAAAATGTGATTTTTTTTCTTATTTCTGCGATCTTCCTGTTCTTGTTTTGTAAACACACAAAGGATCTGCCTAAGTGGAAATACTATTCACAGTTCTGCACTGAGTATGCCAAGGCACCTTTCCTTCTGTCCCTATTTATCTGTCTTCTTTGTGTTTTATTGTTTTGTAAGGAGAATGTGTTTTGTCACATTCATGAATTGCAGATCAGTTTCTCATGAAATGGCAGGACTGATAGCAGTAGTTTTTCTTCTCAGCAGTCTGTAATTCCACTTCTTTCTTATTGCTTGTCTTTAATGTTTCCCCCTTATCTATTTCTTTCTCCCCATAGATGGGCAAAGCTGCCTGGAATACTAGATGGCAATTACATTCTGCAGATGATTTCTGCAAATTGGTCTACTTTTCAAGTACTTATAAGCAAAATTATTTTAGCTGAGAGGCCATCAACTTAAGAAAAGGAATAAAAAATATATGCATCCTTTACAAGGTTCAATATGTAGGCTCCATATCAGAAAGTGTCAGTACTATTTACATATGTTAGGTAATGTTCATTGGCTTTACTCCTTAAGACTCTTTTTCAATATTCCTATTATTTCAAAGCATATTTTTCTGGCTAGTCCTTTTTTTCTTGTTAAATCTAGTTGTCCTCTGCAAGTTTGATATGCATTTAACTATCTTATTTTTCTTCATTTTTAGCTGTAATATATGACAAGCAGTTTTTTGAAAATCATGGAACGATAGAATAGTTGGAAGGGACCTTTAAAGGTCATCTAGTCCAACCACCCCAGCAATGAGCAGGGACGTCTTCAACTAGATCAGGTTGCTCAGAACCCTGTCCAACCTGGCCTTGAATGGTTCCAGAGATGGGGCATCTACCGTCTCTCTGGGCAACCTGTTCCAGTGTTTCACCAACCTCATGGTAAAAAATTTCTTCTTTATATGCAGTCTAAATCTACCCTCTTTTAGTTTAAAGCCATTATCCATTGTCCTATTGCTACAGGCCCTGCTAAAAAGTTTGTCCCCATCTTTCTTGGAAGTCCCCTTTAAGTACTTGAAAGGCCACGATGAAGTCTCCCCGGAGCCTTCTCTTCTCCAGGATGAACAACCCCAACTCTCTCAGCCTTTCCTCATAGGACAGGTGTTCCAGCCCTCAGATCGTTTTTGTGGCCCTCCTCTGGACCCACTCCAGTAGCTCCATGTCTTTCCTGTGCTGAGGGCTCCAGAGCTGGATGCAGGACTCCAGGTGGGGTCTCACCAGAGCAGAGTAGAGGGGCAGAATCCCCTCCCTCGACCTGCTGGCCACACTGCTTTTGATACAGCCCAGGATATGATTGGCTTCCTGGGCTGCGAGCGCACATTGTCGGCTCGCATCCAGATTTTCATTTTTTCAACCAAAAAATTGTGGAGTAACTCAGTCTTCTTCATGTTGATTGTCACCAGTTATGCTGTTTTATTTATCAGGACTGGTAAGTCCTTATTATTCTTTGCATCCCTTGCCAAATTCACCTCCAACTGTGCCATATCTTTCCTGATCCCTGATTTCTTACACATGGGATTTGAGTGCTCCCGTGCTCTAAGAAAAATATCCTCAGAGAGCTGCCAGTTTTGTTCATCTCTTTTATCCCCTAGGGCAGTTTCCCAGGAGGTCCCATCTACTAACTCCTTAAACAAATGGAAGTTTGCTTTCCTAAACTTCAGGGTCCTGACTCTCGTCTTCAACAGGCTCATATATTTCAAGATTGTGAATTCCACCAGGGCATGATCAGTGCAGCCCAGACTGACACCAGTCTTGACCTCTCTAATTGGTTCATCAATATTCAGATGTGTTTGTTACTTACAATGGCTAAAATAAGACAATTGTAAGAAAATATACTTCTGGAAGTTCTGAGCAACATAAAAAAGCATGTACTCAGAAAATTCTGCCAGTAACAGTAGTCAAATAAAATAACAGTATATACAGATTAGAAGAATTAATGTTTGACATCATTGAAATTTTAAATCAGCAAAAGTACTAGGGCACCCTATATTTCTAAAGCCGTTGTGTAATTTAAACATTTTCTTTAATATCCAAGACTGGTCAAAAATTTGTCCAATATATACAAACTTGTTTTGAGAAAATAAAATTAGATGACTTAGAATGGGACCAGCGCTGTTTAACATCTTTGCTGGGGACATGGACAGTGGGATAGAGTGCACCCTCAGCAAGTTTTCCTATGACACGAAGCTGAGTGTTGAAGTCAACACACTGGAGGGAAGGGATGCCATCCAGAGGGACCCTGAGGGGCTTGAGAGGCGGGCCTGTGTGAATCTCATGGAGTTGAACTAGGCCAAGTGCAAAGTTCTGCACCTGGGTCGGAGCAATCCCAAGCACAAGTACAGGCTGGGCAGAGAATGGATGGAGAGCAGCCCTGCCAAGAAGGACTTGGGGGTTTTGGTTTACCAGGAGCTCGACGTGACCCGGCAATGTACACTCCTCTTCTGGATCCACTCCAACAGATCTGTGAGAGCTCCAGAGCTGGATGCAGGACTCCAGGTCAGGTCTCACCAGAGCAAAGTACAGGGGCAGAATCACCTCCCTCTACCTGCTGGCCACACTGCTTTTGATGCAGCCCAGGATGCAGTTGGCCTTCTGGGCTGCGAGTGCACATTGTCGACTGCTGTCCAGCTTTTCAACCACCAGGACCAGGCAAGTACATCAGGCAATTCCCTCTGGACTCTGGGATGAATCTCATCTGGTCCCATTGGTTCCTCTTTTTCTGTCAGATCATCACTTTTTTATTTAGGGGTCTGACTGAGCAAATAGAATTTCTATTCAGAGCAAATTATTTCAGCCTTCTGAAATAATTGGTGTCACGTGTGTCAGTCCTCTGCCTCCACACTGTTTCTGAGAGAGAGGTTTGTGATATACATGTTTCATCTTCAAGTCTACCCAGAACTCAAAAGTAAATATCAATCAGTCTTGCAAATTTTTTACTCTGTATTTTATGTATTCCTTCAATAACTTCTGCTGACAGTTGCGCGTAAAGGTTAATCTGTCTATAGCAAAAATAAAGGTTTGGCTCAGAAGTCTCCCTGAATTTATCCATGGTAAGCAGGGATATAAACAAGTAATTCTTCTTCTGTGCTATGACCTCCTTTCCTCTGTGTGCTCTTTCTATGCTTTGATTCATTTCCTCGTGCTACATACTCTCTAGAAAGCTTCTTCCTCGTCTGTTTGAAAATGGATCTATTCTCTGGTTTTGTGATATCTGCAGCTAGTTACTCAAACTCTTTTTTTGGTGCTGCCATTTTACATTTTAAAGATACAGCTGACCCTTTAGTGATTATTGTTCCTTCTATTATCCAAATTTAAATACAGTTAAATGTTTTTAAATTATTTTCCTTTCTAATGAGACCCCCTAGCCTGTTGGATTTTCTCTAGTCTTTGCTAGTAAGTTGCATTCCTTCACTCTGAAAAGCCATATGGAGGTATTAGATAGTCATTGTGCCACTGGGAATGATTAATCTCTTTAACTTTTTTCTAACAACCTTTCTCATTTATATGTGATTTCTCTTTTTAAAATCAATCTGTAGTAGACCTTTTGATTTAGTAGCTTCAGGATTTTGGAATCCAAGTCTCCTGTGGTTATTCATTACACAGTGACTTCTAATGGTATCACTTGAACTGATTACTACACACTGGTCTGAGCCAAACCTAGAAGACTGTCATTGACAGTGACTAGATATTTAATCCTGAAATCATACACAAGTGTGATGTTCACCCAGGCTACCAGGGAGCACTTTATGCTCTTGCCTGTTGTCTACCTCAACTTCAGCAAGGCTTTTGACACTGTCTCCCATAACATCCTCATAAGGAATCTCAGGAAGTGTGAGCTAGATGAGTGGACAGTGAGGTGGATTGAGAACTGGCTGAATGGCAGAGCTCAGAGGGTTGTCATCAGCAGTGCAGAGTCTAGTTAGAGGCCTGTGTCTAGTGGTGTTCCCCAGGGGCCAGTACTGCGCCCAGTCTTGTTCAAGTTACTCATCAATGACCTGGATGAAGGGACAGAGGGTACTCTCAGCAAGATGGCTGACGATACAAGACTGGGGGGAGTGGCTAATACACCAGAAGGCTGTTCTGCCATTCAGCGAGACGTGGACAGGCTGGAGAGTTGGGTGCAAAGGAATCTGATGAAGTTAAACAAGGGCAAGTGCAGGGTCTGACACCTGGGGAGGAATAACCCCATGCACCAGCACAGGCTAGTCCAACCACCCTGTTGGGACAGGCTAGTTCTGTACAGTCCTACAGGCTGTACCTGTTGATACAGGCTAGTCCAACCACCCTGATCACCTAGTCCAACCACCCTGACAAAGCAGGATCACCTAGAGCAGGCTGCACAGGACCTTGTCCAGGCGGGTTTTGAATAGCTCCAGAGAAGGAGACTCCACAACCCCTCTGGGCAGCCTGTTCCAGTGCTCTGTCACCCTCAAAGGAAAGAAGTTATTCCTCATGTTCAGATGGAACTTCTTATGCTTCAGTTTGTGCCCATTGCCCCTTGTCCTGTCGCTGGGCACCACTGAAAAGAGTCTGTCCCCATCCTCTTGACATCCACCCTAAAGATAGTTGGATCTCCTCTCAGCCTTCTGTTCTTCAGACTAAACAAGCCCAGCTCCCTCAGTCTTTCCTCATAGGAGAGATGCTCCAGTCCCCTCATCATCTTCATACCCTTCCGCTGGACTCTCTCCAGTAGTTCCTCATCACTCTTGAACTGGGGAGCCCAGAACTGGACGCAGTACTCCAGATGGGGCCTCACTGGGGCAGTGTAGAGGGGAAGGAGAACCTCCCTCGATCTGCTGGCCACACTCTTCTTAATGCACCCCAGGATGCCACTGGCCTTCTTGGCAGCCAGGGCACACTTCTGGCTCATGGTCAACTTGTTATCCATCAGGACAACCAGATCCCTCTCCAGAGAGCGGATCTCCAGCAGGTCAGCCCTGAGACTGTACTAAGGCAGAGTCACATGATTATCTTCCAAACCCTCCCCTGATTGTTATGTTATGTTAAATGTAAAACCTAACACTATTCATTGCTCTTTTGAGGGTCAGTAAGTACAATCACATCTGTCTTCATGAGTGAAGATTCAGATGACTACAGGCCTCTGTTAAAATCTAGCTAAATGAAGCTGCTATAGTTATAAGTTACCTTGTCTTTCATTTGTCTTGTCTGTGCAGTTTTTATGAGAGATCTATCTGAACACTGCTGGTCAAAAACCTTTCAATGTTAGCCAGCAACAGATGTAAAGGTATTGTTTTATCAATCACTTTTCCACAACTATGAAATTGTTCAGCACCTCCAGAACAACAGATTGATTTAATAGAGTTGCAGTTTGGCCGTGGCTGGCAACAAAAAGGCCACGCGGTTGCTCTGCCGCCCCTCCCCCCCGGGGTGGGGAGGAGAATGGAAAGAAAAAGGCAAAAACTCATGGGTCGGGATAAGAGCAGTTTAACAGAACAGGAAACAAAGGGAACAGTAACAAACACAATACATATAAGGAGAATATACGAAACAAACAGCAGAATGCACAGAGCAACTCTCACTGCCTGATGCCCCGCGTGTTCCCGAGCAGCGACTGACTTCCCACCACCCAGCTTCCCCCTCCGGAACCCAGCATGGCAGCACATGGTATCGTAGACCCTCTTCTGTTTGGCCAGGTTGGGTCAGCCCACCCGGCTGTGTCCCCTCCCGACTTCGGGTGAAAATTAACCCTGTCCTGGCCAAACCCAGGACAAATAGGAATACTCCAAAAAACCCAAATAAACCAACCACCCAATCTGGAGACAGCTATCCATGAAAAAATAGTTGGAGTATTGCTTTTTTCAAACAAGCACAATCCAGTGACATAGAATTATCAGAGGTAAAAAACAGTGCCAGAATTTAAGAAAGAACTGTAGAAGCACACTGCATCTTCTGCTATACTGCTCTGCTTAAGCTCACACCAAACCAGAACAAGAGGGAACTATCAAACATCCAGAGGGAAGATAATGAAATGAGATCATGCTTATTGGTTAATGTGCTCATCATATATATAGTTATCCCATCCCCATCTCCTTCCCTAAACTGTTGCTCCAGAGAGGATGATCAGCATTGTGAGCAATGCTGTCTCTATGCAGGGATGAGCTTCTATTAGTGCTGTGATAAATGCCACTTGTATCTATCATCAGAATGCATGAACTTAGTCACAGTTATTGTGAATTTGGTCCACAACAGGTTTAAGCAGATCTCCGATGAAGCTGAAAATATGATAATGGGTCCTTGCACCCAGATTCTACCTAGTCCCAGGAAGTAGAAGTCTTTAAAACAGAAATAAAAAGACTTAGTGTCAGTTAGGCTATATGGTTGAAGTATGCTAAAATTATAATTTCTAGTTCTGAAAATAAGCAAAGGTATTGCAAATTTGAAGTTTACGTCAGTTATGATCATTATATTGGAGTTGATATATCTGAGTTTATGATTTGAAGTAACAACAGATGGTGAAATAAAAGGAACTTAAATAATTGTGAGCAGCCTTGTTTACTCCAAGTCCAATAGTCCATTGACATATATCACAGTCTAAACATCCATTACAATGACAGAACTCTCCCAGTTTAGTCTAGTACTTCATGACTTGTTCTGGTCCTGTATTTCACATCTTCCCCTGTTGATAGTATCCGTGCTCAAATACCTTTCTAAAATCTGGGCCGTGACTGTATTAAACACAGAATGATAAAACATACAACCATTTCACGCTTCTTTTAGTTACAATGATTCTGCTGTTACTTTACGCTTTCTTAAATGAATTTGTGTTTCAAGTGCCCTGCTTGGTTTTTACAGGTATTTTCAAAGCATTCCGATGATCCTTACACATTTTTTTACACAGTGGAAAGTAGTGTAAACATGTATATTCTACAAAACTCTTCCAGATACCTTTTTAAAGTAAATAACATTCAAGCCTACATGTTAGTACTGGTTGTCTCTAATCCAAAGGAAGTTATGGTCACTTCATTCATTTGAAAATATGTTCCAGCACTCACCTGGATGATGCTGAAGATTTCTGGCTCAAAGGACAAAGAAATACACAAAGACATTGTTCATAGATCTGTAGGAAGAAAGGCATTGTTCAGCTACTTTAGAGTATTTACCATACATGGTAGATCAGTGCTTTCCCTTCATCTATCTTCCACATAAAACTGCACTTAAATCTGAGGTTTCCGTTTGTTCAGGCAAAATCTGCTTTTTATTTTGCTCTTATCCATGTCACTCCATCTGTCCTTTAATAACAAAAGGACTAAAATGATCCCAGTAAAACAAAACAGAAACAAACAATCTTGGAATAAAGGTGTGTCTAGTTTTTGTACCATTTTACAGGAAATGCCTCCAATGGCTTAAGCCTCGTGTTCCCCACATATCAAAACTAGCTGTGTTTCCTAATTTAGGCCCCTGAAAAACTTTCAGCTGCCCCACCTTCCTTACCTTTTGTTTTGTGGTGCACAAGTACAAAGACAGTGTCTGTTGTCTTCCTCTTGAAGAGTTAATAAATTCATTGCTGTTGCACAGTGAACATTTTTCTTTTTACTCTTACAGATGTGTTTTTCTTCATTCACTGGTTTCAGATGAATAATCTTTCAGCTCTTCTTTCTGCGAAGTTTGCAAGCAATCTACAATTCCCAAAGGATGACTCTTAGAACAATATCAGACATCCTATTATAATCCTTTCTCTTTCTTCCTGTCTTTTAAGGTATATATTTTGTACCTGAGTTATATTTTGGGGGGGGGATTTCACCACTTGATGCTGGTTGGTTCAGGGCCCAGAGGGAGTCAAGCTACATTGTGCGAGATGAACTCCTTGGTGTTTTCTCTGACTTAGCTCTTGAAGTGAAGAAGGTGGTGGCTGAGATGGGGCACTGCACTCACAGGCACAGCCTCTCCGAAGTTGCATGGAGACACAGTGTCTCAGCAGAGTGCTGAAAACTCCTTCAACACATGGTTAAAAGCACATGTGTATACTCTGGGCTATAATTAGAAGAATAAAGGAGAGTTTGAACATTTCATGTCATCTCCATAGGCATTTCTTGCAGGCAATGCTTGTTATTATTTCTTGATATTTGTTCACAATGCCAGCTACCCTTGTAGGGGAACAACATAGAAGATTTTGATGGGAGTGGCTATGAAAATAGGAGATCACTGCAGAGGCAAGAAAGATTTTTTTTCTTCTTTTGAATTAGGTTTTATTTTTCCTCCCCTCTTCCTCTGAAGCATCAGATATTGGCCATCTACGAATACGGGGAACCCCGGAGGAGGCAGCACCAGTGTTCAGATGATGTTCAGCAAATCCAATGGCCCAACATGTCAGCTGTGCTATCCTTGCTCTTCCGCTGCCCTGGAGAGAATCTCAATCAGAATGACATGAGAACAGAACGACACCACTCAGTGACACATAATGCTAATTTTATTTAAGAAGCTATAGAAAGTGAGTAATAATTTCTTTTCTAAGATTTCTGTTCCACAACAATCACAGACTTCTCACTCACAGTAATCAAGGCCCTCCAGTCCAACTGTGATCAGTACAACAGTTCTGGGGGAACATGACTCCAGCCTAACTTCTCAACATATCCAAGTCTGCTGGCAGCCTGACTTCTGGACATAGTGGTTCCACCTTGGGCTCAGTCTTCTTCACGGTGTTGGACAAGTATGTATAGAGTTCCCCTCGCCTCTCCAGGGGCTATTGTTTTCACTGTTTATTGCTTTCTAAATTAGATTACAGAATCTGTTAATCATGTAGCGCAAGCCAATTTCTTTGAGTTTACCTGTATTGAAGGCCAATTATAATTTTCTACCTGAAATTCACTCTGGTCTCCTGCCCCCAAATATGTTACAAGGGTGTGAATTTGACAACAGCAATATAAGGAAGTTTATCTGTCCTTTTTTTATTTTCCAGTGTATACTAGATTGATACAGTCAGTCAGAGCTGTGAAGATAGTCCAGATTTCATTTTTCTGAGCAGTGCTTTCAGGTAAGCTTTACCCCATGAGACATACTCTGTGGAACATCAGTTCCTGGATTTGGAGTGAGGAAGAACTTTTCTTTCAGTTTACACTGGCTGAGATGTTGGGCTTTTTTTCATGTTCCTCTGCAGTATTGAGCAGTGGTTGTTGCCTAAGACCAGCATCTAAGCCTATATTTCTTTAAAAGCTTTCTGCCATTGCTGGTGCATCAGATAAGAGAGTCCTCCTGCTTTCCCTCCTCTTAACACAACCTCTGCATGGAAACATCTTTGTTTTGAGACTTGATTGTCTACACTGCTTAGATTAGGGAAAGAACTGGGGTTTTTTAATATTTTTGGAAAATGTTTAGCTTAAAGGATCCCAAAGAGCCAGAGGGTATGGGGCAGAAACTTGCTAGGACCTTGGGGTAGGAAAACTTGGCCTCTTACAGTTCAGGAAAGCATACTAAACCCTCAATATGATCATTTTCTTAACCAACTGAAAACAGTTAATTGGAAAAAAAAATGGCTTTTGTGGAGATGACAACTCCTCTGATGGTAAAATATGGCAAATTGCCCTGGTAAAATCAATATGGCCAAGCTATTAAACTCCAAACTGTATTTCTTACTTAAATTTCTTTTTTATTATTGAAGCCTTCTGCTTTGACTATACTGTCACTGAAAATATCACTGTAATACAGGAAAAATATGTTTTTTCTATATTATTGATTGAGCTCTGCATGAGTATAAATGGTGTCACCAGATGGAAGGCAGATCAATAGGTCAGAACTTACTGATGATATAAAAATTCCTCCAGGTTTCAAGATAAATACATCACGTCTTTCAACTATGGTTATAAAAAACTGCCCATTTTCTTTTTACAAGTTGTCTTAAAGAACTAGAAAACAGTTACTTACTTTGCAGTCTATTCTGCTATGGCAGTTTTATTGTCTTCTTTCTGGCATGTGGTGGAAAGGATATATATTTTCAGCATGGAATGGTTTAAGATATGAAAACATTAAGCTCTGAATAGCCCTTCATCAAAAAGAAAATCTCACCTCCAAGGTCTTTTAAGAGAAACAAAACACTCAGATGCTACTGGAGGAAATGGAAGCATACAAGCAAGAGATGAAATATTTATACATAAAAAAGACACATACACACACCCTACCATGAAAAATGGTTCTACCTCAAGTTTGGCATCTTGTCTCTTATTTGCACTTAGTAGCAAACTCATTCAAAAACCATAGCTGAACTGAGTTAGGTGCAGGAATACGTCATGCTTCTGTAATCACGAAAGCTGAAGTAATGATCAGTATTAAGGACTGGCTTTAGACGTAAGGTCAGCTGAGCTGTTGCATCATTTGTAGATTTTTGCCCAGAGAGGATCATTATGGTACAATAAGCCTTCTCCAGTGATGCAAAAACACTTTGTTCAGTGTTCCAGCTTGCTGCTTTTTATGAGAGAGACTAAAGCACCACAATGTGATCAGGGCAGATCATTTGAATCCTGCATTATTCTAGGGTACACTTGCAATGCCGCTGTACCAGGCTTTTTGTCAGCAGATAGAGAATTTGCGTTTGAACTAATGGACATGCACCAGGACTGAAAAGACAAAGAAAAAAGTCACAAAGAAAATCAAAAAGTAATAATGGCCATCGTTATTTTAACTAAATGGAGAACTTGATTAACTAAAGTATTACTTTTTCCTCCCACTACTGTCATCACAGCTCAGCTGTTCCATGCTTGTTAACTGCAAGACAGGAGACAACAGATCGTAAAACTCAGGCATGTACGTCTTCTATCGTTGGCAAGATAAGTCTTTCCATAAACATAAAGAAGAACAAGATCTGACCCTTTTGTAGCTTATGGCCATGCTACTGAAAAATATGGGATAGAAAACTCAAAAATAATTTCCCAGTATTTAAGGAAAACCATTTATTTCAGGGTGAAGCTGTAGTGATATTGACCCGAACTGTACCCAAATCATTATGTTCATGCTAGCAATGGAGTCTGCACCACCTCATCTTAGCTTCAAACTTCCATCAGGGACTTCGTTTTCCTGACAAAAAAACCACTAGGCAAATCCGTATTTGGGTGAGTTGCCACAGGCCTTTCTTTTCATGTAGTAAATAGTTGAATCAGACCAAGCTTTTGGAAGTTTCCAGAAAGGTGAATTGCTTCTGTTGAATGCTTCATATGTTATAACCCTTATAATTTTATTGGAATGGGTTATTTTTACAGGCAAATATTCTTCTGCTCTAGATAAATGCCAATCTGTTTACTGAAAATAACAATTGGAGTGCAACACTGTTGAATTTTAAAATTTCAAGTTGTAGAAGTAAGTCACTTCAGAATATGAATAAATATTCATTTGAGTATCATAGTTTATTTTAATAGCTTTTTGTGTTCTATTAAATGACCAGAAAGGCCTCAGCTTTTCCTGGTGTACTTCAAAATCAAGTATTTGCTTCATTCCCAAATGGCGGCATCATAAAATAATTACAGGTAACTTGTCCTATGAGATCTTTCTTGTAAGAGTTCCATTCTTTTGGATTGAACTTTAACTATACATCTTATAAGGCTTCATCATGTTCGCAGCTGAGTTAATGGGTGTTGTTTACACACCTTGGTGAAGACAAATGAATACTGAGATTTTTGTTTTGTCTTGCCTTTTGTTTTTGCCAACTACAATCGGCTGGTAGCACAAATTCAGCAATAAAAAATGTTAAACACCCATTAGGAATGAGTGACATGCAGCAATTTTACAGGTAGTCAGACAAGAATAACAGTTATAACCATTATATACCTTCAAACAGCCTCAGGAGTATAGTACTGTAATTATGGAAGCTTTCTTAGAAACTCTGAAAGTCTACTGGGTGTTACAATAATGTGAGTTTATTTTTACCCTAGTTTCCTAAGAAGAAAAGTTTTAAGCAATCATGTTGTCCATGTTCATTTATCTGTCTGTCTGTCAGTCAGTCTCCCCAACAACTTTTGAACCTGGTATCCAATTTCAACCAAATTTGAAAGTGCAACTGAGGGCTCAAAGCTATTAAGTTCCTACAAGCTTCATGAAAATAAACTATTGCATAGAAGTTGAAGGTTCACATTAGAGTTCCCTTGAGTGAAAGACCACATTCTGAGTACAAGAGGTTTGTCTGACAACAAGCCAGTTAACATGTTCGTACAAATCAGCTGTAAAACTAATTACAGCACTTGCTGGCCAGATCAAATTATTTCAGTGAGGGAAAGAGAATGCAGAGCCATCTGACAGTAATCCACAAAAACTCCCTCCCCTTGCCCCCCCC
>Ga0065711_1043463_pt1 | contig 14716 bp, 19 predicted proteins | sample Hoacrofraction12_FD_59098 | JGI IMG/M metagenome (GOLD analysis project Ga0065711, IMG submission 59098) | Hoatzin crop microbial communities from Cojedes, Venezuela - Epithelial fraction 12 v2 (version 2) | ecosystem: Host-associated > Birds > Digestive system > Esophagus > Crop | place... | reverse complement strand
GCTGTGGAGTCTCCTTCTCTGGAGATATTCCAGCCCCGCCTGGCCGCGGTGCTGTGCCCCCTGCTCTGGGTGACCCTGCTTGGGCAGGGGGTTGGGCTGGGTGACCCACAGAGGGCCCTGCCAACCCCGACCATTCTGTGATTCTGTGGGTTATTCAGCATGCAAGAGCCAAAGCTCGGGGAGGATTCTCCTAAGCGCTACCAACGTCCCCTAGAAATGGAGAGTTCTTCTCCCGGAGCTCTTCACACCCAGCAAAGAGATCGACAGCTCCCATTTTTCCCTACTTTTCGGAAAAGAGGGGGGTAAAACCCGGCGCTTTCCTTACCTTGGTGGGGAAATAGCGGCTGAATTTGAATTTTTTCAAGGTCAAGGTCATGGAGTAGGTCCCGAAGAAGAGGATGAAGGACATCAGGGCCAGGTCGGGCACGAATTTACAGGATTTCCCCACCAAGCTGCCGCCGTATTTGAGACACTCCTTCTTACTCAGCTGAGTCCAGTCCAGAGCTGTCAGGTTAATAGCATTGTACTGGGGAGAAACGCCCCCCAGAAAAGCAAAATTAGCATTTTAAGGAATTGTGGTGTGCAAGGAAAGGGGTAGTTCTCAACCAAATAAAGCAAAATCAGAAATTCTAGCAGTTGGGGCATGCAGGGAAAGGGATATTCCTGGCCAAATCCCCCAAATCAGCATTTGAAGGGATTGCAGTGTGCAAGGGAGGGGGGATTTCCCCGCCAAAAAAATGCAAAATTAGCATTTTAAGGAACTGCAGCATGGAAGAAAAGGGGCATTTCACAGGGCTGCTGCCTCCGGGAGCCCCATAACCACAGAGAAAACTCCAGAGCCGGTATTAATTTGGGCAAAAAAACGGGGGTTTGGTGCCGCTGACCCCAACCGCGAACCCGAATCGATGCGAATCCCGCGTTTCCCTCGCTCCGAGCCGGCGCGCTTTGCTCCCCGGATGCGAAAGTCCCTGGGATTTACCCTCCCTGGTCCCAGATTTCCCACCAGGATGAGCAAACCCGCTTACCAGAGAAACGTTAGTGGTGTTCGGTGCCACTGGAGCTGAAGCATCGAACAAGGTCGCGTTGGCTGCGGGAAAGGAGTTTGTTATTGAGGTTTTTGGCTAATATCGAGGTTTCGGTACTAAAAGCAGCCGGGCTTCACCCGGAGAGGCACGGCTCAGCCCAGCCGGCGCAAAAGCAAACGCAGGGTCGAGCACATCCTCCGAGAGCCACGCGGGGGTCGGCATCCCGAGGGCGGAGCAGGATTTGGGGAGAAAACCCCCCATTTCTAACCCCGCAGCGGCTTCTCCCTGATTAATCCCATGCGCCGGCGGAGAACACGGCTTCTCCTTTGGCGGCTTCTCCCTCTGGGGCTGCCCAGGGCCGGCGTGGGGATGATTTTAAGAGCTTCCCAGCTCCTAAAATTCTTAGGAGCTTCCCGGGGAAGCCGCCGGCAGCAGGGTCGAGCGCCCGTGTCTTCAAACCACAGGGGTAGCAGACTGAAAAAGCAGCCTGTTGGAGAGGCGGCACCCAGTCATGCCCAATTTGGTCTTTTTTTTGGGTTTTTTTGGGGGTTTTTTTTAAATATTTTAGGGGTGTTTTGGTGTCTCACTGCAAAAAAAACAATCCATCCTTTTCTAGCCCTCGGCACCTTCTCCTCCAGCGCAAAAAGCAGCTCCGCTCGGCTCTTCGGGCGACGCAGCTCCGCAGCTTCAGGAGCGCCCACGTTCTTTAGGGGTGCCCCTAAGTGGGGTCTGGGACCGCTCTGCCCCCCCCTCTTCCCTCCGGTCCATCCTCTTCAGCTGCCCCGAGCTGCCGCCTCCATCCCCGGCGCCGAGGGTTAATGAAGGAGAAGCGATTGCTGGGTTAGAAGCAAAGACCCCCGGGCTGCCGAAACCGGGCTCCGGGAAACGGCGCTGGCAAACCCAGCATTAAATACATCATCACCATTATTATTATTTAATTTTTTTTTTTTCCTCCTTCACCTTTCATTTTTCCAGAAACCGGCCTTATTTGTGATTTCTACAACTTACAGGGCAGGATACCACTGGTGGTATCTTAAGACCAGATCCCTAAGGGCTCTACATAAACCCTTTTAGCAGAGCAGAGAGAAAAGTAAAATACATGGGGAAAAAAAATAACAACAAAACCCCCACGGGGGAAGAGTATCAAATATTAAAATAGTTTTAAAATTTAGAAGGCGATACTCACTTGAGATTGAAATCAGCCCAAATTGATGTGTGCAGCAGAGACAAATATGGTACAAATCAGTTATAATAATCAAAAATCAGAACTAATCATAAAAAAAAGATTAAAAAAAAGGATGTAGGAGGGAATAAACAGAATTTCTCAATATCTAGAGGAATGGAAAATCCAACACGGACATCGCTGCTTTGGGCGCCCAGGGCAGCGAGGGCGAGGAATGGGGCTGGGTTGCAAAGAGGCTTCAGGTTTTTGGGGTGCAAATGCCTCTTGGCCGCCTGGATTTTGCTTGGGATGAGGGCTCGGAAAAGGGGGAGACCTCCCTGGAGGCTAAAGTCTTCGCCTCCCTCCTGCATTAAGCCACGGCGGTGGGGGCTGCTGGGCAGATGCTGGCACACGCGGGTGGGTGGAGGTGGTCACGGCCCCGTTCGGGAGATCTCAGCCCCCCCGGGGATCGTGTCGGGCATCGGACGTCGCTTTCCCACCAGTCAAATTTGGGAGGGTTTTGATTCGGAAAGGATCGCGTCATCTGCAGGTGCTCCCTGCTGCATGCAGGGCCGTCAAAACTCAACGGGATCCGGTCCCTCAGGGGGTGGTTGATAAACAGGATTCGTGAAAAAATACAAAATTAAACCCAAGAAATGTGATTTCCATTGCGGCAGGTGAGATCTCTTCTTGCAACGAGAATTCTTGAGAACACGTTGCGTGGCAGGTCTTGGATGCTTTTACTTCTGGAGAGAGCTTCACCATCACTCCTCTCTGCCTCCCCTGTCTGCAGCTGATACTCCCCAAAATTGTTAGCATCTAGACTTTTTAAATAAATTCAGCTCATCTGAGAGCAGGCAGTCACTGGCATAGCCCAAACCAAAGATCTCCACTCCCTTCCAGGAGGCCACGGGAGCATCTGAGCTGCACCATTCAGACCAGGGATCATCGGGTACGTCCATCCAAGAGCAAAACCAGAGGAGCCATCAAAAAAAAAAATCTGCACAGAGCCTGATGGCCTCTCCTTTTTGAAAAGGAGTAAGAAAGAGGAGAAAAAACAGTCCAAGGAAGTTTCCACACCCCACCGGGACATGCCGGTCTGTCCTGGACACCGGAGAGGACAAAGCCCCTTCAGCGTATTTTCTGGAGAAGAAGTTTCCATTGGCAGCAGGCTGGAATTAATACTCTAAAATGTCTTTTTTTCCCCCCCGTATTTCCTTTTTATCCATCCAGGTCTGGCTGCTCCAGGCTGAGGCCCCAGCTCGCTGGCACCGTTCACCCTGTCCCCAGCAAGCATTGAAACGGTCCTCCATGGGGGAACAAGGCTGTACTTCCATCTTGCCCAAAATCACCCTCAGAGGAGGAGGACGAGGGTCTCTCCACCCCACACTGACCAGATAGCTGCCTCCTTCCATGTCCTCAGCCAACGATCCAGCGGGATCCACCCCCATCCCCTCCATCTTTCCCATCCGGCGCTGAAAAAGACGTGTACTCACCTGGGTCGGGAGCAACGCACTCGCACTTGTACATGGTCACGTAGTCCGGCTTGAAGTCCGAATTGATGGGATAGTACTTGAAGGCTCCGATCATCTTCTTTATGGCATCGTAGATGAAGATGAAGCTGATGAGGGTGGAGAAGCCTTCCTCCGTGAAGCGGGTGATGTATTTTATAATGAAGCTGGCGTCAGTGGCCACCAGGATAAGGCACTGTACGGCAGAGTGCAAGCCGATCCAGAGGCGAAACTCCATGTAGTCGATGCCGTTGCCTCTGAAAGTGGGGACACAACGAGAGTGGCCCCGTGAGAGTCCGCCGTGGGCTGGAGGACAGCTCCCAACCTGGTACAGATGGGTCCCGGTTCCCCCCAGCATCGCCCAACACCTACTTGCTGAAGTCGAAGAGCAGCTTCTCGAAGATGAGGATGGGGCCGGTGCTGCTGAGGATGATGAGTGGCTGCCCGGCGAAGAGGCAAAACATGGAGCCTGCCATCGCCGTGCCAAGGAAGCTCTCCATGACGCCCTGGGGATAGACCAAACCCAGCATTACAGTGACGCTTTACCACGTTACATCCCCACGGACACCTTGGATGGAGATGGGAATGCAGGACCTCTGCTTGGACCCATATAGCATGGTTGGGACCATGTCCCCTTGCTCCTGTTGTTGCCATTGAGATGGGTTTTCCCATTTTGCAGCTGTTTCAGGACTGTCAGTCCCACTTGGCAATGAATTTCCATCCCCAGCACTAAAGCTTGGCCTGGCACAAGGAGGGTAAAACCCATCCCAACCTGTCCTGTCCCGTCCCATCCCTGCTTGTTGTCCCCAAGCCAAAGTGACCCCATTCCTTGGGCTCAACCTGGTAGTTGTCCGTAGCGTCGCCAAGCAAGCCCCCGAACGTGATGGCATTGGTGATGCAGCCCAGGTAGATGAACAAGATGGCAGAGATGGACTGGATATGAAAGCCTTCATAGAAGTCGCTCGGGAACCAGGGCAGCTTCCTCTTGATATCCAGATAGAGGCCACCACAAAACCTGGGGAGACACCACCAAGGACCAGATGCATGTGCCTTCCACCAGAATAGATCCAGTGCTGCACAAAAGGCTGTGCCCGAAAGGACTTCACCCCTCCATGCCCCAGCAGGCCATGCGGTGAACCAGCAGGAGATGTTGATGGGTGCTGGGGTGCTGCTCACCTGCCGGTCCACGCGAGCTCTTCTCCGATTTCGTGAACTTCGGGCATCTCCCCATCGTCGCTGCCTCCTCCACCGCCCCCGGCGCCTGCCCCACCGGCCGTGCCATTCATCTGCCCCACTTCGTTCAGTGAGAAAACCGATTTCCTGTGGGAGAGAGCCACTGGTGTCGGCCACAGCACCTACCCTACCAAGCCGGTCCTGATGCAGGGACCATGACCAAGGCCATGTTGAAGCTCTCCACCTGCACTACAGCTTGGATTTTGGGGCAAATTTGGAAAGATCAAGAGCTGGATTTGCTCAGCCCAGGGGGGTAATGCAGATTTTGCAGAGCAGTAATGGTGCTGAGCTGATCTGGGCACCAAAACCGCTGAAAAATCAGCATTTCTGGAAAATTTCTTTCTAGGGATGAAGGCAAGCAAAGCTGCTGTCCTCCTCCAGCATCTCCAAACCGGGCAAGACAGGGATGGCCACAGGGCTGGCACCAGCCCCGTGTCTCCTACCCACCTCTTCTCAGCTGAGGGCACTTTTTTGGGTGGCTCAATCCTAATGTTGGGGTCCCACTCGCCGGGCGGCAGGACGATGACTTCATCCAGAAACTCATCTATGCCAGCGATCAGGTCTTCTCTGTCCCGGGCTTTATAGGCAACATCGCTAAAGAGCTGGGGGTGGAGAGAGGAGAGGTGTCAGCCCAGAAACAGCATCCAGCACACACACGCCCCACCTTGTTACGGGATTTTAAAGCTCATTAGTTTGGGTGATAGGATAAAAATTGCTTTTTCTTCTTGGCTCTGAGTAAGAGGGTTCCCGGTGAGGGCCGGGTGTTGCATCTACTCACATCATCCACCATGAGAGTCGCAATGGCTCTGCCGATCTCGTTGTAGGATTTGGCTTTTCCCGCGGGACCAAGGAGAATAAAGAGGAACCTGGGAAGGGAAAGGCGCCGTGTTGGTAACCTCGGACCATCGACATCCGTGTCGTGAGACCACTTGGTCCTTTGGACCTGAAGGAACTGCACTCACCTGGTGGGGACGGGCACCTCCGTCACCCCTCCCAGCATCGTCGCCTGAAGGAGCCGCACAAAAGCCACGAAGGGCTTCTCCAGGAACTCCACTTCTCCCACCAGCACGTTGGAGGCCTCCGCGTCCTTGGGGATCTTCTTGATGAACTTGTTCTTCAGCTGTTGGAAAGACGAAGGTGGGGAAGGGAGCAGTTGTCAAAATTTAGCTTTCCCCCATCTTTTCCATACCCCAAACGCAAAAGCTGAAGCCGCAGGCACAAAGCTCTTGATCTCTGATGGTCCCAGGACTCCCGGAGGTTGGGATTCAAGAGTCATATCCAAGAATAAACCAGCGAGAACTCATAAAGCTGAATTTCTCTGGTCTTCAAAACCACCGCTAAGCCCGAGATGAACTTGAAACCGCATGCTTGGGGCTCCCTAACGCCACGTGCATCCGGGCGCTTTGCAAACGGCGCTTTGCTGCGCTGGGGTCCGCGCGAGGAACACCCCCGGCAATCCCCCTGCAGAAGACCTGAGCCAAAAAAGACGGCTCCTGGAGCAAGCCAGCGTACATCTTTGCCAGTCTGTTTGCAGCCCTGGGCTCCCCCACGACCCCGTGTAAAGCCAAAACCCTGCTCAGCGCCGCGTGCAGGGGCTGTTTTTGTCGCTTGTTCCTCCCCGGTCTCATCCTCAGAGCAGGAACAAATAATGGAAGTAGGAAACCTCGTTTCATGGATTTATTCCTCGGGTCTCTTCTCCCCTGCAGCTCTTTCATTATTAGTCTAAAAGGGTTCAATACCAGCCCAGGCGGGGTGTTATTATAATCTATATGCCAGCATGAGGGGAAGCATGTGAGCTGGGCAGCGAGCTCTCCCCTTTCTAATCTTTTAAACCCGAATGGAAAAAAAAAATAATAATAATAATAAAGCAACTCCTCCAGTGCAGCTTGGAATAAGCAAGAGCAGGAGTTAACAGTGACCTCTAAGCTCCATGTAACACTTAAAAAGTCCCTTTGTAGTGGGCCTAATAGGGCGATTAAACCTAAATGCTTTGCATATTTTGGGATTAACCCTCCACACCCCGCCGCTGGGAGCTGATATTCGGGGTTCGTCAGCTGGCCGTCGGCTTGCTTTATTGCGGCTCGAATTTAGGAAGGTGCCCTGGAAAGCTTCTGCCTCCCTGATGTTGCGGCGTCCCCGTCCCGTGGCTCCCAGCGACACAAATATTCCCACCCTTCGCTTCCTCCTAAACCGCCTCACCCCAGGTAAGCCCAGCAAGGACGGCCCTGGGGACAAGCAAGCTGTCGTCCCGTACTGTCCCCCACAAACCCGCGCTGCGCTGAATTTTCCCTTAGGTTTATGCTGAAATCACGCGCAAATAGAAACAGAACAAAGCCCATATGACACATCCACGGTTCCCAGGCTAAATAGCCTTGATACTGGGATGGGGATGGGACACCCAGCAGAAGGATGGCACCAACCCTGCTGATTCCAACAAACCGGGGGCAAAAAGCTCCCCATGGACTCTCAGCTGAGCTTTGCATTAAGAAACTCCCGTCCATCACGCTGCAAACTGAGAGAAAAACAGAATCTGCTTCTGTATTTACCCGTTATCTCGTGAGCTGTATTGACGTTTGCAGACCCCAAGTGCTTGGCTGGGGTTTACCCTGCCCTTACCCAGCCAAGCAAAGGCTCCTTTAGGATCCCTGAACTCTTCCAAGCACTTTTCCTTTCCTACCTCAAGATTTTACGGAATTTTTTTTCTCCAGGTGTTATTTCTGGGACGGCTTCCCCACGAGTCAGCAGGGATCAATACGTGCTTTAATTTCCCTAATTAGGAATTTGCGTGGTTATCGAGCGAGCGAAGCGGCGCAAGGCCCACGTGGACCTTAACAACCCCAGAACCGCTGCGCCGTGGCGGGTCGTGCCGGAGATGCTCCCCACAGCACTGCACTGATGTTTTTTTGGGGGTGATTACCTGGTCGGTGCTCGGCGTGTCCGAGATGTCGTTCATGCTCCGACTCTGCGCGTGCCCTGACGGAGATAAGGAAGAGAAGGTGAGAAAACCGCCCCGTAACGCGCAGGCGAATTTCAGCCCCGCGCACAAGGAGAAAACGCGGCGGGAGGACTTCAGTGCAAATTAAAATAACATTATTTATTATAGCTGGGCTTGCAAACCTGGTGCAAGAAGATAAAAACCCAAGAATATGAGTTTTTCTGAGATCAGTCAACCTGTGGTGGGATCCCTTTGTAACCACAATTGCCCACTCTCCTATCGCAACGTGATTTTTCCCTTTTCCTGCTTCTTTTAGGAGCGATTCCTCCTCCCCGCCACGCTCCCCGGCTTACGCAGGCGGCCGTAGCTCGCGCTCTGCCGCATCCGCAGGTCCTCGGTGGAGCGGTGGAAGGCAGCGCCGGCGGCCGGGCTCCGGACAGGGCTGCGGGCTGGGGGAAAGGAGCTGTTAGAGGAGATGTAGGCACCACGGGGAACCATGGGGTGATGCTGAAGGCAACAGGCTGGGCTGAAAATCAGCTGCCCGCCGCAGATGTGACCCTTCCAGAGCTGATACACCAGCAATTTGCTTTTCCCTCCCACCCTCATTTGCGCTTTTATCCCACCCAGAGCCATTTTCCCGTTAGCAAAGAACAAACCGCCTTCACCCCAGTCTTCCCAGTGCACAGGCTCTGTGCAAGGAGCCTGCACCACCCCATGCCCCACCGATGATCTCTTCAAGGCTATCAATGGGTTCAGAATTGCAGTTTCTGCTACTTAGGAAGACCCAACACTTTATTTGGCTTTTTAATCTCATAGTTCTCCAAAGAAAGCCAGACTTGAGATTTGCCATGAACTTCACGCTTCAAAGTATTTACGTTGACCGCCACTGAATTTCACGTGAACGTTTCTCCTCCCTAAACTGATGACGAGTCCCATTTTTAATCTCAGATCTTTAAACTGAATTGCTTAGCTAGAAAAACTTCCCTTTTCCTCCATACGTTTTCTGTGTTAAGCCCAGCATTTTCTCATTAATTCCCCAAACTGTGTTTTCCTCGTAATAAAACCATCTGGACCAGTTTTACAGAGTTGCTCTGCATCTCGCTGAAACGCCCTCTGCAACCACAGCACCTATCCTCTTTTTTTTGTTTGTTTGTGAAACCCACTAAAAATAATGCTGACATTTCCACTGGGCGTGACCCTATTTTCAAGGTGCCAGCACTATTTATTCCAACGTCACGGAGTTGCCTTTGGCACAAGGAATGCGAGGGACCCCCCTTCTCCTGCCAACCACCATCTTTTCCTTCGTGTCTCTATCTTCAAACTTGAAGCGATGCCATCGTCTCAGCAAGGAACTGGAAACACGAAAGCTGCCCCTATTTTCACTATCTACAGCCACTAACCACAACATTTCCAAGTCGTGCTCTCTTTTGAGAACTTGTCGGTAAATGTTAGCTCAAATATGTAGTCCTCCAACATGGATGATGGCTGCTTTGAATCCTGGGGATGCCCGTGGGGTAGGAATATTGCTTATTGAAGGCCTTTTCCACGTGCACTTTGAGCTTGGGAGCTGCTGTTCCTCTCTGCCCAGGGAGCAGCCGAAGCCCGGCAAATCCCGGGCTCCACCAAATGACCTCTGTTTAAACCTAAGTAAATAATCTAGCGTGAACAAACAAATCCCCTTTTGTAATGGCTCAAAAATAGGCAGGTTCAACCGCGGAGCAGACTGGATTTGTCTGTACGCTGCTCTGCCAGAAAGCCCCTTGGCCAAGCAACCGCCAACGCTTTTGGCCATCACACAACACTGACGGCCATCACACAACGCCATTGTCCATCTCAGCAGACATCTCCTTGCTCCCAATGACCCCCTCAATTCTTAAAGCCACCAGTGGCAGAGCTTTTGGGGTCTTTCTCAATGTAGTAAACAGTTGGGAGCCCCAAATGTTTGGGTTTCCCCCTTTCCTTCTCCTGAGATCTTCCTCCCCCCAGGCTTGCTCACTGAAGACTCAAGGATGCAACCAGCTGCAGGTTGGACCCCAGGGACTCACTTGTGTTGGTGGAGACGGACTTTCCAATGTCGACCAAGGACCGGTGGATTGGCTTCTTGGTTTGGTGACGGTGCTTCCTGAGGAGCACGTAGCTTATCTTCTCCCGCAGCTCTGGCTTGAGCAGACCGTCCTCGATCTGCTTCTCAACGACATCGTCTGCAAGCACCAAACGAGGGAGGTGCATGGGTTATCCCACTGCAAACCCTCCCAGAAAGCTCAACACAACACTTTTTGAACCAAGCTGATGGCTCCCAACTCCTGTCTTTGCTTATTCCCACGCAAGTTGGTTTATACTTGCACGCAGCAAGTAAATGCATTTAAATCTGTTCCCAGCACCTCAGGACACGAGGAAAAATCCATCTGAAACCACCGACACCCGCTTGTACCTATGATTTGGGGCAAAGAGTAGCCATCTAAGTCCAGGAGCACCGTTCCCGTCTGCAGACACGTCCGTAGCTCAAACAGGCTGTGCAAAGACAACGTGGACACGTGGGGCTTGCTCCACCTCTCCCCGCCTTCCTCCACCTTTTCTTCAAACTTTATCCACCTGAAACGAGAGCGGCAGCTGTGGGGACGGGCACGGAGTGGGGATGGTGTACGAGAAGAGATGAAGAGGACTGCTTTTCCCGCAGCATTTCCCTTCTGCAGGCAGCTTTGCAAGCCTGAATTAATTCATTCTGCAAAGTTTTTCCTTGTTATTTAGGATGAGAATGGAGAAATGAAGTCACATTATTAGACAAAGCGCTGCTTGCATGGTCGCAGAGCGGAGCAAAACCTCTCGGCTCCACCACGGAACTCAACCCCGCGGATGTGACCCTCCTCCAACTGCTTCTGCGAGATTTGGGAGGTTTTCCCATGGAGCCGACCTTGCCTTAGCCAGGAAGGGCACCCACATGGACCAGCCGCGCACGCAGGAAAGCAAAAACCCAGGACATTGCAAACAGGTTTTTAATTCCTTGACAATGCTCAAACTTCATTCCCAAGGTGGGAGACGAGAGGGCTTGCAAGCCCTTGGAATTCAGCCCTTCCACCTCCTTAATTTTCCCTTAATCTTACAAACCAAAGACTTCAGAACAAATTCGGGAATGGTGGCTGATTTCTCCCAGCTCCTCAGGAATGGGGCTTGGGCTCTGGGGAAGGCAGGCAGCTCTCAGCGAGACGTCAATTTGGGGAAGAAAGCTGCTTTTCCTTCTGAGGAGGTTTGAAGGCTCCGTGGATTAGCCTTCCCAGGGTTTAACCTTAGAACTTTTAACTGGTACAACTGGGGTTTGGGCTCCTGCTGGCACAGAGGGCACAGATGGAAAGGATGGAGGAGGAGAAGGGTTTTTGGAAAGAGCTGATGGCTCCCAAACGCTGCAGGGGAAGAGTGGGGAGAGCAGGGGATTGTATCGGCTGCAGGGGGTTGCATTAAAATGCTGCTGCTGCTAAAGAGAAAATGCTGCATGTCACCACTAAAAAAGCCCCAAAATCTTATCTGGGAGTGCCAGGAATGGCCCGTGCTGAGGACAAAACCCCAGAGCATTCGAAAATAGAAAACTTGGCCCTAGCATCCATCACTCCAAAGCTCCCCACCCCGATTTTTTTTGCAGAAACGCCTTCTCCAGCCCTTTAAACAACGCTGCTTCTCTTGGGAGGAGATTCAGGCTTCCTGCCATAGCACCCGCTGAACCCCGGCAGCGCTCGCCCAAAGCGATCAGGTCACTTTTCGTTTCTTTTTCGCCCCGTTTTCCTGCCGAAAGTGGGTCAGCATGCACACGGGCGGCAGCTTGGGGCGGCGTGCGGGACTCGAGGCACGTTTCCAGCCGCACCTTTGCCCCGGGACCGGCACCCCGTGATGCTTTCGCCAAGGCTACAGCAAAACCCCGTCTCCCTGCTGCGCTTGGCTGCTTTATTTCCATTTATTTCCATTTATTGCGGATTTAGCTGCAGGTAGCGCTGCTCCCACCGAGGAGCTGCTCTCCTAAAGAGGCTGAAGCTCTCCTCACCAGAGAGCGGAAATCGGGACTCCAGAAATGTCCATCCTGCCGGGGGGAATTTGGAAACCTCCTTCTCAAGCCCTCCCTGGTGAAAACCCCCACGCAAGCGCCGGTTTTTTGCCTTCCAAGCTTTTTGGGGAGTGGAGAGGGATGAGTAGACACAGACCTATGCAGAACCGGGGGAGAGGGAGGGGAGAAAATTAAGGATTTTGGCAACAGCATCTCTGCGCTGCTGTGTTTTGAGCAGGGCTGACAACCAGGAGGATGCTTAAAAGCTTTCCAAATTTTTGGTGATGCTGATAACCAGCCCAAGAGATGGGCTGAGCGTGCTCAGGGTCTGATCCTGCTTTCTTCCTCAGCTGTCAGGTGAAACTCCATGCCCAGACTCACAAATCCCGCGTGTGCTACTGAAAGGAAAGGGCTTGGGATGCCATCAGCATCCCTGACTCCCTTCCCAAAGCCCCCCCAAACCTCCTACTCCTTACACAGCTGTGGCTAGGAAGAGAAAATCCCATGTGGATTTGAGATTTTTCCCTTGGAGAAGCTCCGAATTCAACAAAGCGAATGCCACTGGCAACCCCTCTAATACTTTTATTAAAGATGCAGCAGGTGGGGTTTTATTATTATTGCTTGAGGGGTAGGAAAAGTTGAACTTTTGGCCTGGTCAGTAAAAGCGTGGGGGGAAAAAAAGACTTGGGAAAATGTTCTTTATGTCCCCGATTCCCATTTCCCATCTCTCTGCTCTAATTCTCCAGTTTCCCAGCACGTTACCCTGGTTTTTTCACCCCCACAGCACTCTCATTTTGCTCTCCTGCTGCAACTGGGAATGGGAAAAACCCCGGCTCTGGGGTTGATCCAACCTGGAGAGATGTGGGAGAGGATGGGAAATCTTCCTCCCTTCCTCCTCCTCATTAGGCTGCAGCCGCCATGCAAAGCCCCCAAAACACTGTGTTTTCTGCATTTCCCTAATTCAGGCATTGTTTTTTTAACCTCATTAAAAATGATGCTCGTTCCCTGACCCCATTTCCACCCTGGGATATTTAGCAGGGGGATCTTTACCCAACCCATTTGCAATCCAAAGCACCTCCCCCCTCCTCACCTGGCCGACTCTTTCCACTCCATCTCCTCGCCGTCGTGCTGCAGCGTGTCCATCTCCGTGAAAAGCGTGGGGTTGGGAGGCTCATCGTCTTCCCCCAGGATGTAGCGGAGGCGTTCGGCAGCCGGTGACACTGCCGGGGGGTGGAAAAAAGAGATTTACCATCGGCCGGAGACGAGATGATCCCACGCCATTCCCATATGGAAGACCCCAGGGGGTAAAGAGAGATTTGTAGGGCTACTTAGGATTCTGGGGTAAAAAAAAGAGGTTTTGAGGAAAATGTTTAAGGTGAGAGACGTTGAGGAGTGAGGAAACTCTGAGTAATCCTGTCCCAAGATCCCTGTGCAAGGAGGTACGGGATGCTGGTGGAAAGGACGAGCGGAGGCTGCGTAGCAGCCAGGAGGGGAATATAGAGGTCCAAGCCAGGAACTGAGGCGCGCAGCCACCCCTGTATACAATACAGTCAAATTCCCCTTCCAGGAGAATTATGTACCCCATTTCTGGGGGGGTATCCCACATTTTTCCCTACCACGGAGCCTGCTTTTGCCAGGTTAGAGCTGCCTGCCATCAGCAACCATATCCTTATGGTCTCCAGCACCACGCATCGGGATGCACGAGTGCTCAGCACCCATTTTCCTGCTGGATCCCCGAGGGGAACGTGTATCGTTTAAGGGGAATAATACAAATTTATCATTTCTGCAGGAAAAATCCAGCTTCTTGCTGCAAATAACCAGCCAGGCTGGGGAGGGCACCTATTGCCTCCCGCTCCCCATGGTCTGTCTTGGGAAGGAGACCGGCGACGTGTTGCCCGTCTGCAAACCTCCTGACTGATGGGAGAAGGGATTTTCCTCTTTGGTGCATTCCCTGTGGCCACAGGAGGGTGACGGGTGACAGACCTGCCTCTCTCCTCCCGAAAAAAAAAGCCAGGCTGGTTTTTCTTTAACCCTCTCCATCTTCATGTGCTTTCCTGGCAAAGCTGCGTAATTTGGGGTGCAGGGAGGAATCAAACGCCTGGGTATGGACCTGGACGTGGCATGGATGAGACTGCTCCCCAGTTGCCCCATTATTCAAACAAGAAGTAAAGATCAGCCCTACGCCAGGCTCCATGGAAACGGTGTGTTTGGAATAAAATCTCCGGACTTCGCCCTCTCCTGACACAGCAGGAGTTCACCCAGCTTGGACAATGCCCGTTCGCAGAATCCTCCTGCTCTCAAACCTGGGAATAAGAAAGGTGGGTAATACGGTACCCAAAAAAGCAGGTAATTAAACTGCTGCGTGCCAGTGGAAATAAAACTGGGAATATTGCCCTGTGCCCCCATGAAAGCAGACGAAACCCAGGTCCTGGCAGCCATGAAAGAATAGGATGTCCCTTGTGCTCTGGGCTGAGCCTGCTTAACCGCTTCAGCCCTTGAAGTCCCACAGCCAGGACTAAAGCCCTGTTGTCAAGTCCTCCTTCCACTTCCATAAGCTTCATTATGATGATTATTAATATTCCTGTTAATTTTAGAGCTGGGCTACATGCCTGGAAGGGCAGTTCTCCTTCCCCTCTGCTCTGCCCTGGTGAGGCCCCATCTGCAGTGCTGGGTCCAGTGCTGGCCTCCCCAGTTCAAGAAAGATGAGGAGCTACTGGAGAGAGTCCAGCGGAGGGCTGCGAGGATGAGGAGGGGACTGGAGCATCTCTGCTACGAGGAGAGGCTGAGGGAGCTGGGCTTGTTCAGCCTGGGGAAGAGAAG
>Ga0065711_1043461_pt1 | contig 14717 bp, 10 predicted proteins | sample Hoacrofraction12_FD_59098 | JGI IMG/M metagenome (GOLD analysis project Ga0065711, IMG submission 59098) | Hoatzin crop microbial communities from Cojedes, Venezuela - Epithelial fraction 12 v2 (version 2) | ecosystem: Host-associated > Birds > Digestive system > Esophagus > Crop | place... | reverse complement strand
GGGGGGGGGGGGGAGTGTTTTGGTGGTGGTGGTATTAGTCATTAATTTAGTTTAAATTCCAGGAAAAAACTCCGTTGTTCAGACTTGAGGAATAAAGAAAAAAATCATGCTTGCTTAAGATGCTACTGGAGGAGAGACTGATCCTGAGAATGAATGGAGAAAAGGATTTTTTTTTTTTTTTCATCCTGAGGCTTGATGGATTGTTTGTTCTGAAGAGGTAGGGATACAACTTTAATATGTTTTTTTTCCTGTCTCAACAGCTTGAGGAAGCAAATGCTGATAGGATACAAATATGCTGTGCATAAAGGGCACCATACACAAATATGTTAAAATCAGGATTGTAATATTAGCCTGCAAAAAGATGGTTAGAAATGCTGAGGTTCTCAGCAGTTGTTTAATGAGCAAGTCCACGTATGTCATGACTCTCACCAGTTCTCTGATAGTTATTTTAGCGTGACCTGAGAGGAAAAAAATATTTGACAATGACAGAAGTTGTGGCTCACAGCTTTTGGGTCTTATACAATGCATGACATGATGTTACGATTTTTTGAAAAATAGTACTGGTAATAACAATACCATTCACAGGTGGCAAACAGCTCTCAAAAACATTGCGCTTTCTGAGAGCAGTTAGCTTTATTGGCTAGTTAGTCTTTATTACTTTTAGTAGGAAAGATTAAACAAACAACTTTAGCATGGCTGTAATGAGCTGTCAAAGATGAATTTTAGCCTACTTTGCTTCTTTAAGGTGTTGTTTAAATAAATCTGTATTTGCCTTTCTGTGAGAAGTACTTTGTCTTCTGTTTTTTGAAAGAAGTATCGACTTTGAGATCAGGAAAAAGGAACACTCGTGCTGATTTTCGTGTGGTTGTATATACAGGTTCTGTTTATAATGCCTGTGTTAACATTGATTTTATACAGTGCAGATATAAACCTTTTTGTAAACTTTTTGTAAGATTTTTAAATACAGTTAGATAGCAGCCAGACTCTTTAAATTTCCCGTGTAGGTTTTTAGGATCAAATAACTGATCCTTAATCAGGTAATGTATCATGTTTCAGGTGCAAGTGTCTTGCTTCTGGAATAAGTTCCACAGCTGCATCTGAAGCCTAATGCTGCTGGAGTTAATATATAAATCTCTATTTCTAGATTTTTCGAAAGGTCTGCAACAATCAAGCACCCTTTTTTCAATAAAGGTGATGGGGTTTAGGACTGTAACTTCATATAAGCCTTTAAAATTTAAAGCCCTGCTCAAAGTAAGATAGTGTGGTTGGGAAGTCAAAATTATGTGAATTACAAAAAATTACAGTAAATGGTTCTTTTAGATATGAGACCTTTCTGGCAATTTCCATAGAATTTCTAATATAAAGTAGACAAGAGTATTTTGTGAATGAATAGCTTTCTAAGTTAAATATAGATTTTAGTTTTTCAGTCTGGAGAACTCACACTCTGATGTAAGGAGTTTTTAGGCTTTATGGAATATCTTATATAATTAAAACTTTTCACTGGAATCGAGATAACTTTTTTAACATCATATCGTCGTTGGTTTTGTAAAATGTACTAGATTCATAGTTTCAGTGAAAAATGAGATTTTAACTTGAGTGAAGAAATATAGCCCTAATGAGAACAGGTTTTAGTGTGTTGAGGACAGGAGTTATTATGAGTAATGAAGTCAGACTTTTACATGAACTCCCTTTTGTACTGATCTTCTGCAATATTTTAATATTGGTTGTCAAGTTTCCAGCATAGTCTAAAACTGTAATTCCAAGCCCTTCTCTTTGGTCAAATGTACAAGTCACTGCTCTCTGCTCCAATAGGTATGTCTTAATATTTACATTTCCCATCAGGAAATGTGTGTTTTAATTTGTTGAGTGCAGGTTTCAAGATTGCCTCCAAAGTTGGAGGGGTTATGTGTGATATGTCCTCATCCATGTCCCACCGAGGTCAGCAGAAAGGTACCCACTGGCAGCCGTGGGTAGTTGAGCACCATTGGTAGCATTCTCCTCCAATGTGTTATTGTATGTTTTTCTGTTAAGTTTAGGTGGTTGTATGCTGTAAGAATATTTTTGCAGTTTCAGTTATTAAAAAGTTCTGCCTTTCAGTTTTTGCAGCAATATATATGACATTTTTTCTATGAAGTTTTTAATGTAGGTGCACTGTTTCACCACTTTCATCTAACAAAGAATTTTCTTGATAATCAGACATCAAAGTCCTCAAATGCCTTCATCTTCAAATTGGTATTTTATTCTAAATAGTTATCAAAGTTGAGTACTTGTATACTTGCTTCCTGTAAGTTTTAATGCTGAAATACTTTATTTACATATTTAATTTTCTCCACACTATCTGCAGGATGTGCTGTCCTCTTTCATACTGATTTACTTTTTTGCCTCTAACACACCGTGCAGTTTTTAAGATATTGGGCTTGCCTTTTGAGAATATCAGCTTAGATAAATGGGAAAGAATGTTCAATATAGTCTTTGTAGCCCTTGGTTATGAGAAGCAGATGTAATAGGTAATTCCTTCTTTTTTTTACTCTAATGGCTTTCCAGTGGCATTTAACTGGTTATGTTTATTATAAATGTCATCATATGCATTAAGAAAAAACTAAATGCAATGAATATTGCAAGCCACAACAACAGAAAGTGTCACTTACTTTGTTAAAGCTGAAAGAAACTGGGTTTAGTCTCAAATCTTCTCGAAGTATACTTATCTAAAACACCAATGAACACATGAAACCTATGAATACTGTTAGTCTGCATATATCTCTAGTGTTCATAGCCATACGAAGAATTGCACTAAACAGTAGTTCTACAAAGGAGTAGGAGGGACCTTAGCAAATGTGGTACCGTGTGGAGAGAGCCTCAGGGTGGTAAGTAGACTTTTTGTTTGTTTGTTTCATGTGGCTGTGAAGTGTGGGAATTCTGCTTCCTTTTTTGCATCTCATCCTTCTGTGCTTTTAAAATGCTTTCGCAAGCGTAAATATTGTCAGTGGGGCTGTGCATATAAAGACTACCTAGAGAACATCTGTTATGAGGGTCATAATATTTATTGACTGGGAGGGAATAGGTTTGTTGATGGCTGAATGTAGAATAAGTAAATCATCAGGTAGTCCTATGAGAATTTCTAGCTTTGAGAATATAAATATATGTATAAATTCACACACATGGTGTGAATTTTTGACAGAATAAAAAAAACCCCTAAACAATAAGAGGTGGGAGATGTGAAGATTGGGGAAGTTGTTACCATAACCCCGTGATTTATGAAATTACATTTCGATTTTAAATGCTTATATGCTGCAAATAAATTTAAAAAAAACTCCTCTCTGAAATCCATAAAGTCTATTTCAAAGGCTTTTTTTTCCCAATTGCATTTAACAGTATTTATAGGTATCACATTAATATAAGGTTTAGCAGTGCAAAATAAATTCTCTCAGTAAAGCCTCTCCATCCGAGTATATACTCAAAGAACTTTGTACTCAGTTTTCCTCCATTAGCCGATGTGTACTTAAAAGCTGCAATTAAAATGTCATCTGAGATAGGTGAGCAATGAATTTGTTTGAGCCTTTCAGATCTGAGTCCAAAAGATTTTTTAAAAAAAAAAAGAAAGGAAAAAGGATCCTACAGTACTTCAAACATGATGCGTGCTCCTGTTTGGCTGCCAAAATTACCCTTGAAGACCTTATTTAAAATGATAGAGATTTACAGCACTAGTGTGCATAGTCGACGAAGGGAAATTAAAATGCAATTGCAAGCACTCATCAAAAGCTCCAGCTTTCAGTTAGCTTCAGTTAAAAAGCACAGTTTATTATGAAGTGGCATGACAAAGTTGGCAGGATTTTGTCAGGCGTAAGCTGGAGCTGAGCAAGCTACAGGTAGGAGATAAAAAGCCCGATCCATACTCCACTGAAGTACTGAAGTAAATTGTAAGTTGCCTATCAGATCTAAGACTTTAAAATTTGCCAAAAGATTTTGATTGCACGTGATAAGATTTTTTTTTTTTAGATTTTCAGTAATTATTAGAAACATTGCTTTATTCATTTACATATGTTTACATAAGAATAAATTAATATTGGAGATGAAAATCTCCTTTTAACACATTATGGAAGTCACTGTATTGATCCCAGATATTGGTGAGTGAGCCCTGGGTGTTGTGTAGAGCCAAACAGCGCCTGTTGCCCTGTGAGGCCGTGATCATCGATATTTGTCAGTACATCTGGGCGCTGCAGCACGGCCAAGCCATGTGAATTTGAATCAGGTCAGATGTGAGAACTTGCTCGCATTTTTGTCAGCTTGGCAGGAGCACACAATGAGGTATTTATAGCTGCCTCGTACCAGCTGCAGGAAGAAGGATGATACCTGATCTGGCATAAAATCTACTGATATAAAATTACTTTCTAAAACATTTTTTAGAAGTTATTTGCATCAGCAGAATGTGTTGGTACCAGTTCAGCTTTTTTTTTTTGTCATGAGCTTTTGCTGGTCTTATAGGTACTGAGCACCCAGAAACTGCAGTTATCATCTCAGTGAACCACAACTTACAATTATTATTAGTAATTACTAAATATGAATATAATAATAATAATAATTTAGTATTATTAACTATTTGAGTTGTACTGAAATAAATTGCACTGTTATCTGAAAGCTAGTAGTTGTCAGAGTATAATTTGAGGAGATTTTTTTTTTCTCTTGTTTCAAAGAGGATTTTCTATGTAACCATTTTTCACAAATAGGAGTCATATTATAAGATAGAATGGTACTATTTTTTAAACGGGAATTTATCAGGCATGATCCTTCTCTGTTTTATCAGTGTAACTGGTGCCAGGGTGAACCTGACTCGGGAACATGCAGCTGAGCATGGGGAATGGCAGAAATGTCTTAAATTTGTTATTGGACAGGGAGCGCTGGCCTTATTGGAGTAAATGTGTCTGGAATGGCACGCTCAGAGCAGACGATGGTCTGGTAATATTTCACATGAGGAAGTCTTATCAACAAAGTAAAAAAAAAAGTTAAAAGTTGTGCCCTTTGTTTTAATTTTGGTTTAGATATTTGTTAATATTTTCAAATTTCATCCAGCTCGTGGGCTTGTAGTAGACCTGGGGTTGGTAAAAGTTTGTTGAAGAGGATGGTGAAAATAAAAGCTCAATTCTAAGAAAAGAGGTGATCACCTTGGAATTGTTCTGCAAAAGGTAATTTATGGAGGGGGGAAAAAAGAGAAAATTACGAGAGGAGAAAATAATAGTTGTGTTTCAATCGCAAGTGCCTATGCAGACACGCTATTCTTCCATGTATAATCACATTACAGTCCAGGAGAAGTGAATAGAGAAGCCTATGCAGATTTTAGTAAGTGATCCCTGCAACGTGAGATGTGGGAGGCGAAAAGCTCTGGTGAATGACAATCAGTTTCATCTGGGTTAGAGAAGAAACAACAATTTTACTGCTTAGTTTTATAACACACTATCCACTATGTTTATGTCAATAAATACACTGAAAATAAGCTCTCAAGAACTGACATTTGAATGCAGCTGCAGCAGGGTCAAGAATTTCAGAGTACTGTGTTGTTTTGCCTCTGAACTTGCAGCTCTGACTCAGGTAAAGGTCATCATTTGTATGTATGAATTTGGCAGCACCAAATAATCACTGGTAACAATTTTCCTCAAAGAAAAGGACAACCATGGGGATTTAAAACAATGTACAGAGCATATCTGTCTACTTTGGACCATTGCATTCATGCAGTAATTACCCATGAAGAGTTTTGCACAACTGCTCTTTACAGTTTTACTGACTGTTATCCTTGACCAGGAGCTGGATTACTGGAGAGGTTTTTGCAGGCTCCATTGACACAACGGCCACAAGTAGGCAGCATCAGTGTTCAGGCAGGAGAATTTGATGGAGAAGATAAACCCTATATAAACTAACAAGCATATCCCTTGGCTGTATGAGAGAAGATGATGGCTGTAAGGTCATGTTAAAGTCCTGAATTGTTTAGGAAAGCTTACATCTTCCAGCTGTGACACATCACACAGGCAGGTCAGAATACACCAAAGTTTTGGTTTAACAGAAACACGGAAAGTCAACGTAGGTAATTTTATCTGCTGTGTTCCCTTGGGCCGGTGTGTTGGAGAGTAAAATCTGTCATTAGTCATTGTTGCCTCTGGTGAGCTATTAATTTGTTACGCTCTTTTATGTCTGTATGTATTTTTGTAAATAGTGCTTAGATTAAAGTGAAGTGTACATATTTGTAGTAACAGATGGATTGGACTTTCAGGGAAAGTCAAGCTTTTTGCCGCTCAGTGGGGCTGGTAACATTCATGCTCATAAAAACTATCTACACTTCTCTGCTGTCTGTGAAAGGATTAGTAAATTTAGAAGCAAGAGTAATGTTCGGCGATAAACGCAAGTTTCAGAAACTCCAGTTCCAGTTTTTCTCACTTTTACTAACAAAGGAACAGCCTGTGTGTGCTGGATATCTTTAGTAACTTGGTAGAACTTCATATACCCACCTCTGTACTTGCAAAGTGCTTTTGGAGATGCTGAAGTGCTGTTCTGTCCTGCGGCTGTGTGTACACAGTCATGGAGTGGTCGGAAGAGAGCTATGTAAGAACTCCTGAAGGATCTTTCAAGATAACCTGTAAATTTAGCGTTGTTGCTTTATTAAATAATCTTTCAGCTTTTCCAGCTTTTGATCCCCTTACAGCAGTGCTTTGTGTTGATGTAAATAGGAACCTTGGAAACATGATGTGATGCTGCGTAATCAAGATCTCCAGAAGTCGTGAATGAACCTGTGTCCTCACTGTAGGAAACGGAGCTGGGATGCGTGAACAGGCATTACTTGAGTATAAGGTGAACTCAGCTTTTTGAAAAGAGATTAAGCACGAGCTATATAGCTTTGAAAGTGTCAGGCAAGCTTGACGTGTCTTCAGATGAGTCAAATACATTCTGTGGCTGCTAAGGTTTGATGAAGAGTGTTGTCTGACTTCACTGTGCCATAGGCAGTTCTACTATTTTTAAAGTCTTGGAATTAGTAAGAAAATGATTAAGAATAAAAAAAAAAAGTGAGGAAATCTCACTGTGGATTCTGGTATTCAGTGGCTCCAGGCAAGCAAGGTCAGGACATAAAATTAGGATGCATATTTAGGTTAGTGTTTTGGCAACGTAAAGAGTAGGTTAAGAAGGCAAAGATAGTAATTAGATAAACTCCTGGTTTAATTTATCTTTTAGTTTCTCATTAGGTTTTGCCTTTGGGCGTAGTCAGCTGCAGCATGACTTTATGCTTTATCATATTGAAAGGGGGCATTGTAATTTGGGTGCAGGCTTTGGCGTGAACAGCCTTCTGGCAGAGGGAAGGTTCTCTGGGAAAGATGGAGCCTGAAAAGAGGGACTCCGGGAGAAATCAGACCTGCAGAAAATCTGGGCTGTTAATGCAACATGACCTTTTGCATGCTGTCTCTTGATTCTTGACTGCACTCTTGAGCTGCAGCTCTTCTTTGGAGCACAGCTTATGCCTGCTAAATGTCGTGTTGTCAGTCTTTTGCCTGACAGGGAGGGACGATGGAGGTGTCGCAGCTTAGCTGCATCCCAGTTATTTCTGTGCCTGTTCCTTAAGCAGAAGGGCAAAAGTTGCTGAGAAAGGAGATGAAGCTTTGGGAACGGGTGCCTGGAGCTGAAAGGAGGATTGAAGCACATGGAAAAGTGCTTTAGCACTGCTGGAAGGTGTTGTACGGGTAACCTGAGTTGAGCTATGTACTCGTGTAACAGTTGGGATTCCCTTCTATGAAAGATAATACTGAGTTACTGGAGGTTTTTCACCCTTTCTTAGTTAAAACAAAAGCTCATTTCAGACCCATTTGCAACATCTCTACTAGGCAAGATGAGGCCTCTTTACCCAGAGCTCTGCTCTCTTCTGAATGGGTTTATTTATGCCAAAAATGGATTATCCCAGTGTTGCCAGCGAGTGTGACCCACAGTGCAGTGTGACGAGAAATCCAGTATGTGTACTATGGAGATAACTCTTTTCCCCGCCCACACTCTCGGTGGCTTGCATGCTTGTCTGGTGCCTCTCCCAGCTCCCTTTTTGTCATTGTAGCTGTCTGAAAGCTTGGAAATACGTAAGGATTGTTCTGTTTGCATTGTCTGCAAACAGACAGCCCCATGGCTGGTGGTTGATCCTGCTGTTGTTGGTTTTGCTGTTCTTCTCAGGTGCCTTATGGAGAGCTTTCCCAGCCTAGAGCAAGCCTTACGCTCTGCCGTGAGGGTAGTGCTCCCAAGAAACCTGAGAAGGGGAGAGAGGCTGCCTGCAAGTAACAGATGGTTACTGTTTTAAATACAGGGGGGGAAGAAAAAAAAAAAAAAAGATTCCTACCTGACATGCAGTGCTGGGAGAGAAGGCAGGGTTTTCTTGGTGGGGGTGTCTGAGGGGAAAAGAGGTGGAAAGAAGGAGGTGAGGGATGAAAAGGAGAAAAATTGATTGGAGCTTTTTCATATCCTACTTAATCACAGTCATATGTCAGGCTGTTTGAGAGGAGGAGGGAGGGGATGGCTTGTTGAAATCTGTAGCGTGCTGGAATTCTGCGAGTGAGTTGTGCAGTGTGGTGAGTCCTGTGGCTTGCTGCTGCCCCGATGAATAGAGTCTTTCCAGAGCTGCCAAGCCCAAAGCAAATGTGGTCAGGGATTTATTACGAAATGTACCAAGCCTTGGCATGGAGCTAATTGCGTATAACAAGGAGCGTGCTGGAAACTCAGACCTGAAAGGTGACAAATGCAGAAAGTATTCTATATCTGATGCTGGTGAAAGACGTTTTGTGTAAGTGAATGTCTGTATGTCTGTGCTTTTTGCTAATGAGCTCCCAAACATAGCTGCATGTTTTCTTGTTATTATCTTGATTAACATAGATGTAGATTTCTTGTTTTGGTGATTTATTTCACAGCCAACAAAGAAAGAGTAATCACTATATGGCTGTGATAGCTGAAGTTGTCTAAGCAAATGTGTGGATGCTCTCTTCAAAGTATCATGCACGCATCCAATGAGATGGTACAATAGAAAATTATGGGGCTAGATATTAACAAAATCCTGAAAATGATAGTTTGAAACTTGAATATAAAGGTTCCAGAGACAGCAAACTGTTGGGCTTGGAGAGAATATTCTGTTCAGTATCCTCAGTGGTTGAGTGACAAATCTGTGTAGCCAGACTGGTGTTTCTTCAAGTTTTAAAGTTTACTGGACTTCCTGTATCTGTATCCCCGAATGCCTAATGTTCATTATGGTATTACACAGCATAGGCCTGTACCACAGTGACATTTAATCCAGTGAAAAACTTCTTATTTCCTTTTCCTACTTCTTCCTGTTCTTTACAATACTTGTAGCTGCATTTTTAAATCTTGTATTGGTCTTTGATATCAGCCATAGTTAAGCTTTATGTCTGTGGCCACGCCAAGATAACTGCTTGTGCCTTTGAAAACCATCGGACTGTCCAAATAGGTACTGTCAAAAATCAGAAGTGCTTCAAGGAGAGGTGCAGAAAGAAAAACTGGAAAAAAACCCAACCAATAAAAAACCCCCCACAGGATGGGTATAGAACTTAACTGACTTAAATGTTAACAAGCTAGGCAATAGCGAAATGTGTTGTAAGAAATAAAAACAAATGCTGCAAAATTTTATGCAAATATTCTTTCTTGTCAAATGGGCAGCATCAACTTTTTCTTTTTTTTCTTTTTGAAGGAGAGCAGCTTTGGACTAGTTCCACGGTCAAAGATTCATCATCCTTGGGACAAATTGTGTCAATATAGCAACTTATTATTCTGAATCATAGCATGTCAAACATAGAAAAGAGTAGTTTCTGCACTGCTCCAAGTATTGCAGATTCTCCTGTGAACTACTGTAAGTGCTGGTATTACCTCCTGCCATGTTTTCCTGTCACGTTGATAGTCAGGAAAGAAGAGATTTACAAATGAAGCAAAAGAAAGCACAAGAAAACCAAAGATGTGCATGCTTACACATTCACTCTTGTTCCATCAAAAGCTTTTGTATGGAGTATGCAATCTGAGACCCTTAGTTCAAAGGCTGTGTCAGCCCGTAGTAATTTGCTGTGTAAATACTGATACAGGCCTGATACAGTGTGCAGAATAAAATGTTATAAAATTGTCTCACTGTAGAGATTTTTTTGAGTATGGGATGGTTATAATACCTACAAAGAGCTTTATTTATTTTGTTTGAAAAAATAAAATGCAGTAGGTAGAAGTCTAACAAGGTTACAGGTTTCCTCCCAAGAACTATACTTGCTGGCTGTGGCAGCATTACAGAGATCCCATTTGCACTCAGATAAGCTGTTCTTGAACCATTTCCTAGATCTATGAAGCCCAAACAAGACTTGTTTTCTTTGGCATAGACCATATACATGTTCTGGTTTACCTTCATTTTCCATAATAAATATTCGAGATTTTTGTAGAACGCCAGAAAGAGATAGTTTTGCTATCAAAATGGCAGTGTAAGTTTGTAAAGATGCTGCCAGTTAGATTCGAACATGTGGAGTGTTGTATCTGAAAGATATTAAGTAAAATAAAAGGGAGGGAAAGCACCACAGAATCAGAGAGACACGCACTCAGGATTTCTGGAGTGCTCTATCTTCTAGGGTAGAAATTTTTGATGGCTACTATCATGCTTCCATCTGTGCGAGTTACAGTAGCTTTTGTACCCATTACAACCTCTGTTTAGAGCATTAATAGCCTAATGGTCCTTCTGTTGAAGCTAGCAGAAAATCTGTGCTCCATTCCAGCAGAGCTGAAGTATGCTGTAAGTGAAGGATGGTGCTGAAGGAAGAAAACCAAATGCTACCATAAATCATGTTCATTTGCACAGGCATAATGGTTGCACGGCAGACCGTGAGTTTTTCTGATCTCTAAAGTGTGCCTTCTTGCTACCTTTCTCGCAGTTGTTCAGAATGACATCAGAGGATGCTAAATCTTGCAGGCATTGACCTGCTTTCCCTAGATGAAAAGATGAAAAGGGGTATCTGGATGGAGATGAACTGAGATCTAAGAGGCAGCCAAGTTCATCCCTCTGTTTTCCTTTCCCCAGCATAAGACTTAAGTTTAAGAAGGATTCATAAAAGCTGCAGTTTTCACTTTGAGAACCTTCTCCAATTTTTGAGGCTTCAGCTGAGGAAATTATTTTCCTCTTCAGTTTGTGATCCTAATAAGCACATTAAAAAAAGCATCATACGAGTAATGCTGTGATCCAAGCCAAAAATAATACTGAGCAAGAATGTTGTCATGGACTAACTATATCAGAAAAGAGGTAATAAGTTTATTACTTACAGAGAGCGTAACATTTGAGAGATTCTCTTTACATTTCGTCAGACAACCTTCCAGCAATGTCCTGTGACAAATTAATGTGTATCAGGAACATGTAAAGGTGGAGATAAGACTGGAGTAAAGATGGAATAGGTGTGTGAAGTGAATGGCTGTTGGGTTTGTGCACAGGGCAAAAGTAAGGGATATTTGTGTCCTAGCATTAGTTATGTTCCCTTGTTAAGGAGCACTGAAGGTTGAAACCTTTATAGACCTTTCTAGGATGTTACTGTTGATGCAAGTTTGTAGATAATACCAAGTATGTATGTAACAGTTTGCACCAAATCCAAATACGCTGCCTCTGGCCCAAACTTTTTTCAAAGGATACATTAGAAGGAAAGTATAGGTGACTCAGTCTGCAAGAATTCTGGATTTTTGCAAATATACCTATTATTGCTTCATAGTTTAAGAATCTTAAACATGAATTTCAGATGAAAAGTTAACAGCTTTTAATGTAAGCAACACAAGATTGGTCCTTGGCACTGTATTACTGGGACTAGAAGCATAAAAATAAACCCCCAGTGAAGTTAAAAGCGCTGGAAAGGTGATTTCTGTTACAAATACCTCCTAAGAAACGCGTTTTAATGGAAGATCAAATTACCAATGTCATATGTGTGAATATTTAATACATTTGCGAATAGATGTACATGGGCCCATGGTTCAAGTGGGCACACAGGCTGCACTGAGATAGGTTGGGCATTATGTAGGTCTGCAAGGGCAACCCATAAAATGTGGTGCTCATGGAGTCCTTTGGGATCTCAGGCTTCCAGCTAGGTTGGCATTAACTGCTCAGGGATGAGGGGCTGTCAGCATGGTAAGTGCTGCTGGAGAAAGTTAAATAAAAATAGCCATGCGAATTTCATCTTATTCAAATATGTGGAGGGGAAAAAAAGTTTTAAAAAATAAGCAAACAAAAAAACCCCAAACCCCAACGTATGCTGTGCTAGGACATGAGGGAAGTGCTTTTGTTTTTTGAAGTTTGGGATAGAAAGTCAGGTATTTATCTTGAGAAGTTTAAACTTCTTTCAAGTTCATTCTGCTAACGATTTCTGCCACTTTAATAATGCATGGAATAGACAAAGTGTAGGCGCATGGAACGTGGTGTTTGCCTGTGCCTCACCCAGCTGGGAAGGTGCAGTGCAGTTTTCACCTGAGGGTACAAGGGCCAGATGCAGTGGCCTTAAGACATGTGGTGAAGTTCCCTTGGGCTTCAGTGGGGCAGAGAAGTGGTCCTTAAAACATCAGAAGGGTGAGGCTTATTACTCAGTGTGCTGTCATGCTTGCTCACAGATTTAAAGTGCCTCTTTGTAAGAGCTACTTGAAACAGCTTCCTTGCTCCATGCAGCACTTGCTGAGTGATGAGCAGAAGCCACAGCAGACCTCGTCAGCTGGCGAGAGTCTTTGTCTGTTGATTAAATCTGCGCTTCTAGCTATCCTGGCTGAGAAAGCACAGTTGCGGCAGGGCATGTGAAAACAGCCATTGCTTTGCTATTGTTGCTTATCATCAGTGCTGATGCAGTGCCTAGACCTGCTGCCTAAGGACCTTCTTGCTGCACTGTTCGTGGTACTCTACAATACAAAGCAAAACCATTGTCCCTGCCCTGAAGAGCTCATAGAAACATTCTTCTTGACTCTGTCTGCAGGGCTGCGAGTGATCTGCAAGCGTACAAGTACACAAGTAACCGCAGACTGCCAGGTCCTACTTCACTCTGTTTTGTGAGGAAAATCTGGGTGAAGTTCAATGACCCATATTAGAGTCAGTCAGATAAATACTGGCTAATTCACTACAAACATTGTTTCAGCTAAAACCAGGTTTGTTGGCCAGTTTTGCCTAGATGCCAAGCGATGATGTTGTAACAAAAACTGCCATGCCAGTACAGTTGGGCTTGGATGCAATTAACCATTTCTGCCTTCCTTCTCGGGCTAGGATAAACAGTTACAGCTGGAAGCGTGCGGCACCGGCAATTTACGGCCAGATGTTTAACCCTCGCCACTGCGGAGAATGGCAGGTTGCTGCTGCGGGGGCTGGCTGGAGAGGGGCACCGGGGCGGGAGGGAGGCCGGGGGTTAGAAATAACCTGCTGGTGGGGATCTGTAGAGCCTTTATGTAAACACTGCTGGAATGAAAACAAGGTGGTTGGTGTTTTTTTTTTTTTTTTGCTTTGGAGACCTGTACGGCATCCAAGCACAACATTGCAGGCTGAGGTGCTTGCTGCCTTTCAGAAAGGCACCACAGTGCAGGAGATCAGGCCCATGAGTCTGATTCAGTACTGGCTTTGTGCATGGAGCCGACCTTCTATGTCAGTTATATTTTTGCTCTGTGGCCATAAAGAGTGGAAAAAAAGGATAGTGATAGTAGGGGGAGGAAATAGCTGGTATAATAGCAGTGAACTGGAATGACAATATTTATCTTTAATTTGAACGATAGGTCCTTGGGTGTAATAGAAAGTAATAATAAAAAAATATACTTGAGGTCTTCTATGCTTTTGGGCTTTTTAAAAAACTCTGTTAAAATACAATCTTCCTCCCCTCTTAATCTAAAAAGAAGCAGTTTAATGTTGATAGCCTGCCTTTATTTTACAAAGACTTGTACTTTTCTCATCTACATATTGAGCAGAAGTTTGCCTGTACTTGTAGGTATCTTGCTAGAAAACTATGTAGTGGCATATCTTTTTGACAAGTTCTTTTATTTATGCAGTTCTTACATGAAGTATAAATGTGGTTATATGATTTTTTGTTTGAGAAAGCGGAGTCAACAAATGTGTTCTGCATTTAGAACAGAAGGGGAAAGGATTAGTCTGTGTGGGGCTTGGAGGATGTTCATTTCATCTTCATGGGTCAGCACCTCCATAAATTTGTGCCAGATGTAGGAGGCTTATTGCAGAAACGCCATATAGTGCTGGCACACACTTGTTTTCAGGAAACCCTGGTCAGAAAGGCAAAAGCTCCTGCACTTTGCTGTACAAGATGTCAATTCCTAGCACAGTTCAGGATCAGACTGTGTAACCCTTTCACTGCTTGTTGTGCCGTGTTTCATGACAATCAAGAAAGAGAGATTGGTTGTCTGTATCCCTTCACCTATTCTGCTGTACCTTGGGGGAGTTTGTTGGTGTCCCCAGAATGCAGATTTGTAAGATGTTCATGTCCATGCATCTCCCAGTGATCCTGCCATTGTTTTAGATGGATAGAACTGCTTATCCAAGTGTTCCACTGACCTGGAAAGACTCAGTGTGGCCTAGAGGTCTACGCGCAAGGATCAACTTGCAGATCACCCCTTATCTCAAATACTGTTTTATTGTCTTTGATTTTTTTTTTTGCCTTTGTATTTTTCTTTTTTTTTTCTTTTTTTCTTTTTTTTTTTTTTTTTTTTTGGGGGGGGAA
>Ga0065711_1043460_pt1 | contig 14717 bp, 7 predicted proteins | sample Hoacrofraction12_FD_59098 | JGI IMG/M metagenome (GOLD analysis project Ga0065711, IMG submission 59098) | Hoatzin crop microbial communities from Cojedes, Venezuela - Epithelial fraction 12 v2 (version 2) | ecosystem: Host-associated > Birds > Digestive system > Esophagus > Crop | place... | reverse complement strand
TGTCAGGTTAAAAAAAAAAAAAAAAAAGTTAGCTGAGAATAAAATAGATCAATGACAAGAGTTTGGTTTTGAGTGTCTCACTAGGCAACCTATTGATTAGATCTTTTCCCCATCTTTCATTCAACTGTGCAACTAGTAGAGTGCTTTTATTACGGCTTTTGTTATTTAGCATGAAGTTACTGACAGATACATTAGTTCTTACTGCTTTCAGATTTATTATTCTATCATTATTTTCAAGGTTAGGTTGATAGGAAACTATTAAATATTGCTACCTCCTCTTATGAAGACCCAAAGGTTGCTTATTCTTTCTCTGGGAAGAATGGATCAGAATAAACTCGTCTAGCTGGTGGTAGCTCCAGCCTAGAGGGATTCTGTCGCTGAAGGGCGGACTTCCTATCAACAGCAAGCGCACCAAGAGCTCGATAATGAATACTCTCCCTAGACGCGATGTGGTGATAAAACAAAGTCTCTCTCTGTCACTTTTCGGGACTTCTGTATCATGATTTACCCTGGTATAGGTTGCCACTAGAAGTGCTAGAATCCTGCTTACACTATCACTAGATTTGCGTTATAATGGTATTTTTTGTGTTTGTTTTAGGAATTCTTGAGGACATAAAAACTAACTCATGGCTTCCTAGCTCTCGCACGTGTAACATTTTTCCCATCTCTAGGCTGTGGGGAATATCTTGGGAGTGAAAGGAGAGACAAATACATAACCTTCTGATTTTTAGCATCTTTGGCTTATGTATTAAAACTGGTATATTAACATACCCGTTGTAAACCCTTTGACATACTGTGCATTGGAGAGGAAGAAGTTCTTTTTATATAGAGGTACAGACCTCCTGCTCCCCCTGAGTATGGCTGTGAAAGCTGTAAATTCCATAATTATTATTATGTAAAAGAACTTAAGCAAATACTGTTGTCACAGTTCAGTTTGAAGGCTGAAAGCTTCATTCTTTGAAATCAGATTAAAAAAACTTTTTAATTTCTGAATAATGGACATAACCATTAATATTGTAGTTGGAGCACACAATTTCTATTTATCTGAGGATTGCGAAGTCTATAAAATGTTTGTACTGAATAACTACTTATCATATATGTATCATACAAATATGGTGAATGTAAAAAAGCTGCAGAGATGTGTAAGCTACAGGAAGATCAAATTTCTATCCTACTAGTAAGCCATAGAAACATGCAAGGGCATTCAAAGCAACTGGTGAAAGTCAGTTAGCCTGTTGATGAAGGCAATACAAAACTGTGCTTTCCACTACTTGTATTGCTGCTTTTAAGTACAGCACTGGGGCAACATTCTATGTGTCAACACAGGCCCATTCCCCGAAAGCCTTGGAGCCCACAGAGCATTAGCGGGCAGACTGTCCTCTGTGACGAGACGCTGAAGAGGAAAGCATGACTCCCTCTTCTGCGCAGCGCTTGACTCTATGTGTGCCTGACCTGCCAAGGTGGGATGAAACGCTCAAACAGAACCAATGCTCGCTGCTGCTTTCTCAACAGGGCATCTGCAGAATGACATCCTTTTCTTTTTAGCTGTATTTTAACCTCTTTTTTGGGGTGTTTTTTTCTTTCACTGATTAGTAGTGTTTGCAGGACACCACTACTCATTCTACTCTCAGCACAGTTCTCTTTCCACTGCAGTAGAAACCATCTCTCCTTGAAGTTCAGTGGTGGTGGTGCACACGCTAGAGCCACAGTCTCCCATCAATAAAATCTGCCCTTGATCTTTCCCCTAGTTTGATTCCACTTTCCTGCTGTTGTCAGAACAAATTACACTGGGTGTAACAGATCTGAGTACAATGTAATGGATTCAGTTTGCTGCTAACGTTATTTTCTTTTCTTGTGGCGATTTTCATTGACTTCTCTTCTTGGTTTTTGGTATTCTCTCTGCATTGAAGGTGGAGACAACCTTGAGTTGGTTTGGGGTTTTTTTGACTCTTCAGAAGTGTTTAAAGACACCTTTTGCACAGGGAAAGGAGCATACCAAGAAGTCAGGTCAGAAATCACGGGCAATTTTGTTCTAGTGTTTTGCTGTTCCACATTTCTACTTTGTTTCATTTTGCTTTATCTCATTTCTTCCCGCACTAAACTGTAATGAGATACTTTTATGTAGAGAAGTTGAAGTTTTCAGTTTTGTGGGGACACTTGCTGAATAGTCATATTTTATAAACTCAGTAGCTCTTAGTTGCTCTAAAGTGGGGTTGTACAGACAAAGATAGGCAATGTCTAATCAGAACGAGCCTATAGCCTGGAAGCACTTTAAAGGTGAAGCAGGAATATAGTAATGTGTAAATGGTCCAATGGGGTACTTGGAAGGGTCTCTTCTCTTGCTATAAATTTTATTGTAAAATATAATTTTTTTTTGCAAATAATGGCATTAATATGCTCAACCTAGTGCATTATGGAGTATGATTTCAGAACGAAAAACTTTCAATCTGTTTAAAAACCTGTGTGTGTGGCAGAGATAGAGAAAGTAAATATCATAGATACGGATTATTAAACCTTCTTCAAAGAAATAGACATGTAGGATCAGTGGTAGAGTCAAGGAAATGTAATAGACATTTCAGTTCTCTGGCCTAGGTTAATATTCAATGTGGGTAGACAAGGTGTAATGTCATTGGTACTAGAGAGAGTTTCCTGGTGCTAGTTAGCATCATCTCATTACTCATTGGTGAAAGCTGAAGCCCAAAGAACTGTATGTTGTCATGCGAACCAAACAAAACCTATTACAAGTGTGCTAGAAGATTTTAGAAATAACAGTTTTCTGATATAGTGTTTGTAAAGATGGATGTCCTAGGTGTGTGTGATACCAATCCTGCAGAGCTTTGCTGTATTCAAAAGGTAATGTTTTTAAAATTTGATGGTGATTACTTCTGTCTGTCATTTTGAAAAAATAACATTTCCATATTAATCTCTTTGTAAGCTATGTAAGAATTTAGTCATGAGATCTGAAGTTTGAGATAAATGCAAATAGTAATATTTGAATGCAGAGATGAATCCCACCTTTATATTAGAAATCAGCTTTACATGTAGAAACAGGCTATAGTTCTCCAGAGTGACACTTATCTTCCTTAACCATGACATTATCTTTTGCTTCCTGCAATTTCTTGCATAGCTCACTGGGCATCTTGTAGCTCATTCCAGAAGTTAGTCTGGGGGTTAACACCCAGCAAACCATAAAGTGACTAGTGTGTAACAAGTGTATTGCCAAAAAAAATAATATTGTGGCGTTAACTGCAGGTTACACAGAAATGCCTAATGCAGAAAGTTACAAGGGCAGTGCAACTTTCAGAAGGTTTTAGGGAGTGACCTGGCAATCTTCGTATCCTTCTCACCTAGCTATAAGCATAAATTCTTGTGAGAGTGAGAAACAAAGATGCGTCATTTGTTTCTCCCACTCTCTCTGCTCTTCATATCAATCCCTGTTGCTCTCACTATTTATTGTATATGATTCCCTCCCCCTTTCCCTTGTCTCCATCTAGCAATCGAAATCAGTTTTTGCTTGGTCCCCAGTGAGCAGGCGGTATTAGAGCTGATTCAGCTTCTACATGAATGTGCTCACAGAGCTTTGGGGTAACAGTTGCCCTTTTCCCCTGCATCAGGCCACATCTGATCTTCCCTCCATCATGTCCCCTTGCCTGCCAACCTCTGATAAAACCACTGTGGCACTGGCGTGTCTACTCAGACCAGTAGACATACTTCCCATCTCACGCAAGTGCTCGCTCATTTTAGCTGAGACTTTAAAGGGTGAGCAAAACTCAGTCCATGACCTATCTTGATGTGCTAAAGGTTTGAAGAAGTTGTAAGTAACCCAAAGCTGGATGTTAAGAGTCTCGTTAACTGAGCATCTGAACCTCCCTTAGATTACTTTTTTTTCCTCTCTCTAATGACAAATCCCATATCTGCTTCCACATCTTAAAGTGACGGGATTATGAGAGCCGATATGATCTTGTCTCATGTAGTCGTTGTAATTAGTGTCGTTGTCGTGCCTGTGAACCATCATTCTTGGTTTATGTACAGCTGTTTTTTTGATGCACTAATAATGTGTGTACACCCGTCGCTCAGAATGCTGTAGCTCAGGCTGTTTGTGTCAGAGGAGTTTAACCTGCAGATGCCTCACCAGACAATTTTGATAACGATGCTGCTCTTATGATCTTATGTTAGGACGAGTTCATTTGCTGGGGACAAGATGATTTATAAATCCAAAAGTAGCTCCATGGCAGCAGAAACGGCACCGTTACCTGAAGCTGTGGGAAAGCGGTGAGGGAGCAGAACTGAGCTTACTGTGAGAAGCAGCTCATAAGCCGAAGTGTTTGACTGAAGGCAGCTTAGCTAGAAATGGAACAACTGTTGATGCATTGAATTGCAAGTCTTTAGGAAAACAAAACCAAGCAAGTACAACAGTAAGAAAATCGTCATGTTAAGAGCCAGATTTCATGTTTGATCGCCGATAGTCAAATTGCGCGTTGCGCAGCCTCTCATTTCACCCTTGTCTCTCTGAAGTTACCTGGTCGCTGGAGTCGCCGTTTGAAACCAATCTGTACACTGCTGAATGCCACTGTTGCCGTTATCCCTGTCAAGTATCTCTGGCTGGGCTGCTAAATTGAAGTCCGTCTCTGTTAAGAGGTAGTGTAACTACTGAGCGCTGTGGAAGAATACTCCTGGACCTGTAGTTTGTTTCCTCCTCTGGCCCCACACGCCAGCCTTTCATATCTGGTCTTTACCAGCTATTTAGGTGCTACTAATGTAAAAGCACTTCCGCTCTCTGCTTTCTAAAACTCAGTTGTGGCAGTGCTGCTGTTTGTTAGTCATCTTAATCTGAGAAAGTTGTAGTGTGTGGGATGTGTTGGGCATGGTTATCTTGATGTCCTTTAGGTAGACCTTTTATACAATAAATGAATTAAGAGATCACTGCAAGAGTACATCAAACAGTCCTACTTGGAAATCCCATTTCATCAGCAGAATAATTGGCCTGAAAAATGAATTCTAGGGATTTACACCGTAATCTTCATAAAATCAGCCTTTACTGAAGCTATGAGAGGGAGCAGGGAGGACAGTGAGCTGCATGCATGGTGCTCTGTGTATGGCCATTATTGGCACTAAATCAATATTGATATTAAGGCAACCTTGCCAGTAGACTGCGACTAAAAAATACCAAACCTGCTGTGGCTTTAGAAGTGGTATCTGGTGGGATGCTTATGGTGTTATACTAGCAAACAGGAGAAAATGGAGGAAAAGACCTGGAGAAAGGAAACGGGGTATTGCAGAAGATAAATAGAATTTTGCGTAATGCAGTGTTATACATCTGCTTGCACACGTAAAAATCTTGATTGTTGTTAAGGTGTTCCTTTAAAGCCTTGAACTGTCCTGATTAATTCCCTGTTTAGACCTCCCAGTTCTGGAATTCACTGTCTTGTTACTGGAAAATAAATTTAAATTGTTGGTTATATTGATCTTGAAAGTGTCTCTTTTAAAGTGAAAAGGTTGTATATTACTTGATCATCTGATTCTCCAACTTAAAGTGATTTTTATAATGAAATGTGCAGATGAGAACTTCCTGACTTGAAGTTAGTTGCCGTTGAATAATAAACCTACGGATGTTTGTACTGGGTAGTTGCACTACCCACAAAGTTTACAAAAACCAAGATTTATTTTGATCCAGATTTGGATTACGTTCCTTAGCTGAGCCTTGTGTTTTGTTGCATTATATGAAATCTCTTTCATCTCTTATTTTGCTAAGCACTGTGACCTTCATGTAATAATTCTAGTCTGCATCAATTGCAAGTATTAGAGAAGAATGGAAGATTCAAGGTCTATTCTGAAAGAAATTTGCTAAACCAACAATTCAGTAAGAGAAACAAAGAAGTTCGCTGTGATAAGGTCATTAAAATGCTAACAACCCTTATTCAATAGGGGTGCTCGTTCAAACTGCAGCAGAAGTTGGATAGCCTTTGGGAAGAAATGGGGAAGCATTAAGGAGAAATTTCTAATGCTCTATTCACAGAAACCACATGAAGCTTTCGAAATAGCCCTTTGATCTGAGGAAGGACTACTTGATCTGCCAGCACTAATTGGGAAAGACTCATTCTTGGCCTGAAGGGCCAGAAGTTTAATTAACAGCATAAAATGATGTTGGGTTAAAAGTCTAATATTAATGAGAAATTTTAACATTCCCAAGTATCAAGAGAGCATAAACAGAAGCAGGAGTCCAGAAAGATGATGGAAGAGTTGTGCTTGCTATGGCTTACACAGGAACAGACCTGAAGTCAGGATTTTAATGCTGAGGAACCACTACCTTGTAATTACAGAGTGGATCTTCAAGTAGCCAGTGTATTATTCCTGCTTGAGGGATGCACTGATGGGATTCACAGCCGCCGGTGGGATTTATCATTTAGAAACTATACATTGGTAATGGCCGCTTACAAGGACAAGGTATTTTCTTCTTGAAATGATGGATTTGTCAAGGCTTTTACTGAGCTATCCCTACATGTGTTGCAAATCAGCAACCAAAGGGGCAGACTATACTAAGAAATATTATTGCTAACACTCAATGAATGAATTTGATTTATGGGAGACATTTTGAACCTGAAAGTGAGATAAAGCATTCGGCACAGGACAGGTTGTTGAAGAGAAAATCTGCCATTAATCTTCTAAAAAGGAAGGCGTTTCTTTCACTAAAGGGAAAGATTTATTTCCGTTACTAATGCAGCCTCATGGAGTTTGTTGCTTTAGCATGTTTTATGCTCTCTCTAGTCACTTGTGCACAGTTCCATGTTGGACAAACCTCATAATCAACGTGGATGATGCGTGTGCCAAAATGAATATTCTGGAAATGTCATACCAATGACTAGACAGTTCTTTCCATCAAAAGAATATAGCAAAAGAAAAAAAAATACAGCAAATCTGTTCATATACCACTGAAGACAGATTTAACAGATTAATGCAACTTAGAGTAGAAAGGACAGCTCATGAATTGCTGCACAGCTTGCGGATGTTGGACTCTGTAAGAAAAGACCTAACACCTTAGTGTCACTTAATTGGGAGAATTTCAGGAGTACTTAAATAGCTGCTACAAAAAACTGTCACCAACCAGCAGAAGTAGCTCTGTGTTACGCATGTTTCATCAGAACTACCAGGCTCTTCCTTGGAGAGGAGCTCGTTATTGATATCCAGGAGAAGGAGTGATTGCCCTCAAGAACTCTCATGTGTATCTGGCAGAAAAGAGCAAAGCAAGCGTACGTCATAGACACGTAAGCGGGTTGTAGAAGAGAAAAATGTTAAAGCAAATGTTGATCTGTGTGGATGAACTTCCTTACTTCCTGATAAAAGACAAACTACCAAAAAATTTATGTCAGAGGAGATAAGAAGCAGGAGTCAATTTGAGAGGCCTTTCTGGTAAAGCGGAGTCAAGGTGGCCTTTCTGAGTCATTGCCATTTCTACCCCTTCAGAGGGCAATGAACAAACTGGAGTCAGGTGACAGTAGTTCCCAGACCTACTGCCACAGTTTAGGGGGCAAATTTTTGTTGCTTTCCCTGGTCTTGACTTCTTGACTCAGCAAGAAGTTGTTTATCACCCAACCCCCACTGTTCACTACAACTTAAGTCACAGTGGGATGTTGTAAATGCTGAGCAGAGGGGTTTTTAGATTTTTTTTAAAAAGTTTCCAAGCATTGCTGTCATGTAAAGAACTGTAATACTTCTTTTTGTAGGCAAACCTTATTCAACTTACCACTGTACGCACCATGCCAGTTAACGTTAACTTGTGTTTTAGAAATAAAGCGTTACTCGCTCAGAATCGTCTGTATTGGTCCCCTTGCATAAAATATCAATATTTCATTTGGGTGCTAATGATTGTGAAGCATCTGTTGATTTAGCGGTCAAAACATTCCCTCATAGTCCATATGATATTTATTATGAATAAAGTCGCCTTTCAAGACCTCAGTTTGATTCTGTCCTAGTTTATGGAATGATCGCTCTATGAATCTACAGGACAATTTTTACTCTTCATTTATCTGTCAAAATAGGTTTTGTAATTGCAGTTGCTTTAGCAAGTAGCATTAATGGCTAATCCTCCATTTGGTTTTTTCCACAATGATAAAGTAGATTTGCACCCACATATGAAATTTTTACCTAAATGAGTTATTCTGTTTCGTATTAGTCATGCTATCATTTTTTCCCCCCGGAGACTGCATTGTCATTTAAGTAAATTGAGATTATGTACCTTAGAGAAAAGTGCTTTTAGCATCTACAGGTTGCTTTTTGTCATATTCAGGCTGTAAAAAGGGGCAAAGAAGGAAGGGTCACAAATAATTATGGGATTACGTGATAATGACAGTTAGGTTATGAGAACAGGAGGCATGCAGGTGAACCAGCAGTCCCTCTCGGCTGGGGGAGCAGTATTCATGCCACGTGAGCTACAGAAGTTTCTGTAAGGTGTGGAAGTTGCGTCCCACTTACTGCAAAGAGTAGTACAGTGAAGTGGATTATACTCCAAAGTAGTTTTGTCACCGTTCACTAGACTTGACAAGCCTGTTAACCTGACAGCCCCAAGCCAATTCGCTACTCCTTTTGCCAGCACTCCATGTTGCACTGCTCTTCTGGTCAAATGCTTGACTGGGGCCATCAACGGTGGTAGGAGAGTTACCCAGCATTAAGCAGGGATCTTCTTGAGGTGATGGTCAAGTATTTTCCCTCACAGAACAAAAATGAGTGGGAAACTTGGAAAAGTAGTGGAAGAAACCAAAGTATCTGGGATATCATCATACGTGTATAAGCTGGTCCTCAGCATTCTCCAGATACAGTGGAGAGAGGTTGGAACAGGGACTGGCTTTTAGCTTTGGGATAGTGGAGTCCTCCCCCACCAGAGTTTAGTAATGCTTGGCATAATCTTTCCAAGTCTTACTTTGTTTCAGTACTGGTGGTATATGGTACGTATACACGTCCCACAGCACACAGGTGCAGGAAGTACGCTACCTCTGCACAGCAGCAGGGGTCTGTCTTAAAACCGGTTGGTGAGGCTTTTGACGGGTTCTTATTATGTGTTTCTTCTCTTACTTCTTTGGAAACTTTCTGTCTGTCTGTTTTTACTGCTTTTCTGTGTCACTTAAGCGTATCAGGACTGCAGAGCTGTTTTGGAAACAAAAAATGTTCTTTTTTTGTTTTTTTTCTCTTTAGAGGTAAAGGTGGTTTAGTTCAAAGTGCAGAACATCTCATTTGCTGGTCCAGCTGGCTTGATCAAAATGGGGAGTTTGATCTGCCTGGTGTCAAAAGTAGTTTATTGTTGTTACTGATTTGGATGTGAATACAAGAAACTTAATCGGCTAGTATAAATAGTATTATGACACCCAGAAGCAACAGGGCTACCTGTCATATAAACGCAGAGCAGTAAACTCCCCTGTTCATTTAAAGAATTGTCCCTCTAAAACAAATGAGCAGGTAAGTAACCAGAAATTCATGTCTAAAGCCATGCTTTTTTGTTAGTCTCTTTTATGGTGACAGGGGTTTTGTAGCTTCACTGAAGGAATTGTGATGTTAATTAACAGCCCTTTGAAGCAATTTCTTCTAAATATGTCTTTACTTCTTAACTGTTTTCACTACAACATCTGATCTGTAACCCTGCTGCCAGTTTTTCTGCAATTTCTGCCAGAAATGCCATTTGGTAATGTGGGTTAATAGCTATGCAGTTCCTGACGGGTTTTCAACACAGCTGGAAATTACTGTTCTGTTTCTATGAGTGTGAAATTCCCATTCTCCTCAACAGTAATGAGAGAGGCCATGCTGACCTCTCCTTCAGTAGCGTGAATCAGCCATCACATGAAAGCCTGTTTCTGAGCACAAGACATGAGCTTTTGGAAATATTTGGAGGTTTAGACTTGAGCTCTGGCAACAGCCGAACCACGCTGCACAGAGTAAATGTACCAATAATAGCCCCAAAATCTCTCTGCTCTTCTGTCATTTAAATAGTGTGTGATGTAACTTCGTTGTGCCAATCTTTATTTAAAGAAATCCAGTAAACAAATTCATCAAACAAGTCTCCTTGTCTCCAGGTCCTACACAGATCTCCCGTAAACTCTTGATGCATTCGCACTGCCTCTGAAAATGCCAAATTTAATCTACCTTCAACTCTCCTGTTTATGGCTGGTCCCAAGGAAATCTGTATTTTATGTGTCCATTTTTAGGCTAGATTAGTATTTTTCTGAGCAAGTTGCCCTTTGCGTTCTGGTGCCACCAGCAACAACCACCACGTCTACCGTATTAAAAGCTGAGGGGACAGGGGAGGAAGGTGGGCCAGGGCGGTGGTGTTAAGTCTTCTAGGCGCTGTAAAGGGCATAAAATCATGTTTTACCATCTGTTGCTGGTAGCAAGAATAAATATTATTCAATGTTAGTGTAAGTGAATGGAACTTAAAAGGACAGCAAGGCTAATCATTACATTATCGAAGAGTGTAATGGCTTATTGATACATGTTGACCTGTACATAGCAGATGAGTAAGTTGAGCTGAACTCTTTCTTTACCAGTCAGGTTTTAATAGTTTACATTATCTTTCCCGTTCACTATGGCCTAATACTTCATTATTCTGTTTAACATAATAATAAGTGTATATACCTGGTAAGACTTGATGTGTTTATTAAGTTTGGGCTTTTGTAGAGATTGGCTTGTATTGTAAGTAACTTGGGAATTTAGGTGCAGAGAAAATGGGTTAAAACTACAACAGTGAGTAGCATTGGGATGGTTACACAGACTTTGGTTAAATGGAAAACTGGATGCAATTAGTCAGCAGTAGCTGTTTCTCTCAAATATCTGAATACTGCCCTTCATTTGTCATGTAAACACGTCTATTTTATTCACTAGAGGATTCCTGAATTGATTTACAGCAGCACCTAGAGAAGACTTTAGAAGGTGTCACCTTGGGCAGGACAAACACCTTCCTCGTCTCCAATTTCCATGGAAATACCTTGGCCCAGTTTAGATCAGTTTGCCTTGGAAGTTAATTGTGAACAACCAAGTCATGGTGGTGAACGTTTGCTAATGGAAGTGTTCCCACTTCTTTTAAATCAATTTCTGGAGGGAGCAATCCGTATTCACGCACTTTACAAATTTTTTTGGTAGACGTTTGTGTATGCTCCTCCGGGCCTCTGATTATATGTGAGAATGACAGGAAACTAGAAGGAGCAAGTAGGGTTAAAATGAAAAATCACTTGAAATCCTCAGTCAGGAAGTAGTACGAAATAAAGTTTCTGGCTGTGGTAGGATTCCAGTGGTTCTGCTGAATCTCTTTCATAGTTTTTCAGTTTTTCTCCCCAATGAACAATGTACCTCTTAGGAAACTTGGAAGCTTTACCTTTTCTGATCACTGGGAATACCAGGAGCAACAGCTGGAAGCTTCCTGCCTGTAACCGGCTCCTTTCTCTTGGTGATGAACGGACAGGGAATGGCGGTAATGTGGTAGCAGACCAATGCCTGGAACAGGCACCCCTTTCCTTTCCCCAGAACAACCCTGAAGCATGCAGCAAGTTGAAAAAGGGGAACAAGTTTTAATTCCGGTGCCAAGCCTTCTACATAAACAAGGTAAAATGTCACTAAGCACCAGTAAATACTAGGCTTTTGTTGGGGCTGGGAAAGATTTCTAATAAATCTGTTGGGAAGCCTTTGCAAAAGACTTATTTTATATGATAAATGCACCAAATAGACTGGTAAACCACAGCAAGGAAAATAAATGTGTTGTGCAGTACAGTAGTGGTCTCTTGATGTGCTTTTGTTTCACGCATACGAACAGAGCAATATAGAAGCGCCAGGCAGGGGGTGGTTATTTGCGTTTTCCATGTCGGCTGAAAATAAATGATGAGATTAAAACTTAATAATAGAATGGCAGGTTGTGCCTTACTTGGTGGTGGTTGTTTTTTTTTTTTCTTTTAAAAAGAAATAAAAAATAGGCTTTGTTCTCTGCAGAGACTTGTATTGGAATCCGTCTCCATTCATAATTCAGATGGATTTTGAAGTTTTCCCTTGTGGACAGTGTCTTGTATCGAAGGGGTTTTGCAAGTAATTTGGTATGATTCAACCAAGCTAATGGTTTCTGCTCCTGTGAGGCACAACAAAACTTTAGTAAGAATTTCTCCAGAGAGCCCGGATATTTTGCTAGTTCTGAGAAATGAAGTATTTTGATGGAGGCTGTTTAGGAAATGCCCCTGTCAGCTCAAGAATCAGAGACGGATAGAATGGCTGGAACTGCAAACTTATCGCTTCCATGTATGGAGCAAATTTTGGGAGTCCAGCATTGCCTAAAAGCTGATTTGGACTTCTCTCGGACTCGTACAACATTATTTACGTTAGGACACTGATTTTTATTGTCTATAAAGTTAGCATTTAAAGAAGGGATGCTCCTTTCTCCTCCTATTCTGCCATTTTTACCCTGTGCCCTGATTCCACTTCCAGTTGCAACAGAGCTTTATCCTAGTTCAGAATTCGGCTGCCCTTTCCTGCCCAGGACAACTTTTGGAAGAGGACTGAAGCCTCTGAGTACTCCATCAACATGGCAGCCTATAGCTAGATGATGTTGCATGATCTGGGTGCACGGCATCCTTACTACCTGAAAGCTGATGCTGAGGTTTTTGCCCAGGGCAGCATCAAGTCGAGTGCCAGGCATCCATTTACCTTGTTGATCACTAGGGTTGTTACAAAGGGCCTTTTCCATGCAGAAAATGGAGAAGAATTGAAGACGGATTTTCTCGTAAACCTGTTTTCTCCTTTGAACTTCTGTGTGCTCAGTTTTTCCGCCAATTGCGCATGAAAATAATGGTCTTCGTTGTTATTCATGGTTGTGTTTATCCAAGAAATTATTCTGTTTTTTCTGTGGGTGTTAGTTAATAACTGTTGGAAGAACATCCCAAGAGGAAGCATGTCAATACTTGTCTGTTGTACCAGAATTGTAAGGTGCTGCTGTAACGTACTGATAGTGAAGTTTTGGTACGATCTCAGAAACTGAGAGCTTCCTTAGGAGCTCTGAACTCAACAGAACAAAATTAGGAGGTAGACACATTTCTGCTGTAAGTTATCTTATAAAAGTTATCTTCCATCATGTTGACAGGAAGCTGCTACACATTTTGTTGCCAAGTGCCAGTGTAGGTTTGTGAATGCTCTTGAAAACATTCTACAGGCAGTTGGAGAACTACTGGAGGTGAATTTTGAGTATGACTCTAAAGCGTTCTTTATCTGGCATGTTGAGGTTTTGGGGCAGGGAAGGCACCTCTTTTGGCAACTGGAGTAATCTCTTTGAGTCCTGCATGCATATACATTTCATACATGCATATACATTTTTATGTATTTAGTGTATTATGATTCTGCCTTGTCTAATTCACCAGCTCCTCGAAGACAGTGATTAGCAGGTTGGAAATAGGAATAGGCTTCTTAGGGAGAGATTGAGAGAACAGCATTGTATGAGTAAGAGCATGGTTTAGTATTCCTACTATTATGAAACTTGACTGGTCTATTAGAAGACAGTTATAGGATTATAGTAGTATTTAAGTATATAATACTGAAATGTGAAGGAATAATAGTAAGTGCTGTAAGCATCCAGGAGAAGCCGTTATAATGGAATTACCTTGCAGAACTGTCAAAGTCCACTGCTCTTTCTTGGCTGGCAGTGATTTTCCCTTGTACTTCTCTGCAAGTAGCGCAGCAATCCGGCGGGAGAAGGTGGGAGACATGTTGGGGACCTGGCTTCAGGCCACTGGGCACGCAGCCGATGCCACTATTGTCAATAAGGCCAGGAGGTGACCTGTTTGGTGTGGTGGACAAGCAAGTTTGGAGCATTAAATTAATTCTTGCGTACAAGATCTTTTTCCCTTTTGACCACTTACTTGGCTATAGATATAGCAAGAGCAGCGTAAGGAAAATCATCATTCTGTTCAATGTACATGGTACAACTGGGATTATAGTGGCAGTGTAATAGTTTTGAGATCTGTTTTCTATGTTTCATAAATCTTTTACATGAAAGATATGTACAAAGCCACCTGGAATATAGGACTGTGTTGTCTGAGAGCTGGGAAAGACATAATTTTCTTTACAAGTTTGGATCTAGGATTTTAAGATCTCCTTTTACACCATCTTGTTAATTATGTTCTTCCTACCGTAAGCTAAGATAATTACAGCTGTGGTTCTTGTGACCATGTTGGTGACTTTTGTTCTTCCTCGAGCAAATTACCAAGTTCATAAAGAACCAGGATTCATCAGCCTACTTATCAGAAAAATGGTCTTCTCAAGCCTCATAACACCTAGTGTTTCCTCTCACAGCTTCCATAGAACCACAGAATCGTAGGGGTTGGAAGGGACCTCAGTGGATCATTTGGTCCAACCCTCCTGCTGAAGCAGGGTCAACCTAGAGCAAGCTGCACAGGACCTTGTCCAGGCGGGTCTTGAATATCTCCAGAGAAGGAGACTCCACAACCTCCCTGGGCAGCCTGTGCCAGGGCTCAATCACCCTCAGAGTGAAGAAGTTCTTCCTCATGTTCAGCTGGAACTTTGTGTGCTTCAGTTTGTGCCCATTGCCCCTTGTCCTGTCGCTGGGCACCACTGGAAAGAGTCTGGCCCTGTCCTGCTGACACCCACCCTGCAGATATTTATAAGCATTTATAAGGTCCCCTCTCAGCCTTCTCTTCTTCAGGCTGAACAAGCCCAGCTCCCTCAGCCTTTCCTCATAGGAGAGA
>Ga0065711_1011930_pt1 | contig 14717 bp, 7 predicted proteins | sample Hoacrofraction12_FD_59098 | JGI IMG/M metagenome (GOLD analysis project Ga0065711, IMG submission 59098) | Hoatzin crop microbial communities from Cojedes, Venezuela - Epithelial fraction 12 v2 (version 2) | ecosystem: Host-associated > Birds > Digestive system > Esophagus > Crop | place... | reverse complement strand
GGGGGGGGGGCGTTTCCCCCACGCATGGCCCCCGCACTAGCGCCGCGGCGTGACATCGCCAAGTCTCTTCTGCCGTCCAGCCGTCTGCAAGTGCTTAAAAAAAAATAATCGGGTTTGGCTTTGAAGGGCGCTGGGAGTCCTTGACAGCTCGGAAACTTTTAAACCCTCCCCCTCTCCCCCCCCCCCGTGTTTTTTTTTCAGATTAATTGTTTTTTTATTTTTTTTCTCCCCATTTATTTCTGAAGTGACCGTGTCTCTGAGAAGAACCCGGGAGTCTGAGTGCAGGCTTGTGAGGACAGGGATTTATTGTAACTGCCGGATGTCTACCGCTATCCGAAAAGCGGTTAAGAAATGCTTTATTAATTCTTTTTCTCCTCCTTGCCGACACAGTTCAGTAATTGCCGGAGATAACTCTCCAGCTCTTCTCCCGTTAGTTTCGGGCTGAGCAACAGTGTGTGAAGTGGGGCCAGTGCTTGAGCGATGGGTGATGGGATGCGGTTGTGAGATTCCTTGATAGAAGATACTTCAAAGCGCAAAATGGTTCAGCCTGCACGCTGTCTGTGCAGAAATAGGAAAAAGCTGTCTGGCTGCGGTTCTTTGTGCCCCTTTTGTAAATGCCGGGGAAAGAGGGGAAACTGTTCCTGTTAGGAAAAAGATAGGGACAAATTTTGAAAGCAGCCAGGAACTTCAGGAGACTTTAAATCTGAGAGTGAGAAGCAGTCTTGCCTATCATGCAAGACTGGTCTTTTTATTTTTTTTCTTTTTTTTAAAGCGTTACTTAAGGAATTAAAGAGTATTAAGTTTATAGGAGACAGACCGTTGTTTTGACTTCGCCTGATACAGTATTTTCCGTGGTAGCTAATAGTGTGCGTGCTTGAGGAAGGGAATGAAGTAATGGAATAAGGTTGCAGCTCTTATTCTCCAGCATGCTCTCACAGCGATGTGTAGCTCGGATGCCAAGTTGTGTGGCCGCTAATATGTGAAGGTTGACATGATATGGAATAATTATGTGGACTAATACTCCAGTTGGAAACCTGTTAGATTAAAATTAGAAATTACAGTGCCTGCAAACTTAAAGATTCAAGATTAAACCCTGTATTTGAGCCATGGAACTGAACTTTGTTAGGTGTTATGTTTAGCTACAGCTTACTTTTACCTTTAAGTTTTCAGCAGAAGAAAATACACGAAGACGGAAGGACAGTTAACTGCCTACACTAAAATAAAGGTCCTAAGTCATTCTTGCTCAGTAAGCATGCAGTTTTTAGCAAGTCCAGTAAGAAGGAGGTTCTGTCTGCAGCTCTTCAGTTGAGACCAGGACTAGACCATGTTCCCCTTGGGTGATGTGGAAGCTTGGTTTATTTCCAGCTGATTTTTGGGGAAGAGTTGTGCAAAGTAAACTTTTCCCATCACTTGCTGGAAGATTAGTTTTGTGCTTGAGTTGCTAGTGGCAGTGCAAGTGTACTTGTTAGGTGATGAACACAGAGGTTTTGTTGTACATGAAATAGTGTATGATTGAGCCAGTCCTCTTTATTCCTCTTTTCCATGTCTAGTTTCTTCAAATACAGAAAAAACAGAATATTTTTTTTAATCAAATAGATACTGCAACAATAGTCTTGATTATACACAACAGTTACTGAAATTGTGTGGTCTTTGCTAATCTTCCTATTTGTCCATGGAGGTAATAAAAGATGACTTTATATGTCAGAAATAAAACTGCTTGTGCTTTAAAAAGGGACTTTCGGAGCAAGAATAGGTTATTGAGGCTTCATGTTTGATTTATATAGTACAACACACAACATTTCATAGTTAATAGCAGCATAAACCTGCTTTGTTTTTCAGTATATGCATTGTCTGTACAACATGCCTCAAAGGATTATGATTTTAGGAGTAGTGATTTAAACTTCTTGCAGACCAGCTGCTCTTTGGTGTGACTACTTCAGCTCAGGTTTATTTACTTTATTCTTCAGTGAGAAGGTACATGCCATATATTTCTCTGAAACAAGAATAACAGTGTCTGCAGGCAATATTCTTGTATGGAGGAAAGAAGAAGAAAAGCCATCGTGTGACAGATGATGGAAGTATTATTTTGAAGTTTCTTATATACGGTGATTAGCAGGACAGGATTTCTAAAAACCAGGCTGAACTAGAGCAGATTCTTCACTGAAGAATTCCAGAAGAGCTGATGGTAGCTGAGTGTGTAAGTTGCTCTGTCAGTGTCACCTGGACAGTGAATTAGCTTTCATACTTTCGCAGGTGTTGCCTTTTTGATTAAACTTCCTGCATGGACAGTTACATCTTGGTGCACTGTTTGTTCTTTCAAGCCCTCCCATAGCACTGTCTTCCAGAGCTCTCTTGACTGCTTTTAGTGAGGAATGAGCAAGAAGTGTTGTTGCAGTTAATTGCAGTCTGCTCTTGCAGGCCTGTCTTTAGTTGGTGTGTACCTGACAGGGTCTTGTAACTGAGCTTGAGTCTGATGTAGGTTGTATAATACTGCACTTGTTTGCCTCTTTAATTCGAATGTGATGTGTTGGTGTCTTCCTGATTCATGTGTGGCTCCAATTAAAATTTTTGGACTTCTTGTGGTCGTTACTGTGAGTTCTTTTTATTTTATTTTTGCTTGCATAGGATGTTGAGCTACAGGCTGTGTATAGGGTGAATTGCATTATTAGTGTAAGTTACTAACCGGGTTATGTGTGTCCACTGGGTTATGATAAGAAGTTTTGTTAATTACCTGAATAGCAGAAAGATATTAATTTACTGTTATGGTGGGGAGAAGTTGTTTTTATCAGCCTCGTTTCTTAGTTGTGTAGCCTTAAAGCCATTGAGTAGATGAAGATCATTAATGAATCAGATTACAAATACATGTCTTCCAGTGTTATGTTCAACTGTGCATTGCCATCAGAAGCTTCCGTGTACACGGAGTACTATGGGTCACAGATGGTAAATGCTTATTTGCTTAGAAGAACTGATAGAGAAAGAGATAGAGGATGAGTATTAACTTCTCCGTATGGAAGTGTCACGTACAGAATACCGGTGATGTAAGAAAATCAGTGACTCGACTAAGAATTAAATTTGAGGCATCTTGAGCCTTAGCTCTGTAGCAGAACTGCTATAGCACTTACATCCTCTCCTGAGAACTTAGTATGCCTTTAGAGGTAATAATGAAAATAACATGAAGTTACACTAGATTGATTTGTTCAGCTTTAACCTGTGAGTACTTTCCTGCATGCTTGTTGCTATTTAGATCTGACTGGTCAGAAGCCACCCTGTTGTAAAAGCTGTTGAAATTTTGCACTGGGATGTTTTTTTAGCTGGAAAAGCACTGTTGTTTTTCACCCCTCTCTTGAAAACTCCGATAACTGAAATATTTCTAGCTGCTGATAGATGTCATTTCTTTTTTCCTCTGCCAAAAAGGGAAACAAAACATTTGGGAAGAAGAAATTTGTGTGTAGAAACAGCTGGAGATCCAAACAGAAGTCTTTGTGCTCTTTTAGGCTGTAAACTGGGAGCTTATTTTGTTTGATTTCTTAATTTTTGGCAGGTGAGATAGCTAGAGAATTCTTGTTGAAGCCTTGTTAATATGGTAAGCATTTGTTGGATTTGCTTGTTTGTTTTTTTAAAAAGATATCCAAATTTATTTGTATTAGGGATTTATAGGCATTCTGAATGTCAACACATCACAGATTATTTTTTCCTTTCACATACTGAAATATTCTGTCATTAAACTGGGGATGTTTTCTGGGTCTAGAATCAATTGCTGTAAGTGTTTGGGACTTTTTTTTTTTTAGTGGACCTTGCCATTTAGCAGTATTTTAGTTACTCTTTTTTTCAAGATTCTTGGAGTCCCTTCCTACCTCTTGGTTACAAATATAATGTCTTTATTCTTATAGAGATTTGGTACCCAAATACTGTGATGGGGGACAGTGCGTGTTTCTATTAAGCGTAGAACATCTTGATACCAAATTTATTTAATATTTTATTTTTGGATATTCATTATGCTTGTGCCACTTGAAGGCGTGCTTCAACACTGAGTTAATAATCTTTTGTATTTTAAAATGTATATTTTAGAAGCAGGAAAACTGAGCATTATTCAGGTTGAACTTGGTTGATGTTTGTTTTAAACACTGAGGTCAGTCTAAAACAAAAACAATAGAGCAAAATATTTCCCCATCATTTGTATACTATCAAACAGATTGTACTTAATGTGTAGGTTTTCTTCTAAACATTTGTAACTTCAAACCTCTTTGCAAGAGCATTCTGGGAAGAAGTACTGGAAAGAAATGACACAGACTGTTGAGTGCTGCGTTAGAGAATTGGCTAAGCATTAGTGAACAGAAATAAATGTCTTGGACGTGGTTGGCATGCAGATGTTCTTGAATTAATCTTGCGTTCTGTAGATATTTATGTTTTATAATAGTCTTCAGAATATGATGCAACCCTTAAAATACTGGTAAGTGACATAGATAAATTATGTATAGATATCAGTGGTAATTTGAAACTGTTCAGAGTTTGTATTTTGTAGTCATCATAATTGATATAAATAGAAGTAGTCTATGCTAAGGCAGTTGTAACTTCCATTAATCTGTCAAAACCAGAATTTTTGGTTGAGTTAAATGTATTTTTCTCTAGGACAAGAAAAAATGAGATTTTCAAATGTTGTGCACCGAATTACAGCCTGGCATGTTTTCTCTCTGGTTCAATAAATCAAAACTCGGTTTTACTGTTTCTTTGGCACAAGGTTTTATTGCACATCCCTGTTGTTGAAATCTGCCCAATATAGAAACTGAAGAATAATTTATAGTGCTAAAACTCTATCAAAGCATTGTTCATTTACACAGCAGTATGCACAGATAAATTCACATCAATGAAAAATCTCTGTCATTATTAATTTTGAATGAGACTTTTTGGAGGCTTATTCAGTGTTATGTTTCTTCCTATGCTGGTGTAAAAGCGTCTTTAAGATTGGTTTGGCTGTTGCACCTATGCATTGATGTGTTTTGGGTGTTGTGTTTTGGTACCTGAATGTGTACTTGCTTTAGAGTTCTGTATATATCATGGTGATTCTCAAGTCCTCTGTCAGCCTTGTGTTTGCTGATAGAACTTCAAAAATGGGAAGGAAAGTTTAAGTTACAAATAGTGAAAATGCCATTTAATGCATGATCTAAATGAAATGGATAGAGAAAAATTCTTCAACTTTGTAGCAGGTGCTGCTAGCAATTATAATTTTTCAGACATCTGAAATTTCACAGAAGCCTGTATAACACATTTCATTAGGCAAAGAATGCTGAAATACTCTGCTGTCAAATCAGCTTTTTCTAACTTTTTTCTTTGAGATTTTATTGAAATTGGCTCCTTCAGTTTTTCTAAGGTAATGCTGTCATGTTTTCAGGTGCCTGCCTTGTCTACGAGCACATGTGACTATTTTCTTTATATTTAAGATGTTTGCTGAACAGTTAAGTATGAAAGCAGGGTGCTGTCTGGGCTGAGGCTGTGCTAGTAGGGTGTAGAGGCTGCTGCATCTTGTTGAGTTGAGATGCTCTGTCTGGATGGCCATGCTCAAAGGCTGCTGCGTGTATTTTCCTGTTGGGTTACCTGAGTGGAAGCCTTAATTTTTTAGGGGCATGTCTCTTAATACTAAATACTTACTGTTTTACTGTTAATATGTTAGAGAGTCCTCATTCGGGAGACACTTGTGTCTCCTTGTTAGGGATTGAGATGATGTTATATTTTTCTTGGAATGCTGTAACTTGCTACTTCTGCTCACATTTGTTTATGTTCTTATTCAGTGTCTTGTTCTCTAGGTTGCTGGGTAATCAGTTGGATCTTTGCCTACAGTAATGTTCTGGGTTAAATTAGTGTGCTTTCTTCATGACTTAAGAGGCCTGTGTAATGTTCTTAAGGTATTGGTAGATTAGGAAGGCAGAGGTCATTAATGGAACAAAATATAAAAATAGTTTTGGGATCCATAACATAAGAAGTATACAAAAATAGTAGAGTGTGTCGAAAGGAGCACAACAAAGATGGTGAAAGGGACTAGAGGGCATGGCTTACGAGGAATGGCTGAGACTACTGGGTTTGTGCAGCTTGGAGAAGAGGGTACTGAGGGGTGACCTCATCACTGTCTACAACTTCCTCCTGAGGGGGAGTGGAAAGGGAGGTGCTGATCTCTTCTCTCTGGTATCCGGTGATGTGGCACGAGGCAATGACTTCAGGCTGCATCTGGGGGAGTTCATGTTGGGTATTAGGAAGAAGTTCTTCACAGAGAGTGGTGGTCAGGCGCTGGAACAGGCTCCTCAGGGAAGTGTTTGTGGCCCTAAGCCAGTCAGGATTCAAGGAGCATTTGGACAATGCTCTTAGGTATCTGGTTTAACTTTTAGGCTGCCCTGTGTGGAGTCAGGGGTTGGACTTGGTGATCCTCATAGTATTTTAGAGGCCTTAGAGGACTTCAGTTTCACTGACTCTTTAGAAGATAGTATGTACAAAAATGTTTCCTTTTTATTGTTGATATTTTCATAGAAACTAAAAGTGAACAAAGCACCTCATCACCTTTTTGGTGAAGTTTGAAAAGCATGTATAATCTCACAAAACAACATCTTATTCAAGCCCAGTTGCCAGGACAAATAGAACATAATGTTAAGGCTGCGTTTAAAGGACAGTGAGTATAAGCTGGGAATTATGAGTGGAGAATGTTAGATAAAATGTGACTATCAGGACTTTCTTCCTGGGGACTGGATAACCAGTTGTCTGCTTATCACTTGCTGCAGAGCGAGATACAATTGACAGGACTGTTAGTAGGGCCTGGGGTTCGAATTGAATCTGTGGGTGAGATTTGTTCCAGTGCTGATGGTTGTAATGGCCAGCTGAGGTTGGGCATTCCCTTATGTGAGGATTTGTAGTTAACGCATGCAGCCATAGCTGATGTATGCAGCTGTTACACACTCCTCCCTCCCCACCAGCTCTTTCTTGTGGCCTAGCACTGCTGTTCTTGTTGCAATGCCTTCCTTTGAAGGTTGGAAAGGCCTAACTTGTCTCTTCTGTTTTGTGCTTCTGATGACCTGTCAGGTAAGGACAGTGGTGTTTGGGTCACTGTTGTGTACCTGACCGGAGAGGGCGCTTAGAGCAAGTGAGTTGTATATAACCCTTGGATCCATAACTTCATAAGAAAAGGTTAGTAAAGGTGTAAACAGATTCTCTTCTGCGTTTCTGTGACTTGGAAAATTAAATAGCATTAAGAGACGTACTTTCCTCAAGCCAGAGACCTTAGCTCCTCAGCCGATGGATCCCTGGTTTCTTGTGCATCTGCATAGTGGCAATCACTTTGATTGTAACAAGTAATAGTTGGAGAGCTTGTGTATGTAATGGGTGACACGCATAATATATCAAAACATGTGAACAGTTTTCCAGTGAATGCTGGAATTGATTTCTTGATGTTTGTTTGAAATTTCGTAGTGGAAGAGGTCAGTATTCCATGGTGCTGAGGAAAACCATTCATCTGCTGTGGACCTGGTTTTGTCCTAACAGAGCAACAGGCAGCTGCAGGGACTAGTGTGCTAGAAGACAAGGCCTAGGAAGCTTGTTTTGTTTTCAAACAGCCTTTGGAAATAATTCTTTGAGAAGTTCTTCTGCCTCACTACATGTGAATGAAGAAATTAAGTTTGAACTTCTGAACTAGAAGGGAGGCTTCAGTGAAAAAGTGGCTTTTTAGTTCATTCTTCTACAATAGTTAGAGCTTGCCATCGAGTCTTCTATAGAATGTTGAAATTCTCTGGAACTCATATTAGCACAGCTTTAATGTGGAGTTATTTCCTGGGAAAGTACTGTTTTTCTTTTTAAAGCTTGGCTGCTGCTTTGAATGCTTAAACAGCTGCAAACATGGAGGAGAAAACACATCTCTTCAAATGAAGTCTTTTTTTGATTTTATGCTGAATTTGAAGGCATTCGCATACATGTATTACTGTTCTTTTGCACACAGGTTGAATGTTGGAGTTCCTTCTAATCTCTGCATGCCAACTCAGGACCTGGAGTGGGGTTGCATTTAACTAGAAGTCGTATTTAAAGAGGATGCCTTGGTACAGTTATACAAGTGGCTTGTTTACAGTTTTAGGTTATCTAACTGTAGTAGGAGAAGGGTATTTGCCAGACTGTGCTAGACAAGCAGATGTGCAAGCCACGTGCTTTCTATCCACCCTTTTTTTTGCAGAAAGAACCAGGAACTAGCATTTCAGCATCTTCATTTTTTTTGCTTGATGGAGGGGATTCTGTCTCCTGCAGCTCCATCAGCTTGCTTCTTTTGAAGCTCTCCATTCTTAAGATCCTACAGGTCTTGTACATCTTCACTATAGCAATCACGTTACAACTCTACTTGCTATAGACATAGGCCTTGTGCATGGCAAGCATGAAATGCCTGAATGTTGAAGTGAGGAGGTACAAATGCCTTCAAGAGGAATGTCTAACAATGCACTGGGGTATAGTCTTCTAGCCCTCAAATGAAATGTAGCTATTACAACATTTGCCTGTTATCAAATGCTGCTCATACTGTTGTAGACTATCTTGAAATTTCAAGCATCCTTTGATTCAGGGTGGGTAATTCTACACAAGTATGTAGATGAGGAGCAATACCTAGTTATAGCTCAAGCTGATGGTGCTGTAAAGACAGTCTTTCATGTCTAGTTGCTGAATTTCTGTGCTGGATTTGCACTGCTAATGACAGGAAAAGCTTCCATGTTGGCAGACTAGTAAGTGGTTGGGTTTTTAACCTTAAGGATTTTTATTAGCCTGAACTAGCTGCATCTGAAATACTGCTGTAAGATCATTGGAGTTCTGACCTTGTTTTCTAAAATATTTGCTATTCAGGTAGAGAGAAGGTACATGCTTTTCAATAATGTAGTTCTGGTTGCTGCAATAACAATTCTGAGGGCCTCTAAGCTTGCATAGATCTGCAGCTTGCTGTCGTGTAGGAGATTATATTCTTCGTGGTCACTCAGCTTACTGCATTGTTTTCTGAGTAGTTGGCTTGATATTGGAGCAGGTTTAGCGGCCTGCAGGAATTTCTATATCTTGGAGAGTGATGGCAAGGTTCTGTTCAATGGGGTTTGTAACTTTATTTGCAAAAACTGCTAGGAAGAGGCAAGTAAAACTCCACAACTGGGGAAAATTCCAGAACTTCTGTTGTTTTGGATGCTTCAAGTCTACTAAATATTTTGCATTACTTAGTAAATTGGTGCAGTTACTCTTTGAAGAAGGACAAAGTCAAATATTGTAGCAGATTGAACCCTTGTCTTAAAGTTGTGGCTTTCTGAAATGTACAGAAATAAGTCTTATGCAGTATATAGTTCCATTTGCGTGTTGCTGTTACCTGTTCTGTCTCTTGATCTGAAACTATTGAGACAGCAGTGAAACAACCGCCTTTATCAGGTAGGTAGTGTTTTTGCTACCTGTGACAACAGCAGCTGAAACCCCAAATCCATCTCCTTTTCTCCCTGTCCTGTGTTCTAAGATGAAGCTGTTAATGTTCTTTGTGAGCTGCTTCCTCATTTAGATTTTCTGTTCCTCTTGCTGCAAACTCTCTCCTATGCATTTTTTCTGAAGTAGTCTTTTACTTCCCTTTCAAACTCTTTCTTTTATATCCTAGTATTCTATGTAAGAAAGAAATACTTCTGTTTTGTGTCATTTCTGGTAAAACCCACAGATGCCTTTTTTTAGAGAGCAAAATGCTTGGAGAGATGCAAAAAAAACCAAACCCTGAGAAACCACAGCAAAAAACCTACCCACTGCCACATTCAACCCCCAAAGAAACTTAAAATGGAGGGAAGTAGATGCAAGACATGAAATGTAAACCCTTCTTCCCTCAACTGAGTGAACTGCCTACTGTCAGATTTCTTTAAGCTGCAGAATGTTATTTTTGGCAGGAACATCAGAACGAATATTCTTTCTTTTAAACAGTTGTTGTTTGGAAAACAAGCATATGTCTGGCATCATCATGGATTCCTAAAAGAGGAAAAAGTGATTTTATTTTCAAAACATGTAGTAAAACTGTATTTTCAGCAGAATCAAATGTTAAATGCTTTTGGAAGCGCAAATTTAATGGTGTGTCCTTACAGTTTGTTGTCAAGGTTGAAACAACAAGCACAGTTAGCCCTTAAGCTGTTAAATGCTAATCATAGCTTGGCATGAGTGTTTCTCAACCAAGTTACTTGGCTCCAGAGAAGCACGCTAGCCTGTAATATTTTTTTAAAGTTTTTGAAAGCTGAACTTAAATGTTGAGGTTCAGATGTAAAGAAGTAAGGCTTCATTTTATGCTTGTGGTAACTGTGATGTTAGCTGTAAGACTCATGGCTGTGTATCTGTGGTCTGAGTATCCCCGCTCTTTGTTCATGTGGGTGGGATTATGACTGTTAATACCTTTGAACATGAAGTATTAGAAAATACATTGAACTAAGTTTTGTGGACTTGAGGGATGACAGTCTGAACGGTGAACAGCTTTGATTTGTTGGTCAAAAATAACTTTCTTTACGCCTCACTACAGACCAATAAACAAAGCATAGAACAGTCCCAGTTATCCGAAGAAGTTTGTCTGGGTTCATTCGATTACAGAGATAGGCTAAGAATGGGGAAAAATCATGTGCTTTAGCACTGAGTGGGAAACATTAGGGAGATTTAACTGTGAGGGTAGGAATAATGGGTGTTGAATCTAGAGGAATAAACCCAGTGAATTTAATTGAGGGTTATTGAAATTTGTTATATTCTCTTTGAGATCTTCAGCCTGATATTTTAGGACTTAAATATATGGAGGAAACCTTGAAACAAAAGCTTGTCTGAAATACACAGCTCGAAGGACAAATGTTCTTTTGTCAGAAGTGTATTTTTGAGTCTTCTAAATCCACTTTGAACAAAATACTAAAATAAGTGTGGCTGTAGGAAAGATAAGACTGTAGAAATAATTAAATTCCACTGTGGATTAGTTAATTTGCATGGTATTAGTAATGTTCTATAAAATATGGCTTCCGTGCTTCTTTTGCTCATTTCTGCAGGTGTATAATGAAATGTTGATCCTGTTCCTGGTTCAAAGCATGCAGGACTTGCTGATTTAAATCAAATTCTTATTGGGTGTTAAAAGAAGAATAAACTTGGTCAGAGCAGGAAGCTGGAGTATTACATTTTTCTGTAGGCTTGAGACAACTGTTGGGGATTCTGAATAGAAATGGACACCTGTGGAACCGCTGACCCATGAGGGTGCAGTAGCTGCAGGTACCCTGTCCTCTCTTTTCCCCCCTCAAACAAAGAACGATAGTTGTGAACTCTTTTATGCAAGACTGAGATTTACAGCAGTTTTATCCAAGGAACAGATACTGACTCGGAAGGCCTAGGAGAAAGTGAAGTTCTCTTCCTTATTAATGAGTAGCCTCTGCCAGATAGATTCTTGGTAGCCAGGAAGAGGCTTTATAAATCCCTCAACTGATCTAGTAACAGTTTTCATCTACTACCTTTTGTTCCTAATGCACAGATACGTTGCTTAGAGCTGGTTGTGCTTGGGGATGAAAATTATTTACTGTTGATAGCATAATACCACTTCCAGCCATTAAATCAGCATACCACTCTTATGCAGAAAGAGGTGGCGAAGAATGCAAGTTGCAAAGGGGCATGAAATCTGAAAATGTGCCTCTTGTGTGTTCTCATGTGCATTTGTTTGAATTCTGTATAATCCTTTTTATTTGCTTCTTATTTCTTCAGAAGGGCATCTGGTACAAGACTTGATGTTAAACTTTTTTCTCATAAGTGTTTAGTATTTAATAAAAAACTAGAACGTAGTAGGGAAGTACTTATCAGCTGTATTGTAGTCTTAGTTTAGATTTAGTTAGTTGTATCTTAGTTTGCTGGGCTTGGTTTAAAAAATGCCATAATCCCTCTAGAGAGAAACAAGGATTGTGCTAGTGAGGAGAGGTCTTGTGTTTGTGGTAATGTGTATTGTGTGGGTTCCGTTGCTGGTGCAGTATCACTCTGTGTAGTAGTCTGGGTTTAAGTTTCCCAAGAATAGGTACCAACTGTTCTTTGGGCAGGTTCATTTTTCGAAGAGCAAGAAGCTGGTAGGGGAAGAGAGAGTTCGGCTGATACCTGAAATCCCATTGACCTGTTGTCCAGCATTTTACGCGTTACTGTGGTACTTGTTGTTATTACTCAAATGACGTTGTCCGTTACTTGAATAAAAGCAGGAAAAGAGTGACTGACCTGAAGTGATCAGATGCAGGGAGTCTGGTGGAGAAGGGGTTTTGAGATTAAAACTCCAAAACCAGTGATCTATTTGCCTGAAAAATGCGACAGAACATTACCAGTGGAGGATCAGTGCTGGTCTGTAGCTGGACTTTTTATTTCATGTTTGTTTGTTTTGCTTTGTGTTTAGAGGAGGACATCACTGTTTTCATATCGGTAATATTATGTCTAGAAAGCTGTCTTGTTCAAAGTTGTAAAATCTTACACCTCAGCCTTTCAGTGGGCTGCGTGAGGATGTGGATACCAGTAATTGTTACTGTGACTTTTTATTGGGAAAATGCCCTCTCCCCATGACTGCCTACTTGGTCCTGATAGTTGATTATTTGGGTTAAGTGCTTGAATGTGGGCTTGTCCTAATAATAGCTTAAGTTATCCACTTTAGAGTTGCAAGATTCCCTTTTAAAGTAGTAGTTTTGATGCAGAACATTTAGTTATTTACGTGTTAACCTGATAATAGTCTACTCCTAAATAAAAGCCTTTCTTAAGGGTGTGGCATCTCTGTACTGTTGTCATGCTTGAAAAAGAGGTAGATGGAAGATTTTGTTCCCTTTGCTTTTCTTTGGTGTATGCTAACAGCATGGCTAAATCTCACTTTCTGGAAGTCTCTGACTTCAAAAAAAGAAAAAAACCACAAACCATCGAGGATATAGTTAGTTGACTAGTGAACCTTCGGCAGATTTAAATGCCAATTTTGCATTTCCACTGATCTGAATGTCAGAAACATGTAAGGATAACAAAGTTAAAACTTACTCTGAGCTTGGATGATATTCCATGTGTGTCAAAAGAGGAGAGAAGATTGTTAATGAAACCTGTTTTGAAATGTTTTGATTTTTCTAAAGTAGACCTGCATTGCAGGAGTAAGATTGGTGAGACAGGAAGTGTGTTGCCAGTAGTTTATGGAAATGCCAGCTTATGCTGTTAGTTACTGGAAAATACCATTAATTCTTCAACCAGTAAGTTGTGAAAACATAGGATCTTAAGTGTTGGGGGCAATAAACTCTTAAAAAGTGTGATTCCCACAGTAATCTGCCAGAAGAGTTGCTAAAATGAGAAAGCGAGTATGCACTTGCACTGTGCTGAATGAGAAATTATACTGTGTGGGATCAGGTGATACTTTTAAGTGGTTCCTCATAAAGGATGCTTTGGGAAAAAAACAAACCATGACAAAACAAAAAAAACTCCAACCCCTCAAAACCCACCATCAACAAAAACACAAACCCACAAACAAACAAGATTCCATGCCTTCTTGGATGATCTGGTTTAGTTCATTGTAGTCGATGCAGAATTTGCCATGAATTTTGTATCCTGTAATAACATGAGTGGTCAGTGCGGATGACTGTGGTGCTTATAACACCTCACCACATGTTGGTCATTGAGGTCACCTACGAGGACCTACATGAGCATTTCAAACCAAGGTCGCTTGTGGTAGAAGAGTAAAGATAAGGCATCAAGTTCTCAATCTGGTGTGGCTTTACTGCCTAGCTTCCACACATCTGCAGTACGTGTGCTGATGTTCTTTGAGCAAAAGTTTAACATGCTGAATATCAGTAGTTCTCAGACTTGTAACTGAACCTCCCTTTTTGGTAATGGTTGGTTCCTCTACTGCTCTTTTGCCAGCACCAAGCAGCTGTTAAATGAAGAGGGGAAGAGGAATTGGTGTGTCACAGCTGTGTGGCTCTGTCCCCATGCTCTGGGAAGTGGAGCTGGAGCCCCAAAGCATTGTGTGGTTTCTGCTTTCCTCTGTGGAGGTGGGTTTGAAGCTGTGACAGATTCCCTGTTGTCCCTTCCCTCTTCTTCCCATCCCAGAGCAGAGTGGTCAGTAATAACCAAAATGCCTGCTTGCTTCCATTCCCGAGTGTAAGCCACACATTGCTTTGGAGCTGTCAGCTACAGCCTGGGCAGGCGTGGTATTGCCTTGGGACATGGCACGCTTCCTTTCCTGTGATGTGTTCTGTGCCCCCACTCCTGTCTGTACAGTGCTAAAGAGAATAGTGCTTGCTCTTCAAATAAAAAAAAACCAAAACATACTGCGGATCTCTTGATGGCCCATGGCTTTCATAACTGGTTGCCACTGTTTCAAAACATTTAAGGTGGTGGCGTTTTTTTCCCAAAGTCAAGATATTTTGCATCTTACATGATGTAAATCTGTATTTAATGAAAACAACTAGAAAATTATAAATAATATAAATTGAAGTTGATATTGTATGGCTGTTGGAACACTGAGGAAGGGACACAGGCAAAGAAGCTGAGAGAATAGGATGGGATACCTGCGATCACATTATTATGAACTATCAAGAGAGATCTGGGGTGTATATATAAATACAATATTGTAAGCATTAAAAAATTTAGGTTTTATTAGACTTGGTTATCAGATCAAGATTTTTCCTTGAAATTACTTTTGTAAGATGCTGGATTTGTGGCAGATGACTGCCTCCTCCCCCCCCCCCCCC
>Ga0065711_1043462_pt1 | contig 14718 bp, 5 predicted proteins | sample Hoacrofraction12_FD_59098 | JGI IMG/M metagenome (GOLD analysis project Ga0065711, IMG submission 59098) | Hoatzin crop microbial communities from Cojedes, Venezuela - Epithelial fraction 12 v2 (version 2) | ecosystem: Host-associated > Birds > Digestive system > Esophagus > Crop | place... | reverse complement strand
GGGGGGGGGGAAGCGGGGCAAAACCCTAAAACAACACTGGAAGGTGCAGCAAGCACTCAGTCTTCCTGGACCTGCCCCTGCAAATGGCAATGGACAAACACCAGCTCACAAATACTTACCTTATTTTTCATCATTAATGAGAAACTTGGCCTCTCAAAATACTTGTTGGTAGAATGTGTGTTTAAGTGAAGCTTCTGAATGAATGATACGTTAATGGAAAAGTATGAAGAGCTTGTAACTGGATGAGTTAAAGTTAAAAACCATGAATTAACGGGCGAAAGTACAGGTAGCTTACAACCTTCAACGAGGTTCAGTCTTCCAACTGCCCGTGTGCCTTTCACAGCACTCAGTTCTCCAAGCATTGCTCTTTTTCTTCATGGCTCAGCAGACTGTTCTGTCTACTGTTGCATGTAAGTTAACTTCTAATGATACCTTAAGCAAGCTGTCACAACCTTAAGTTGGGACAATGATACTTCTTAGCTGGTATATGGTTAAAGTTTTTTTAACTTAATCCTTCAGTCTCCAAATTGTCACTCTGCTTGCCGTCATATAAATCGTAGAGAAGGGGAGTTAATGCTCGTTTTAACTGACATGCTACTGCATGTACAGTTGCTATTGTTCTTGCATACCTTCTTTTTGCAACACACACAAGGGGAATGATTAAACTCAAAGAATGGGAAATGAGAGCACAGTGGGTCTTTAAAAATAAAATTTAAAAAAGTCCTCATCAGTTTTGACTCCTCATTTGTTATGTTTCTAGTGTAACCTTTCTGCTCTGGCTTTGGGTATTATTTTGACTGACAGTTTGGTGGGTAAAGAAAATAAAGCAAATGCAAATAGTCTGCACAATACTGTATTTGTGATACCCAGGGTATAGTTGTAGCTTTATTGGTCCACATGAATTGGACATTGGTACGAAATTATGTTTGTAAAACTTGAAAGAACCTGAAGGGTTGAAAGGGGGAAGCCTGGAAGAAGTGGAAACTCTTCAGTGCATGATAGAAGTACTTGTTTTGATTTCTTGCTTTAGCCATATTTTAGCTGAAAAGATCTTCATTTATTTGTGTTCTGTGAATACTTAAAGCATTAAGTTGAATCTAGTTCTAATCAAAGCAAAACAAAAATCTTTAAGGGAAAATAACCTTTTAAAATATACTTCAAAATAAATGAACTCTGATCAGTTAGCTTACATAAAAAATGAGATTACTGCCAAGTATGAATTATGTAAGAACTTCTGTTACTCCCCTAGTAGGGAATATTAAATTTCAGGCCTTAATCTTTTGTTAGAAAAAGGAAAATACGAACATTTCAGATCAGATGAAACATTCCCAAGTTTACCTTGATGGAGTTTGCTATTGTGAGCTAAAGATCTGTTTTATTTCACTTGCTTTTGATAGTAAAAATTATTTCTTCTGGTATGAGAAATAAAAACAAATTAGTGGAGTGTGGCGAAGATGCTGTTAATTTTTTCAGACTATTATGCTCTTAGAAAGATGAACCACAGAAAATTTTTGTATGAGTGCTGTCTAGGGTAATTCATCTGTTTGAGTGACTAAATGAGAACCCTTCCTCTGTTTTCTTCTGAAGTAAAGTTACCAAGAAAAACAGTAATATTACTGAAGTTTTACTATTTCGACTTTAAGCAAATTATCATGTGGTTATTACTTAGGTGATTAGACTTGGTACTTTTTTCCTTCTAAGATTTATGTTTTTAAGTTTGTATTTAAATCCTTTAGAGGATGGTGAAACTTTGCTGCTAGATGGCTAGCATTTGGTTTGAAGAAGTTACCTGAAAGCTTGTGGAACTCTTCTACCTCTTCCACTTACTCTTTTGGCCTAAACTTTTTGATGTTTGGGGTCATGAGTTGGGTTTGGGGTCATGGGTTGGAGCTAGGACACTTAAATCCGAAGTCTTCATTTTTGCTTTTCCTCCATATGACTCAAAGTTGTTTGCGTAGCTCGACTCAAAGGACTAGATAACCTAAGTTAATAGCATATAAGCATATAATAAGCAGTTCTTGAACTTTGAAACATTGCCTCTTCCAGCATTAATACTAAGCTAGCTTGAGGTTTCATAAAGACTAGTGGTGCTTGGGGTTTCTGTGTAGGTAGGATATAAGCAGTAGAATTTTCTTGGTGACAGCTGAGTCAAAATTGTGTGTTTTATCTAGGGAAGTACAAGTGAGATGTCTCTTGCCTTAGCAACTGTTTATACTATGCTGTTTTAAGTGCTGGTGAGCTCTCGCTTCTGAGTCTGCAGATGGTAATTCTCATTGGTTTTGAAAATAGACATGCAGTATGTGACTTAAGACTTAGATCATACTATATCATAGATAAATTTTTTGTTGTCTAGTCAGAGACTGTATAAGAAACCATTTACTGTGTGCAGCTGAAAGCTGCTTGGAAGACCACTTGTAGCTTATCAATGTGAAACTCATTCCTTTCTCTGACGTCATAGGTTTCCTGTCTCATCTGACTGCCTTCATTGGTACCATGCATTTCTTCATTCCTCTTCAGCTGTTACCTAACAGCTCTCAGTCCTTTGAATTGGTGGATCTGCAGCCAGAAAGTAACTGGCAGGGCTGAGCTTTCCTACCGAGTGGAGCTGGTTGCATTTGCATTCCAAGCATTTGGCTTTCTTATACTGAAGAGCAACATACAGACTTGTAAACATTTGTAACCGGATAAAGTCTTAATGCATGGAATCTTGAGATTGAGTATATATCTGTTTCTGAGAATGTCTTTCACAGGTGGTCTAGTCTTGTGCCTTACTGTGCTAGTTTAATCCTGAAGTGAATAATTCAGTAATCTTGCACACCAAAAAAGTTTTAATTGATCTGCACAGCTCAGGTGTGAGAAGATGTTTTATTCATTTAAAATGACTAAATAATTGCGTGCTTTACGAAATGGTTACACTGGTAATGATTTGTAACTGCACCAGCTGATTTGTTTGAAATACTGCTTTAATGTTAGGGGTTGATATGGAAAGGTTTGAAGCTGTAAAGTAATAGTTGTAAATGGCCCCCAAAGTAAATAATCATTCCACCTACAGGCTTGTATCTGTATCTTGGAATCCTGATAGCTTTCTGTTTTGACTTTCTGCTGACAGGTCACATTTAGGGCAGGCAAAACGTAAGGCACATAGCCCTCCTGAGAGTAGAAAATCTAATTCAAAGACACCCAAAGTGCAGTCTAATACTACTTCTGAGCAGTCCAAGGGACACTTTTCTAAAAGGTAATTGCGCTTCATATTCGTATGTTAACAAGTGTTATCTGCACTTCACAACTGTGTATAATATATCTAGTTATAGAGAGTTCCTATAAAATGTATGACTAATGGATTTTTAACTAATCTAGGTATTGCATTCAGTGATGTGTTTGTGTTTCGCATTCTGCTTGTGTTTTGCTTTTCTAATTCACCAACTAAGAGCATTCCATCAGTGATGGGGAGGAAATGATTTCTGCATAACTAGTCCTGGAATACTTGCAAGGTCTTTCTCCCCTTTTCTCACTTCGTGGTGGGGGAAGATTCCCCAAGGAGTTCTGAGCAATGTCCAATATTAATTGAAATGCGAAATAATCTAAAATATGCCTTGTGTTCAGGGTAATCATCTCAGTGATGCTTTGTCTGCTCTCCACACACTTGTGCTGTGTATGCACTCAAACAGTTTTCTGTCATGTAGAAGTGAATTTTGCCATTTTTGTGATTCGTTATCTTAATTTCAAGATTGATGAGAAACTATCATTAAGAGCCTTTGTTGAACTAGAATCCAGTTATGACTAGTTATGCATTACTGAAAGCTCCTTACTCTCTTGTGGAACTTATATTCTCAAACATTCAGATAATAGCTTTATGGCTTGAATTTTTTTCTTTCTAATGAGTTTGACATATCTATTAAAAAAACCAAATAGTAAAATCTGTCCAAGCTACCTCATATCTGCCTCTTTAAAAAAGCAGTGTACTGCGCTTTTATTTTGTAATTTATTTTAGTTTTCTTGCTAGCAAAAATGTGCAATATGATTGTTCTCATAGAAGCATGTGTTTTTTTCTCCTTGCAGTGTAAACTTAATATTATCAACAGTGTTTCTTACCTTGTAGTTTCCTTTATTATTAGAGAATGCTGATACTTACCTTGCAAAACTGTTGCAACTGTCAGGTTTCTTGAGTTCAACACTAATGCTGTTCCTGCTTACTTCTGCAGAGGCTGTAGTTCATCTGCTGTTTTAATACCACAACGAGAAGACCCAGAGAGAGTCAATACTTCAGAAAAGCAAAAAACAGGGCAAGTGCCTAAGAAAGACAATTCTCGAGGAGTTAAACGCAGTGCTAGTCCAGATTACAGGAGGACCAATTCTCCTAGCTCTGCTAAAAAACCCAAAGCACTTCAACACGCTGAAACTTCCTTGGAAACTAACAAGCCACATACTAAATCTAAGAGAAGACACTTAGATCAAGAGCAGCCGAAGTCTACACAATTGCCATCAACAAGCAAGGCTCACACCAGAAAGGGTGGAGCTGCTGGTAGCTCCCGAGGTCAGAAAAGGAAAAGGACAGAGAATCTGTCCTGTATAAAGAGTGGTTCAGCAGTTGAATCAACTGGCGCTGAAGAGAAGGCAGCAAAACTCTCCAAGCTGGCTTCAAAATCGGTGACCTCAGCCAAAGCTGGGTGTAGCACCATCACTGATTCTTCTTCTTCAGCTTCCACGTCGTCCTCCTCTTCTGCCGTTGCCTCTGCTTCTACTGTTCCTCAGGGTGCCAGAGTGAAACAGGGAAAGGACCAGAATAAGGCTAGACGTTCCCGTTCTGCATCCAGCCCCAGTCCAAGAAGGAGTAGCAGGGACAAAGAACCAAGTAAAACAGGTGGCTCTTCGAAGTTTGACTGGGCTGCTCGATTCAGCCCAAAAGTCAGTCTCCCTAAAACAAAACTGTCTCTACCAGGCTCTTCCAAGCCAGAGACATCAAAACCTGGACCTTCGGGACTACAGGCTAAACTAGCAAGTAAGTTGCTCTTTTGTGAAAGAGTAAGCATGTATGTTTTAATATCAGGTCTTCTAAACAAATACTTCTATTGTTTTCAGGCTTCTTGGGATCTTCTTGGAGAAATAAACTTTTAGTGTGTTCTACTGAACTTTTAATTAAAGCTGTGACTGAAACTATATACAGCTAAAGGAAATGATTGAAGTACAGTCAGTGTTCTATAAGTTTAAGTTGCTTCTGTCTTGCAAATCAATTTTAAAAATAAAATATATGCAAAATAATTGGATGTTGTGATGGGGACATACAAGTTATAAGACTCTTTTGATTACATTCCTCCTGCCACATTTTTTTCTCATTTTCTTAAGCTTTCTGTTCCAAAGTGGGAATGATAAATGCTGAAAAACAAGTAGATAATATGTGGTTTCTAGTTTCAAGAACAAGAGAATTTTTCCTTACTGTGAGAATCTCTGATGTTACTTTAAGAACAGTAATCTTGTTTAAACCTAGTGTACCTAGTGCATAGGACATGAGTCAATTTCTTTTAAATGGTTGCTACAAAATAAGTCCTCTCTCTGGTGCTGAGTTTGAATATCGGGTGTCGTTCTTGGACATTGTCACTAAGAAATATAGGCTGTCTCCAGGCAGAGCACCTGCTTGCTACTGTGCAGATATGCTTGTAGCTCTGCTGCCTTGAACAAAACTTTTTTGAAATGCATGATGCTGTCTTTGTATACTGTATGATTTACTTAGAGCATGTATTCCCTAGAACTTGATACAAGAAGTTGGATGCCTAAGCTTGCTTACTGTTCCTTTACCTAGACATGATCACAAGTAGCCTGTTCCAACTGAGGCATGTCTATAGCGGATACTAATGCAGAAAATATGTGGAATAAACAAGAGCAACTGGATGTCTTCCTGTATAATCAAAATAGATTTAATTGACCTAACAGGCTTGTTTTGGATAACTTGCATGACTGGAGCATTGATTCTGGAATGACCTAACCTAATTGAGGAAGAATGGTATTGGAAAGAGGGAGAGGAGTTACTTTCTCTACAGCAAGGTTTGATCTAGCTGCTGCATGGTTCTAGACTTACTAAGTGATGAATTCTGGAGTAAAAACTCTGGATTAGCATAGGATGGAGTGAGGGGGAAGTGGGTAGGAATCAGGCAAGAAAGGGACTGACCAGCACGTTCTTAAGTCTGTCCTTGTTACAGGCAACATTTTAGCAGTAAAGAAAAGCAACAAGGAGGAGAAAGAATTTACCTCCAACAAGTGAACAATGAGAAAATGAAGGCAGAGGGTAATTTATTTGATAAGTTACAAAACTTCAGCAAGGAGTGAGACAAGGAAGGGTGGGATAGCACAATGTAAGGGAGGAGGTGGGGGCTGTTGAGTAGCTTGAAAAACAGTGTTGAGAATGTGAGCCTAAACTGTCTCTGCAAAGAATTCACTGAGAAAGCCAGCTTGATGACCTGAAAGTCATCTTTTGCAAAAAAACTTCAGTTGAACTAAGACATTCAAGTATATGTCACAAAACCAAATTGGTATGGACTGTAGCTATGTGTGTGTGTGTATAAAAGTCACTGGTAGGGTGCACAAAGCATGGTGAGAGACATTTCTAGACTGGGTAGAGGTTAAAGTTACTTTCTGTAGATGGCATCCCAGTTTGGGTGCACAAAATACTAACAGGCGATACTAGGAAGTCTGAAATTCTATTTAACTGTAGATTACAGAAATACTTATTCCACTGGTTATTATGTGGAATATCATTGATCAGAGTAAGTGATTATATTCAATATCACTAAGAGCAAGAACTCTACCTACAACAGAAGTGTTAAACTTTATGATATTTTCAAACAGTCTGTCTTTCAAATAGTGCATTAGAGCTCTGACAGCAGATTGAAGTGATCTTGGAATCAGTAGTAACTTGTTAGCTTAGCCCTTTTTTTTAAATAAAAGGAAAACTAGTCTGTCAAACAGCTTCACTAACTTGAAAAAATTTGGACAAATTTAGAATATTTTAACAAAATACACATTTTTAGACAATGCTGACAAGTGTCAAGAAAATGTTAATAAATAAACCTCCAGGGTAGGTTTTTAAGGAAAAATAGATAAGTTTGAACTTATATTCTGTAGCATAAGGGAGCAGAAATAGGTGATTTTTCACACAAACATTAGGACTTCTGAAGGTTTCTAAAGCAGTAAGGCAAACAGATTAAATTGAGATGCGCAGCCCCTCTGCCTCAAAGCATGTCTTTAGAAGTCATAGTAATCCTGTGTAGAAAGTGAAAGCTAGAACTCAATTGGCCTGTACAGGGGTATAATATGAAACAGGTGTTTCAAGAAGTTAGAAATAGTGCTTATAGAACTAGTGGGAGATAAACAAAAAACAAACATAACTCTGTAAGGAGCTGCAAAAACTTCAGGAAGGATGATGGGAGGAGTGGTCCTAGGAAGAAGAGTGGGAGGAGAGGAGAGATTATTCTGGCCCACATATGGTCAGTCAAGTCTATATAAATACAGTGCTGTTCACTTCTGGGTGTTGCAGTTCAGGAAGCAGAAGAGGAATTACTAGTAGTTGTGATCTTTGAAGGAAAGACTATAAGAGCTGAGCTGGCTTACTCTACTGAAGAGAAAATGAGGAGAGACATGGTTGCTATCTTTGCAGAAGCTTTTTGCACATTGGAGGGGAATACCCTGAGGTTTCTTGTGAAGTCCTCACTGGAAAATTAATGGGTATTAAGTGCAGCCAAGGTGTGAATTTCAGAGTCTTCAGTCTGTATAACTGAGCAGTGACATCACTGAATGACAGCTATAGGATTTGTTGGAAGAGGAAAAACAGGCTAAAGTTCTTCACCTCTGTTTTTGTAGCTAAATATTTCTTAGGGTGGTGGGGAGGAAGCAAGTTTCTTGTCTTGCTGTCTTGATTTGACTATTTTGACATCCCTTTTAAGCTCTGTATTTTGCAAGGGCTTTTTAAATGTTGCAAATCGCATCATCTCCCTGGCTGTGTAATAATATATAATGAAGCTTAATCGAGTCTCCTTTATTAGGGAGGTCTCTACTGACCTCTATGTAGTGTCTTGTGGCCCTTAAGTAGGGAGAAGCTGGCAATGATGGCTGGGACAGTGCTGAGACCAGAGTGACTCAGGGTAGCTGTCTCTGACTGAGAAGACTGTACCTAATACTTTTAAGATTTGGGGGGCTGGAGAGGTTATTGGGAGACTCTGAAAAGCCACGTGAAGGTGAGCATGGAATGTGAGTGGTGAATAATTCCTGGCTTCAAGGGATTTGGCAGAGGTGAGGGAGAAAAGAATCTGAAAATAGCTCTTAATTGGTTTGTTTGGGATTGTGGGCGACAGTGCTGTCTGTGTGATGGTCGTTAGAGCCTTGGAGTTGTAGACTTGAGGTTGAGGAAATAAGATGCCTGGCTTGGAGATACTTGGTTTCATTTTGGTGATGGGCTGTGTGGGGCTGTAATCAAGAGCTGGGGATGACTGGGTTGGTGCTGAGGGAGGGGAGTAGCGGAGTACTAGAATGACAGGAGGTTGTCTTGTCTTCCCCTGCCACACCTAGTTTTATGCTGTCTTTGTTGTGTGAGGAGGAGAGGAGCCAGTTTGAAGTCTAAACTTTCAGCCCTAGCAAGTAAATCTCTACTCTTCTATCTGAACTGCAAATAAAGGACTTTCCAGGTTACAGACTGTGAAAGTTTGACGAACTCTTGTTTTGGCTTGGGTAATACACAAAGAATTAAAATAAGTGAATGCAGTACAGCTGCATTCAGAACTTGTTTCTTTCATGCAACAAAAAACGCATTTAAAAAAAAGTGCCAGCCAGTAGAAACACTTAAATATGAAGATGTTCCTAAGTTTTCCCTCTGACCCCCCATTTGATCTGTTAGGCTGCGCTGCTTCAGGTTTAGCCTGTTTGGGTCTGTTTTCCTTCAGTCATTAACATGAGTGGCATGCAAATAGGATGATGTCAGGGCGTAAGCAATATATCTGTTTGCCATAAGGAAACATATGCATCTGCTTTAATTCTGAGGCTTACATCTGAAGTCTTTGCAGTTGCTGAATATCAACTGCTTAAACCTAATTTTGTTTTGGTTTCCTGAAAGTCCATCTCTGTTCACAACTCTTACTAGCTCTTTGAAACCCATCTCTTCATAGCTCTGTATATTACAGCAGTCGTGCTGAAGAAACAACTTCTGGAGATAAACATCAAACCAATACCTCTGAAAGCCCTCGCTGTTTGTGTGTGGCAGTACGACTGGTGCCTGCCTTGTTCAGGCAGTCACAGGGCATCTCTAATACCATCTCTTTGAATGCTGGTTGTGCCGTATTTACCAGTGAAGACTTGGGGCTGTCAGTCTCCAGCAGCTTCTGTAGATACATGGCTAACTCTCTCTCAGTTGGGAGGCCATACTGGCTGTGTGTTAAGGGGGAGACAAATTTTGACGACCATGCAAGTGAAAGGAAGAAGGTTCAGTCCTATGCTGAAGAAATTAAGTCGTGAGTTTATGGTATTGGGAAGACTCAGAGGATTTGCATAAGGTGCTGGTGGTAAGATTGACTTAAGAAGCCTGCTTAAACAATGAACTTTGAGGGCAGAGAGTGGTATTGAACAGCAGGAAGGGAACAAGCTCTGAGAAGTCTTTCATTGCTTCCTTTTTAGCCTTTGAAGTTACTAGAGGGAGGTGGAAGCTCATATGTGTCCTGGTAGATACATCAGAGGTAGAGAAATAAAGGCTTGGGAAAAGAGAAACATGCAAAAAGGGCTGACAAATGGAACATTTGTCCTCAGCTGCAGGAGAAATTGAGCTCAGCTCTTCTGGATGCTCAGATGTGATGTATATTGCAGCTCATCCACTAAGCAGTAACTGGGTAACTCGTGATGTTCTTTAAAACCCTCTTACGGAGGTAATTCAGTTTAAAGAGAGAGCTCTTCTAGTCTAACTAGACTTGGTACCTCTTATGGAAAAGGGTACCTATTTCACAGCTTCATTGCTTGACTGCTTCATGGTGTCTGCGTTCATCTGACCTATGTTAAGCAAGCTCAGTTCACCAAACTGGCAGAATGCTAAGGGGACAAGAAAGCATGTCAGGTTTGCACTTTGTGCATCTTGGGGTTGTTCTGGGGACAGTAAGACATGAGTGGGTGTACCATGCTGTTAAACAACAGTAAGCTGTTAAACCAGCTCTGCTGTTTTGTGAAACCTTTTGCCCTTAGCAGAAGCCCTATTTTGATAAAAGCTAAGTCAGTCTTTCTTCCCTTACAGTGGATGTGTAGTGTCTCATTGCTAGCCTATTACTAAGCTGATATGAAGTTACTTAAGACTTAGGTCTGACTACCTGAAAATGAGTACATGCAGATTTGAAGTAACAAGTAGTGCGCTGACATAAAGAATTAAAATGTACTTGTGTATTTTTCCAGTGAACTCTACTGTAACAGGGTGATTAACTTATTCTTCTAAATGTAGAGCGAAAGTACATCTCCCTTAGAATTTCACCATACTGCTAGAGGTATGGAGTAGCCTACTTTTCCATATATGCAATATGAACTCAGAGTGCTAAAGACATTTTATCTGTGGAGTAATACAGTGCTATACCTAGTGTCAGTAAAAGCATGCCTTTTCTATTGTAAAATACAACTAGCTATGAGGAGTTTTGTATCTGTGCACTTCTAGTGCTTGAGAAGCCTAGATAGCTGTAGCATGGGATCCTGCTACAACTGTTTCAAACTGGTTTTGTCTTGTATCTCTATTTTATAGACATCTGCAAGTGTCTTACGTGGTGACTCCAACCCTGTTTACATATAGTATTTCTGTTGTTGTAACTTCAGCTTAAATTTTTGGTTTGAAAGCATACGTAGTAGAAATGCCACTGCTTTTTTTGATTATCTGAAGAAGTTACTTATTTTGTCCTATATGTACAGACCATCTGAAAATTCAAGGGTCTGGCCTGCTTCAGTTCAGTGCTTGATGGCTGTTAAATACAGAACCTTATTGTTAAGGTTGCCAAATTTCTGGAGTCATTAAGCCAGGTGTGTAGTAAATACACAAATACCAGGTTAACTTTCATCTGTATGGAACTGAACTGCATCCAGCGTTGTGTTCCTGGGTCAAATACAGTATAGTATTTGAAAGGACAGCCTATTGACCGGGTCAGTAATAGCTTTTGAGATCACTTTTCTGGTAAATATCCAGTCAGAAGTGGCATAGTTATCACTTCATCCTGCAGTATCGCACTTGGCATTCTTGCATTATTTTAGGATGAAGGAAATTGACAGGAGCCAGTTTGATAGGTGCTGTGCTCAAAAACATTGCACATCTGAATGTTTTATTTCTGCTTTGTTGCCAGGAGAGGGAGCAGTGATCTTTCTCATCTTTTCGTCTGCTGTAGTAATAGTATATTTAAATTGAATGTTATGAGGTTCTCTTTGTTTTACTTATTTATTGTGTGTGGGGGTGGGACACAGACTAAAATGTAAAGCTGGGGCTAATCAGGATTTTTAGATTTCAGCACTTTAATTATTAGCCTTCTGGTTTGGAAGCTGTTATGAGATATTTCAGCCTTATAGTAAGCTTGCTCACCATCTGAGAATGTTGTATCACGTGGGTGTTTTGTATGTTTTAAGATTTACCTGATTCTGCAGTGGGATGTGTTATCAGAACAATGGCTTCATAACCTAGAGCAAATTAACATCAGTTGGTTCAGTCTTCAACAGTACAAATACTTCTAAATTAAAAATTTGAACTCCTTTTCCAAAGTTGAGAAGATGCTCTTGCTTATTTGCCTCAAGGAAGGTCTTATGACAGTGTTGAGGGTTGAAGGGATGTAGTTGAAATGGGAGCACGAATAATACATACGAGAGATCTCAACACTGGCAGTACTTGACTCCTGGAGGGAGAGCATGGTTTTGATTTAAGGCAGTTAAGCCATACTAATGTGAATAAAACTGATGAAAAATTATGATTTAGCTAGTGAAGAAGACTAAGTTTATGCTGCACAGGTTTACTCAGAGGTGGAGTAAACAGATGCAACCACCACTGCCCTGGCCCCCAGTGTAATTTCTTTTTCTCTCTTTATCTAAAACTAAAGCATTTTCTTTTAAGTGTTTTGAACACCAACATGTGGAAGTAACAAACTTGTCTCCCATAATGTGATACCTGTTTAACATGAGACACTTATGAACTCTTCCATAACTGTAGTGCATAGCTTAGGAAAAGGCGTCTAGGTAACAACTTGGAGTTTAGTATTACTTAACTGAAAATAATGAGCAAAAGTAAATATCTGAACCTTTCTTTTGTTAGTACAGCAGTTCAGTGTAAGGTAACTGAAAGCTGGTGTGGGCTTATTGTGATTCTTATGTATAAGCTGTTCTTCTACATGAGTTTTCTGTATGCGGAAGTTTCATTTCTTTATGCAACTGTTATGTGTTTAAAGACTGATTTACTCTCAATTCTTTACATGTTGCATAGGTCTACGAAAATCTACAAAGAAGCGCAGTGAATCGCCACCTGCTGAGCTCCCCAGTTTGCGGCGGAGCACACGGCAAAAGACCACGGGCTCCTGTGCTAGCACCAGGTAAAACTGAAGATAATGAAACCTGATTACTGCAGTGGGTTGATACTAATGTCACTTTCAGGCATGAGAACTGGCCTTCTCTGTATCTTAATTTGCTACTGTAGAAGTAGCTGTAACTTTTCAGGACGGCTGGATTACTCTGTATACCAGTGTCATGGATAGCACATAGAATTTGTCACCATCAGACCTTCAGTAAGTCACTCAGCTGTGGGGTTGGAGGGAAAGAAACAAAGTCAGTATTACAAATTTAAGTAATCTTTTCCTGAGGGATGTGTTCTTTTTTAAAAAGATACTAAATGCTGAGAGAGTACTAAACTACTGTTCGTCATGAATAATAAATTAGATTACTATTTTTGAGAATAAAAGGCTTCATAGTACCACACAGGAGTTTGTTTTAATAGTGTACATTGGTGAGCTGACTCAGCTTGTCAGCAGCTGCATCTGAACGATACTACAGATACCCAAGTGCTTAATATACCTTCTGATGGAGGGGGAAGTTAGTCCTGAATTAATAATTTTAAGCGGCTGGTAGATTAAATGGAAGGGGACAGTAAATGTGCCCTGTGATGCAAAAAAAAAAAAAATTTTGTAGTTGGACATATTCTGAAGCTAGACTTGCAATGCTTTAACAAGCTTTCCTTTTTTTTTTTTTCTTACACCTATACTACATTTAGTCCTTCCAGCACAACTTCTTTTCTCTTTTCTGTGCCGGAAGAAAAGCTTCTGAAGTCTGATTCTGTTGTCAAGTGTGCATTTGAATTTGACTGTAGGCTTCTATATTTGTAGTGGTGATGACAGTAGTGTTAAAAAAAAAAAAAAAAAGGCAAATTTAAAAAGGCTCTTGCCCTCAGACTTTTTCTGGCACTGAAAACCAAGATGAGCATCAGAGTTCTTTGTGCTTTCAGTAGTTCAGAACTTCCTTTAAAGATAGTTACTGTGTCATTGCAGTTCTCCAATGTGTATGTGATTTGTAACTAACAGTCACTTTAATCTTGCTGGTTTTGACTGTTATATTTTAGTAGACTGCCTTGTCTTGAAGGTTATAATGTAAGGACCTAGCTGTAATGCATGAGTATAAACAAATCACTGCCATGGTGCAGGTTAAGGAGGGTAAAAAAGGTGGGTAATTTTGAGAAGACTGAGTCTTAAGCAAATCTGTTAGTTTGCTACTTTGTGGTAGTGATCTACATAAATGTTGTGTGGGCTTAAGTAGTTTCACATTAATAAATCTCTTAGTTCATAAGGTCTGAAACTGTTTTTTTGAATCTTTAGTCGGCGAGGCTCTGGCCTGGGCAAAAGAGGAGCAGCTGAAGCTCGCCGACAGGAGAAGATGGCTGATCCTGACAACAACCAGGATGGAGTTAACTCTTCAGCTGCACGTACAGATGAGGCTCCCCAGGGAGCTGCAGGTAGGAAGAAATTCCAACTGAAGCATTTTTTGTATTGTTGGTGCTATAAACTTATTTACATTAAAAAATAATTAAATAGATTAAGTTCTAAGGAGAAATTATTTAAGCTGGTACAGATGGTAAATAATTCTGGAAAGCTTTTGAGTGAGGGGGACCTTTATTTTTGTATGTGATCTCTTGGATATCTGGTACACGTTTCAGTTATGCTTTTTTGTAGTCTCCAAACTATGTCCAAGAAAGTAGACTTTAGTCTTCAGGCATCTACCTTTTTTAAAAAAAAAGAAAAACAAACTTCAGCTGATGCTACGTAAATTACTGTGCTGCCAACTGAAGAGACACCGAACTCTTCAGAATACAGTAGGCATGCATTTATCTGTAAAAGCTCTTTTGTAACTACTCATAAGTATTCTACAAGTTTTCTATTGAAATGGCAAGCGTGTTGCTACTGGAGAAATTTGTAACCAAGTTAAATATTCTTACTTCCACAGTCCTATTCAAAAGTACTTAATTTTATCATCTGGTCCTAATGAGTAGTGAGTTCAAAGGAGCTTTCCAGCCATTGGGCTGGATTGTAGAAAATCTCAAATGTTCTCTGCTTAAAGCTGGCTATATCAGTACCAAAAGTAAAAATTAATGGAAACTAAGTACAGCATAACACCTAAAAAAGGCATAAATTTACTAAGGATACAGGTGAATCTGTCTGAAAGGTAATGTGCTTATCTAGTTGGGGTTTTGTGTTGTGA
>Ga0065711_1013275_pt1 | contig 14718 bp, 12 predicted proteins | sample Hoacrofraction12_FD_59098 | JGI IMG/M metagenome (GOLD analysis project Ga0065711, IMG submission 59098) | Hoatzin crop microbial communities from Cojedes, Venezuela - Epithelial fraction 12 v2 (version 2) | ecosystem: Host-associated > Birds > Digestive system > Esophagus > Crop | place... | reverse complement strand
GCGGTTGGCTTGTTGGAGTTTGAGCAACTCTCTCAACGTGGCTTGCATCTCGTTGAGGATTGCAAGCGCATCGGGATTGCTCGCAACTGCATTCTTCGGATTGGTCATTGCTGCTCCTCCTCTTCAATAACATTGATGAAATTACAAAGGTCGCTGCGCAATTGCTCAATGCCCTCGTTCAATTTCCCGAGTAGTTCGCGCCTGACTTCCTTGCCCTCTTCTTCCAACAGGGATTTTGCATCACAATTCACAATTCCGCGCAAATCAATGATATCCTCAAAGAGTTCATTGAAATGGCCGACCAATCGCCAAAGGGCAATCAAGTCAAATTCTTCTTGTTTTTTCTTTTTCATAATTTTGTTACTTAAAGGTTAATTTATTGAGTTATGCATTGTCGGCGGCATCGCTCACGAAACCGCTTTCAATGTATCTTTCCAAGTCGCTGCGCTTAAAGTAAACCCGCCCGCCGTTTGGCTTATACTTCGGGAACATCTTTAAGTAGGCCATTGTGTAGAGCGTGGCGCGAGTTACGTCAAGAAATTCCGCCGCCTCGCGAACGCTCAAAAACTGCTTGCACTCCACCGCGCTTGTGCGCGTTTCCTTTGCATTCATACGTTCTAAAATTATTAAAATCCGTTTTTGATGGTGCAAAATTAGGAAGCGCGAACGTGCAGAAAAATACACGAGAAATCCCGTGTATTTAAATTCTAAAAATAGGCACAAAAAAAGCGCGCCCCAATGATGGAACGCGCGGCAACCCCCTCGTGGAAATGCTTACTTCTTCAATGGTCGCATTCAGTCGGCCGATTGCTCTTTGCTCTTGTGTCTTTTATTTTTGGGTTCTAATTCACGAATAAATTTTTCGGTTTCTTCCTTTGCGGCGGCTAATTCTTCCAACTTTCGCTCCACAAACCGCCGTGCCATCTCTTTCAGCGTTTCTTTTGCCTGTGCATAATCTTGCAACGCATTCTCACTCGCTTCGGGAGAAATCGTTACATTCCCCACCTTGCTCTCCTCCCAATATTCGCGGCGCAACCGCTTCTCTATGTTGTTGCGCGCTCCAATATTGCCGAAGCGCACCTGTAAGACGTGGTAAGTGGGCATTTCCGCGAGCCAACCGAGCGAGAAAGCCGCCACGCAATACATCGCAACCGCATCGCCTTTGCGCCCCTTTATACACGTTTCAACGGCCAATTCACGCGCTAATTTCTCGCTTGCCCTTATACCTTGAAAAAGGTTGCCAAACGCCTCAAAGTCTTTCACGGGCGCACCTTTGATTACGCCCAATTCCAATTTCAAAAACACGAGTTCGCGCCATTCTTTTTCCATTCGCTCGCTCTTCTCCTTGTATATCTTTGCAAGTTGCTCCAACTCCTTTTTCTCGCGTTCAATGAAAGACTTTTTGCACGCAATCAATTCTTTCAACAATTCATCTCTCTCTCTCATTGCGCCATTCCTCCAATTTTTGCGGTTGCTTCAATCATATCCTCCGCCAACACATCGGCGTAAATCATTGTTGTGCTTACGCTCTTGTGACCTAACAGGCGGGCAATGGTCGTGACGGGAACGCCCGCCGCCAATCCGAGCGTGGCGAACGTGTGCCGTGAAACGTGGAAAGAAACGTGCTTCTTAATGCCGGCACGCTTCGCCCAATTGCGCATCGTTATTCCCGTTGCGCTATCGCTGCTCAATTGAAACAATGCCCCCTCTTGCTCGCGTGGAGGCAAGTAGGTGGCGGCGGCTTCGCTCAATGGTACTTCAATCTGCTCTCGCGTCTTTTGCATTGTGACGCTCACGAAACGGCCATTCTCACGCTCCACAATGTTGCTCCAATGCAATTGTTTCACATCGGAAAGGCGCAAACCCGTGAAGCACGCGAACAAGAAAGCACGCTTTAAATGCTCGTTGCGGCATTTCGTTGCCTCCATCGCTTGCACCTCTTCGGCGGTCAAGTAAACCGCGCGTCTTGCCTTTGCCCCTCGCAAATCTTTTGTATCTGAAAGGCTCAATTGATTGATAGGGTTGCGGGTTATTAGGCCGCGCGTGTGCGCCGTGCGCAACATCGTGGCAAGAGCCGCAAAGTAGGTGCGCGCCGTGCCTTTGGCAATCGTTTTTGCGGCCTCCGGCCTGCGCGCTTTCTTGTTGAGCAAGTAGCCAATAAAGCCACGCAACAAATCTTCATCAATCGCGCCCAATCGCACATCTTCGCCCGCGAATTTCTTAAATAAATCGGCGGTTACTTCGAACGTGAGCGCACGAGCCAAGCCGCCCGCCCGCTTACGCTCCTCCACGCATTGGTCGGCGAAATCCGCGAAGCGCATTTGCGGCTTTGCCGGGTTTATAATTCCCGCGCCCTCTATCAATTGCCGAAGATACTTTGCGCGCTCAATCTCCGCCAAATTCATAACTTCGGCGTTGGCGTGCTTCGCGGCTGCGCTCTTGCCCGGCTGCAAATAGAGTTTCAGAAAAACGTACTTTCTCTTTCCGTTGCCGGTATAAATATCCAAGTAAAGCGACCTTGCACCGCTCTTCAATTCTTTTTCCCGTATTTGAACGGGCGATTTCTGACTTTTCATAAACTTACTATTTTGTTAATCCGCTGCAAAGGTACATCGCCCAAGTGGAAAAAACAAGCCAAAAAGCCGAAAAGTAACAAACGAGTAACAAAAAAATCGCTAAAATGGTAAAACGTTTGAAAAATGATGGAAATGAAAAAGCGTGGAAATCAGCCATTCCACGCTCCTTTTCTTTCAAATTATTTCAATGCTTTACTTTTATCGGGAAATTAAGAACTTTTTTCGACCTTTTATTGCGATGCCCTCGGGCTTGGAAATCTTTCGCCCAAAGAGGTCGTAGAATTGAGAATTTTCGGGAACAATTAGCTCAATCTCCTCAATGCCGGACGAGGTGGGCATCGTGAAGGTGGTGTCCACGCGAATGGTCCACGGGCAGCGCAGATAGGCGCGATAGGTGTGGCCGGGGATGAGTTGGCGGAAACTGATGGTGTCGGCCTGCGTATTGCCGGCCTCGAGGTAGATATATTTGGAATGTGCCACCTCGCGCTCGGTCTCGTCGAGGGGCTCGAGGTAGTAGCCGGTGATGTGGCCCATGCGCACGCTCTCGCTCTGATTCTCAATGGTTTCGACGAGCGAGACGGTGGTATTGTTGTCGGAAAATTCGAGGGTAAAGGGGCTGAAACTCATCTCGGGCGCGGCGGTATAGGGCACCACGTAGATGTCTTTGAGCGTTTGGAAGGTGTCGCCGTCGATGGTGACGCGCAGGATGAGGTCGCCGCTCGACGAAAAGCGCAGCGTGGCAGGCACTTGGGCCACTTCGCCGGGCTCCAAGTTGGCGTGGGCAAAGCCGAGCGCTTCGCCTTGCTCCCACACCGACGTGTCGGCCGGCGTGTTGCTGAAGAAAAGGAAATCGGTGATGAGCGCGGTGTCGGCGTTGTTGCGCACGGTGAGCGTGAGGGGCGTATAGAGCNCGTTCGTGGGATAGGCATCGAACTCGCAATCAATCACTTCGACGTCGAANGGGCGACGCGTCACGGTGTCGGGGAACTGCGCTTCGACGCTGTCGGGACAGAGGAAGAGGGCTTCGTGGCAGCAATAAAAACCCATTTGGCTGCCGGCCTCGGTGGTGTCGTAGAGCGGCTCGGCGGCGTAGAGCACGGCGAGGTCGAAGTAGCCGTCGTACTGCCCGCCATAGCCCCAGTTCACGTGGAAATTGCCGTCGGCATCGTTCCCGTCGAGCACGAAGGCATGGCCGCTGAGCAGTTCGGTATAGGCGGCATAATAGACGGGACGGCCGGCCGCGAGTTCGGCATAGAGCATGTCGAGCCAGTCGGCGGGCTGATAATCGTAGGAATCCATGTATTCGACGTAGGGCAGTCCAAACGCGCGCTTCAGCGGTTCGACGGCGCGGTAGGAACTGGCCCCGCTGGCGGAGACGCCGTAGGACATGCGCACCGCCGTTCCGAGCCAGAGCCCTAAGCGTGCCACGGCATCGAGTTGGGCGTCGGTGTAGTCGCCCTCGTAATTGTCGAGAATGAGGGAAGCGTCGACGCTCTGCCCGGGGAGGATGGTGTCGACGGCATAATGGTCGTTGGAATAGCCGAAAATGGTGTCGGCCAGCGTATAAGTGCGGTCGTAATAAGCCAAAATTTGTTCCAACGCGGTGGCCACGCAGCCCACGAGGCATCGCTCGGTGCTGACGGTGCTGTCGTTGTAGGCGTAGTAAGGGCAGAGGGCGTTGTAGGGCGCGTCTTGGTCGTGCGTCGAAGTGAGCAGCGGGCCAACTGCGCTGACGTTCTGCGCGGCAGCCGCGATGGGCGTGGTGGTCGAGGCGAGGCGCAAGTCGTAGAGCAAGAGCAGGGCGCGCATGGCAGGCGGCATTTCGCCCGCACCGCCGACACCGTAGGCCAGCACTTCGGGCAAGCGTTCGTCGGCCGCCATCACAACGTATCGGCTGGCAGCATTGGCAAAGACGAAGGCGGCGTCGGATTGAGCCATGAGGCGCGGCTCGCCGACGCTCTTGAGCAGGGAGCGTTCGGTCAGCAGAGCCTTTGCGCGGCTGCGCGCCGCTTCCACATCGACCGCCTGCGCGCAGACTGAAAGCGCGGCAGCGAAGAGGACTATGAGCGAGAGGGAACGTTTCATAAAAGGGGCGAAAAAATGCGGGTGTAGGATTCGAAATAGCGGCGCAACATGGGGCGTTCGGCCCATTCCTCGGCATCGACCTCGCGGCTGTTTGCCATGTCGGCCAGCACGACTTGCTTCACGCGCTGCGTCGTCTCTGAATCATAAACGAAGATATTCTCTTCAAAATTGTTCTCAAAACTGCGGAAATCGATGTTGGCCGAGCCGACGGTGCAGCATTCGTCGTCCATCACGACCACTTTGGCGTGCATAAAGCCGCCTTCGAACAGGTGGATGTGGGCGCCGGCCTCGAGGATGGGCGTGAAGTAGCTGTCGTTGGCCCATCGCAGCAAGAAGGCATCGGGCTTTTGCGGCAGAATGATGTGCACTTCGACGCCGGCGAGGGCGGCTGTTTGGATGGCCTGCAGCACGGGCGCGGGCGGCATGAGGTAGGGCGTCTGAATATATACGCTCTTCTTCGCGTTTTGAATCATCCAGACGATGGCGTACATGATGTCGGGCACGTCGGAAACGGGCGCGCTCGAGGCCAGTTGGGCGAATTTCTGCTCGCCCGTGCGGAGCGGTTCGGGGAAGAAGCGCTTTTCGTCGCGCAGACGGCCCGTCGTGAAATACCATAGCGCGAGGAACGTGCTTTGCAGGTCGTTCACCAAGCCGCCGCGCACCCTGACCTGCATGTCGCGCCAGTGGCCGGCGCGGTTGGAGACGTAGCGCGTGGCGAGATTCATGCCACCGATGTAGCCTACGCGGCCGTCGAACACGCACACTTTGCGGTGGTTGCGATAGTTGGCGTGGCGCGTGAGCGAAGGGAAGCGCACGGGCATGAACGCCTCCACCATGATGCCGGCGTCCTGCATCGATTCGAAGAATTTGTGGGGAACGTTCCAGCAGCCCACGTGGTCGTAGAGCAGTCGGACCTCCACGTTGTCGCGTCGGCGGTCGATGAGGGCGTCGCGCACGAGGCGGCCCACGGCGTCGTCTTCGATGATGTAGGTTTCGATGTGGATGTGCTCTTTGGCGGCGTAAATATCCTTCAAAAGCGCGGCGAGATAGTCGGCACCGGAGGGCAGCACTTCGAGGGCGTTGTCGCCGGTGAGCACGGTGTGGCCGGAAGCGTTCAGAAAGCGGGCAAGTTCGGCGCAGCGCACGGGCATGTTCTGCTCATCGGCCTGCTGCGTGGACGCCATCATCGCATCCCAAATGCGCTTGTAGTTGTTCTTGTTCAGGATGCGCTTGCGGCGAAAATCTTGTCCGAAAAAAGCGAAAACAATGAGTCCGACGACGGGCAAAAAGATGATGACGACGAGCCACGCGATAGTCTTGGCCGGCTGCCGGTTCTCGAGCACGACCACGGTGGCCGTACTGACGAGCAGCAGGAAATAGACAATCAAGCCAATCCAGAAAAGCGTGTTCATCGGCGAAGTCGGACTATTGGCCGCGAGGGATTAGTGGGTGAGAGCGGCCTCGATGTTGTTTTTCATTTCCTCATTGCCCGGGTAGCCGCCCGACGTGACATTCGAGAAGGCCTCGCTGCCGTCTTTGTTGAGCAGCAGGTAGGCGGGAATGCCGGGCATTTGGAGCGCATTGCAGAGCGATTCCCACTGTGCCTTCGTGAGGCGGTAGTGAATGCCGGAAATGTTGGGAATGAGGGCGTTCCAATCGTTGAGCGGGGACGTTTCGCCGGTCACATAGACAAAAACCACGCCGCGTTGCTCCAAAGAGGGTTTGATGCGGTCGATGTCGTCCATCGCGCGGCGGCAGGGGCCGCACCACGTGGCCCAGAAGTCGATGAGGCAGACTTTGCCCTTGTATTCGGCCTTGAGGGCATCGACAATGGCGAGGCCGCGCAGGTCGGCGGGCAGTGTTTTGACCACGCTGGAGCCGCTTTGGGGAGCGACTTCGGTGGCGACGGACTCCTCGACGGGAGCGGGTTCGCTTTTGGCGCTGTTGGCGCACGAGGTGATGCCGGCAAAGAGGCAGGCGGCGAAGAAAAGGAATGTACGTTTCATAGGACTATTTTTTTATGATTATTTTTAGATGAATGTTTCGAGCATTTTGAAGTCAGGCGTCTTGGGAATCACCTGCAAATTCTGTGCCAATGCGGGCAGGAGGACGGTTTTTCCGACAGAAATTTCGACTTCTTCGTCGCCGCTCACGAGTCGCGCCTCGCCGCCGACGCCCACAAAAATCACGAAGCTGTCGAGGGCGGAAAGGTCGAGCGCGAGGGGCTGCGCGGCGGCCACCAGTCGCACGCTGAAGCAGGGCGTTTGGAGCACGTCAGCCGCGGCGTTCGCGGGGACGTCGTAGGTAATGGGCGCGCAGGCGGCATCGGCGAAGTTCAAGGCTTGGCGCGCCTCGGCCAAATGGAGTTCGCGCGGGCGGCCGAGGTCGTCGTGGCGGTCGTAGTCGTAGACGCGGAAGGTGTCGTTGGAACTCTGTTGGATTTCAACGATGAAGTTGCCGCGCGAAATGCTGTGAATACGCCCCGCCGGAATATAAAAAAGGTCTCCCGCGCGCGTATATATAATATTGAGTAGGTCTTGCATGCGTCCGTCGGCCAGCGCGGCGTCGAACTCGGCCAACGACGTGGGCGCGCGGAAGCCCGACACCACCGAGGCGCCTTCGTCGGCGCGCAAGACGTACCACATTTCGTTTTTGCCGTAAGCGTGGCCCATGGCGTGCGCCATATCGTCGTTGGGGTGCACTTGGACGGAGAGGTCCTGCTCGGCCGAGATGAGTTTCACGAGGAGCGGGAAGTCGGTGCCGTATTTCGCGAGATTGTCGCGGCCCACAAACGCGGCACCGTATTCGCGCACGAGTTGGGCGAGCGTTTTGCCGTCGTCGGGGCCGCCCACCACGAGCGTCGGCTCGCCTTGCAGGCCGGAAACCTCCCAACTTTCGCCAATTTTGAAAGGCGCATCGTTGAAGCGTTTCAGTCGCACGATGTCGGTGCCGCCCCAGAGCGTGCGTTTGAGCAAAGGTTGGAAAGAGAAAAAAGTGTTCATAAGCAAAAAGTGTGCGCGATTTGGCGGCGAAGATAAGGCAAATGTGCCGAAAAACAAAAGTTTCGGACGTGTGCAATCCGTTTTTGCCCATTTTTGGCTGCAAAATACAAAATTTAGAAGTATATTTGCCGCGCACAAAAAATAGGATGTTGGTTGGCGCGCCGCAAACGCCGACTCCGAAACACTATGAAAGACTACCCTCTCCTATCAACAATCGATTCTCCCGCCGACCTGCGCAAACTCCGCATGGAGCAGTTGCCCCAACTTTGCGAGGAACTGCGCGAGGACATCATACAGGAATGTGCCAACAACCCCGGCCACTTGGCTTCGAGTCTCGGCGCCGTGGAATTCACCGTGGCGCTCCACTATGTGTTCAACACGCCCTACGACCGCCTCGTGTGGGACGTCGGCCACCAAGCCTACGGCCATAAAATCCTGACCGGTCGCCGCGAGCAGTTCAACACCAATCGCAAGTTCGGCGGCCTGCGTCCCTTCCCCTCGCCCGACGAGAGCGAATACGACACCTTCGCCTGCGGACACGCCAGCAACTCCATCAGTGCTGCCTTGGGCATGAGCGTGGCCGCCGTGAAGAAGGGCGAAGAAGACCGAAACGTCGTGGCCATCATCGGCGACGGCGCCATGAGCGGCGGACTGGCGTTCGAAGGCCTGAACAACGCCAGCGAAACGCCCAACAACTTGCTCATCATCTTGAACGACAACAACATGAGCATCGACCGCAGCGTGGGTGGCATGAAAGAATACTTGCTCCACCTGCACACCAGCAGCTGGTACAACCGCATGCGATTCAAACTCTCGCGTTGGATTGGCGAAGAGAGGCGCCACACGATTTTGCGCTTCAACAACGCGATGAAGAGTTTTTTGGCCAATCAGCAGAACGTTTTCGAAGGCATGAACATCCGCTATTTCGGCCCGACCGACGGCCACGACGTGGTGGGCATCGTGAAAACGCTCGAGAAAATCAAAGACATGAAAGGCCCCAAGATTCTCCACCTCCACACCGTGAAGGGCAAGGGCCTCAAGAAGGCGGAAGAAGACCCCACCATCTGGCACGCGCCGGGCAAGTTCGACGCCGACAGCGGCGAGCGCCTCGAGGAGAAAAAGGAGGGTCAGCCGCCTAAGTTCCAAGACGTTTTTGGCGAGACATTGCTCGAACTGGCGCGTCAAAATGAGCGCATCATCGGCGTGACGCCCGCCATGCCCACGGGCTGCTCGATGAACATTCTGATGCAGGCCCTGCCCGACCGCGCCTTCGACGTGGGCATCGCCGAAGGCCACGCCATCACCTTCTCCGGCGGCATGGCGAAAGAGGGTCTGCAGCCTTTCTGCAATATCTATTCGGCTTTCGGCCAGCGCGCCTACGACAACCTGATTCACGACTGCGCCTTGCTGCGGCTGCCCGTCGTGCTCTGCCTCGACCGCGCCGGCATCGTGGGCGAAGACGGTCCCACGCACCACGGCGCCTTCGACTTGGCCGCCCTGCGTTGCGTGCCCAACCTCACCATTGCGAGCCCCTACGACGAACGCGAACTCCGCCGCCTGATGTTCACGGCGCAGACCGAGGGCAAGGGCACGTTCGTGATTCGATACCCCCGCGGTCGCGGCCGCTTGGCCGACTGGCGCTGCGAGCTCGAAGAGGTGGGCGTGGGCAAAGGCCGCAAACTCAAAGACGGCAGCGACGTGGCCGTCATCACGCTGGGCCCCATCGGCAACGTGGCTGCCGACGCCATCGCCGACCTGCCCGCCGACGAGGCCGACCGCGTGGCCCACTACGACTTGCGCTTCCTCAAACCCCTCGACGAAGACATGCTCACCGAAATTGGCGGCAAGTTCTCGCGCATCCTGACCCTCGAAGACGGTGCGCTCATGGGCGGCATGGGAAGCGCCGTGCTCGAATGGATGAGCCTCCACGGCTTCGCGCCAAAAGTGGTGCGCATGGGACTCCCCGACGAGTTCGTGCCCCACGGCTGTCCGAGCGAACTCTATCGCCTTGTGGGCATGGACAAAGACGCCGTGCTCTCGAATCTGAAAAAACTCTTGCAAGAGAAATAAAGCCTTATGAAAATCGTGATTGCCGGCGCGGGCGCCGTAGGAAGCCACTTGGCCGAACTGCTCTCAGCGGAGAAACACGACATCACCGTGCTCGACGAGCGCGCCGACCGCCTGAACTATCTGAATCAGAGCTGCGACCTGCTCACGCTCCAAATGCCGCCCATGAACATCAGTTCGCTGCGCGAGGCCGACGTGAACAAAGCCGACCTCTTCATCGCCGTGATGAACGACGAAGCGCGCAATCTGACCTCGTGCATGCTCGCCTCAAAATTGGGCGCCAAGAAAACCGTGGCGCGCGTGGACAATTACGAATATACGCAGCCCGACAACCGCGAATTCTTCAAGGGAATCGGCGTGAGCAGCATCATCTATCCCGAAATGCTCGCCGGCAAAGAAATTGCCGCCAACATTCAGCGCAGCTGGGTGCGCCAGTGGATTGAAGTGCAAGACGGCAAACTGTTGCTCATCGGCGTGAAAGTGCGCGATGCCGCACGCCTGCTCAACGTGCCCCTCATGAAACTCAGCGCGCCCGACAGCCCCTTCCACGTGGTGGCCATCAAACGGCGCGGCGAGACGCTCATCCCGCATGGCAATGACTGCATCAAGAGCAAAGACGTGGTCTATTTTATGACTACTCCGAAATATGTTTCCTACATCAAGGAGTTGGTCGGAAAGGAAGACTATCCCGACGTGAAAAACGTGGTCTTCCTCGGCGGCGGCGGCGTGGTGGAGCAGACCCTCCAGTACTTGCCCGACTACATGCACGCCAAAGTGTTTGAGCGCGACAAGGAACGCATCGAGCAAATCTCGGGCAATGTGGACGACCGCAACGTGCTCTTCATCAACGGCGACGGCACCGACCTCGACCTGCTCATCGACGAAGGACTCAGCACCGCGCAGGCCTTTGTGGCCGCCAGCGGAAACAGCGAAACTAACATCCTCTCCTGCCTCACCGCCAAACGAAACGGCGTGCGCAAAACGGTGGCCATGGTCGAGAACAGCGACCTCATCAGCATGGCCGAAAGCCTCGACATCGGCAGCATTCTCAACAAGAAAACGCTCGCCGCCGGACACATCTACCAGATGATGCTCAAGGCCGACATCACCACCGTGAAAAAACTCACCATCGCAGCCGCCGACGTGGCCGAAATCATCGTGCAAGCCGGCTCGCGTGCCGCCAAGCACGCCGTGAAAGACCTCGGACTGCCCTCCACGATGACGCTCGGCGGCATGGTGCGCGGCGGCAAGGGCTACCTCATCAACGGCAGCACCCAACTCGAGGTGGGCGACGTGGTCGTGGCCTTCTGCATCGAGGGAAGCCTGCGACAACTGGAAAAATTCTTCAAATAAAACATACCTACAACTTTCATTCCTATGGTTCTCACCGTAATTTTTCTGCAAATCCTCGTGAGCAAAGTGCTCTTCGGATTCCTCGTCGGCGCCTGCCTCGCCGTTCTCCTCCAAGGCTACATCGCCTACTACCGCAAGAATCGCAAGGGCGGCACGAAGCAGCGCCCCATCGAGCTCGCCGTGCGCGATGCCGACGAGTGGGCCGCCAAGAAAGCCGCGCTCGAGGAGAAATACGGCCTCGTGTCGAAAGAAATCTGCCTGACCCACTATCAAGACGACGTGGCCGACAACGTGTTCTGCTTCGACGACAGCCAAACGCTCTTGCTCAAGGGCGAACCCGTGGCCTACGACAAAATCGAACGCTCCACCCTCGAATTTGCCGGCGAATACGTGCTCAAAATTTGGATTGAAGGTCTCGAAAGCCACTATCTCACGCTCTCGACCGACAACGGACGCGCGGCCAACGACCTCAAAGCCGAGCTCGACCGCATAGCCGCCAAGAAATAAGCCGCGACTCGCTCACGATGCTCAATCAGAAAATCTTGCTCAGCGTACTGGGCCAACTGCTCTTCGTCGAGGCCTTGATGCTCGCCGCTTGCGTCGGCGTGGGCTTCTACTATGGCGAGCGGCCCATGCTGTCGTTCGGCCTGCCGGCCCTGCTCTGCTTCGCGTTGAGCGCCCTGCTCATCTATGTGGGGCGTGGCGCGAAGGCGTCGATGACACGGCGCGACGGCTTTCTGATTGTGTCGGTCACGTGGGTCGTATTTGCCCTCTTCGGCACGCTGCCATTCCTCTTGAGCGGCGTGGAGACGCGCTTTTTCGCCGCTTTCTACGAGAGCATGTCGGGCTTCACTACCACGGGTGCCACGGCGCTCGGCGACATCGACAGTCTGCCGCGCAGCATCCTCTTCTGGCGAAGCCTCATGCACTGGGTGGGCGGCGTCGGCATCATCTTCTTCACCATCGCCATACTGCCCAACACGAANGCGGGCGAGCAGAAAATGTTCTCCGCCGAAATGACNGGGCTCAAAATCCGCAAGCTCCACCCGCGCATTCGCACCACGGCGCACTGGATTGGCGGCATCTACCTCACGCTCACCCTATGCTGCGCCGCCGCCCTCTACTTGGCCGGCATGAGTCCCTTCGACGCCGTGAACCATGCCTTCTCCACGCTGGCCACCGGCGGCTTTTCCACGCATACTGCCAGCATCGGCTTTTTTGCCGACAAGCCTTTCGTTCAGCCCGTGCTGGTCGTGTTCATGCTGCTCAGCGGCATCAATTTCACCCTGATTTATTTGTTCTTCATCAAGCACCGATTCCGCGAAGTGTGGAAGGACGGCGAATTGCGCTGCTTCTTCGGACTGCTCGCGTGCGGCATCGTGCTCTGCTTCAGCATCCTCGTGCTGCGCGACGGCCGCAATCCGCTCGAAGCGCTCCAGACTGCCGTGTTCCAATGCGTCTCGGTGCAGACCACCACGGGCTTCACGTCGGAAGACTTCATGGCGTGGAGCAATGTGTCGTGGATTCCGATGCTCGCGCTGGCCGTCGTGGGCGCCTGTGCCGGCTCCACCACGGGCGGCATTAAGTGCGTGCGCGTGCTCACCATCGGAAAAATCGTGCGCAATGAGTTCCGGCAGCTGCTCCACCCCCACGCCGTCTTCCACGTGCGCTTGGGCAAGACGCTCATCGACGCCCAAGTGGTGCGCAACATCTTCGCCTTCCTCATGTGCTACATCCTGCTCGCCATCGTGGGTACGATGATTCTGCTCTCCATGAACATTCCCCTGCTCGACAGCGTGAGCTGCTGCCTCACCTCGCTCTCCAACATCGGCCCGGGCTACGGCTACATCGTAGGTCCCACCGACAGCTGGGGCGCCTTCCCCGACGGCGCACTCCTGCTCTCGTCGATTTACATGCTCATCGGACGTCTCGAAATTTTTGCCATTCTTTTGCCGTTCATGCCGGCCTTCTGGCAAGAAAATTAAGACGCCAAATAAACTTTTTTTATGAAAAAATATCTAACTATTATGCTGCTCTCCATCGCTTCGTCGGCCGCCGCGCAAACCGACGACTTCGAGTACAACGACGAGCGTTTTGCCGACATCCAAATGGTGCGCTACAAGGTGGACGGCTTCGAAAAACTCTCGCTGCGCGAAAAAACATTCATCTACTATCTTTCGGAGGCCGCCCTGCAGGGTCGCGACATCTATTTCGACCAAAACGGACGCTACAACCTGCGCATTCGTCGCATGCTCGAGACGCTCTACACGCAGGCCGACGCCGACGCCCGCAAGAGCGCCGATTTCCAGCCCTTTAGCGTCTATCTGAAACGCGTTTGGTTCTCCAGCGGCATCCACCACCACTACGGCTGCGAAAAGTTCAAGCCCGAATTCTCGCAAACGTGGTTCGAGCAGCAGATGAACAAGCTGAAATACAGCCAAATCGACCCCAACTGGCGCGAACTGCTGCCCGTAATTTTCGACCCCAACGTGATGCCCATGCGCGTCAATCAGAAAGACGGCGACGACCTGATTCTCACCTCGGCCGGCAACTTCTACGGCGAAGGAATCACGCAGGCCGAAGCCGAAGAGTTCTACACGCAGCGCAAGGCCCCCAACGACCCCTGCCCCGTGATGACCGGCTACAACAGCCGCCTCGTTCGCGAAGACGGCCGCCTCGTTGAACGCGTTTGGCGCGAGGGCGGACTCTACGGAAGCGCCATTTCACGCATCATCTACTTCCTCGAAAAAGCACGCCCCTACGCCGACAGCGAACAGCAGCAGCACGTCATCGACAAACTCGTCGAATTCTATCGCACCGGCGACCTCCGCACCTTCGACGACTACTCCATTCTTTGGCTCAAAAACACCGGCGACTGCGTGGACTTCGTCAATGGTTTCATCGAGACCTACAACGACCCCCTCGGCCTCAAAGGTGCGTGGGAAAGCATCGTAAACTTCAAAGACCTCGCCGCCACCGCGCGCACCGAGAAGCTTTCGGCCAACGCGCAATGGTTCGAAGACAACAGCCCCGTCGATGCCCGTTTCAAAAAGGCCGAAGTGAAAGGCATTTCCGCCAAAGTAATCACGGCCGCCATCCTCGCCGGCGACCTCTACCCCTCCTCCGCCATCGGAATCAACCTGCCCAACAGCGACTGGGTGCGCCGCGACTACGGTTCCAAGAGCGTCACCATCGGCAACCTCTTCGATGCCTACAAAAAGAGCGCCCGCGGCAGCGGAATGCTCGAAGAATTCGTCATCGACAAGCCCACCCGCGAACTCATCGAGAAATATGGCTCCCTCACCGACGACCTCCACACCGACCTCCACGAATGTCTGGGACACGGCAGCGGACAACTCCTGCCCGGCACCGACCCCGACTCGCTCAAGGCCTACGGCTCCACCATCGAGGAGGGACGCGCCGACCTCTTCGGCCTCTACTACGTGGCCGACCCCAAACTCATCGAACTCGGCCTCACGCCCAACGCCGATGCCTATAAGGCGCAGTATTACAGCTTTATGCAAAACGGCCTGCTCACCCAACTCGTCCGCATCAAGCCCGGCAACACCATCGAAGAGGCCCACATGCGCAACCGCGCCTTCATCGCCCATTGGGTGATGGAAAAAGGCAAGAAA